>ENA-OSEO01002771-OSEO01002771.1-sediment-metagenome-genome-assembly--contig:-NODE-2771-length-23191-cov-5.218266_pt1 | contig 23191 bp, 19 predicted proteins | sample MGYA00237883_ERZ534232 | MGnify/ENA metagenome assembly ERZ534232
GGGGGCGAACGGCGCCGTTCATGCTTCGATACCTCAGCACGAACGGGGTGTCTAATCACGCTAATCCGCGATGAGCCACAATGTGTTGGGCGTCAGAGATTACTCAATTATCGCGGACGAGGAACATTGCCGAGTTGGTGATATTTAAGGATCCAGCAAGGCCTCCCTACCTTTGCAGTTATCCCGCACAACAGAAAGGCTTCAAGCGACCGCCTCCGATTGATTCCGGCCAACCTTGAAGAACCGCTTCGATCGGCGGACGTAGAAAATGAATTCCAACTTCAGCACTTCAATTATCGTCACCCCGGCGAACCGCGGACCGGAGTCAGGGCACATCGGGTCCTCGAGGTAGCCAAGTCACGACGAAGCATGAAAAGACTGCCGGATGCCGACTTATGTATACTCACTTTCGGGATAAATCCACTAGAACCTGTACCGCTCGGAGACGATCCGTTCGACTTCCTCCTCGCTCGGCATGGTATCCCGGTAGCCTGCCATGTACTGGTTGCGCAGCCATCTGAAGAGGCTCACGGTCTCATTGACCTGAATGATCTCCGGAATCACACCGCCTTCCTGGGTCTTGATATGTTGATTGTACTGGCCCAACATACTGACCACATCATAGAAAGTCGCCGCCTCCCTTTTGATCCCCTTCTTGAATGACTTGCCGGCAGCGGGATAGATTTTCTCGGGTTCCGGATTGGCGGAAATATCCAGGCGCTGAAAAGGGCGTCTTATTGCAATCTGCCATTTACGGGCTTCCACCATCATTCTGGAGATCGTCGGTCCCGCGCAATCCGGGCTCTGTTGCCCCTGCGGACAGGCTGAAAAGAATTCAACCACTGACGGGCCGTTATAGGCGATAGCCTCCTTTAAAATCTTGATGGCATACTGCGGATTGTCGATGGTGAGCTTGGCCGCGTACACATGAGAGATGCCCATCGCCTGGCTGATGATCCTTCGGTGCAGGGTCGTTTTACCGGCGTGCTTGCTGCCGATGGGCGAAGTGGAGCGATCGCTGCCGAACCGGGTTGCACCGGATTTTTGCGCTCCCGTATTCATATAGCCTTCATTGTTATAGATGACCCAGGTGATGTCGTTGCTTTCCCCCAAGGCATAATTGAACGGACCGTTGCCGATATCGTAAATAGCGCCGTCCCCGGCAAACACAATGATCTTGCTCAAATTATCATTGTAGCCGTTCGCATACGCCTGATCGAGGCTGAATTTGGCGCCCAGAGCCGCTGCGGAAGCAGTGCCGAAGCCATAGTGTCCCGCCTGATAGATGCGCGCATTGAAGGGGTTGACCAGATCCGATACCTCACTGCAGCCGGTTGAGTTAATAGCGTAAATATTGAACCCGTAATCGAGCATATGCTCGATGGATTCGCGATTTTTTTCCGACAGGACCTTGATCCCTTGATAGAATGTGGCGATTCCCCGCGGGTTGTTGCGTAGGGATTCGGCTGCAAAAAATGTCAGCAGGCTGATGGTTCCTTCGCTGCAGCCCGGGCAAAGAGTGTGCCGGCCAGGGTAGAGTTTGGAAAAGACAAAAAGCACCTGCTGCATGGGCGGCATCTGATCCACATAACGGGCGGCATCAAAGGTATTGTCAAGTTCCCGGTACTGTTCCGGCAGGAAGTCGGTGTCAAGGGCATCGTGCTTGTTGACCATTTTCAAGGCATCAGTCGGACAAACCTGGCCACATATGCCGCACCCCTTGCAGGCCCCCGGAACCACATTGATGTTTAGAGCAAAAGACTCCCAGGGAATTCCCTTGGGCGGTTTCCTGAATATCTTGAAATAGCGCCTGGCCGCTTCCGGAAGGGGGCGTTCGGTAACGGTGGAATAAAGTGCGGAATCCGGACACAATGCTGTGCACAACCCGCAGGCCGTGCATTTGGACGCATTGTAGACCGGCAGCTGCGTACCGATATAGCTCATGTCTCGATATTTACTGGTGCCGGCCGGAACAATGGGCAGAAAACGATCCCACGGAACCTTGACTCCATCTGAAACCGGTTTCACCATTTCATCATAGAATCTTTGTTCGTAACGATCCATCAGGTTAACCGGCTTGATGGTCCCCAACTCATCCTTTTCCGTCAAAACCACGGGCAACCCGGCGGCTCCATGTTCCTGCCCGAAATCTTCGGCCGGCGGGACAAAATAAGGTGCGCAGGCAGCGTCAAAATTCCCCGCTTCCGCAACCACCTCGCTGCTTGCACCGGGAGCCGCGAGAGACGCTCCGTATCTCAACATGGCAAGGTTGGAGTCGATGATTTCGGCGCCTTTCTTCCTGGCCAATTTTGCTCTCAGAATGTTGCCGAATCTTTGTTCGAACTCTTCCTCCGGCAGAACACCCATCTCCTTGTTGATCAAACCTACTATGGCGGCTCCCGGCAGGTTCCGGTTCAAGTGCTTGAGCGCCGCCTGAGTACCATCGATCGCCACCAGTTTAATCTGTCGATCGGCGAGCACCTGCTGGACGTACGGGGAAAAAGATGCGCGTAGCTCTGCAGCGCTTCGGTGGCTGTTGATCACGAATAATCCCTTTTCCTTCAAGCCGCCGAGGTATTCACGCAGTATTTGCTCCACCAGGAATTTGTCGTTGAAGAAAGCCAGCACCTCACGTTCGGTGAGCTCGGAGCTATTGCGGATCGGGTGGTCGCTGATGCGCAGGTTCATGAACACGGCAGCCCCTTTGCGTGCAGCCCCGTAGCGTGCGCCCGATTGGATGTATTTACACCCGTTGCCGCTGTCCTCGGCATAGATGAAGCCGGCAGTTTCAAGTGCCGTCTTGACTCCTTCCGCACCGATGCCGATAAAGGTCATGCCGAGCTCCCGCTCTCGATAGTCGGGCAGTGTAACGGGACGGAGGGTGTAGGGGCCCTCAATGCCGACGAAAAAGTCGCGGTGGAACTGGCCCTTTTCCTTATCCAAGCAGGCCTTCATGTTTTCCACAACGGCAGCGGCATCGTACTTATTGAAATCTTTACTGCCCAATCCGTATACACCATGCAAAATGGTTGGCATATCATCGCGGGCGTAAATCTTATGCTCCTCCTTTCCTTCGCGACCGGCGCGATGCGAAACCTGCAGAGCGGCTTGAATATCCGCCAGCAAAAGCTGATTGTGCGCCCTGCCGGTTCGCTCCAGCACCGTGATCGCCTTCGCGTTGCGCACGCCGTAGGCAAGCTCTTCGTAGCAGGGCGGGTTAAATACTACGGGGCGAACCACGCCGACCTTCCATCCCCTGGCTTCTCGGTAGTAGTCCACAACGTCTTTAACCACCCCAACCGCAGAACCCAGGACGGCAATCACCATTTCGGCGTCTTCCGTGCGATAGCTCTCGACCACCTTGAGGTTCGTTCCCAGGACCTTATTCATCACGTTCATAGCCGCAATGATGCCTTTCTTGACAAAACGATAAGCAAGGTCCTGGGCCACCTGACTCTCCATGGTCAGGTCCGTGTCGGTGAACGAGCCCATCAGAGTGCTGTGAGCGAAGTCCGGCTGATAAAATCTATTGGGTGGACCTGCGAAATAGTTTAAGAACTCGTCCGAGAGCAATTTTATGTTTTCGAGCGCATGACTCTTGATGAAGCCGTCCCCGACAACCATGAAAGGCAGCATGGCCTGACGCAATTCCGCTACCTTGAAAGCTATCGGCAACAAATCATGAAGCTCCTGATTGTCTGCGGATACCAGCTGCGCCCATCCGGCATTTCTGACCGCGTAGAAATCGGTGTGGCCGCAATGGATGCTGAGCGATCCTTTGTTGACTTCCCTGGCCATCACCGTCATTACGACCGGCAGTCTTTTGCCGGCAACAGAAAACAGATTCTTGGTTTTCAGGACAAGGCCCTGGGAGGAAGTGTTGTCCACATAGCGACCTCCCTGGGAGGCCATCGCTTCCACTGCGGCAATTGCGGAGAGCTCATCACTCGGCTGGAAATACATCAGCTCGCGGCCAAACAGGTTCCTCAATCCATTCGCGGCGGCCCTCGCAAAATCCTCCGCGATGGGTGTTGACGGTGTTATGGGATAACCGCACAGGCCGTCCACCAACCGGGTGAGAATCGACAGGGCCGCATGATTGCCGTCCATGAGCACATCTTGACGCTTTCGCATTGCCGCAAGTTGCTCCCGCGAAAGCGAGGAAATATCAAAATCGAACAGCTTCTTGGCATCAAATCGCTCCCATTCCGTTATCCAATCAATATTGACAGTTCTCTCCCTTTTGCGACCGAGCTCGTAATAGGGCAGCTGCATTTGCAGAGTTTCAACTTCCAGGTCCTGTTTCATAGTGAATCTCTCCTTAATAAACTTTCGGCCAAAGAAGCGGCCACCACAGAGTACCGATCCGACAATGTCCCCGACAGGGATTCAGACAATTCGTTTGCCAAGGGATATTTGCGGACGTAAAATAAAAGTTGACAAGACTAAAAAACGTAACGTCTTTAAACACTTATATTATAAGAACACGGGAGAATACAAGTGCAAGCTTTAACCTGCACTGCAGAACAAACTGCTGAATCGGACCTTCGCCCGGGCCTCGTTAGGGGCCGTTTCGAAAAGAAATGTTAAGTCATGTTAGTAAGATAGCAAAGAACTGACACGCTTGCCGATCAATTTTCGTTTGATCGCAGAGGCAATATAGATTAGATTTTGTGATTATTTTATCTTTTTTTTACGCAAGTACTCGTGATCGGCGATGGAATCGATTTAGGTTATCGTAGCAACTGACGTATGTTTCTGGGGACGCTTCATTCAACGAAGGAGAAAAAAATGCAAAAACGGGTGTATCTGCTATTTGTTTTTTTGATGGCAACAGGTTTCGCCCTGACGGGCTGCGGACAATCCGTGCAGAAGTCCGAAGGAAAAAGCGCCAAACCTGTCAAAACCTATGCGGCCAAAGACTTTAGCGGGCTCCTCGGCATGGAGGGCTTCACCGACGTCCTTTTGCAGAATCACTTTAAATTGTATCAAGGATACGTCAAGAACACCAACCTGCTCCTTGACCAGCTCAAGGCTCTCCTGAAGTCGGGCGATGTGAGCTCGGCGGAATATTCCGAGCTGAAACGAAGGTTGGGCTTCGAGTTCAACGGGATGGTGCTGCACGAATTGTATTTTTCAAATCTAGGGGGTACAGAGGCGCCGGACGTCAATTTGCCTTTGCACGATGCAATCGTTCAAAACTTCGGCAGCTTCGATCGGTGGAAGAAAGACTTCGTTGCCACCGGAGCGATGCGCGGCATAGGCTGGGTTGTTCTATATGAAGACCCGCAAAGCGGACATCTGATCAACTTCTGGATCAACGATCACGAAGCCAACCATCCCGCAGGCTGTAAGCCTTTGTTGGTCATGGACGTCTGGGAGCACGCATACATGCTCGACTATCAACTTGACCGGGGCAAATACGTTGAGGCATTTTTCAACAACATCAACTGGGATGAAGTCGCAGCCAGATACGACCGAACTGTTGCACCGGCAGCGGTCCCGGCAAAGCCGGAATCCGACGGGGCGCCCACCGGGGAACCGCCAAAAATGATCGAAAAACAGCATCAATCATAGCAAAAAGAATACTTCATCATGCGCCGCCCGGTTAAATACACCTGCTATGCAGAGCTCAAAAAGCACGAATGTCAAGGGCGCGATTACAGCATAAAGCTCAGGAGCGGCCGTTCCGACGTACTGATTATGGCTCCGCACGGCGGCAATATCGAGCCGGGTTGTTCGGAAATCGCTGCCGCCGTGGCTGCAGAGGAGCACTCCTTTTATGCTCTGGAGGGCCTCAAGCCGGCAGGAAACTGGAGTCTGCATATAGCCAGCACCCATTTTGACGAGCCCGTTTGTATGAATGCATTGAAGAATGCCCGGCAGGTGCTGACCATTCACGGCTGCAAGGATGACGCTCAACTCGTATACCTTGGCGGCATGGACCGTATGCTGAAGGAAGCAGTGAAGGAGTCCCTTGAAAGCTCCGGATTTGTCACAGGAGTGAGGGACGGCATTCAGGGCAGAAGCGAGCTCAACATATGCAACCGCGGAAGTTCCGGAAAGGGTGTACAGATAGAAATATCATTCGCTCTGCGCTGCAGAATGTTTTCCAACCTCAAACTCGACGGACGTCAGCACACGACGGAACTGTTCAACGAATTTGTGTCGGCCGTGAGGGAGACGCTTGCAGAATACCGCTTGCGACATCCCAGGTGACATGTGCCACTCGCTCCTTGGCTGCTCAAAATACTCTTTTCTGAAGCATGGTGATCAGAGATGCAATTGCTCGTCATCGCATTTGTCTACCTCGTCATTCTACTGGTGATTGTCGGCTTGGGCACAGGCACCGGTTTGCTCCTTCACTTGATATTACCTGCCGTTGAGCTCGATATTGGCATATTGATAGGGGTGCTGGCTACCGGGTTCTGTCTGGATTTAGTTATACGGTTCTTTAGCTCTTATGATTCATTTGTCAACGATACCGACATAGATCGGATTATGTACAAACCAGCCAGATTTAAGCCAAGATCGAGACGTAAAAGCTAACTTGCTTCCGCTAATCGGGGCGATATGTCTTGGCTTGCTTCAACAACGTATGACTTGAGCTCGGAGCTTGAAGATGCTGCGTAACACATTTTGTCATATACCGGGTGTCGGTGCTGAGTCGGAGAAGCGCATCTGGTCTTCGGGCCTTCACAGCTGGGAAGATCTGCTGGGGAGGAGGTCGGCTCAACCGCCCTTCAGCGAGAACCGAATGCGCTCACTGCAAACACATGTGCAGCAATCCCTTGCACAGCTTCAGCAAAACAGGCCGAGCTATTTTGCTGAATTGCTGCCCGCAGCACATCAGTGGCGCCTGTTCGCGGAATTCCGACACAGCACTGCTTATCTGGATATCGAAACAACCGGCATGGGCAGCTTTAATGATCACATCACAACCATCGCCTTATACGACGGAAGGTCGATATTCTGTTATGTCAAAGGGCAGAATCTGAGAACATTCAAGGATCGAATAAAGAATTACAGGTTGCTCGTAACGTACAACGGGAAGTGCTTCGATATTCCGTTCATCAGAAACACTCTGGGGATTGCTATGGATCAGGCGCATATCGACCTGCGCTATGTACTGGCCGGTCTCGGCTATAGAGGCGGCTTGAAAGGCTGTGAAAAGCAGCTGGGTATTGACCGGGCGGAGCTTGACGGGGTTGACGGTTTCTTCGCGGTGCTGCTCTGGCGCGAATATTTGAGGAACAACAATCAGCGCGCACTGGAAACGCTTCTCGCCTATAATGTCGAGGATGTGGTGAACCTCGAACGGTTGATGATCTTAGCCTACAACTTGAAGCTGCAGGAGACCCCGTTTACGGAAAGCCACAAGTTGGCAATGCCCGCGGCGGCAGAGGTCCCCTTCAAGGCGGATATTGCAACGATTGAAAGAATTCGAAGAGAATACGGTTACATCGATGTGGGTTGCCAGCACCGCCCGGCGTAAATAGATTCCCTGTTCGGTGAGACGCCGGATACCGGATGCCGGATGCCGGATTCCAGACAACAGATGCACCGACCTGCAGCCGCATTCTTGCTATCTGGCATCCCGCAACAGGCATCATCGCGAATTATTCACCCGAAGCAGCACCAGCCTATTCAATATCCTGTTCCCGCCATCCGGCATCGTGCAGCTAATAGGCTTCCTCTTCGAGCAGGTCGCTCTCTTTCAGCTTTCCGCTAAAGAAATGGTACACCCAACTTTGGTAAGCGATAATGATTGGTACAAAAATGAGGGCGACCACCAGCATGATCTTCAAGGTCAGAGGGCTGGAAGACGAATTGTGGACTGTGAGACTGTAGGCCGGATTCAAACTGGAAGGCAGCATGTTCGGATAAAGCCCCACCACGCCGAACAAAGTTGCACCCACAATGACACCGCAGGAAGAGAACCACGCACTCCACCACTGGGCTTTCGCGACATAGACCCGGATCATCACCAGCGCGGCCACTGTGAAGAGCGGAATCAAGATGATGGGAACCATATAAAACATCGGGTTCTGCAAATAATTATCGTAAAGCCGGGTGTAAAACCAGGTGGCCACAAGGAAAGCGACCGCCGAGACAGCCATGGCGATCCAAAGCTTTGCCGACAAAGACGCGGCACGATCATGCAAATCCCCTTCGGTTTTCACAGCCAGCCAAAGTGAGCCGTGAAGGAGAAACATGAGCACAAAGAACAATCCCCCCAGCAGTCCGTAAGGATTCAACAGGGAAAACAGATTCCCATGAAATATGCCCGCCTCATCGATGGGAATTCCCTGAAAAATATTGGCGAAAGCAACCCCCAACAGCAAAGCAGGCAGGAAGCTTGCCACCATGAGGACGTAATCCCAGACCTTCTTCCAATATGGATGATCAGCCTCTCCTCGGAATTCCATGGCCACGCCACGGAAAATTAGCGCAAAAAGAATCAGCATCAAAGCCGAGTAAAGCCCGCTGAACATCACCGCATAAGTTGTAGGGAAGGCGGCGAATGTTACACCGCCGGCAGCAATCAGCCAGACTTCGTTCCCGTTCCAGAATGGTCCCATGGCACTGTATACCAGGCGCTTCTCGGTCTCGTTTTTGGCCACAAACGGCATGAGCGTGCCAAGGCCAAGATCGAAGCCGTCCAGCATAAAATAAACCGCCCAGAGGACCCCCCAAAGGATAAACCAGATCGAAGCAAGCATGTTAATCCCTCCTCTCCTCAACTTGGACTTTAACTGGTTCCGGCCCTTTTCGGGCTTGTTTGGCGATTAGGTAGAAAGCCGCCGCTCCGAGCGCAGTGTAGACCAGCACGAAGGCAGCCAATGAAGTCATGACCTGCGACGCTGCAATGGGCGAAACCGCTGCAGAGGTCCTCATCACGCCGTACACGACCCATGGTTGGCGGCCTACTTCGGCCAGGGCCCAACCGGCTTCGGCGGCGAGATAGGGAAGAGGAATGGCGTAAAGCATCACTTTCAAAAATCGAGGACTCTGTTCCAGTTTGTTCCGCTTGAACCAGCCAATGATGGTCAGAATCAAGAAAAGAAAACCGAGCCCCACCATGATCCGGAAAGAAAGGAAGGTAAGGGTAACAGGAGGTCTCTCATCTTCCGGAAAATCATTAAGCCCTTTAACAACGGCGTCGGTGGAATGATAAGCCAGCAAGCTCAGAGCGCCGGGAAGAGCCCCCCACTCCAGCCGGTTCTTCCGGTTTTTCTCATCGGGTACAATCAGCAAATACTGGGGCGCCCCCTGTTTGGTCTCCCACAGCGATTCCATGGCCGCTAATTTGGTGGGCTGTGCCTCAGCCACCTTAGCCCCGTTCATATGTCCCTGCGCCACCGACACAACGGAAAAAATGAGCGCCATACCGAGGGCCATGCGGAAAGATCTGTTGAAGAAGGTCGTATGCTGCTTGCGCAGCAAGTGATAGGCGCTAATTCCCATCACAAAGAAGCCGGTTAGTATGTAAGCCGCACTCACCGTATGCACAAACTGATGGATCGCATACGACTGAGTGACCACGGCCAGGAAATCGGTGAGCTCCGCTCTGCCATTGCGGATAGTGTAGCCGACCGGATGCTGCATCCACGAATTGGCGATCAGAATCCATACGGCCGACAAGTTCGCTGCAATCGCAACCAGCCATATGCTCACCGCATGCGCCTTGGCGGATAGCCGGTTCCAGCCCAGCGCCCATACCGCAATGAAGGTGGACTCCAAAAAAAAGGCCACTGTAGCTTCAATGGCCAGAAGGGACCCAAAAATGTCTCCCACATAACGGGAATATTGCGACCAGTTGGTTCCGAACTGGAATTCCAGAGTGATCCCGGTCACCACTCCGATGGCAAAGTTGATCAGGAAAATCTTCCCCCAGAAACGGGCCATACTCCTGTATTCCTCATCACCGGTTCGGACGTATTTCGTCTCCATGATGGCGATCAGGACGGACAGGCCCAACGTCAGGGGAACGAACAAAAAATGGAAAAAAGTGGCCGCCGCGAACTGGAGTCGCGATAACATCAAGGCATCCATCGCTCTTTCACCTCCTTTTCGAGCATGTTGTTATGTTCCATCGTTTTTTGCCAACGAAAGCGGCGATCATGGTCAAAAGAGTTTATGCTTCTCCCCGCCGGAGGACATTGAAAGATTTGGTCTGCTTCCACCGGGAGCCTGTCCGAGAATGCCTACCCAATGTTATTCCCGGCGGGAATCCGGAGAGGCTTTTAGGGCGCGGGCTCACGCCGGAAGCATGCGGGTTGAAGGAACAAAATAAAGGGCTGTTCTCGAACAAGCTCAAACCGGTAGTAGCTTTCGCCGTCGCGTACCGGTTTTTCTTCGGCAGAGCAGCGCAGTCTGTGGGGAATTCCGAAGCTCGCCTGTTATCCTAACTTTTCCATAATCCATGCAGATTGCAGTATGCTCGTGCCGTTGCCGCTGCGCCCTCGGGGCAGAAAACAGCCTCGGGAGCCTGACCCGCTTGCAGAAACTGCCGATAGACCTTATCGCCTGCAACCAGTTCAATCCACTCGATGTAGTGTTTTTCTTCCATTGGATGGGCAACGCTGCCGACTTTTATTTTTACTGAATCGGCTTGTTTTTCCATCACCGGGACATGCTTTTCTTTAGCCGCGTCTACGGTGTTCTCAACAGACAGTTTCATCGCCTCACCGCAGCAAACGAGCTCTCCCCCGCCGCCGTGCAAAACCTCAACGATGTTTCCGCACACCTCGCACTTATAAACTTGAAGTCTTTCTGCCATTGGGATCCCTTCTTTCCGTGAACTGTTGGACTGTCGTTTTACGATGCAAGCTTTTTGGCGATCTCTTTGCCGTAGTCTTGCCCCATTTTTACCCCGCCTCCCAAGGAGGCCGATTTAAGCATGAGCGGTCCGCTCACCATGTTCATTTTGAAGATGTGCTTCATGGTATCGAAAATCCTGCCCGGCGCCTCGCCGCTCCAACCGAAGGCGCCGAAGCTTCCACCCACTTTCCCCTCCAGGTTCGGCTTTTCGAGTGCGAACAACAGGGTCTTCATCGGCTGGATCATGTCCCCATGATAAGTTGCAGCTCCCAGTACGATGGCGTCATAGTCTTCCGGATTTAGTTTTTGTTTTTCGAAATCGCTTGTACTGACCACGGTCGCGTCCATACCTTCGAACCGCATTCCTTCGCCGATAATTTCGGCGATGCTTTTGGTTTGATTAGTCCTGGTTGCATAAATGATGAGCGCCTTAGACACGGCTGATCCTCCCTGGTTCGTCATTGAAATAATTCATTAATCCACCTTGTAAAAAGCTTTCGAAACAGCATTACAGACAGGGCACTTGGCCGGGGGCTCGTTTTCACACGTGTAGCCGCAAACCGAACATACCCAATAGTCGACTTCCTCCAGATTTTCGAGATTATCCAGGGCCTTCTGGTAAAGACCGGCGTGCACGCTCTCCACTTCATTGGCGTATCTGAAGCTTCTTTCCGCGGCTTTTTCACCTTCTTCCTGCGAAGTCTTGATCATCGCCGGATACATGGTTTTAAATTCATGAATTTCTCCAGCGATAGCATCCTTGAGATTTTCTGCAGTGCTCTGTATTTTGCCGAGTGTGCGCAGATGATTGTGCGCATGAACCGTTTCAGCTTCAGCAGCCGCCCGAAACAGCTTGGCCGCCTGAGAATAGCCTTCTTTTTCTGCTTGTTTGGCATAGGCCAAATATTTGCGGTTGGCCTGGGACTCGCCGGCAAAAGCTTCCATCAGATTTTGTTCGGTCTTGCTCATACGATTCTCCTTCTGTCTAAATTAATAATCGATTTCATGGACATGTTAAGGCGGCACAATGATCTCGTCTACCACCAACCTTTCTTTTCATGCACCTGCCGTTCTTCCTCGGCCAGCTTCTTTATTTTGTACGCCGAATCCCGCAGCACGCCATAGAGTACTCCACATCCCACATCTTCGCGGCCCCTGTCTCCCTCGTCCGCGATTTCGGTCATACGTTCGACCAGCTCAAGCGTTTTCAAGATGTTCTCGTTACATGGTCTCATGGTCTCTCGTTCCAAACATCGCTTTAGCAACAAATTCAAGAGGTGAGGCTTTCACAATTGAATCCGGACAAGGTTTGAATCAATCGCCTCACCCAACAAGCAAGACCCGTACCAGCAGGCGAAAAAGAGCCAATGGGATCATCCCGGACAGCCGCGCTATAACATTTTTACTTGAAAGTCAAATGCTTAGAATGACAACGAGAGATTTCCGCTGAAGCCGGCGACATGGCAAACAGCAAATCTGTTTGAGACAGTCCTGAGACAATAAGCGAAATTGACTATGTGGCGGCGACAGCTCCTGCCGGTTTGCAACCGATACCGGATACCGGCTAACAAGGGAGAGCTGCATCAGCACTGATGCTCCCCTGCCCTGCTTGAGATCGCGGACGAGGTTGCCGAGAGAGGTAGGAACGATACAGCGGAAATCACATAAACTTGTCTAAATGGAGCCGACGGGAACGTCTCAGGTGCGAAAGTGAGACATAATTGTATTATGAAACATCTGGTGTGTCACCAAGAAAGCGATACAAGGTAGCACGTCCCACTCCCAACAGTTTCGCCGCCTTGGATTTGTTGCCGCCACTTTTTTCCAATGCCGCCGTTACGGATTCCATATCCAGCTTCTTGCAGGGGCCGGGTTTGGAATTGGCCGGTTCACGCTGCCTCAATTCCAAAGGTAGATCTTGCGGTCGGATGGTTCTGCTTTTAACCTTCACCAAAGCAAAATAGATGGCGTTTTGCAGCTCACGTACATTGCCGGGCCAGGAATAGTCCATCAACACCGCCACGGCCTCACGTGAAAGCCCGGCAGTCTTCTGGCCCCGTTTCGCCGCCTGCTCCAAAAAATGTGCAGCGAGCAGCGGAATATCATTTTTTCGCTCTCGCAAGGGCGGCAAGTATACGGGCACCACGTTCAACCGGTAGTAGAGATCTTCACGAAAATTCTGTTTTTTCATTTCGAGCTTCAACTCACGGTTAGTGGCGCTAATGACACGGATGTCCACTGCTACCGATTTCTCGCCGCCCACCCGCTCGAATGAAGCTTCCTGCAAAACACGCAATAATTTCACCTGCATGGCTTTTGGCAGCTCAGAGACTTCGTCCAGGAATATGGTGCCGCCATGGGCCAGTTCAAAACGACCTTTCTTGTCTCGAATGGCGCCCGAAAATGCCCCTTTCACATGGCCGAACAGCTCGCTCTCGAGCAGTCCCTCGGGGAGGGCGCCGCAGTTAACCGGAACAAAAGGTCCGCCGCTGCGATGACTTTCATTGTGAATGGCCGCTGCAACAAGCTCCTTGCCGGTGCCGGTTTCACCGAAAATATGAACGGAATAATCATTGTTGGCCAATTCTCTTATCTGTTCGAATAATTGCAGCATCTTATGGTCGCGACCGACGATTCCGGCAAAACTGGTGATCTCGCCCAATCGTGTCTGCAGGCCGAGCAGATCGGTCGTGTCGCGGAAGGCGGCGAGTACTCCCACAAAACATCCATGCTCATCGGTCATGCCGGTAACCGACATCTCGATCCGTCTCAGCTCGCCGGCTTTATTGAGGATGTTCATGGGATAAGAAATATGGGTCAGTGCTTGCGGCACCTCGCCGCAGAAAGAACAACGATTGCCGCACAACGGGCTTCCAAACACCTGGTGGCAGTCCTTCCCTACCACTTCTTCCTTGCTATAGCCGGTTATGCTTTCTGCCGCTCTATTGAAAAAAAGGATGTTCCGGTTGGTATCGTGAGCGATGATCCCCTCCATGAGATTGTCGAGGACATATTCCAGATTCTGCTTGTCAGCTATAAGGTTTTCCAATTTGACTAAATTCATGTGATTCTTATCGACAGCGTCATTCTAACAGGCTCCTCAACAGTGGAGTGTCGGTCCGACTTCAGGTTAGCGAGCGCTAGACTGGGCCAGTCGCTGATTTTCTAACCAAAATCAAGTGTTGTCAATCTCTTATTAGTCGAAACAGCTCGTCTCTATTGACGCTTTCAGGAGCCATTCTTTATAATCGCCTCTGAAATTATCAGTGCACTCGTCCGAAAGGATCACCGATTTGATTGTCAGTCCAGGTTTTGACTAGAACCCTTCCCGAAAGAGACAAGGCAATGGCGAATTATTCAGTCGCTCGAAATCGATCCTGGTACGGTCGGCTGTTGCTCGTGTTGTGCACCCTTGCAATAGTACAGACCGTCGGAACTGCAGGGGCAAACCGGCAAGCCGCTTCGCCGGCGGAACAGATTCGCGAGTCTGTAATTGCGGGATCCTGGTATCCCGCCTCCCCGCAGGATCTGCAAAGAGCTATCCAGAAACTCCTGTCTGCGGTCCCTGAAAGAGAAGCTGCCGGGGATCTCATTGCCCTCATATCTCCCCATGCCGGCTATGCCTATTCGGGACAGGTTGCAGCTTATGGCTACAGCCTGCTCAAACAACAGAAATTCGGCACGGTTGTCATCATAGCTCCAAGCCACCATGCAGCCTTCAGCGGGGTGTCGGTATACGATCAAGGTGGCTACCGAACACCCCTTGGTCTGGTGCCGCTGGATCGAGTAATGATCGATCGGTTGGAGCAGAGGGAAAACCGGATTCGCTACGTACCGGAAGCACACCGTCGCGAGCATTCACTCGAGATCCAGCTTCCTTTCCTGCAGACCGTCATGCCCGGCTTCAAGCTGGTGCCGCTGGTCATGGGCGATCAGAGCTATGCCACCTGTCAGTGGCTGGCGGAAGCACTGGCTCAATGCCTCCGTGGAAAATCGGCGCTAATCGTCGCAAGCTCGGATCTTTCCCATTTCCACCCCTATGACGAAGCCAGGCGACTTGACCAGGCAGTGATCGAAGATGTGCGCAAGTTCGACCCGCAAAATCTAAGCTATGATCTGGCCCGAGGTCGATGTGAAGCCTGCGGCGGCGGCCCCATGGTTACCGCGCTGCTGACGGCCCGTGCATTGGGAGCCAATCAGGCTGAAGTATTGCATTATGCCAATTCCGGAGATGTTACCGGGGACCGCACTCAGGTGGTCGGTTACCTGGCGGCGGCCTTGTGGAAAGGCGCAGATCGAGGCGGGCCAACCGCGGTGCCTGACAAAGTCGGAGTGGACCCGGGCCTGACCGCCGAGGAAAAAGCGCTGTTACATCGCATCGTGCGAACGGCCATTGAGGCACGCTGCCGGGGAGAGGCCCAACCGCATATGGAAGTGACTTCTTCGAAGCTGAAAGAGCTCCGCGGAGCTTTTGTCACCTTGCATAAAAAGGGAGAATTGCGGGGCTGCATCGGACATGTCATTGGCGATCGACCCGTAGCTGAAACCGTCGCCGAAATGGCCGTTGCCGCCGCTTTTCAAGACCCGCGCTTCCCACCCGTCACGGCGAATGAGCTGAAAGACCTTGATATTGAGATATCGGTCATGACTCCTCTTCGTCGGATTACAGATGTGAACGAGATACAGGTCGGCGTGCACGGGATCATCGTGCAGCAGGACGACCGCAGCGGTCTGCTGCTGCCTCAGGTAGCCACGCAGTACGGTTGGGACCGAACAACATTTTTGGAATTTACCTGTCGAAAGGCCAATCTCCCCGCGGATGCGTGGAAGGATAAGAAGACCAGGATCTATACTTTTTCCGCCGATGTGTTTTGAGAATCGCATATTGGATGTTGGATGGCCGAGGCACACCCGTATGGGCCCAAGGTCATGTTCATTTTGAGGTGGCTCGATGCATCCGGCGCCCGGAAAGTGAGGTATTGCCATGATGAACCGGATCGATAGACGGGACTTCTTGCGGCAGTGCGGTCGCTGCGCGCTGTTTTGCGCCGGCGTACAAGCTTTCGGCTGGCTCGAATTCCCCGCAGAAAGCACGGCACAACGCCTCGAGAAAGGCTTTCTGGGCCATAAGCTATCACCTTATTTCACGCCCCTTGACGGCAAACTGATTCGCTGTGAGCTCTGCCCGCGACATTGCGAAGCGGCCCCTGGAGAGCGAGGCTATTGCCGGGTTCGAGAAAACATCGACGGTGAATATTATTCCCTTGCTTATGGCAATCCGTGCGCAGTAAACGTCGACCCCATAGAAAAAAAGCCCTTCTTCCATGTGCTTCCCGGGACCCGCTCGTTCTCTATTGCTACCGCCGGCTGCAACTTGAACTGCAAGTTTTGCCAAAACTGGGAGATCTCCCAGGCCCGACCGGATGATACTTACAACTACGATTTACCGCCGGCGGAGATCGTGAAAAATGCGAAACATTATCAGTGCCAGTCTATTGCGTCTACCTACGTCGAGCCTACCATATTTATAGAGTATATGCTGGATATCGGCCGCATCGCCAACCAGCAGGGACTGCTTAACGTGATGCATTCCAACGGGTTTGTGAATGGCCCGCCCCTGAAGGATTTGTGCAAATATCTGGATGCCGCCTGCATCGATCTGAAAGGTTTCAGCGACGACTACTATCAGAATCTCACCGAGGGAAATCTGCAACCGGTGCTCGACACCTTGAAACGCCTCAAGGAATGGGGAGCTCACACGGAAATCGTTACCCTGATCGTTCCCGGCAAAAACGACGATATGCAGGAGATCAGGGCAATGGCCCGCTGGATAAAAAACGAATTGAGTCCTGATGTACCTCTACATTTCAGTCGTTTCTATCCCCTCTACAAACTGAAAAGCCTCCCCCCCACTCCGCTGGCGACTTTGGAAGAAGCCAGGCGCAATGCGCTGGAGGAAGGACTCAATTTCGTTTACATCGGCAATGTACCCGGCCACGAAGCCGAGCACACCACCTGCCCCGGATGCAAGACACGCCTGATCGAAAGAACCGGCTATCAAGTCAAGCTGGTTGGATTCGAAGATGGGCGCTGCCGGAAGTGCGGTCGATCCATTCCCGGCATCTGGCATCCGCCGAAAGTTAAAGAAGGGTGAGCAGTGAGCAGTGAGCAGCGAACGGAAAAACGAGCACTTGCATGGTTCGACGTGATCCGCCGTAGCGAGTGATGGCAGGTCCCGTGAAAAAGTTTTCTTTTCTCGTTCCCACGCTCCTGCCTGGGAACGCTTTTGCAGGACGCTCCTGCGTCCTACGAGATTGCCCTTGGCAAGCACTGGTAGGGAGCTAAATGAACCACATATTTTTCGCCATCGTTCTCGTTTCTTTCGTGGCTGCGGCCTGGCAGCAGATCACAGGAACATCATTGGAGGGAGTGGTCACTCCCATGGAGCGTCTATCCGAAGCGATGGTGAAGTCCGCCGGCAGTTCGGTGGAACTCGCCATAGGACTCATCGGCGTCATGACTCTATTCCTCGGCCTGATGAAAGTGGCCGAAGAAGGCGGCATGCTCACCATCCTTGCACGTCTGATAAGGCCGGTCATGGTGCGGCTGTTCCCAGATGTGCCGGCCGACCACCCGGCAATGGGAGCAATGATTCTCAACATGTCGGCCAACGCCATGGGGCTCGGCAATGCTGCAACCCCGTTCGGCATTCGCGCCATGCAGGAGCTGGATAAGCTCAACCCGAGGCCTGGAACCGCCACCAATGCCATGGCGCTCTTTTTAGCCATCAATACTTCAAGCGTCACTCTTCTGCCGACCGGAGTCATAGCCCTTCGGGCCGCAGCAGGCTCGCAAAACCCCGCCGGAATCCTGCCTACTACCCTGTTTGCCACCATTTGCTCCACCATAGTTGCGATCATAGCTGCTAAAATGTACCAACGCTTTTTCCCCTTGCAAGAAGCAGTTCAAGGAGCTGCTGTTCCGTGCATTGAATTTTCAGCGGAAGCAGACCCCCCGGACGGGTCGGCAGCGCAGAGCGACTCTTATCCGCTATGGATCAGCATGCTCGCGCTCGCGTGTTTGATCGCACTTATCCCTGTCACTATTTTATTCGGCAGGCAGATTTCCCCCTGGGTGATCCCGGCGCTGATGCTGGGATTTTTGACTTTCGGAGTGGCGCGGCGCGTCCGTATCTATGAAGTGTTCGTGGAAGGAGCGAAGGAAGGCTTTCAAGTGGCCGTGAAAATCATTCCTTACCTGGTTGCCATTCTGGTTGCGGTGGGGATGTTCCGGGCAAGCGGCGCATTGGAAGCGATGGTCGGCTGGTTGGGCAGATGGACGGCCTATGTGGGACTGCCGGCGGAAGCCCTACCCATGGCGCTGCTCAGGCCGCTATCGGGGTCGGGCGCCTACGGTATCCTTGCATCCATCATAGAAGACCCCGCCATCGGACCGGACAGCTACACGGGCTACCTTGTCTCTACCCTGCAAGGTTCAACGGAAACAACCTTTTACGTTCTCGCCGTCTACTTCGGAGCGGTACAGGTCAGACGCATCCGTCATGCCCTGGCAGCCGCTCTGACCGCCGACCTTGTCGCGGTAATGGCCGCCATTGCCATTTGTGCTTTTCTCTACGGTTGAAACAGTGCTACCTTCCAGTAATTTCAAACCATACACGAGCCGTCTGCACTTCAGCCGATCAAACGCAAAATACTCTGCCTTTTCCCGCAGCATCGAGCAAGGCTTCGGTCGAGATCGGATCATGCAAACCTTCAACCAGCTAAGACAAGAACTTTGTCCCGGGTGCTCCACACCGTTTTCACAGAGCAGCCGCACGTACAACAGCTCTGGATTCACGATCATGAGCTTTGTGGTATGGTTATGGTGATGTGATCTTTTATGCGCGGTTGGCGGAGCGGAGTCCATATTGCCAACCCATATCTTCAAAATTTCCTTAGATCCTGGCATTAGCAGTCTATATCTTTACTCGACAGCGAGGTAGCGATAGAAAACAACCGCCTATCCCTGAGTGAGTTGATTCCCGCAATCAAACCGGCTTTCAGATGATGGCAGAGAGCTTGCTTTAGGGACTTCGATACATAAAAATTCGCTTCGCGTCTCTCAAAAAGCTGCTTCATCTTGACACCTTATATATTTACGATATTGTTTTTAAAATTAAACCTATAGTTACTGGTATGCAACCATTAAAGGATGTCTGTTTAGCTCTGAGAAGGGGGAAAGCTATGGCTTTTCACAAAGACCGATCGAACGGCGAATCAGTGAAGGTAGGTCCGACTAAATACACGCTCCTCAAACCTCTGCAGGCAGTCTTTGTGACAGTTGCCATACTTTGCCTGAGCCTCTTGTTTCTTAGGACGGCCCAAGCGGGCAAAACAGGAGTTCCGCCAGGTTATTTGTATAGCATGTACCTCCTCACTATCCTCAGCGAACCCGAACTGCAAAACGACTGTGCTCTCTTGTTCAAGTACTACTATTTTACTGCATACTGGAGAAGTTACAGCGATCCTACATACAGTTCGACAACACATTTCTACTGCGCATTCAGTGAAGACGGGAAGGCCAACTGCGCCGGCTATGATGGCACCTGGACGTATGGCTCTAATGACTATTTTCGCCTAGAGATCAAAAGCAGCGTTTATAGCTATCATGTTGTGTATTCAGGCACCGTCACTCCGCGGAACTGTAACATCGAGGGCACCATGAATCGGCTCGATGCTCCGGATTATCATGGGACTTTCACTGCATATGAGTCGACACCTCCCTGATAACCACGGGGCACCCGGGCAACAGTTTGGTTAATTTGGCTGATTAGCTCGATAGGGATGTTGTACAAACTCTTAAATCTCACATTTCACTCTTTCGATCGGTGGTTTTGTAGAAATTCAGAAAACGACGTATTTTTAAGAAAAAGTCAGCTATGAGCAAATTGAGCTGATTTTCTTCAACTAATGCCAGAATATAGCTTACAGGCCTGCTGGACAAAGAGTGAAGGTCAAGGGGTCACCCATTAAAAGGCTGTAGGTCAAATCTGCTCTTGACTCATATTTAGCTCAAGCGCCTGCCGAGAGTGCCCTCCGTGCTGCGGTCACCCAGTTCGTCTCAAATTATAATTGAGTCAACTCGCAACATAATGACCCCTTTTTGAAGCTAGACCTGTGCTTAAATGCCCATCACTCAAGTTGCTGCAGAATCGCAGGCAGGGACAATTTTTGTCGCTAATCTGAAAATATCGACACAAACATTTTCTTTATCCAATTTAGATGAGAAGGTGTTAATTTTCAAAGAAAATTTGGATCCTCGATAAACGCACAAGAGTCTTCTTAAAAGGAGACGAAAATGCTCGGATTCAAGTCGACTTCCCAAAGTGGACTTGTTTTAAAGTCTGTGTTGATTGGTTTGTCTGTCATCCTGTTAACAGTCGTCGCCACCACTTCAGTCGGTTTTTCTCAGGGACCATCCCCAGAGGTACTTCAAACTCTCTCTCAAAACCCCAAGCTGAAGTTCCCACAGGCCATTCTTGAAGCTTTCGCCGACGGTTCTTCGACCACACGGGTGATTGTAATCCTGCGTGACCCATCAGTGCAGGCACAGACCCAAGAGAAAACCACTGGTTCTACTGCCGTTAACAAGAACCTGAGAAACGTGGAGGTCCGGCAACAGCTGCAGGATGAAGTGCGGGCCGCTCAGGACCGGGCTATCAAAACCCTCAACGAGGAACGCGTTCGTGTCACGAACCGATTCACTTACATTTTTGGTTTCTCAGCGGAGGTAACCCTTGATGGACTCCAGGATCTTCTCCATACGCCCGACGTGGTGAGCGTTGAAGAGGACACGGTGATTCATGCCCACCTTGCCCAGGGCATCCCGTTGATGAATGCCTCCACGGTGAGGAGCACCTACAACGGCTCCGGCATTGCCATCGCCATCTGCGACTCGGGCATCGACTACACTCATCCCCGGTTGGGAAACGGTGGGTTTCCGAACAGCAAGGTTATCGGCGGGTATGACACGGGCCAGAACGATACAAACCCCATGGACGGAAACGGTCACGGCACCGCCTGCGCGGGCATTGCGGCCGGGAATCTGGGCACCACCGGGGACTACATCGGGGGCGTGGCTTACAACGCCAAGCTCTATGCACTCAAGATGACCTACACGTCCACCAATGGGAGTGCTTATACCTCCGACATGGTGGAGGCCTGGGAGTGGTGCGTTACCCACCAGGACGACGACCCTGCCAACCCCATCATGATCATCAGTACCAGTTTCGGTAGCGGCCGCTACCTGAACCAGTCCACCTGCGACGCTTACTCCACGGCCATGACCACGGCCGCAGCCAATGCCAAGAGTGTGGGGATCACCATCTTTGTATCCACCCGAAACGACGGATTATGCAACGCCACAGGGTGGCCGGGCTGCCTCTCTGATGTGATCGGTGTGGGGGCGGTGTATGATGCCAACATCGGGAGGCACCCCGACCTTGGCTATGTGGGCTGCATTGCGACCGAGTCCTGCGTGGGATACACGTCGAGCTGCCCGTGCCCTGAGAAGTGTTATGTGGACGTCACCACGGCCCCGGATCAGGTGCCCACCTACTCCAGCAGCGCATCCTTTATGGGCCTTTTCGCGCCTTCCAACGATGCCTATACCACCGATATCGTGGGCGCCGGAGGGGCGGAGTCGGGAGACTATAACTTTGAGTTCGGCGGCACGTCCGCCGCCTGCCCTTATGCGGCCGGTGCTGGGGCCTGTCTTCAAGCTGCGGCCATGGCCCAAACAGGCGGCTGGCTCTGCCCGGATCAGGTGGAACAATACCTGGTCGAAAACGGTGACAACGTCACCGATACCAAGGCCGGCATCACCAAACCTCGGGTTAACTTGGGAAAAGCGGTTGCGGCTCTGCCGGAGGAGTCGTGCCGTACCCTGACATTCGACGATCTCGCCAATTCTGCGTCCGTCGGCACCCATTACTCAGGCGTGACCTTCTCACCGGGATGGATGGCGTGGAATTCGGTGGGCAATCCGTATTATCCGCCTCACTCCGCGCCGAACGTCGCGTATACTCACGAAGTAAGCAACTCCATCACTTGGGATAATGACATCTGCCTGCTGAAGTTCTTCGTCTCCTGCGTGGATCTGGGTGGTTACACCTTCACATATACCGTCTACGACGCCACCATGAATCCACTGGATGTAGTTACCTTGAACACCAGCCAGACCAATACCTTAGTCACCTTCACTAAACCCGGCATGCGCAGCTTGAAGGTGACCGGAGCGGGGGACTGGGACAATCATCAGACTCTGGATAGCCTCAATTACTGCACCCAATGTTTTGGCGGCAACGTGCCGGCTATCTGGCTTTTGCTGGCTGATTAGCGGCTCTTTTCTGAGCAAGCCTTTACTCATGTGACACGCCAGCTTGGGCAGGTGCTGGACTGTACTTTCAAGATCATGCCCCGGGTTCGGGCCGTTTTGATGACTGGGCATTAATTTGAAACCATCCAATATCGTAAAACCATGGGGTGAAGGCTTTTGCATACCTCCATAAGCGCTTTGCCCGGTTCAAGATTCAAAAACCGAATCCGTACTGCAAAGCGCGTAGCACATGGTCCGTATAGGTTTCAGCTTCGTTGGGGACGTCAGTGATCGTATCGGATTCGGCGACGCGATCAATCGGCACTATCCAAAATCAGAATTGCTGAGCTGCAAAGGATGGAGAGAGATCCAGGCTGAATATGCCTGACGGAACAGATGGTCGCCTTAATTGCAGGACTTTCCATGATGAAAAAGAGCTGATTCGAACCCGATTCTTGAACCACACACGATTAGCTCAAAGCGCAGTCTAATCAAGGAGAAGTGGGGCAAAAATATACACGTTTGATTGGGGGCAATCGCCAATCCTAATATCAGCAGTAGAAGTCAACGTGCTGCCAGGAAAATAATGTGAACCACCGAAAGTCCCGTTCTGCTCAGCATCCAGATATTCGAGCTGAAAGCCGATTACATCTCCGGCTTGAAGGCAGAAGTCGTGCGAATCGCCCGAACAGAGCGGATGTCTGGTCTCAAAATGGTTAAGTCCACCCACCCTGCTTGCCGATCCAGCCCCATCACTAGTTCCCCCTCCCGCTACGTCGCGAGTGAGACTACATTGATTGTAGACGTAGACGTAATTGTCATCAAATTGAGGTGAACCAGCATGCAGGCACAGCACGTCGTCTCCCATCCCACAAACCGAACCGCCATGATCATTGTCAAAGTCGATTCTAAAAGAGTCTCCTACCGGTAAATATTGTCCCGAAGGGCTAAATTCATCATCGTTGATGGTAATGCCAATATACAAGTTATT
>ENA-OSEO01002773-OSEO01002773.1-sediment-metagenome-genome-assembly--contig:-NODE-2773-length-23184-cov-8.185052_pt1 | contig 23184 bp, 15 predicted proteins | sample MGYA00237883_ERZ534232 | MGnify/ENA metagenome assembly ERZ534232
AAGTAAGACTACCGATTTCAACCGCACCATCCGGGAGGCCCTGTCCAAGCCGTTCCTTAAAATAGCCCTCGAGCGCGCCACCGGCTCTTTCAAAGGGTTACGAAACAAGGCCGCGGCTGAACTTGATGATTTCGATGATCTTAGGATCCTGATCATGCCCGACCATCCTACCCCGATTGCAGTCAAGACCCATACCAGCGATCCTGTACCCTACCTGCTTTTTGATAAAAACAGGCCAGTCCAATCTCAGGCCAATCAATTCGATGAGGACACAGCCGTAGCATCGGGAGTCTATATAGCCAACGGTCACGAATTGATGGATCGCTTTATACTCAGTCGTTAGCCTATTCGAAAGATCAGCCTACCTAGCCAGGTAGGCTGATCTTTTTCTTACGTTTTTGCGGCAAGCACAAGATACACTTAAACCCCTCAGGGAGCCTACAATTCGAGAAATTTTGCCACTGTAGCCTGCATACCTTCTTTGGAGGTGACTGTGTCATGCAATATGGGGCGCTGGTCCAGCCCTTTTATCGCAGAAGGTACGGGAGTATGGGTAAATTCGGATAATACATCCAGGACCGAGAATTCATCCTGCCCTTCCAGCAATTCCATTGGCAGTATGGCCTCAGCTACACTCTTTCCGAATTTAAATGGGCTGGCGGTGGACGCTATGATAGTAGGGGTCTGGTCTCCGGTTGCCAGAACATACTTGTCATATACATCAAAACCTATTGCAGTATGGGTATCGAGAAGATAGCCCTCCTCCTGCCAGATTTTGCGGATGGTCATATGGGTCTCGTCATCACTGGAGAAATCCGCCCAGAAATACTGGTCCAGTTTCCTGGCTGTCTCCATGTCGACCTGATAACTTCCGCTATCTCTCAGCACTTCCATCCATGCCCTGACCTTGAGTGCATCATGCCCGGTCAGCTCGAACAGCAGCCGTTCCAAATTAGATGAGATCAGGATATCCATGGATGGAGAAATGGTCTTCACAAAGCTCCTTTTGCGGTCATAGCGCCCGGTGCGGATGAACTCCGTTAATACATTATTGGCATTGGACGCGCAGATCAGGCGGTTGATAGGCATCCCCATCTGCCCCGCATAGAAGGCCGCCAGGATATTTCCGAAATTTCCGGTGGGCACGACTACATTCACCTTATCCCCGGTATTAAGGCTTTTCGCTGCTATAAGGTCCGCGTAGGCCGACAAGTAGTATACTATTTGCGGCAGGAGCCGCCCCCAATTGATTGAATTGGCGGACGACATCTTTATCCCGTGCTGAGCCAGGCTGTCTATAAAGGATCGATCCGAAAATATCTGCTTGACACCATTCTGGGCATCGTCAAAATTGCCCCTCACTGCAGCCACATAAACATTACTTCCCGATTGGCTGATCATTTGCCGTTTCTGCACTTCGCTTACCCCGTCCTGGGGATAGAAGACGACTATTTTTACCCCGGCAACATCTTTGAAGCCTTCCAGGGCAGCTTTACCGGTGTCTCCAGAAGTGGCCACCAGGATCACGATTTCGCTCTGTTCCCCGGTTTTCCGAGCACTCGCGACCAGCAAGAGGGGCAACAGCTGCAAGGCCATATCCTTGAACGCACAGGTAGGCCCGTGCCAAAGCTCCAGGACGAAAATCTTGCCGCCCAGCTGTGCCATAGGAGCGATGCGCAAATCATCAAAACTGGTTGCATTGTATGCGCTGTCCACGCATTGCCTGATCTCATCGGCAGTAAATTCTTCCAGGAAGAGTCCCAGTATGTGCGCAGCCCGCTCCTGATAATTCTGCCGGGTCATCTCTTCCCATTCAGCGGCTGACAAAACCGGGATCTGCTCGGGAACAAATAATCCGCCATCCGGAGCTAGTCCCATCTTTATGGCCTCCGCTGCGCTTACCGGGGGGTATTGGCCCCTGCTGCTGGAATACCTCACGTTCTAATCCCCTCTTTCAGTAGATCTGTTGCTTCCGGTATTTAATATTCTATAATGAAATGCCCTCAGGTTAAAGCGCTGGGACAATAATCCTAACCACAACGGGATTTTTCCGTGTATCATATATACAACCTGAACGTCTAGACTGAGGATCATTTAACCCGATTGGAGGAGTAAAAACATGCCGCAACTGCTGGTCGCCATACTGGTTATTGTTGTGATTAAGCTGCTTATGGATGCAGCCAAACCCACCAGGGGTAATCGAGGCCGTTCCAAAAGAGAAGATAATTGGCATAGGAGTAGGAATACCAGGCGTAATTGGCAGCAATAACGGCGTTGCCGATTTCATCCCGGTACTGTCTTTGAGAAATGTTCCAATTAAATCATGGATCGAGGAGCAATTCGGTATTGAGACCTTTTGTGAGAACGACGCAGCTTTACAGGCGCTCAGTGAAAGCTGGAAAGGTGTGGCTGAAGGAAAGAAAAACGTTGTTGTAATTAACCTTGGAGCAGGGATCGGTAGCGGGGTGATTATTGACGGAAGGCTTTATACAGGTTCTACTGGAAGGGCCGGAGAATTGGGTTACTTAATTTCCAACTGGGACAATACCTATTACAGAGAGAGCTTCTTCGGCGAGCTTGAAGAAAAGATGTCAGGTGTTTGTTTAGAGAGAAAGCTTGACGAATTTGGATATCACGGGTTCACAGCCACAGATCTATTTGAAAGGGACATTGATGACGAGCGCTTAAGAGATCTAATCTATCAAGGATGCAAGAGCTTAGCTCTTGCGCTCTGTAACTTGATTTCAATTCTTAATCCAGATATCGTTGTTATGACCGGGGGGATCGGCTACAACCAATTCGAGCTCCTAACAAAATATACAATCCCACTGATTAAAAACATTCTCCCGAATGAGTTTGTCGGTTCAGTAGATTTTGCAAGAAGCAAATTTCCATCTGAAGGAGTCTTAATAGGTGCGGGCTACTTAGTTCAGAAAAAAACATTCTTGTAGTCATTAATATCTAGAGCTCAAAAAGAGAATTGAAAGGAGGCCAATGATGGCGACAGTTAAAATTGAAGATCAGAAGTTCAAGGTCGACGGGAAAGAGATTTCCATGTACAGCGGATCGGTTCATTACTGGCGTAGCAAACCGGAAGCCTGGAGCGGAATTCTTGATAAGGTGAAGGACATGGGCTTCAATGCAATTACCACTTACATTCCCTGGGAAATCCACGAATTGCAGAGAGGCGTTTTTGATTTCGGGGAGGTAGAACCCAGCAGAGACATAGACAGATTCTTGACGCTTTGCGAAGAAAAGGGTTTATATTTCGCAGTCAGGCCGGGCCCACAGATAAATTCGGAGCTTACCTGGTTCGGTTTCCCGGAGAGAATCCTCGAAGACCCAAAGCTACAGGCAAGAAACGCAAAGGGTGGGAAAGTTGTGTTGACACAAGTGCCAAGACCCATTCCGGCACTCGCTTATCATTCAGAGGAATTCCTCGCCGAAGTTGATCTATGGTATGATGCGATCTTCAGCATACTCGAGAAGCATCAACCACCGAAAGGGAATCTCGTCGCTGTGCAAGTAGACAACGAGATGGGATTCTTTTTCAATGTCAATCCATATTCAACAGATTACAGCGACTCTTCAAAGGCTCTTTACCGAAGTTTTTTGAAGGAGAAATACAACACGGTTTCCGAGCTTAACAAAATGTACTCTTCAAATTACAGTGGGTTTGACGAGATAGATCCCCCAGGCCGTTTTGAAGGGACAAGGAAGGAAGAGCTTCGTTATTACCTCGATTGGATAGAATACAGAGAATTCTACCTGATAACCAGCATGGAGAACTTAGGTAATCGAATGAAGTCAAGGGGGATTCACGTGCCTCTATTCCACAACTATCCACATCCTCTAGGTCCCGGTGGAGCAAAGGGAGCTCCTACTACTCCGTTCAATCTCCCTGCTCTCGAAGAAAAGCTTGGCTTTGTCGGCTTCGATATCTATTCAAGAAAGGAACTCTACGACCACGTCAAGACGATCGCATCTTATGTCTCTGGATGCAGCAGATTTCCATATATTCCAGAGTTCATTATGGGTGTCTGGCCGTGGTATATAAAGCCCGGAGACGTCACTGACGAGGTATTTGTGACGAAAGAAGCGCTTATGCACGGGATTAAGGAATTCAACAGATACATGCTTGTTGATAGAAACAAATGGCTTGGATCCCCTATCAACAGAAAGGGAGTCGTAAAAGAAGACTCTTACGCCGCTCACAAGAAAGTCGGGACCAATCTTATGAAGATACGGTGGAACGACTTTGCCAAGTGTGATGACGTACTACTTGTGGTCAATAGAGATTACGACAGACTAGAAGCCGCAACTACTCTTCTTCCTGTAGTAGGAGATTTTCTAGAACCGGTCTTTGGATTCTCCGAATATCCAAGTTCAGTAATAGTCTCCGATGAAAATCTTGGATTCAGCAGACCAATACAGCAGCACAAGAGTACATGGTTCGATGCTTTCTATAGGGCATTGACAGAAGGTGGAGTAGTGTTCAGCTTGGGAGATACCGCTCAGTCAGTCGAAGCACTCAAGAAGCACAAGGTTTTGGTTATCTCTGCTTTCGACTACATAGGAAAGAAAACGGCCGACAAGTTGGCCGAGTACATCGAAACCGGCGGTACGGTAGTTCTGGGTCCGGAGGTTCCAAAGCTTGACGACACGTTCAGCTCAGAGTCTGCTCTAAGCAAGCTGGTGAGTTCCACAACAGGGAAGCCAGTGCTCAATAGCAACGGCATGGAAATCGGAAAGAAATTCGCATGTGGTAAAGGCTCCCTAATACAGATTTTCGAGCTGGAAAGTGTCAGTTCCGGTTTGATTGAGATCTTGGATTCCGTTGAGGTCTTCAGAATAGACAAAGGTAAATCCGTTGCAGACTTGGTTTTGTACAAGGGCAAGACAAGTGATGAGTACATTCTCTTTGTGGCAAATCCATCAGACAAGAAAATTGAAATTGACATTCCGTTGCCTAGCGTTTCCGAGAGCATTACAGACATCTGGGAAGAAAAGAAGGAACAGATCTCGGCTGGAAGATTAGTGACGGAAGTTTGCGCGCACGACATTAGGATCTTCAGCTGGAAGGCAATCAACGCTTAGACGGGAGGGATGATGAGTATGTTGGATAAAAATCCTTTGATGATTGATATCGATGTAAAGCAATGGGCAAATCTTCATCATGTAGTTCTAAAAGGCTTGAGAGAGAAGAGAAGAATCGTTGTGATACATGAGAATGGAAAGGTCCAAAACATCAGTCATTCTCATGAAGCGGAAGTTGTAAATCCAATCAGGAAGGTCACAGATCCTGAGGTGGACGCAAAGAAACTCTTTGAGGCAAATGAAAAGAATGTTGATCTGGTAATGGTTCTTGAGAGAAGCCACGTAGAGAACTACTACAATGAAGTCCAGAGTTCATGGAAAGTCGACGAGGATCTTGATGAGTACATGTACAGAATGTACAGCTTGCTGGACTGCTATTACCCTGGAATAGTGGCCTATCCCGGTCCTGCAAGTCGCCAATTCGGCCTGCAGTGGTTGCTACCCGGAAATGTCGGGTATCTTCAGTTCAAATCAGTATTGGAAAGCTTTGCCGATAGAGGTACTGCAGTAGTAATTGCAGTTTTTGAGAACAAGACGGAACTCTGGACAAGTCTGGTTCTAGGGGTGGACGAAAAGGGCAAAGTCTCTCTAATAACCTCAGTCAAACAGGGCATAGTGAAGAAGGACTGGAGAGAAGAATACCAGGACATCAACAGATGGGTTGATGAGAACTACTGGAAATCCGGACTGGCGATCTATATGGACAAGAAGGATTTCCTAGAGATTTCAAGCAGTAAGGCTCCCTCTTATCTGTTCAAAGGCCTTTGCGATAAAGGTTCCATCATTATTGATCCTTCAACTGAGTCACTGAAGGCTTTTATTGCAAAGTACAGATTGCACGAGCTTAGCTGAGAAACCCGGGTAATTATAATGTCAGCCCCCTCGAAGAAGAGAGGTGTTTAATTTGGATGACGTCGTACTTGAATGCAGGAATATTGTTAAACACTACGGAAACGTAGAAGCGCTAAACGGCGTCTCATTTGAGCTTAGAAAAAATGAGATATTGGGCCTCGTTGGAGACAACGGGGCCGGTAAGTCAACTCTGCTGAAGATAATTCGAGGAGCGGTTCAACCCACATCCGGTGAGATATTGATAAACGGAAAGAAAGTTGAATTCTCCAGTCCAATGGATGCAGCGGAAGAAGGAATACAGTGTGTTTATCAGGATCTCGCCCTGGTAGATCAGATGACAATTGTCGACAACTTCTTTCTTGGAAGGGAACTTCGTGAAAAGAAACTAGGATTCATTCCCGTGCTTAGAAAGAAGAAGATGGAAAACGAAACTGAACAGGCGCTGAAACAGATGGAATTCAGCATGGATGTTAACAAGAAAGTCTCTGATCTTTCTGGCGGTCAGAGACAGGCAATCGCGGTTGCCAGAGCGGTTTTCGCAGATCCCAAAATTGTCCTTCTCGATGAACCAACCTCTGCTCTCTCGGAAATCGCAAAGCATGAAGTCTTCAAACTCTTGAAGGGTCTTAAGGAAGAACATTCTCTCATCTTTGTCACTCATGATCTGAACAACACACTGCAACTATGCGACCGCATCATAATCTTGAAGCATGGAGTAATTGAGTATGAGGGCGAAGTGACGAAAGACCTCAGCCTCGAAGAGCTCCTTTCGATGATGTGATGAGAGGTGATTGTCTTTTATGAATTATAAAAACTTGTTGAAGAGAAGTACGGCGAACATTGAGTTGTTTGTTCTTCTGCTTGCCGCGGTTGTTCTGATTGTTGTGTTCTCAATTCTTGAACCAAGATTCTTTTCGGTGAATAATTTCAGGATTCTGTTGGAGACGATGAGTATTCTTGGAATTCTTTCACTTGGCGTGAATTTTCTCCTGATAGCTGGTGAAATGGACATTTCATTCACGTCTGTTCTGGAGCTTTCTGCCGCTGTTGTTGCGATAAGCAGCACGGCACACATGAATACGTTCGTTTCAATTGCATTTGGTGTACTTGCTGCAACAGCTGTGGGGCTAATCAATGCGTTCTTTGCCGTGAAGCTGAAGATACCATCCTTCCTTGTCACATTGGGCACTCAAGTGGCAATAGGCGGCTTAGTTATGATTCTTTGTGACTACAGAACGATCATAATCAGGGACAAGAGCTTCATTAACATGTTCTTTGGGAGACCGTTTGCGAACATTGCCTCAGCGGTCTACTGGATGATCGGAATAGCAATAGTCATCTGGTTTGTTCTGACAAGAACGAGATTCGGAAAATGGGTTTATGCAACTGGTGGAAATCAGAGTTCGGCACGCCTCATGGGCATTCCTACAGATAGAGTGAAGATCTCTCTCTTTGTTACCAGCGCAATTCTTGCTGGTATCGCCGGATTCATATTGGGTAGCAGAGCAACATCCGCTCGCCCTGCAATGGGGACTAGCTATCTGATGCCCGCCATTTCTGCACCCATCCTGGCTGGAGCTGCACTTACCGGAGGGCAGGGGTCTGCCTTCAAAACATTGCTGGCAGCATTTGTCCTAACTATCATTACGAACGGAGTCACTTTGATTGGTTTGGAGCCGGCATACCGTGACATTTTTATGGGTGTAATTTTGATATCTGCTCTTTCAGTCAGATACCTGCAGAATATGAACCGTGACTAGCATCATTTAGGAATGAGGTGAAATATGGATTTTCTTGACACTATCGTCAGACGTAATCCCTCGCTCATACAAACGGCAGTCTCTATGCATCAAAGAAATGAACTACCTGCAAACTCTGTCGTTGTTGATCTCGATATGGTTGAAGAAAACGCGGTCAAAATTCTTGACGCTGCCGCTGGAAGAGGAATTCATCTGTACTTCATGACTAAGCAATTTGGAAGGAATCCGGAAATCTGTCGGACACTTAACAACGTGGGTATTGACAAGGCTGTTGCCGTGGATCTTGAAGATGGTATTTGTTTGCAGAAAAACGGGATCAGAGTGGGACACATAGGTCATCTTGTTCAAATTCCCAAAGCATCAATAAGATATGTGCTCTCTTCAATGGCCCCTGAAGTTATAACTGTGTTTTCCTATGAGAAGGCTTTACAGATTTCTGAAGTGGCAAAGGATCTGGGAATAGTTCAGAACTTGCTCATAAGAGTTGTGGGTAAGGGAGACTTCTTCTATCCATTTCAGTTCGGAGGTATAGAAGAAGAAGATCTACTCGAAACTGTCGGCAAAATCTGCGAGCTCCCGTCGGTAAAAGTTGTCGGAGTTGTAAGCTTTCCTTGCTTCAGATTTGACGTGAAAGCGAGAAAGACGATGCCCATGCCAAATCTGTTCACCCTAAAGCGCACAGCTGAAACTCTGGAGAAGGAATTAGGGTTAAGAATAACACAGATAAACGCGCCCGGAGACAGTTCGGCACAGATGATGGACCAGTTCAGAGAACTTGGTGTAACCCATGTAGAACCCGGAAATGCGTTCACCGGCACGACTCCGTGGCACGCATTTGAGGATCTACCCGAGAAACCTGCCTGGCTGTATTTATCAGAGATTTCGCATGTTAATGGTGATAACGCTTACGCAATCGGAGGAGGTCTAATGAGCGGTGACTCACCAATGGGTATTTGGTCAACGCTCTATCATAATCACAGGCTTAATGCACTTTCGGGAGACAATGTGGATTCAATACTTCGGAGAAAGATCCTTGCCGAGAGGTCCGGCTATATTGATTACTACGGGACTCTGTATGGAAACAGAGAAGTCGAGTTCTCCGTGGGAGATTCCGTAATCTACGGTCTACGGAATCAGGTGTTTGTCTCCAGAGCAAATGTAGCAATCGTCAAAGGTATTCAGAGTCACAAGCCTGTTTTGCTTGGAATCTTCGACAGACTTGGGAACCCAATCGAAACAAGTTTCTTTAGGAGGTAAGAAGCACCAAACTATCTAATGGAGGTGTAAAGATGTTGAGAAAGAGCTTAGCAATTGTTTTGTTAGTAGCTTTCTTAATTGTTGCCGGGTCAGCAGCCCTAGCAGCAGAGAAGTTCAGAGAGGTCCCGCTAGAACTCATTCAATTGATGGAGAAGCAGTTCCATCAGGTCTGGACTCCGGCAGGTCCAAGTGGTGAAGAAGTAAGGGGAGCCGGAGACCTAGAGCTGACTGCAGAAGAAATCGAGAAAGCAAAGTCGCTCGATCTCGGTCAATATTACTTCATGGGTGCTAGCTTGGACATGACAGAGACCCTTAACAGATTTGGTATGAACAAGGTTCTGGCCTCTATAGGCAAACCCGAGATAAGCTTCATGGGATCCAACTCAATAGCTGATCAGATCGACCAGGTAACTACACTCGCAGGGAAGGCCGATGAGATTGGTTTCGTCGTTGCGCAGGCCTGGGAAGCAGTTACATTAGGGCCTTCGTTCGTCGAACTTGCCAAAGCAGGCGTTCCTCAGCTTCACAACTGGACAACCCCTGCAGGACTTGAGAACGAAGAGTACTATGTTGGTCTCGTTGATGCAGATGGTTATGGCCAGGGCGCTGCAGCGGCAGAAATCCTTGCTTACGCTATGGGTTACAAGGGAGAAGTCGGACTCATCTACTTTGCTCTAGAACAATGGACAAACGTTATGAGACTGAAGGGCGCGGAAGACACATTCGCAAAGTATCCCGACATAAAGGTAGTTGGTAAAGCAGGATTCACAGATCCATCTCAGTCTTTTGATTTGGCTATTGGTCTACTTCAAAAGTATCCCGAAATCGATGCCATGTGGGGAACCTGGATGATGGGCGTTGCCACCGGCGCTGCGGAAGCAGTTCTTTCTCTCGGCAGACTCGGTGAGGTCGTTGTGGCAGCACCTGACTTGGGTGGAAAGGCTGGAGCTCAGTACATTGCTGACCCAGAGAATCCGATCATTGGAGCCGCAGAGGCTGACTGTATTGAAATGGGAGAAAACTCAGTCAATGCTGCCATCAAGTGGTATCTCGGCAATACCGACATCGCTCAGGGTTACTTCGTGAGCAGAGTGTACCCGGTAGTGAAGGCTAACCTGGTGGATGTGTACAACAAGACAAATCTCGAAGCAATAGGCGAGCTTCCTCAGGACGTTCTAGACCTGCTCGATTAATTGAAAACAGAAAACTAGTTAATGGGAGGGCATTGCCCTCCCTTAATTTTGCGCTTAATATGAGAATCAGCTCTCAAATTCTATTTCAGAAAGGACATGAGGCTGCATTATGAACTGTGCAGCACAAGGATGGCATTCGGTTCTGTATTGCCACTCTAGAGTGCGAAATTGCGATATAATAATTTATGGATGAACGTGTAAGTCGTGGTAACAAAAAGGCACTACCCATAATGGTTTCCACAGTTTTTGATTTAAATTCAGTTAAATGAATCAGGAATCGACCACCCCGGTTTCTTCATAGTAGCAAATCCTTCGCAAAACACCGGCGAAGTATTGTTAAATGAATCGACCGAGTTTGAGAGGTTGCACATGTTTTCACTCTTGCTGGTTATTATCTACATTGCATTCATTAGTCTTGGCTTGCCAGATTCTCTGCTGGGCTCCGCATGGCCTGCTATGAAGGATTCATTCAACGTTCCATTATCGTTTGCGGGTATGGTCTCCATGATTATTTCAGGAGGTACGATTGCTGCCAGTCTCATGTCAGACCGACTGACGCGAAAACTGGGAACGGGACTCGTCACTTCTATAAGCGTTGCAATGACTGCGATGGCTCTTCTTGGATTTTCCTTGTCGAGGTCTTTCGTGGTAATCTGCCTCTTCGCGGTGCCTTATGGCCTCGGTGCCGGAGCGATCGATGCGGCTCTCAACAATTATGTTGCCTTGCATTACGCTTCGAGACATATGAGCTGGCTTCATTCATTCTGGGGTGTTGGGGCCTCTATCAGTCCCTATATCATGAGCTTTTCCCTTGGAACAAAGCTTGGTTGGCGCGGAGGGTATGCAACGGTTTCAGTTATTCAGATTGTGTTGACGATAATTCTATTTGCCACTTTGCAGAAATGGAAGAACGGGAAAATGGATTTTGGAGATTCTGGAAAAACCTCTTCGAAACCGCTTACCATTACTCAAGCAGTAAAGATCAAGGGTGTCCCTTCTGTATTGATTGCATTTTTCGGATACTGCGCCCTTGAAACAACTACGGGACTCTGGGCAAGTACTTATCTCGTCGAGTATCGTGGAGTTGATGTGGAGACTGCAGCAATGTTCGCATCGCTCTTCTATATGGGGATAACTTTAGGTAGGTTCCTGAACGGCTTCGTTGCAGACAGATTTGGAGACAGAAAACTGATACGTTACGGGATTGCAGTCATGATAGTTGGCGTAGTGATGGTGGGTATCCCACTTAGAACAGAAATAGCTTTAGTGGGCCTGATTGTAATCGGTTTAGGTTGTGCGCCTATATATCCTTCCATAATTCACGCAACGCCGTCGAACTTCGGAAAGGAGAACTCCCAGGCCATCATTGGAATCCAGATGGCGAGCGCATACTCAGGTACTACTTTCATGCCTCCATTGTTTGGGCTAGTTGCAAGCAATTTGAGTATTGGATTCTACCCAGTGTACCTTGCAGTGTTTGCTCTCTTGATCCTGATCATGACCGAAAGTTTGAATAGAACTGTAGATACAACTGACCAATGGGGAAGCTAAGACCCTAATTAGTTCAGATTGCTTCTTCCATAATCCCGGGCTCTTCCCGGAGGACGGTGGACCGTTGACGGGCAACGTTGTTTTAATCAGCGATCAGCGGGTTCTTGTTCTTAAGCCCAGAGCAGATCTTGAGAGGCCGGCTCCTCTTCGCGGGCAATGGAGCCGTTGTGTTCACTTGAAGATCGAGATTCTGACCAGAAGCTTTGTCAGAATGACAGAACGTGATGCTTTAGGGATTATCAAGCGTTATCATCATGAGAGTGATTTTTCGAGTATTCGTCGCATTGCTATCACGAAAAAGTATTTTGAAATAACCATTCGCTGTCATCCCGGACTTGATCCGGGATCTGGTTCCAAGAACGAACAACCTGGACGCGTAGCGTCGGAACGAAGAACCGGTATTCTTGGCGGGATGGGGGGACCGTTGACGGGCAACGTTGTCTCCCAACGAACAGCGGCTCTAATGCCCGACAAAATTGGAACTGGCTTCACGAAGTATGACAGGCCTGCGATAATAGCAGACTGGCCACCAAATGGGACTGGCTTCTCAGATGGCAAGTCTTAAAAGGTGAATTATGAAGGCAGAGAGAATCTACTATTTGTACTCGGGATTTGTCTATTTCTTCTTTAATATGGCCTTTGCAATAAGCGGCGTCTATTATGTCCAGAAGGTCGGCCTTAATCCTCTCCAGCTGGTGCTTGTGGGAACGGTCGTCGAGACCTCCGCTTTGATCTTCGAAATCCCTACCGGTGTCTTCGCCGATTCTGCCGGCAGGAAGAAATCCATTATTCTTGGCATGATGATTGTCGGTCTCAGTTTTGTAATTGAAGGGTCTATTCCGCTATTCTGGACGGTCATTATGGCTCAGATAGTCGCCGGAGCGGGCTACACTTTCCTCAGCGGAGCAGACGTCGCCTGGGTGGCGGACGAGAGCGAAAGTACGAGCCTGAACAGCATTCTTATTCGAGGCGCCCAGTTCGAGCAGCTTGGATCGTTGATCGGCATCTGGTTTGGCGTTCTTATGGCAATGGTTGCCCTGAACTTGCCGATAGTGCTTTCGGGAATATCCCTTATTCTCTTCGCAGTTATTCTTGCCTTCGTTATGAAGGAGAGAAACTTCAACCCTCCGACCGACGGAAGGTCTTTTGCTGCCTTCTTGGCCACCTTCAGGAACGGAGTGAAGCAGTTCAGAAGATCGAGAACACTTATGATCCTTCTAGCTGTGAGTTTCATGATCGGCCTTTACAGCGAGGGATTCGACAGATTGTGGGTTCTAAAGTTCCTGGAGGATCTCAGGATTCCACAGCAACTCGGTTCGAAATACCTCATTGTCTTCGGAGTTATCAGTTCCGGCGCGATGATATTGAGCATGATAACTCTGGCCCTTTCAAAGAGAGTCACGGCAAGTGCCTCATCGAAAGTGCTTCTGAAGTACCTGATCGGAATCAATTTGGTGCTTGGATTTGCGTTCATCGGGTTTTCGATAAGCGGCAACCTGGAGATCGCGCTTGCCTTCTACTGGGCTGGGTTTGCCGCCAGGCGCAACGACTATCCTCTGTACGCAGCCCTTCTCAATAAGCAAATCACCGTGTCCAGAGTCAGGGCGACGGTGATCTCTGTTGCAAGACAGTTCGATTCGTTCGGGCAGATCGCAGGCGGACCGCTGATAGGACTCATCGCACTAAAGCTTTCCTGCACAGTTGCCCTAAGCATCACCGGTTTCCTTGTCTTTCCCATAGTGGTTCTGTATTTTTTCCTTCTATGCGGAAAACGTTCTTGAGATATCTGCCGGGGAAGACGGGGTTGGGGAAGCGGTAGGGGCGAGATTTACAGCGGGTCTGGGGTTTTGGGTCTGGGGTCTAGCGAATAGAAACGGCTGGCAGATTAGCAATTATCGGTGTAACTAAGGACGTCATCCTGCAAGCGGTTCTTCAAACTGACTGCCGAAGGTGAATGACTCGCTCGTGATTGTTCTGCAATTATCTACTGTACTCGTTGGTGATTGCTAAATTGAAAAACCGTTTCATATTTCGATTTACGTCCTTTAGAGTGGCGACCACTGGATTAGTAATTCGCCGAAGACTGTATCACTTTCTTAGAGATAGAGAACTCTTCTTTGTATTATCTTATTAGAATAGTCTCGACTGAGGTCACCAGAAGCCTGCTTTTGCCTGAGAAGGTCGCGATGGGTATTGGCTCCGAGACTGGCTGTGATGAACGCAGCCATTCTAGAGATGCCCAGTCGGAGTGAGCCCAATTTGTGCTCAGTTCATGGTGGTGAAAAGATTCTCAGATGCGCGATTTGAAGCTAGGAAAATCTGGTTAGTGATATTCGATAATGAAGAAGTGAGGGATGATATGTCATGAAAAACAAAACTGAAAGAAAGGACAATAGAGATTTGTCACCAGAGAGCCGTCAGCAGTTGCTCCGCAGACTGAAGATTCGTTTTGAGAAGAATATGAAGCGCCATGAAGGAATCGACTGGGCCGATGTCCAGGCAAGACTCGAGGCGAAGCCAGAAAAGATGTGGTCACTGAACGAAATGGAGATGACCGGAGGGGAACCGGATGTTGTTAGCCATAACGAAGATTCAGACGAGTATATATTCTACGACTGCTCACCGGAAAGCCCTAAAGGCCGCAGAAGAGTCTGCTACGATAAAGCAGCGCTCGAGTCAAGAGAAAGGAACAAACCTCATAATAGTGCCGAAGATATGGCCGAAGAAATGGGCATCGATATATTGACGGAAGAACAATACCGCGAGCTGCAGAAGCTAGAGAGTCTCGATTTACGGAGTTCGAGCTGGGTGAAGACTCCCGAGAGAATAAGAAGACTGGGAGGTGCCCTCTTCTGTGATCGGCGCTATGATACAGTATTCGTCTACCATAATGGAGCAGGCTCCTACTATAGTTCAAGAGGCTTTCGTGGTTCACTTAAAGTATGAAATGGTTTGGAGCCGTTGAGTTCGAAAAGTAGGATACCTTCCTGCGAAGTTCTGACTGGAATTGGTCCATGATCTGGGACGATGGACCAAGGACGGCTCTTCACTCGTACACCGGCTCTTTTCCCGCGAAGCGGAACTGGCCACGCGTAGCGTGACTGGCCGCACGAAGTGTGACTGGCCTGCGTTAGCAGACGGCTCCGTTTTTGCCGCCTTCTGGCCGACATAATCCGAGAGCTGGAAAATGCACGGACAACCCCTTCTCCTGAGAGAAGGTTTTCTGTTAAGAGTCTGCCTTTTCCCTCGGGTTTTTAATCGATCTGCAGTATAATCGGCCGTGTGCTTTTTGGAATTGAAGACTATGCTCTCATTTGCCGAAGCCCTTATGCACGATAATTGGAGCGCACAAGGGGGTGTGGAAAGTGCTGCACCATAAGAATCTGATCACGTTTGTCACTCTTTGCCTCTTCATATTTCCTTCTGCAATCGCAGGGACAACGGAACTCACAACAGATTTCGATGAAGCAAGAGAAATCGCGAAGCAGGCCTATATTTTTGCATATCCAATGTTGGAAGATTTTAAAACCATGACCGTCCAGGCGATCAATCCGGGTTTATTCAACACGTTCTATCACAGCAGAAAGCTTCGCGGCCCCGAGTACAGGGAGGTCGTTCGTCCCAACAACGACAATATCTATTCTGCACTCTGGCTCAATTTAAGATCTGAACCTTATGTCGTAACGATCCCGGCCGTCGAGGATCGCTATTACTCCTTCCAGATGATCGATATGTACACACACAACTTCGCCTATGTAGGCACAAGAGCTACCGGGACAGGTGCAAAGACCTTTGTGATATCGGGGCCTTCCTGGCAGGATGAGACACTCCCTGGCATTGATGAAGTGTTCATCAGCGAGGGTTTTTTCGTTCTCTGCTTAGTTCGGATCGCTGTCGACATGGAAATAGGAGGAGATCTAGAGAAAGTCCTGGATATTCAGAAGGAGCACAAGCTGCAGCCGCTGAGTTCATTTCTCGGTAAAGAAGCTCCTCCGGCTGCTCCGACTGATATCTTCCCGACCTACGACAAGTCGAAGGCTGAATCTGTAGAGTTCATCTCGTACTTCAATTTTCTTCTGAGTCAACTGGAGATTCATCAAAGCGAGAAATCCCTAATAAATGAGTTTGGTCAGATAGGCATCGGACCCGATTTCGCATTTGATCCTGAGGAAATGAGTACAGGTATTCGAAAGGCGGTTGAAGAAGGAATCAGGGAGGCCCTGGACTTGATCGAGAATCCGGGAGAAATGGTGGGAGTCTCTGAGAATGGTTGGAATCTGACAAAGCGGATCTTCGGCAGTCGCGAAGAAATGCAGGGGAAGTACGAAGTGCGTGCAGCCGCCGCCCATCTCGGTCTGTACGGCAACAGCCTTGAGGAGGCTTACTGCCCCAACAGTCTAGTGGATGAATACGGCGAGAGATACGATGGATCGAGATTCAATTACGTTCTCTCATTCAGTAGCAAAGAACTTCCGCCGGTAGAGCCGAAAGGATTTTGGTCGATCACGATGTATGACGAAGATCAGTTCTTGGTCGCCAATCGAATAGGCCGCTATTCCATAGGAGACAGAACGAACCTCGTCTATGGAGAAGATGGTTCCCTGGTTATCTATATACAACGAGATTCACCCGGAGTGGAAAGGGAGCCCAATTGGCTGCCGGCACCAGACGGGATCTTTTCTATCAGTATGAGAATATATCTGCCTTCACAGGAAGCCTTAAATCCTCTGTATTGTCCTCCTCCAGTAAGGAAATCCGGGACTTTTGATAACGCCGGCAAACCGTGAAGAGACTTGAAATGAATTGAGTCTGACTTTGGAATGTCGGACGAAGAGCACAGAAAATTCCCGAATTCTGTTTCTTGTGGGTACTTGGCCAAAGCAGATGCATTTTCGGTATTGCTCCAAAAATACTTTATGACATAAAGTTAAGTGTCATTTGATAGGGGGTAGGTGCTATGAAAAGATTCATCTTTATTGCTTTGATAGTCTCTCTTCTATTTCTGAGCAGTTGCATTAAGATCAACGGCGTACCCGAAATTAGAGGGGTCGTCTTCACCGATAGTTACATCGAAGGGGCCGTGATCAAGCTGTTGGATTTGGAGGGAAATCAAGTTGATGTAAAAACTGCCACGACCGACAGATATGGAAGATTCTCGATAGAGATGCCGCTGGACATTTCGTTCCCGGTGGTTGTAGTAGCCTCTTTCGACCAGGCTTTCGGAGATTCGGAAAGCGACCGCCTTGCCTCGGTGGTCGAAGAGTCATTCAACTCTGAACTGATAGCGGTCAATCCGGTAACCACAATACTGACCGCCTACATGTTCAGAGAAGGAGTTAGCTACAAGAAGGCTATAGAAGATGTAAGAGAGGCTTTTGGAGTTCCCGATGATATCAATATTCTCAGCCAGCTTCACCCGCAGTTCGAAACTTCGTACTTTTCCATGGCAAAACTTGCCAAATTGGTCGAAGAGAGTTATGGAGGACTTTATGTCGCTTTTTCAGAAGCAATCGTGGAAGCGGTTGCCTCTGGAACTAGCTTCGACTTTGGCGTGGAACCCACTCTCGGGCTGGGAATATCCGATATTCTGAAGGAAATACTGAAGGAAATCGGAGGTACGATATATGAAAAGGCCAAAGACAAGGCCTTCTCCTGGATTTTGAAGAGCCTCTTTGGACTTGGCGATGGCAGCGAGGAAGAGATTAAGGAAATCCTTGATCAAATCAGAGAAGTGAACGAGAAACTTGACGACGTCTCGAATAAGCTGGATGTAATAGACACGGAGATTCAGGAGATACTCCAGAAGCTCGACGAGCAATACTACGACAGCTACATAAGGACGATCGATCAGAACTACTTCACGCCCGTAGAAGCCTGTCAGGACAAATATCTCTACATAACCACGCGTGAAGCCACTCACTCCACAGACATAAGCATTCAAGAACTCATGGAAGAGATAAACGAAAGCAAGCTGGATCAGGTAATGCTGAACATCAAGAAAGTTATTGTCGGTGGAACTGCAGAGACGAGCTACAAATCGATATTCGAGCTGTATGTAACCAATGCCCTGAACCTGCTTAGAACCGGAAAGCACATCGACGAGGCTGCAGAATGCGGCGTCGGATTCTACAAACGTTGCTCGTCCGACTCGGAGATCTTCACCGACTATGTAAACACGTACATAAATCTATTCAAGGCAATGACGACTCGCCAGCTGTACGCACTCAACCTGCTTACAGAGTACGAGCACAACAGGGGCAGTAATCTGGCAGAACTTCACCTTGAGAACTACAACTCTTATATAGCGGCCGAAGTGAAGGAATTCTGGAAGTGGCTCGAGATATTTGTGACTTACGCCATCGGTGGGGAGAGCCTTGTGATACAGCCTGCGTACGATGCTGACGAGCTGTGGTTCTACAATCAGGCAGATGATGCGGCTCTAAAGGCGCTCGGAAAAGACAGCGGCATAGTCGTACGACTTTTCTGGAATAGCGGAGAGACGATGGAGGTTGTGGAAGAGGGAGAGACTCCACAGGGGATGAAGCTCGCATTCGGTTTCCTGGAAAAGCCATTCACGGTCTTCAGCGATTCAGCTGGCGGCGTGAAGTTGACTCTGGATAATCAGCAGATTCAGCTTATGGGAGTAGACGAGGCAATCGAAGCGGCCGATCCGCTGGGCACTCTCCACAAATTCTCTTTCACCTACCAGGACAAAGAAAAATCAAGTGAACCCGCGGTAGTTGTTAGACGCTACGTTTTCGAGAATCTCGAGGATGGAAGGTATTCTATTTCTAGGAGCACTAACGACAATATTCCGAAAACCTCATATACTCATACTCTGCTTGAGGAAGTCCACAAGAATATTGTCAACGATCAGCTTATTGCTGCTGAGTATCTTGACGAATCGAACTACGCGCTGAGCATCAACTCCGAAAACAACCAGGTGCAGTCGCTGGCAATTTCCGCATACATGCCTTCGATGCGTATCAACGGCCAGGAGCGGCAGATGACCTACGGGAGGAGTCATAACATCGAAGACCACGATTATGTGGGAGTGTTAAGCTTCTCTTTGAACAAGTACATGAAGATAGAAGGACATAACTACTACGAGAAGACGTGGATACTCTTTATTCCCGAATGGAGCTATTACCCGTTCGACTCAGTGGTAGTCAACGGAACAAACAGGGAGACCTCCGGAAGATACAGCTGCAGACTTATTCTTACAAACAAGGGCGACAATGCCGAAGGAGACAATTGGGGCTGGCAGCAGGGGGTCGTAACGCGCACCCACACTGTATGGCTTAGAGCGACCAACCAGTTAAGTGCGTCTTGTCTGGCTCCATATGATCTATCAAAGAAATACTCTATTTCTAAGAAGGACGATCAGTACAAACTACCGTCGACAGTTTTCTCACTTTACCTTAACAAAGACACCACCAACTGGGACCTAAATGTGGAACCATCCGGAGTCAACATTCTGGGAATCCTTTTCGGCGGCGACGGTCTCTATTATGGAGAAGTCGTTCTCCTCAAGAACATACTGTACGAACAGCACGTGTCATATTCGACTGTTATTCGTCAGCCCGATTTAGGCAACTACACGGTAGGCGCTCTCTCTACCGGCGGCCTTTACGAAATGAAGAACTGGTGGATATTCCTGAGATAGATGTGTCCTCAGTAGAAAAACGACTCGACAGAATTTTGAGAATGCAAGTCAGTAGTAGTCGCGATGCTTCTATTGGTTTGACGATCTCTTGTATGGAGTTTTTCGATCATTCGAAGAACTCCTTTTTCTTCGTCTGCACTGCTCTTCACAATAATTGCAGATGAGTTCCAGGGCAGTTGTCTTTCTGGTGATAAAGGACGATATTTAACCCGCTCATTTCACGATGGCGATCGCAGGTCAATGGGAAGACCAACACTTATCGCAACGGATGCAATATTATGAATTGCAGAAGCAGTCTTGCGTCAGAGGAATAAGAGAACGTTTTATCGCCCTTTCTCGACGCTTCCGGCCAACTCTATTTGACAGCCCCCGCCTTTCTTACAGCAGGCGGGCAGTAGAGCGGATCCAGTCCTTCCGGTGAAGGAATGTATATTCGCAGGGTCATGGTGAATTTCCCGTCCGGAGCCGGAAGCCAGTTCGACTCCTTCGATTCTCCGGGGGATTTATGCTGGAGATAGATGACCAAAGATCCATCGTCTCCGTAGACCAGTTCGGATCTGTCACCTATAGAGTATCTGTCAAAAGGATTTTCAACCATGAACTGGTCTGCATCATACATTGTGATTGACCAGAAACCCCTTTCGTCAACTGGGGGCAACTGATCTCGGCTGAAGGTTATCACGTAGTTGTATTTGGAAGCATCTAGCGGCTCTCCATCGCTATCGAAGAAACTACTCGGATAATAAGCCTCTTCGAGATCATTTCCATACAATCCCATGTGCGCAGCAGTGGCCCTAATGAAATAATTGCCCTGCATCCTTTCTCTGTTTCCGAAGATTCTTCCCGGCAGAGACCAGCCGTTTGTGATGCTTCCAATCGCTGTACCGGGATGGTATATTTCCTGGCGAGCTTGAGCCATTGCAGATTCGATCGCTTCATTTACAGGCTCTGTGAGATCCGTTGGATTGAAGACGAAATCGGGTCCGACTCCTATCTCTGAGTATCTCTCGATAAGAGCCTCTTCAGATGGGTGGATCTTCAACTGGCCCAGAAGGAAATTGAAGTATCCGATGAAACCAACGGAATCGGCAACTGTCTGATCGAAGATTGGGAAGTCCTCTGCTTCAAGTGACGACGGCTCAGGTTCTCCGCAGTAAGTGCTGAGAGGCTGCAATGAATACTTCTGCTGCATTTGGAGAATCGTCTGGAGATCCCCCGGCCGCTCGCTATTAACTGCCGCCCTCACAACACAATAGACATAATTGCCTTCACTGTAGAAGGCATTATCTATACCTGAGGGGATTTCACCGTCCCAGTAGGGGCCGGCAACCATAACTGTCACGGCTCCGGTACCAGTGGTTCGCGAGCCTGCATAAGCAAAGTTGTGAGTGTACATGTCTACCAGCTGCAAGGAGAAATATCTGTCGGAAACTGCCGGAAGACTTATTACAATTGGCTCGGCCCTCAAGTCGAGCCAGGCAGTAGAATAGATCGTATCGTTGTTAGGACGGACAACTGTTCTGCTTTGAGGTCCAAATATCGTCTTGACATGATTGAACGTGTTGAAGACTCCCGAATCAACTGCCTCGCCATACATCGTTCTGTAATTCTCGAGCATCGGATAAGCGAAGATGTATGCATCTTTGGCCACCAAACTTGCTTCATAAGGGTCCGTAGTGAGATCATGCTGACTGGAGTACACGGTCGAAAGAAACGTTATAAACAGCACACACAGTATTAGTAGTTTCTTTGAAGCCATAAGAAAACCTCCTCTTAGTTGTGAGAAAACACATAATCGGCAGACGCCATTAAGTCCATCTTGCTCCTCAATCTATGCTTTCCCGAAAAGTAAAGAGATTGCCAAAATCGGTTTTGCCACCACTGAGCAGATCAAAACTTCGAGATTTTAGTCGGCTCAAAATTATGTTTTCTCTGTCAGGCTCCTAACTGTGTTGTGGGCTCAGCTCTGGCCAATAAATCTACTCCTCACGACTAAAATATACCCTCCTATTACTCTCGGTCTTCACCAAAGTAGTGTAGTCTGAATCATTCCAAGAATCATCGGCTTAGAATTTCAGCAAATGCGCTTCTTCTGATCTCTTCGTTTTCCAAAACGTTCAGAACAAACCTGTCAGCTATCTGCTGAAAAGCGAGATCTCGAGATTCAACTTGTCGAGGAGCTCGCGTCAAACAAACTCCTTGCGTAATGAAGACAGCAAAACATCCTACTTGCAAGATCGAAATCGACTAGCTCCACACGTCAAGAGCCAGACTGTGCGATTATCATGGCCTTTCAATTGCTCCTCAAGAGATCGGCTACCTCCATTGCCAGCAAAACAATCTCCCTGAGGCTGTCATCTAGATTGGCAGTCACGGCCACTGCAAGATCTCTATCGGGAAGATAGAGAAAGTATGAGTTGAAGCCGGATATTCCGCCCGTCTTTCCAGGTACGAATCTGTCAAAAAAGTAGAGCATATCAAGCCCGAGTCCGAAGGTCATGCTCTTATCATTGGGCCACAACTCACCATTTCTGAGTACCGCCTGAGATATCATTTCATCTATACTCTGTTTTGAAAGCAAGAGGTCCGGGGTAAAGACTCTGGTGAGTTTTACAAGATCCTCAGATGTCGATATCATCGCTCCACTGGCGAAGGGCGAGACAAGACTTTCATACTCTGCATTCTCAATTACGCCTTCAGAAAGCCGATAGCCACTTGCCCTGCCATACACCAGAGTCTTCCTGCTCCCGAGCATGCTGTTGCCCATTCCGAGAGGCCCGAGTATGTTATCTGCTATGTATTCGTCATACGGGATGCCGGTAAGCTCTTCGATAATCAGACCCAGGAGGATGAAGTTGATGTTGCTGTATTGAGCAGAGGTTCCTGGTGCGAAATCCAGTTCAAACTCACTGGTAATCTCTATCAACTCTTGAGGGCTCCAGTCACGGCGCATATTGTTACTGAATTCCTCAATGTCCGTCAGCTCATGAATTCCGGAGCTGTGCTGCAGTAGATCTCTCACAGTTATCTCGTCTGCTCTCGGGAAGTCGGGGAAGAAAGGCTCAATCGTATCATCGAGATCTATCAGACCCCGTTCCCTCAACTGGAGGATACCTACTGCCGTTATTGTCTTACTAATCGAACCTATCTCGAAAATCGAATCCTTCGTAACAGGAATTTGGTGCTCAAGATTGGCGTAACCGTAGTCGAAAACAGTGATAACGTCTCCGACTCTTACTGAAAGCGAAAGCCCCGGGATGGATTTACTCTCGGCAGTCTCTGCAACCAGTGCTTCAATGCTCTCGAGAAGTGCATCATCGATCGTCGTTCCCAGAAGAAAACTGCCTAAGAATAAAAGCAGTAAAAGACTAATACCTTTCACATCCCTCACCTCCAAGGCGAATCAGTAGAAAACTAAAAGGCTTGTTTAACTTATTTATGTGAATGATTATACTCCGGTCCGGCCACCAAGCAGCAACTAATCAAACACTTCATGCATCGTCTTGCACACCGTCAAATCTGTATTAAATCTCTGCAATCTTTTCCAGAAGCTCATTTCTCCATTCACTAGTTTCTTAAAGCGTAACTTCAATCGACAAAGGAGACTTCCGAACCTGGACGATGTAATGACAATGATCGCAACGTTCTATTCGTCTGAAGGGAGTTGAATACCGCTAATATGCTGGTTCTCGTGCGAATAATGTGTTTGGCTCCTGATGATCTTGATCTTGAATCCTCCCTTGAGGGAGGAGGGCCACGTAGTGGCGGAGGGTGTAGGTCTTTGTAGACGAGAAAAGCCGACGCTCTG
>ENA-OSEO01002775-OSEO01002775.1-sediment-metagenome-genome-assembly--contig:-NODE-2775-length-23159-cov-28.682480_pt1 | contig 23159 bp, 20 predicted proteins | sample MGYA00237883_ERZ534232 | MGnify/ENA metagenome assembly ERZ534232
CATATCTCCACTCTCAGCTCAGATTCCGTAGACCGGGTTGTAAAAGTCTCTCCGCAAGAGCAGGTAACTTTTGCTTCTACATAATCAGGATGAATATCCTTCTTCAAATTTGCTCACCTCCTGCAAAACCCAAATAAAAACAAAATACAAAAATTTTATATGAGTATAAAATTAAAATTCAAAGGAAATTTCTTTTTTAAAAACATTGTTAATCGTAGCATAGGAGAATATTCTTTACAACCAGGTCAATAAATAGGTTGGTATAGAAGAAGTACTCTAAATATCTTACACGCTACCTTTCAGCTTGCACCGGAGACTTAGCGATTTGCATTAGAAAATCTTTGTTTGTCCTTGTCTCCTTTATTTTATCAATCAATAACTCAATCGCAGCAGCAGAATCCAGTGCATGAAGAACTCTTCTCAGTCTCCAAATCAATTGAGCCTCGGCTGGATCAAGCAGCAATTCCTCTTTTCTGGTTCCTGATCTATCAATATCAATAGCAGGGAATATACGCTTATCAGCCAGCTTTCGGTCTAAGTGTATCTCTAAATTACCTGTTCCCTTGAACTCCTCAAAAATAACTTCGTCCATACGGCTCCCTGTTTCAACAAGAGCGGTAGCCAGAATAGTAAAGCTTCCTCCCTCTTCAATATTTCTGGCAGCACCGAAAAACCTCTTGGGAGGATAAAGTGCTGTTGAATCAACACCACCGGAGAGAATTCTACCACTTGGTGGAACCGTGAGATTGTACGCGCGTGCCATCCTGGTAATACTATCTAACAGTATGACCACATCTCGTTTGTACTCAACCAGTCGCTTAGCCCTCTCCAGCACCAATTCGGTAACCTGTAGGTGGTTTTCCGACGGCTGATCAAAAGTTGAGCTGACAACTTCGCCGTCAACCGATCTTTCCATGTCGGTTACTTCTTCCGGCCGCTCATCAACCAACAGCACTATAAGATGAACTTCAGGATTATTAGTAGTAATACTATTAGCAATTTGCTTTAGAATCGTGGTTTTACCCGCTTTTGGCGGAGAGACAATGAGACCACGCTGTCCCTTACCAATAGGGGCGGCAATATCGATTATTCTCTGAGATAGTTCATTGGGCCGTGTCTCCATTCTCAATTGGTCGGTCGGAAAGATTGGGGTTAGTGTCTTAAATTGCTTCCGGCTCCTTGCTAACTCGGGATCCTGGCCATTAACCGCTTCTATCTTTAACAGGGCATAGTATTTCTCATTATCTTTGGGCGGTCTCACCTGCCCGGCTACTTCATCTCCTTTTCTTAAATTAAAACGACGGATTTGAGAGAGCGAAACGTAGATATCGCTATCGCTCGGCAAATAGCCTTTTGTTCTCAAGAATCCATAGCCTTCGCCTAGAATATCCAAGATACCCTTCCGGAAAAGAAAACCTTCACCTTCGGTCTTTCCTTTTAGGATAGCCATAATAAGATCTTGCTTTTTCATTTTTGAAGCGCCCGATATCCCAAGATCATTGGCAATGGGTTGAAGTTCCGCTAATTTTTTTTCTTCCAGTTCTGCTCGATCCATTTACACACCTTCCTTAATAAATCATAAGTTCTTAATCTTATCCCAATCTTTCAAGAATCTATCTATGCCCTTATCAGTCAAAGGATGGGTTACTATTTGCTGTAAGATACTAAAGGGCACAGTCGCGATATCAGCACCTGCCTCCGCTGCTTTTGTAACGTGCAGCGGATGCCTGATACTGGCAGCAATAATTTTGGTATCAAAATCGTAGTTCTGATAAACAACCACCATATCATATAAAATTGCTATTGAATCATGACCTATGTCATCCAAACGACCAAGAAAAGGACTTACAAAAGCTGCTCCTACTTTGGCCGCTAACAATGCTTGATTAACAGAGAATATCAGAGTCATATTTACCTTAATTCCTTCTGAGGACAACTTTTTGGTGGCAGCAAGACCTTCTTCGGTAATAGGGATTTTCACTACAATATTGGGAGCGATGGAGGCAATTTTTCTGGCCTCTTCAACAATACCGTCTCTTTCCATTGAAATAGCTTCAGCGCTAATTGGACCATCGACAATATCGGCAATTTCTTTAATGCTTGAACGAAATTCACGTCCTTCTTTTGCGCATAGCGTCGGATTTGTGGTTACGCCGTCCAGGATTCCCCAGGAAGACGCTTCTCGAATTTCCTCAATATTTGCAGTATCAATGAAAAACCTCATACATTTCCTCCTTGACTATCCAGACCGGTCATCGTTTTTTCCTTATTAAAAACGGTGTTGTAAATAATTTCCAATATAGAAGAATACGTGGCGTCCAAACTATAGGAATTAATAGCAGGGTCATTCTTCTTGATAGCCAGACTTTCTATGTAAGTGCCAATTTTCCTTATATTGTCAAAATTCTCCAAATATCTTTTAAACGGACGGTGGCTGGCAAAACCCGGGTCCCTTACATAGAAATGATTCTTATGTTGCTGCGCATCGTCAACCTTGATTATTATCTGCAATACAAAAGCATCTTTAAATTCAAACGGCTCAATGAAACCGGGAACCAGATGAACCCCTTCCACAACTATATCCAGACTTTCTCTTATTGCCCTCTCTATTACGGCACGCACTCCAACTGCTATTGTGGATACCTGTTCTTTGAATCCGCTAATTACCGGATCATCTCCTGCAGTGGGAGTACGTAGTCCTTTCCATGCTTCAAATGACGAATAATAAAGAGTTGGCATAAGCTCGTAGGAAAAAACGGCACGCATTACTTCTCGTAGAGAATCGGTTTGAACGATTCTGGTCACACCAAGACGGTGAGCTATTTCAGTAGCAATGGTAGATTTTCCGACGCCGGTTCCTCCTCCGACCAATAAAATAAGGGGTTTATCAATTTGAGAAAGCGCTTGCCATTTTAAATATTTACCCGCGTATTCCTCCCCTATTTCCTTTTTTAATGCTTCAGCCGTTATATCCCTTAATTCCTTCGTAGTAACCGAGAGCATCCTCTCCGCCCTTAATTTGTCCTGTATCATCTGGGCGACTTTATAACTTTTTGATGGAACTATGCCGGTTGCCATAATTGAAGAAGCCATCAGACCCTTGGAATAAGGGAGCCCGTTCTTGCCATCGGTAATAATAATTCTTCCTTGTTTTTTTTGTGATTCCTTATTATTCTTTTTCATCCCCTAATCACCCTTATAATTTTTCTTGGCTTTCTCGGCTAAGCCGAGCATTGCCTCAGTCAAATTATCTTTACCATTTACTACCAGCGGAGCATTGTCACAGTAGACAACATCCTTCTCAGAGTTCAGTCCCACCTTCGTTACAACATCTACTGAAGCCGCTTTTAACTCAGTCAACAGAAGATCAAAGCATCCTTTGGCCAAATCAAGATCCTCTAATAAACGTTTTCGATTGGCCAGGTAGTTACTGATCTTTACCACCTCACAATCAAAATGTTCCTCTAGATAATTTTGAATTGTTGTATTCATTAAGTCCGGTCCGGTTGTAGCAAAAAACACCTTTTTATTTATAATTGGCGCCAGGGGCTGTGGTCGAAAGACCGTTTGGATTACCTTTACCTCCGGATTTACTCTGCTAATTGCTTCGCATATCGCGTATATTTGCTTCTGATCAGCAAGCGGCTGTTCACACATCGTCATCACTACCAAATCTGAGAGCATTATCCTATATGTTCCAAAATAACCGCCTATGTAATCCAGCGGCTGATGAGCTCCTACTGTAAGCAGACAAGCATCAGTTTTGACCGGCGGAAGTGCTGCTCCGCTCCCTTCAAAAATAATAAAACCTTCATCGAGTCCATTGGCTACTCTGGCGCCATCAAGCACATTCGATACAAATGGTGCTCCCGCCATTCCTCCTCCACACCTTCTGCAGGCAATAGTCGGAATCCGACTCATTAATGCATCTTCATAGGCATCAGAGGCAGCATGCATTCCCCTCTCGCTTATGCCTAGTAAGAACTGGGCTGTAAGCGCTTTATCTCCATCAATGACCTCGGGTTTTTCCGGTCCGCCTCTTCCCATTGCCACGGTCAGGGGATGGAATCCTTTTTCTTTCAATATTCGTGCAAAATAAGCGGAGACCGCCGTCTTTCCTACCCTCTTACCCGTTCCGATAATGGAAACAGAGGGTTTCTCAACAATATCGTGAAACTCGGGCGCCCTGAACTCAAAATCAGCACCCGCATATGAGACGCCATAACTCAAAGCCAGGCTGGCAAACTGAAAACGTTCTCTGTAACCAATAACCGGCTCATCACTTAAATCAATGATCCATTTCGGTTGATATTTTTCTAGTGCCTTCTTAATTGCCGCTAAATGATTATCTCCGTTGATAACCGGAAGGTTCAGACTATCAAAGTTCTTATTGAGAAGTATTTTCTCTGTTCCTCCGACAAAGACAGCAGCTAAGACTTCGTATTTGTAGTTTACCCGCAGTACTCGAAGAGCATCCTCGATAACCGGAAGATAATGCTCGCCATCTATTAAGACAATTACTCGTTGAGCTTCTTTCGCATTCGGATCAGGCATCATTTCTCCTTGCGCTCCCATTTGCAATACTTTCTTTGAGCAAGTGAAAAATCACAGACTAATTGCTCCCCACCGAATGGATACTTACGAAACACCCTTACATTCTCCCCTACTATCTTTATTATGTTGTAACTGGGCTTATGTCGCCCTCTTAATCTTAAAGTACATGCCGTACCCGCATTTATAACAACCAGGTTCTCTAAGTGCCATGCATTCGGGACATGCTTGTGACCACATAGCACCAAATCAACACCGCACTTCAACAATACTTCTAAAAGATCTCCGGCATCAAATACAATATTTCTTTCTCTACCCGTGCCCGGGACCGGAATAAGATGGTGGTGAAGAGCAACGATCTTGAAATCGTCGCCATTTTCCATTTCATCCTGAATCCATTTATATCTTTCCCGACCCACTCTACCCGAGTCAAGATCCGGTTCACTCGAATCAATTCCTACAATAGTTACACCTTTTATTTGAAGAACACTATCCCGTTTCCCGAAAAAATCCTCAAAATGCAGATAACCGACATTTCTAGCATCGTGGTTTCCCGGTATTAATAGTGTGTTGTCGATCTCCAGATTATCCAAAAATATCTTAGCTGTCTTATATTCACCACGAAAACCCTCGTCTGTTATATCGCCGGTAACAACGACAGCATCCGGTTTCAATTCATTAATTTCAACCATGATCTGATTTATCAGATTCGAAATAAAATAATTGGAACCAAAATGCAAGTCGGATATGTGGGCAATCACTGTTGTGTCTTTTGCGGCCAGTTTTTCCTTCAATTGCTCCTCCGTGCCACAAAAACCATAAGGCTGTTTTTAATCAATATCCTGTAATACACGATTTAACGAATCCTTTGGAATTCCGATTAATTGAAGAGGTACATTTGATCTATTTTGAATGAGATTATTTCAACGGGTTCATCCGCTCTCCGAACCGCCCAGCCAATTTGCTATAATGAGTCTCCTTTGTTCCCGTATATCTAAAGGCTTCTTAGTAATTGGTCACCGGAGAGGATTGTAGATATCGGGGTGCAATAATATTATAAATCCAGGCACCTTTACCTTGCAAAAGCTGACTTAGCCAACTAGGTAAACCTTGAACCCCATACTCACTTATTATAGGCTCTCCCCTAATTTTACCCATTTTTGCGCATAGGTCAACTGCATCTTGATAATTACCAATTTTATCTATCAGCCCCATTTCCAGAGCTTGTTCTCCCGGATAGGTCAAACCATTAGCGAACTCTTCAACTTTTTCTTTCGGAATGTCACGGCTTTCGGAAACATTTTTAACAAATTGATCATATACTACTTTTGACTGTTCCTGTAGTATCTCTTTCTCTTCTTCGGTTATCGGCCGGGCAGGATGCCCTAGGCTTTTGTACTTGCCTTCAGAGATGATAATATAATCAATTCCCAGCTTTTTATATAGCTCTGTGTAGTTCGGAATAGTCAATATAGTGCCTATACTTCCCACTGAAGAAGAGGAGTTGGCAAAAATCTTATCCGCTCCGCAAGAGATTAAATAGGCACCGGAAGCGCCAACATCCGCGATAGAGACAACTACCGGCTTTTTTACTTTTTTAACTTCAGTAAAAATTTCCTCGGAAGCCGCGGCAGTTCCGCCGGGACTATTCACCCGCAAAAGAATGGCTTTTACCGAGCTATCTTTATCAGCATCCCTCAATTGATTAACGATATCTTCCGAGGAAGTTCCAACACCCGATAGAATCCCTTCACCTGAGCCCGAAGCTTCGATGACACCTTCAATATGAATAAGTGCAATTTCTCCTCTGCCTGGCATAATACTATCAGATCCCATGGATAGAAAAACCAGAAGAAAAGAAGCACCATACGCTAAAACAAAGAAAATAACTATAATCACCAAAAGAATAATCCACTTGCGATCCATAAGATATCACCACAGTTCATAGAGTATATTGATTCTTGATCTTAAAATTACATCCTCACGCTTTTTTATTATTTCATTAGATTATTACTAATTAAGTTTACACTTTTTTCATTATGAGGGGTAAGTGCGAAGAAAACCGTGGACTTCGGCTGAGCTCAGTCGAAGCCTCGCAAGCCTCACATGCCAAAACTTCTAAATCTATATAAAGCTTTGTAGTGAGGCGAGACCCGAGCGGCGGTCAGGAGTTTGGTCTTATTGAACCACAATGAGGCCGACCGCGTGTTTTCAGAGTACTTTGCCCCGATAAAGAGTTAATCTATGCTATTTCATAATCTTCTGATATGCAGCTTCATAATCATCGACCATTCGACTAATCCCAAATCGCCGTTCAACATGGTCCCGGCATTTCTTAGAATCTATTTGATCAAGCTTCTTAACCGCTTCCACCATTTCCCCGATGGAATGGACAATGTATCCTGTTTCCTTATCTTTAATTACTTCCGGTACGGCACCATAAGGAAAAGAAACAACGGGAGTACCACAGACCATCGCCTCGATCATCACCAATCCGAAAGGCTCGGACCATTGAAGCGGAAAGATAAAACCCTTAGCCTCTTTTAGAAGCTCTCTTTTACGTTTCTCTGTAACCTCCCCCAGAAAAACAACCTGCTCACCATCAATATACGGTTCCACTTTTTCATTAAAATAGGCCGTATCTTTTCCCGGATCTATTTTGCCGGCGATAACAAGCTTAATCCCTGCCCGTTTAGCAACTTCAATCGCCAAATGTGTTCCTTTTAGTGCACAAACCCGTCCGATGGAAACATAATAGTCTTTCTTTTTATCACTGTAAGTGTAAGAAGAAATGTCAATCGCATTATAAATAGTCCCAATATAGTTTAACGAAGGAAGGCCTCTTCTTTGCTCATCAGAGATTGAATTATAATAAACCGAATCTTTAAACCGGCTAAAAAAGGGCTTATTGATATCAGTAAAAATCCCGTGTAAAGTTGTCAATACCGGTGTAGAAACGAAATTAGCCAGAGCAATACCTGAATATCCGGCGTGATTGTGGATAACATCGAATTCCGAAGCCCGTAAAAAAGCTTCTGTTACATGTAAAAGATCGGGTACCGGATTTCCCAACAACTGCCGCTGCGCAACCGGGTAAGCCGTTTCAAGTTTCGCACTAGTTCTTGAGTCCCCGCTGGCAAATAGATGTACTTCGTGTCCTCTTTTTACCAGTTCCTCGGTCAATAAAAAAACTACCAGTTCAATTCCCCCATACTTAACGGGAGGCACTCTTTCCCATACCGGGCTTAGTTGTGCGATTTTCACCTAATACCTCCGAATTAATTTTGATTGATCATAAAATCTATTAATCTAAAACCTTCTTCAAAGAAGAGAGAACTGTTTTGCGCACTTACTTCACTAAAAGACTGTATATCATCTACAACTTCCTCCGCGGATGAATAGATGATAAAAGGAACCGGCTCCGCCGTATGTGTTTTTACCTTTATCGGAGTTGCATGATCCGGGGCAACCATGATCTTAAAATCCCCCGTTTTCTTTAGTTCTTCAAAAATCGATTTTACAATTTTCTCATCAAAATTCTCTATAGCTCTTATCTTTTCCTTTATATTTCCCACATGTCCCGCTTCGTCAGGAGCTTCAACATGAACAAAAACAAAATCTTCTTTTTTCAGAATATCAAGAGTGGCTCTGGCTTTGGCCGAATAGTCCGTATCAAAGTAACCGGTTGCCCCCGGTACATCTATTGCTTCCAATCCCGCACAGCGCCCAATCCCTTTTACTAAATCAACGGCTGAAATAATTGCGCCACCACACCCGTATTTCTCTTTAAAATGAGGCATTGAGAGAGCCTTCCCTTGCCCCCAGAGCCAAATCATATTGGCCATATTCTTCTTATTTTCCCCGCGCGTATGATTAATGTTATGCATTTCGAGAATCTTTTTTGAAGCCAGCATCAGTTGAACCAATACTTGAGAATTCCTACCACTCGGAAGAATATTTTCCACTCTTCCACCTATAACATCATGCGGAGGAAGACAAACGACAGAAGAAAAATCTTCTTTCGTTACCATTAAGTGACGATAGCTTATACCCGGGTAAAAAGTATAACTCTTATTACCGAAGCTTTTTTGAATTATGTCAATCAAAACCACTGCTTCTCCGGTTGAAATATGTCCGGAACTATAATCAGTAAGAATACCGTCTTGCACTGTTACCAAATTACAACGGAATGCTGTATCACCTTTATCCAATTTGATGCCCATGCTTGCAGCTTCAAGGGGTCCCCGGCCACTATAATATTTCTTAGGATCATATCCCAGAAGAGATAGATTGGCCACGTCGCTTCCCGGCTGCATGCTAACCGGAACTGTTTTTGCTCTTCCTACAACACCATGAGAAGCTAAGTAGTCCATCTGAGGAGTACGTGCGGCTTGCAGCGGAGTTTTCCCATCTAATTCATCAAGAGGATGATCGGCTGCGCCATCCGGTACCAAAACTACGTATTTGATCTTGATCCACCGCCTCTGCTATCATCGGACATCAAAAATATATATCTTATGGTAAGTAATTGCTAGCCTGTTTAGTGAATGGATTAGTGAAACCGGCACCCCTGTTTTCTTGCTCTTATTTTATGATTTTGTCCGAATTGCCTCTATTATTTTATATCCAGAATATTTCCGATTACTTCCTCTACCGATTCAACCGTATCTTCACACTGGATAATGTCTCCACCAACCTTAATAGCAATATCGGGATCCTTAAGACCGTGACCGGTTAGAACACAGACAACTTGTTCTCCCGGTTTAAATATACCCTTATTATGAGATTTGATTACACCTGCTACTGAAGCAGCAGAAGCCGGCTCGACAAAAACCCCCTCACGACTTGCCAAATATTTATAGGCTACTAAAATTTCATCATCAGTGACTATGCTGATCTCCCCACCGGAAGTTAATGCCGCTTCCTCAGCCTGTTTCCACCGAGCAGGATTCCCGATACGGATAGCAGTTGCAATTGTCTCCGGTTTCTCAATCGGATAGCCTCTTACAATCGGCGCGGCTCCTTCAGCTTGAAATCCGATCATCTTGGGCAGAGACTTAATCTTCCCTGCTTCGGAATAAGCTTTAAATCCCATCCAATATGCCGTTATATTCCCGGCATTACCAACCGGTATGGCTAAATAATCTGGGGCTTTTCCTAATACGTCACAGATCTCAAAAGCCGCGGTTTTTTGCCCTTCAAGACGATAAGGATTAAGAGAATTTACCAGAGTAATAGGGTGCTTTGCCGTTACTTCTTTTACTATATTTAAAGCAACATCGAAGTTACCTTTAATAGCAACCACGGTTGCTCCATGAACAAGAGCCTGTGCCAATTTACCCAGGGCAATCTTGCCCTCGGGAATGACAACTATGCATTTGATTCCCGCCCTGGCCGCAAAAGCTGCCGCCGATGCGGAAGTGTTTCCGGTTGAAGCACACATAACCGCAGCTGATTTTTCCTCCAGAGCCTTACTTATGGCCAGAGTCATGCCGCGGTCTTTAAATGACCCGGTAGGATTGAGTCCTTCATACTTTAAGAATATTTCAAGTCCAAGTTCTTTGCTAAGCTCATGGGCATGAATCAGGGGCGTTCCTCCCTCCAGGAGAGTACATACGGGCGTCGCATCCGAGATAGGTAGTAGTTCTCTATATTCTTCGATTACACCGGCCCATTTAATCACTTTGTGCTCCTTCAACCCTGATTACATTACTGACCTCATTGATTACAGGCAATTTTCTAATGTCCTTGAGTGCAGCATGGAGGTGCTTGTCTTTAACCAGATGGGTCATAAACATAAGTTCCGCGTTCTTACCCCGAGGACCTTTTTGGATAACCGATGCGAGACTCACATTGTTGTCACCGAATATTTTAGCGATCTTGGCAAGTACACCCGGTTGATCCGAAACATTCATGAGCAGATAAAAAGATGAAAATATTTCATCTATTGGCTTTACGTTCTTCTTCTCAAAACAGGTACAACCGATTCTGCCCGAGCTTCCATGCAAGGTGTTGCGAGCGGCTTCGATTACATCCCCGACAATCGCACTTGCCGCCGGCATACTGCCTGCACCCTGTCCGAAAAACATTACCTCTCCAACCGCATCGCCCACAACAAAAATAGCATTATAGACACCATCGACCGTGGCTAGAGGATGGTTGCACGGGATCATGGTGGGATGAACTCTTACTTCCAGCTCATCATCTTCCTCTTTAGCCAAAGCAATCAGTTTTACCACACAGCCAAGTTCGCGGGCATAGGCAATATCTACCGGTTTAATATTGGATATTCCCTCAGCATAGACTTGTGATGCCGTAACCCGGCTATTAAAAGCGATTGATGCTAGAATAGCGATTTTAGACGCAGCATCTTTTCCTTCAATGTCCGCACTGGGATCGCGCTCAGCATAACCCCGCCTTTGAGCTTCTTTTAGCGCTTCATCAAAAGAACACCCTTCTTTGCTCATCTCGGTTAGAACAAAATTCGTAGTTCCGTTCACAATCCCCATAACCTGCTCAATCTTATTACCCATCAAGCACTGCTTTAGAGGACGGACAATAGGAATGCCTCCGCCAACACTTGCCTCAAACAGGACATCAAGCTTCTTTTCATCAGCTTTACGTAAAATTTCCTCTCCGTGGCTGGCCATTAGTTCCTTATTAGCAGTAACCACATGTTTCCCTTTATCCAGAGCCTGCAAGATAAAAGTTTTAGCTGGTTCAAGACCGCCAAAAACCTCAACAACTATCTTAATGTCCGGATCATTGAGTATTTCGGAAAAATCACCGGCTATACGACTTCTATCTATCCCCAACTCATCAGCTCTATCAAAGTTCTTTTCCAGGATTTTTTTAAGGTTGAGGGTAGCCCCGATTTTCTTACGGAAATTCTCTTTATGACTGGTCAAGATCTTATAAACCCCCGAACCAACAGTTCCCAATCCCAACAAAGCAACATCAATTTCATTCTTCATACCTATCACCCTTCAAATCTGTTTAACTTCTTTATAAAGGAAGTTCCAATATTAAAAGATCCTCATAAGTTTCCCGTCTAATAATCATTTTTGCCTTGCCGTCCCCTACCATTAAAACGGCCGGTCTGGTTGCTTTATTGTAATTATTAGCCATCACATAACCGTAAGCACCGGTTGCCGGGGTACAAACAATATCACCCACTTCGGGTAAGGGAATCTGGGCGTTCTTGACCAGTATGTCTCCGGATTCACAATGCTTTCCTGCTATTGTCACTTTTTCAGTTTTTTTACTGCCGGCCTTATTTGCTAGTAGCGCTTCATACACAGCTTTGTATAGCATCGGCCTCAGATTATCCGACATGCCACCGTCAACTGATATATATGTCTTGACTCCTGGTATTTTCTTAATCGTTCCGACAGTATACAAGGTAACACCGGCATTACCGACTATTGATCTTCCAGGTTCAATCATAATCTTAGGAATTTGGATATTTAATCTATTCGCCTCTTTTTCTATTCTACCGACAATTACTTCCGCATATTCCTCGATAGTTGACGGTTCGTCTTCCGCTTTGTACTTAATACCCAAACCACCGCCGGTATTGAATTCCAGCAGCTCAACACCGGTCTCATTTTTAACTTCCTCAATAAATTCCATTATTATCTCAATGGCCTTTGCATATGAATGCAAAGCAAATATCTGCGATCCGATATGGGCATGAATTCCCGTCAACTCAATTTCGGACATGGCGATAGTCTTTTTTACCGCTTCCATGGCCAAACCGCCACTTAAGCCAAATCCGAATTTTGAGTCGGCACCACCGGTTCGAATATATTCATGCGTATGAGCTTCTATGCCGGGTGTAATACGTAGCAGAATATTTTGCTTAATTTTCTTTTTGCGGGCTATTTCCTGAAGCAAGTCCAATTCATTGAAACTATCTGCGACTATTCTGCCAACTCCCGAATCCAAAGCCAATTCCAACTCGGCTCTACTTTTATTATTGCCGTGAAGATAGATCTTTTCCGGCGAAAAACCTGCTTTCATGGCAATATAAAGCTCCCCGCCCGAAGACACATCTACTGATAATCCTTCCTGCAGTACCAATTGGCACATTGCCAGTGAAATAAATGCTTTTCCGGCATAGATTACTTCAGTGTTTTTACTACTTTTCCGGAAAGCGGATAAATATTTCCGGCAAGTGTTACGGATTGTTAGCTCGTCTAACACAAAAAGAGGCGTACCGAATTCCCGAACGAGCTCGATAATATCACAGCCTCCGATCTCAAGATGATCACTCTCATTAATTCTAGCTGTTTCCGGAAGAACCAAAGATATACACTCCTTGTTGATTATTTTAGATTCTGCTTAATTCGATACCATTGAACAGTTTACCTTTTACTAATTATCAGTTCAACTCATAAATTAAGCTGGTTTCCTGGGTTAATTATATCTCGCGGATAACCTTTAACAAATTCTTGCAGTGTTTCAAAAAAATAAAAAGTAGCAAGTACAGGTTGTTGACATTCCATAGATTATTCTACATGAAGGGACGTCTTAAAATAATCACCATTTCACTACTTACATACTTTCCGGTGCCTCGACTCCCAGCAATCCCAATACATTCTTTAGAATTTGCTTTGTACTCTGACAAAGAACTAATCGCGCCCTGGTTGTCTGATTATCGTCACCGATTACCCTGCATTGTGTGTAGAATATATGAAAAACAGAAGCCAGTCCTTCGGCGTATTTTGTTAATAAATATGGTGCGCGTTGTCTTACCGCTCTTTCGATAATCTCACTGAATTGATCCAGTTTGCGGATTAGGTCTAGTTCCCATTCGCTATCAAGTAGATTCAAATCCGCCTTGCTGGCGGAAATCTCACCTATTTCTTTCTCTTGGGCAAGCCTTAATATACTGCAAATCCGGGCATGAGCGTACTGAACATAATACACCGGATTCTCGTTTGACTGGGTTTTGGCGATCTTAATATCAAAATCCACGGAGCTATCGGTGCTTCGGGTAAGAAACAAATAGCGGGTGGCGTCCTTTCCGACTTCATCTATCAATTCCTCCAATGTCACCATTTCGCCGGTCCGCTTGGACATTCTTACCGGCTCTCCTCCTCTTAGGAGATTTACCAACTGCCCGATCATTATCTCCAGGGAATCGGGATCATATCCCAGGGCTTCCACAGCTGCCTGCATTCTCTTAATATATCCATGATGATCTGCGCCCCAAATATTTATTACCTTTCGGAAACCGCGCTGGTATTTATTCTCATGATAAGCAATATCGGCAGCAAAATATGTCGGCTCCCCGCCTTCTCTTATCAGGACCCTGTCTTTGTCATCACCAAAATCAGTTGTCTTAAGCCAAACTGCCCCGTCTTTTTCATATACGTAACCCTTCTTTTTAAGCTTTCCGATTACTTGTTGGATTGCTCCCGACTGATGCAATTCGCTTTCTGAGAACCACTCGTCAAACTCCACTCCCATTTTTAATAACACGTTGTTAATATGCTCAAGCACCTGTTTATAGGCAATTAGTTTAAATATTTCTTCTTGTTTTTCAGATGACAATTTTAAATATTTATCACCTTCGTTTTCAATTATTTCCCCGGCAATTTCTTTTATATAGTCTCCCTGATAGCCGTTTTCAGGAAATAGTATATCCTCTCCCAGTTGTTGGCGGTATCTAGCCGCTACCGATTGACCAAATATACTCATCTGGGTACCGTAATCGTTGATATAAAACTCCCGTATCACCTTATAATCCGAAGCTCTAAAAAGATTAACCAAAACATCCCCGACCGCTGCCCATCTACCATGACCAATATGTATAGGTCCAACCGGATTGGCGCTTACAAACTCAATTTGCACTTTTTCACCGTTTCCGATCGAGATCCTTCCAAAGTTATCCTGTTCGGTCTCAATGTCCTTAAGCACCTGATAGAGCCAATTATTGGTTAAAAAGAAATTTATAAAGCCCGGTTTTACCACTTCAACTTTTTCAATAAAATGCTCTTTGTTATCCAGGGCAGCAGTAATAATATTGGCGATTTCCATAGGAGGCATCTTGCAAGCATGTGCTAAAACCATGGCGACATTGGTAGACCAATCACCATAGTTTTTTTCTCGAGGGCGCTCTAGTTCCGGCTCAGGTATTTCTTTCAAAGAAAACCCGGATTCTTTCTGAGCCTTGGACAAAGCGTTTTGGATAAGATCTATTAGAATATCTTTAGCCATCAATCTCCCTATAAAAGCACCTAAAGGGGAAATCTCCCAATAATTGAACAAAAAATATTTACATCCGAGAACTACAAGAATCTTAAAAAAGACACGTTTCTAAATATATTAAAAGATTTCAAACAGGCAATTTATTAGCAACAGATATAAGCAGCTATTTATATAGACTCGATATTAAATTATTATTGCTGCGATTTGGGTTTCTCGGCTAATTCCAGTTCCGTAGTTTGGCTTTTACTATCTCTATAATATGTAACTGTAACTTTATCTCCAACTTTCCCATTTCTTACAGAGACAATTAAGGATTCCATATCCTTAATTTCCTCATCATCTAGCTTGGTGATAATATCTCCCTTTTTCAAACCCGCTGTATCGGCCGGGCTACCTTTAAGTACTTCCGCGATCACTGCTCCCTCTTCTATTTTCAGATTGTGAGCTTCAGCATAATCCTTATCGACAGTAGTACCGAGAATTCCTATATAGGGATGAGTAGCCTTTCCGGTTTTAATAAGCTGATCGGCAACATTGCGAGCAGTATCTATGGGAATGGCAAATCCGATGCCGTCATAGCCACCGGTCTGTGAATAAATTAGCGCGTTTATTCCGATGATTCTTCCGTCACTGTCACAAAGTGCTCCACCACTATTACCCGGGTTGATTGCCGCATCCGTCTGAACCAGGTTTGTATATGTTTTCGCACTGCTCCCATTACCTCCCGGAAATGTAACGGTCCTATTAAGAGCACTTATAATACCCGCTGTTACGGTACGCTCAAAACCATAGGGACTTCCGATAGCAATTGCCAGTTCACCAACTTTAAGATCTTTTACCGAACCCAAATCAGCTATAGGCAAATCTTTACGATCAACTTTTATTACTGCTAAATCAGTATCGCTGTCCGTTCCTACTACAACACCTCTAACGTCTTTGTCGGTTCCAATTGTAACCCAGATTTCTTTGGCATCCTCGATTACATGATTATTAGTAATAATATATCCATCTTTTCTGAATATAACGCCAGAGCCCTGGCCACTTACTTTTACATCTTCATGATATAAATCAGACATTACACTCTTTGTCCGGATATTTACCACTGAAGGCTGAACTTTATCAGCTACCGAGATAACAGGATCGGTTGACAATCCAGAATAGGTACCTTTCCCTCTATAGATCACACGGCCACTATTGTCTGATCCAGTACTGCCTTTTAAATAATCAAGTGGATTGACACCGAGCATGGCCGGGACCAAGAAAGTCCCAATTATTCCCCCTATCAGAGAACTGATAAGCGCGACTAGGAGTACCAGAAAAGCTACCGATAAAGTAGAAAAACCCTTTCGCTCTTTCTCGGTCTTTGCATTAATCGGTTGATCGTCCGGATTTGGCAAACTCTCCTCTTTTACAATTTCCGTGGTGACTTCCACTTGTTCATCTTGCCAGGCAGGTTCATCCTTTTTAGAAGTACTATCCTCTTTCTCTTCCTTAGAAGTTATATCTTCTTTTTCTTCCTTCGGTGTCTTATCCTCGTTTTCTTCCATCTTAAACATCTCCTCAATTACCATTAATTAGACTACAAATATCACTAAACCAAAATATTCCCAATAAATTTCTTCTTAAACCACGTAAGATTCTACCACAGTTAACGCATCTCTTTCCTTCAATAATTTGACATTAAAAGAAAGAACAAAAACAGCATCTACTAATTACGCATTCGCTTCTAATAAAGGTCTTCTTTTCTCAGTTCAATTCTCTTTTATTTTTTGCTTTGTTGACTTGCGCAATTCCGTGATGGCTTTTTCGAAATATTCTCTATCATATCTGCAATAACTGATATCTTTCTTTATAGGAGATGCACTTCTTCGAAGATAATCGTCAATGAGCTCCGGATCAACATTAAGTATTTCGGCAAGCTCATCAGACGAATACAATCTCTCCACTTTAAACCCCCTCCTTTTGAATATTGCAGACTACATGTATGCAAAATAGTTGTTTTGTTGCCACCAAATCAAAAACCAGCAAAAACTGCTTTCAACTTTTTGTTTGTCCGGGAAAACTTGAAGAATCACGATAAGAATCTGAATAAACAGCAGTTAAAATCTAGTTTGTTAATTATACCACATAAAAAGGCACGCACTATAAAAGAGAGCTTATCACCTCACACTTCATAGATATATATTTAATTTAATTGATGATACTGAGAATAAGCTGTGAGAAAATAATCCAGAAGAGAGTATAAAAAAGGAACCCAACAAACCTGCCTTGCTTCCTTAAGAACTTTTTTACTTGTTCTTTTGGCCCATTGGGTTCCTCAGTATTTATATCGACTCCTAAAAGTTGACACTTTAGGCAACATAATACAGCTTTAAGAAGTGCCGTAGTACTATTTTGGCAGCGGGGTCGTTGAAAAATCAATTAGAGTGTCGTTTTTCGTACTACTTCGGGGAAAGACCATGACAATTATCATCTTATCGTCTTTACTAAATACAAGCCCATAACCATTCTTATCGGGAGTAGGTAGAGTCATCTCTTTTTTCCACTTCTTTTCCGCTAACTTATCCTGGTAAAATTTTGCAACATCATCAATTGACGCATCCACACTCCATAATTCATGTTTCCGTTCTTTGTTTGACTTGTCTTCATACTCTTTGAGAAGTTTTGCTTTAGGATACACCTGAACATCTTTTTGTAACTTGTGATATTGCGTACATCCCGTCACAACAAACAGGAACAACATACTCGCAATAATCAGTCTTTTTTTTATATGCAACTCAAACCATCCTATTCTTATCAGAGCTTTTACTAATAATAAGTACTTGGCTTTCAATCTCATCTGGAGCCGGATAGCGGATTTGAACCGCTGACCTACGCATTACGAGTGCGTCGCTCTTCCGACTGAGCTAATCCGGCCGAATAACAGATGCTGAATAATTTGGAGGTTACTTATTTTTTGGACTCTTCTTTATTATCTTTATTTCTTCAAGAGGTATTTCGGTTATAATACCCTCACCAATTTCCACTAATACTTTTGATCTGGGAACATTGTAGTCCACAACTGTTCCCTCTCCTTGAGAAGTATCAACCAGTGTGCCCCTTTTAGGTGCTTTTTTCTTAAAATCCCTATATACTTCATGTTCATATTTAAGACAACACATCAATCTACCACAAATCCCCGAAATTTTAAGCGGATTAAGAGGCAAGTCCTGATCTTTAGCCATTCGGATAGAAACCGGCTCAAAATCACTTAGAAACAATGTACAGCAAAGTTTCCTCCCGCACGGACCAAGACCGCCGATTAACTTGGCTTCGTCCCGCACACCGATTTGCCTAAGTTCTATACGAGTTCGAAAAACAGATGCCATATCCTTAACCAGCTCCCGGAAATCGATACGTCCATCAGCGGTAAAGTAGAAGATTATCTTACTGCGGTCAAAGACATATTCCACGTCAATCAGTTTCATGGGGAGTTTATGTTTTTCTATTTTCTTTTCAGCCGTCCCAAAGGCTTCCTTTTCTTTTGCCGTATTCTCGCTATTCTTTTTAACATCCTCTTTTGACGCCTTACGAATAACTTTCTTTAATGCAGCGGCTATTTCATCTTCCGGAACATCCTCCGGTGGGGACACAACTTCCCCGAACTCGGTACCGCGGGCAGTTTTTACAATTACATGATCTCCTGTTTTTATATCTATTCCGGCAGGATCAAAATAGTAGACCTTCCCTGCCTCCTTGAACACCACACCAACAACAATTGGCATTAAATTACCTCCTAAGGTTAAAAATAGAAAAACGATTTGGTAAAACAAAATCTCTAGAAGAGCTTTACGGCATCATATAAGTATATTCCAATAACAAGCTTACATCAAAACCAAATCTAACCCGCTTGATTAAGACTCTTTAACTCAAAAAGCATTGTTTCCATCGCCAATTGCGGATTAACATTCATGCGAAAACATCTCTTAGTCTCCTCAATTACCGCAACCGCCTTTTGACAATTAGCTGAAGATATTTGCATGGATTGCTGTTTTAGTATATCAAGGCAATCAACATTTACCAGCAGGTCCGGATTATTGGTCTCTCTTAATACCGTTAAATCGCGATACCAGGAAGAAAATACAAAAAGCGCTTCATCGTAACCCCTTCGTTCCTCGCGGCCCAGCCTACGTTTGTGTTTTTTATTTAACACACTCTTGATTTTCTTTGTATGTGCCGGATTCAAAGCAATCTCCTGTGCTCCTTCAATCTCTTTCTTTTGTTCTTTTTTTAATTTATCAAGAGATTTTTTAACTTCGGTCACTATTCCCTCGGCGGCATCAGCAAGATCCAGACTGTCGGAAAGTGACATCCCTTCAATTATGGTCAAAATAGACTTCCTCCAATCATGTTTTGAATCCGATGTAGCCAATTCTATTGCTTTTGATAGAAGTCCTCCGCTTAACCTGGCAAAAAGCTCAGCGTCTTCTTGTTCTAACCGGCACTGTTCTGCCAGATGATTAGCTAAGGTTGTTTTGGAAATCGGCTTGAAACGAACCGTCTGACATCTGGATATAACCGTAGGAAGCAAACCGTCCGGATTGGAAGTAAGCAAAATGAATATAGTATGAGGTGGTGGTTCTTCCAAAGTCTTAAGAAGCGAATTTGCTGCTTCTCTAGTCATTTTATCAACTTCATCAAGCACATAAACCTTAGTTTTTGTTTCAAATGGTTTAAGACCAACTTCATGCTGCAGCTCGCGAACTTGCTCTATGGTAAAAAAGTTACCTTCAGGTTCAAAAAAAACCACATCGGGATGTAAGCCGTTTAATATCTTGTGACAATTCAGGCACTTGGCGCATCCCTGGTCAGGACAATTAACCGCGGCGGCAAAAGCCTTTGCCGCCAGCTGCTTGCCCGTTCCACCCGAACCGAAAAAAAGGTAAGCGTGACTTAGCTCTTTATTTCTAATAGCCTCTCTTAACTGTGCAATAGCTTCTTCTTGCCCAACAATCGAATCCCAGATCAATTTATCTTCCTTTTTTTAAAATATCTTCAACAATCTGTGCAACTTGTTTTTGTATTTCACTACGGTCACCTGATGCATCAATAATGCAAATACGACCGGGTTGCTCCTGAGCAAGTTTTTTATATCCACTTTCAACCCTTTGGTGAAAGCTAATAGACTCTTCCTCAATCCGGTCAATTGAATCCTTGGTTGCCCTATCTAAACCATCTTGCGCCGGAATAGTTAGAATGATTGTCAGTTGCGGGAATATTTCCTTCGCTGCCCAACGATTTAGTGTTTCAATCTTGTCAAAAGATATTCCCCGTCCAAATCCCTGGTAGGCAATGGTTGAATCGGTAAACCGATCGCACAGAACTATCTTGCCCGCTTTAAGAGCAGGTTCAATTATCTCTTTAATAAGCTGAGCCCTACTTGCTTCATACAGGAAAAGCTCCGTATAGGAATCCATAGAAGAAAATGCGGGATTTAATAAAACATCCCTGATGCTATCTCCCAGTTCGGTGCCCCCGGGATCTCTGGTTGATACAACATCATATCCCTTTTCCTGCAAATGCCGGGTAAGCAAATCGATTTGAGTGCTCTTGCCCGAACCTTCAATTCCTTCAAAAGTAATAAAAAAACCCCTATTCTTCTTTTCCAATTATCCTCCTATTAGCTGCACATATACTCCTATATACCACAGCGGAAAAAAGTATTATATTTAAGTGGTTTCACTCAAGCCTTCTTTTGTTTAGAATAAAGAATTAATAAGACCAAATGAAATTATAACAAAAGAGGAACCCTATGGTCACAAAAACAAAACATAAACTTCTTCTGATTCTGCTTCTCTGTTTGTTTGTTTTTTCAGGATGCATAGAAATCAAAGACTTAAAAGTCGGAACAAATATCGGACTGGACGGGTCCGGATCAAGAATCATCAGTTTTGCACTGGATAAAAAAGTTGTCGCTCTCGCGGAGAAAGAAAGCGGAGAGAAGCTTGAGAACCACTTTAAGAGAGAGTTACCATCCGGCACCAAGATAAAGACTTCCCAGAAGAACGGGACGGTAAGCTATGTAATAACCATGAAATTCAAAGACGTAAACGATATACCTTACCCTCTTCGTAAAGTCCTTAAGGGAAATAAGGATACTGATATCTCGCTTATAAAAAAGGATAATATCTTTGCGATAAGCTATGACCTAAAAGAAGAATTAAATGTGAAAAAAGACCTGGCCGACGACATCATGCCCAAGTCACTAAATGTTTCCATTAATACTCCTGAAATTGAATACTGGGTACAATTGCCCGGAGAAATACGAGAAACCAGCGGCACACCTGTAACGTTAAATAGGTCTGTTTGGAAACTAAGGGGAGGAAAAACATATAAAATCAGAGTAAAATCGCTTCTGATTAAATGGTGGCTGGTAGCTTTTTCGGGAATTGGACTCTTATTGTTGATAGGTGTTCTGGGAGCGCTGGTCATAAATCATAAGACTGCCGATAGTGATCTTTCTTCTACCTAAATAGCACTTACACCTTCTTATTAAGAACGGCGTTGGTGCCGCTTTACTGCAGAATGGTGCAAATCGCACCCCTTGCTATCAATGGCAACAATAACCGGGAAATCTTTAACCTCTAATTTATGGATAGCTTCCGGACCTAAATCCTCAAATGCAAAAACTTCTGCCTTAATAACATGCTGTGAAAGAAGTGCTGCTGCTCCGCCTGTTGCCGCGAAGTAAACTGCTCCATATTTTTTAATTGCCGATTTTACCTCTTGAGAACGCTTTCCTTTTCCGATCATCCCTTTCAGGCCCCGTTCAAGAAGAAGTAGGGTATAGACATCCATGCGTTTACTTGTAGTCGGACCTATTGATCCAATTACCCTTCCGGGTCTGACCGGAGTCGGACCCGCGTAATAAATAACCTGATCTTGAGGATCAAAGGGAAGGGACTTTCCTTCTCTTATCAGATCAGCCATTCTTTGATGAGCTTTGTCTCTTGCCGTATAGATCAATCCACTTAAGCTTATTTTATCGCCAATTTTCAGCCGTTTAATTTTTTCTTCATCCAGAGGTGTATTTAAAACAATCATTATGCCTCCTTAACACTTGTTAGCAGACCTTCCTTTATATGTTTGAAAGCATAGAAACTGGCAAAAATTACAATAACTCCGCCTAAGAAAAGGGTAGTTTGCGCACCATTGAAATGCAAGCTAAATTCTCCTATTGAAATTGATCCCTGTCGGCCGATAATATCAGCCAATGCTCCGGTAAAACCGAGTGAGACAAAAAGAGATATCCTCAAAAGTGATTCCAGAGCGGTGAAAATTCTTCCTCTCATTTCATCCGCTAATGTCTCTTGTAAGATAGTATATGTAGCCACAGTCAGTGAAGCCAGTGCTACACCGCCGATAAAGCAAAATATCATTGCAGGTTCAAACCTGGTAATAGAAGCAAACAGAATAAGCGCTACTCCAAATATTAAAATAGAGTAATTAAAAAGCTTTTCTTTGGGAAAGTGTCCGCCTAAGAACCCAGAGAAAATGGAGCCTAACGTAAGCCCAAGACCCAAAGCGGAAAGCAGATAACCAAATCCGCCACTTGCCAGTTTTAATACCTGATAACTAAAGATAGCGCCTAATGAATAGACGCTTCCTGCCCCCAAAATAGCCACACCAATGCTCGATAACATTACCCTGACCTGCGGATTGGCTTTAATGAACTTAAGTCCTTCAACTACATCATCTTTTACCTGCGTGTAATGTATCTTCCCTTTGCCTCGTTTGGCGACAGGTAGATAGATTGTAGCGATAGCTACAGCAGAAATAAAATAAGTGATGGAATCAACATAAAAAGCCGCATTGGCTCCGGTAAGCTCCTGGAAAAAGGGAAGCCTTTTCCATACTTGCTCCACCAAAAGGATTATAGTGGAACCAAATGTTACACCCAACACCATAGTTAGATTATTAGTAGTATACGAGATCGAATTTGCAGTTAGTATTTCTTTTCGTTTCACGATATTGGGAATACTTGCATCCTTAGCAGGCATAAAAACAAGAGAAAATGTCTCTAAAAGAAAGGTGATGAGGTAGACCTGGAAGATGTTTGTGACAAAAGGAAGGAGGAGGATTAATCCTCCTCGAATCGCATCGCACAAGATCATCGTTCTCTTACGATTGAGACGATCAATCAGAACGCCTATCACAGAACCGAAAAGAAGCGCAGGCAGTATTTTAAACATCATTAAAGTACTGACAGCAAGCGCAGATCCCGAAAGTCTAATGGTAAGTTCGATAAGAGCAATAACAATAATCCAATCACCCAGATTAGAGACAGCCTGCCCTATCCATAAAGCAAGGAAGTTTCTATTCTTGAAGAGTTGAAGGTAAGAACCTTTTGCTTC
>ENA-OSEO01002776-OSEO01002776.1-sediment-metagenome-genome-assembly--contig:-NODE-2776-length-23156-cov-5.646562_pt1 | contig 23156 bp, 20 predicted proteins | sample MGYA00237883_ERZ534232 | MGnify/ENA metagenome assembly ERZ534232
GACGGCAAGCAGCCCATCGAATGAACTCCCGTCATCCGGGCAGTGGACGCTCCGGCTTTCTTCACCGGCAGCCGCTCCCGCCCTCAGCCCGAAAGTGACGATGTTGGTGAGCGCATTGCCGCCGACCCGGTTTGCGCCGTCAACGCCACCTGTGACTTCTCCACACGCATAAAGCCCGTCAACGGAGGTACACCCGAAGCCATCGATAACGACACCGCCGCAAAAATAATGCTCCAGGGGGGAGACGCGCATCGGACGTCTATAACTCCTGAAAAAGCCTGGATCCAGGGTCAGGCAGAACTGCAGGTGGGGATCTTTCCATTGTTCTTCGGTCAAATCCTCAAGGTGGGCGTATGCGCCGCCGGTCCTGTCTTTTTCCGCCACGATCTGCGCACATCGGTCACGGGCGTAGAGGTTTCCTTCGCGCCCGTTCCTGAACCCCCACTCGTTCAGGGCCTTTTTCAGGAACTCGTTGCCGTTCGAATCCGTTATCCTGAGGTAATCGACCAGTGCAACGTCCGCCATCCATCTCGGGAAACCGGGCTCGGCCCACCCGATAGGGTAAAACTGGACGAACTCCATATCCCGCACGCTCGCACCCGCGTTTAAAGCCAGCGCGTAGCCGTCGCCCGTTATCCTGGCCGGGTTGTCCGTTTGGCTGTAAATCTGTCCCCCGCCGCCTGTGGCAAGGATGACAGAACCAGCACCCATGCGGGAAGTCTCTCCCGTGCGCCAATCCTGGAAATCGACCCCGCATACTCGATTTCCCTGGACAAGCACCCTTGTTGCAACGGTCCAATCGACGAATTCAACCCCGGACTTTTCAGCGATCGAGACGAGTTCGTCAATAAAGCCGGCACCACCCATGAGTTTATTTGGAGCTGTCGATCGAACCGTGGCGGTCCCCTTGCCCAACTTCACCCGGACACCCCATCCGGCGATCGTCAGCATTGCCCGTTCCGCTTCTTCGGTCAAAACCTTCAAAAGCATCGGGTCGTTTATCCCGTGCCCGATTTCCAGAGTTTTTTCATAATGCTCTTCGGGTGAGAGCCCTCCGCATGCAAGGGTGAACTTGCCGGCAGCATAAGCCGTGCAGGTCCCTAGCCCGCGCCTGGTTTTAGACAGGAGAACAACCTCTGCCCCAGACTGCCTGGCCGCTATTGCAGCCACGAGGCCGGCACCTCCGGTTCCGATGACAACAATTCTTTTTGTCATGGTTCCTCCCTTTTCTATGCCTAAAAAACCCTGAAATATCTCTTTACGGGCCTGCCTGCTTGCTGGTAGCAGGTTTCCTCTACCAAGACGGCGCTTTGGACAAGATACTTGCAGTAATGCTGGACCGTTACCCTTGATAACCCGCACTTTTCCGCGAGTTCAGAGGATGAATATCTCCTGTTATCCTCTTTGAAAACCGAGAGAATCTTTTCGACCGTGTTCTCCTGGATTCCCTTGGGCAGACTGTTGGGGTTGCCCCGTTCAGCTATTGCCCTGCTCGAGAAAACCCGGTCGATGTCTTCCTGGTTTCGTACATTTTGCTTGTTCTCCATTTCTTCAAGGTGCAGCTGGAAGGAAAGCAACGTTTTTTTAAATCTCGAAAAGTCGAACGGCTTCAAGATATAATCGAAAACCCCAAGCCGCATGGCCTCTTCGATTTTTTCCCCTTCCTGCGCAGCCGTCAGCATGATCACATCAACCTTTTCTCTTCTTTCCCTCAACAGGCGAAGGAACTCCATCCCGTCACAATCCGGCATGTAAATATCGGCCAGGATCAGGTCGACTTGGCAGCAATCAAGGTATGAAAGGGCTTCCTTGCCGTTTTTTGCCTTTCCAACAAGGGAGAAACCCTCGATTGCGAGGAGGAAACGCCTGTGGAGCTCCGCAACCGTAGGATCATCTTCCATGATCAGGGTTTTAATCGGTAGGCTCGCCATGTTCTTCCCCTCCGGGTATCTTTATCGTTATGCATGCCCCATTCCCATATCTCGAAAGGACACGAATCGACCCCCCAAAAGAATCGACAATCGACCTTACGAGGAAAAGGCCATACCCCCGCTTTCCTCCCTTTTTCGAGCTGAAGCCCTTCTCAAAAATTTCCTGCTGGTTTTTTTTCTCAATACCGATCCCGGTGTCCCTGACCCGGATTTCCAATATCTCGGCGAGGTCCGAGACATAGAGTGTGATGACTTTCTTCTTTGCCTTGGGGGAAAGCACCGCGTCGATCGAGTTCTCGAGCAGGTTCCCGATGCAAATGATCATGGATTCCGAATCCATGACGGAATACGGGCCAAGGTGGCTCTTTCCGTCGAAGACGAAATCGATTTCCAGTTCCCGGCACCTGCCGATTTTTCCCAGGATAAGGCCTGCTACGGCAGGCTGTTTGATCCGGGTCGTAATGTATTCGATCGTTTCCTGTTGAATGATCGATTCGTTCCTGATCAGGTTCAAGGCCGACTGGTTTTCACCCAGCTGCAGAAGGCCGGAAATGGCATGGATCTTGTTCAGGAATTCATGTTTCTGGACACGCAGGATCTCGTTCTGGACCCTGAGGAGTTCCGCCAGTTTCTGGGCTCCGGTCAATTCCTCCGCCAGAACCTGCATCTCGTCTATATTCCTGAAGCTGGCGATCGCACCGTAAATTTTCCCATGGACTTTCAGGGGAATTCGGTTGGTGATGATCCGTCCTTTTCCGAGGTCCTGTTCCTGGTCGATCTCAGCCTCGCCTGACAAGATGACCTCCCTCAGCCTTGAGTTGGGGACGTAATCCTCGAGAGGTTCCCCGATCAGCGGCTTTTGTGCGGGCAGGTTCATCATCATCCTCGCATTCGTATTGACGAAGAGGATCACGCCGTTCTTATCGACGGCGATAATCCCTTCCTTGACCGATTCCAGCAGGATTTCTCTTTCCGTCAGAAGTGCGGCCAGTTCATGAGGTTCCATCCCGAGCATCGATCTCTTGATGTTTCTCGACAGAAGGTGGGCCAGGAAGATCCCAACGACCATGGCGATCAAGATCGCCATGATGATTTTCTTCCTCAGGTTCCAGATGAGCAGGTCGATATCGTTTGTCCAGAAGTAGACCGCCACGGCACCAACCTTTGTCCCGTTACGGCTGACTGGAACGTAGGCCCGGACGGTCGGGCCAAGCGTCGTCACTTCGGGCAATTTCGAGTAGGGCTCACCGGCGAGAACAGGTTCCGCGTCACTGCCTCCGATCGCAAGGATGAATTTCACAACGGAATTCTGGGCAATCTCGTCGAGGAGGGACTGTAGGAGATGCTCGGCTTCCGGGCGATCGATGTACTTCTTGACCTCCGGCATTTCCGCAACGGTCCAGGCCAGGTCCCTGGCGTGAAGCGCGATCTCCATTTCGAAGCGCGGCACGACCGCCCTTTCAACGATCAGTCCCGTAAGAACGAGGGACAGGCCGATGATGGTGATGATCAGCAGCATGATCTTGTATTGGATCGGAAAATGCCTTTTTCGCATGAAAGCGCTTCTCTCTTTCATCGGAATCCATCAGGAGCAAGATAAAAGTATAATCTCTTTGTTGGCCTGTGTTCCATAGGGTACGTCAAACTTCGAGTCTGGAGGAAAACGAAATGAACCTGGGGAAAAACCTTGAAAACCTGCGCAGGACTCCCTCAGCGACCTTTGTTTCGCAGGAAGAAAAGAACCAGGTCCGCCTCTTCCGGAAGTCCCTGTCAGATGAAGCCGGGAACCGGAAAATTCCGCGAACCGGTGAATTCCTGCCTTCCTTCAACCTGCAGGATTTTACGGGACATGCCGTTTCGTCCGATGCTCTCCTGGCAGTGAGACCGCTCGCCCTTTTCTTTTTTCGCGGCAGCTGGTGACCCTATTGCCGCCTGCAGTTGCAGGCATACAGCGAAAAGGTTCACGAAATCAAGGAACGCGGGGGCTTTCTTGTCGGTATTTCGCCGATGACCCCCTCCAGGAACCTGGAACTGAAATCCATGCTGAATCTCGAATTCGAGTTGCTGTCGGATCCGGGAAATGCCTACGCGAAAAAACTCGACCTGGGCTATCGAGTCCCCGAATGGATCGCTGCCGCTTACGGGCGAATCGGAAGAAAGGCCAGGGACTTCAACGGGACCGATACCTGGGAACTTCCCTTCACCGCAGCATTTGCAGTGGGGCAGGACCACAGGATCAAGTTCGCCTGGAAAGAAGGGGACTACACGCGCAGGCCCGAATTTGAAACCATCGTCCATGCCTTGTTTGGATAAAGCAAGCGAGAGAGACCTTCCGCTCCTGAACGGTCCCTCTCGCCCTACGGTTGCTTCCCCTTTTCTCAAAACCCGACCAGGAAATTCCTCACATCCAGGAACGAGTCGACCTGGCGGCACCGCTCGCAAAGAACCGATGCCTGTTCTCGTGAAATGGCCAGGCAAGCCAGGTCCATGAACTTGTCTTCCATTTCACTGTCACTCACCGGATTTTCGGGATCTCCCTTGGGATATTCGACGTAGTGCAGGTATTCCGCGCCTTCTTTTGTCCTGATCTTGATCCGTGAAGGCCATTTTTGAGGATGCAGGGCATCCAGGTCCTCTGCCACCACCAGTTTCACCCTGGAGGCCAACTCCCGTACAAGCGGGTTTGCCCTGGCCTCCTGCGAAAATTCTCCCGGACCCACTTTCCCGTGAACCAGGGCACTCGCAACACAGTACGCGGTACTGAATTTTGCCTCCTGCTCGCTCTCGAAACCGGTGTTACCGGCCATTTTCGTCGCGTTCCAGTAGGTTTCAACGAGGACCGACTCCACATCTTCCGGCTTAAGCCCGTATCTCTCCCCGATTTCCAGGGTCCCGTTGATGGCCCCGTGTGCGTGGCGACAGGCGGCGTAGGGCTTTATGCTCACATCGTTGATCCGGAAAGTTTCGAACAGATCATTGAAATGCTCCCACTCGTCCTTTTCTTTCGAGGTGGCACGGAAGAATCCCCTGTCTCCCTCGAGAATCCTTTGGGCACCGGTAAACCCACGGCTCGCCATGAGGGCGGCAAAAAGGCCGTTTCTCGCCCCGTTTCCGCAATGCATGAACTTTGTCATCGCCTTGTCCGTGGCGAATTCCCAAAGGCCTGCCGCCTGGGAACCCGCGTTTCCGAGGGCATCCAGCGCCTGCGCTTCTCCTAGCCCTAGAAGGCTGGAAGCCGCAGCGGCCGAACCGAATGCCCCGCAGGTCGCCGTTGTATGCCAGATCCGGTAATGAGACGGCGTGACCGCTTCCCCGATACGAATCATGACATCGTAACCCGCTACGATGGCCGTCAGCAGGTCCCGGCCGGAAGATCCCAGTTTCTCGGCCAGACTGAAGGCTGCCGAGATCACGGGGGCCGCAGGATGGGTTATGGATTCCTTATGGACATCGTCCATCTCGAGAATATGGCAGTTATACCCGTTCACCATGGCCGCCTGGAGAACGGAGCTTTTCCGGAAACTTCCGATCAGGGTGGAGTGAGGATTCCCCCCCATTTCCTCCACCAGGCCGCCAATCATGGACGCAGCAGGAGTCATTGACCCTGCGAGGACGCATCCAAGCCAGTCCAACAGGTATCTCCTGGCCGATTGGACTGTTCTTTCATCCAGGTCCTCGTACTTGAGGCGAGCGATGAAATCGGCACATTGCCGTGAGATCCCTTTTTCGCTTTCGACCATCCGCCATCCCCCCCGTGAGAAGTCCACCGTATTTCACTAAAAAGAGAAGGCCCCGCCCCTTCAAGGGACGGGGCCTCCTCCTGCCGCACCAGGGAAGCTTAGGGAAGCTTGATGAACTTGTTCTCGGTGAGGCACGCCGTCATGTTCTGGGCGTACTGGATCTGCTCCGTCGCGATCTTCAGCAGCTCCTCCCGGGTGAAGGTCTTCCGGGCAATCCCCTGCTCGATGGCCTTCATGCCGACAGCGGTTGCCACCTCGGGGTAAACCCAGGCCTGGTCCATCGTCGGGATCAGGTAATCCTCCCGGAGCCCCACCTTCTCCGCGCAGGCAGAAAGGGTCTGGGCCGCCGCGATGCACATCTCGTCCGTGATCGTTGAGGCCTGAACGTCGAGCGTCCCACGGAAGATCCCGGGGAAACCCAGGGAATTGTTGATCTGGTTCGGGAAGTCCGAGCGCCCCGTCGCCACGATGCGGGCACCCGCTTCCTTCGCCTCCCACGGCCAGATCTCGGGAATGGGGTTCGCACAGGCGAACAGGATCGCATCCTTCGCCATGGAGCTGACCCATTCGGGCTTCACCACGTCCGGGCCCGGCTTGGTGTAGCAGTAGACGACATCCGCATCCTTGAAGAGAACTTCCGGCCCTCCCGTGATTCCCTCCGGGTTCGTGGTCTGGGCAAAGTGCCATTTTACGTCGTACTGGCCCTGCAGGTCCGTCCTGCCCTTGTGGAGGGTGTCCTTGCTGTCGGCCATGATGATGTTCTCGGGTTTCACGCCCGCGCTGATGAGTATCCGCGCCGTGGCGATGCTGGCCGCGCCGGCTCCGAAGAAGCGCACCTTCACCTCTTCGATCTTCTTCCCAACGATCTTCAGCCCGCTGTAAAGCCCAGCCAGGTTCACTGCGGCGGTTCCCTGCTGGTCATCGTGCCAGACCGGGATCTTGCAGTCCTTGCGAAGCTCGTCCAGGATGTAGAAGCACTTCGGCTGGGAGATGTCCTCCAGGTTGATGCCTCCGAAGCTCGGCGCCAAAAGCCGCACCGTCTCGATGATCTTGTCGGGATCTTTCGTGTCCAGGCAGATCGCCACAGCATCCACTCCGCCCAGGTACTTGAAGATAAGGGCCTTCCCCTCCATGACCGGCATGCCCGCTTCCGGGCCGATGTCCCCAAGTCCCAGCACCCTCGTGCCGTCGCTCACCACCGCCACCAGGTTCGCCCGGTTCGTGTACTCGTAGGACAGGGACACGTCTTCCTTGATGGCCTTGCAGGGAGCCGCAACTCCCGGGGTATACCACACGGCGAAGTCGCTCAGGTCCCGGATGCAGCACTTCGGTGCGGTCTGCATCTTCCCCTTGTAGAAAGGATGAAGCTCCATGGCATCCTGGGCAGGCTTCGCAGCTTTCGCGATCAGTTCTTCCTTCGTCAGCATTTCTCTTTCCTCCTTAAGCTTTCTTCGGGCGGCACATGGCCTTCAGGTCCATCGCCTTGTCGAACTCGTCTTCCGTGAGGTAACCCAGCGCCATGGCGGCCGCTTTCAGGTTGGTTCCCTCCTTGTGCGCCTTCTTCGCGATCTCGGCCGACTTGTCGTAGCCGATGATCGGGTTCAGCGCCGTCACGTTCATCAGGGAGTTTGTAACAAAGTGGGTGATCTTCTCCTCGTCGGCTTCCAGCCCCGCGGCACAGTTGTCGTTGAAGGAAACCATGGCGTCCGACAGCAGGCGCACCGACTGCAGGAAATTGTAGATCAAAACGGGCATGTAGACGTTGAGCTCGAAGTTGCCCTGGCTGGCCGCAAAACCAACCGTCACGTCGTTGCCCATGACCTGGGCCACGACCATGGACACGGCCTCGCACTGGGTGGGGTTGACCTTCCCCGGCATGATGGAACTGCCCGGCTCGTTCTCGGGAATCCGGATCTCGCCGATGCTGCAGCGCGGACCCGCCGCCAGCCACCGGACGTCGTTGACGATCTTGAGCAGGTCCGCTGCCAGGGCCTTCAGGGCCCCGTGGGCGAACACCAGTTCGTCCTTGCTCGTCAGGGAATGGAACTTGTTCGGCGCCGTCCGGAAGGCCTTGCCTGTCAGGCTTGCGATCTGCGCAGCCACTTCGACGTCGTAGCCTACCGCAGCGTTCAGGCCAGTCCCCACGGCCGTTCCGCCCAGCCCCAGTTCCCTCAGGTACTCCAGGCTGGAACGGATCATCTCCTCGTCCCGCTCCAGCATCCGTACCCACCCGCTGATCTCCTGGCCCAGGGTCAGCGGTGTCGCGTCCTGCAGGTGCGTCCGGCCGGTCTTAACCAGGTCCATGTATCGCGAGGACTTCTCGGCCAGGGTCGCCTTCAGCTTCGCCAGGGCGGGCAGAAGACGGTCCTCCAGTTCAACGACCCCCGTGATGTGCATGGCTGTCGGGAAGGTGTCGTTCGAACTCTGGCACTTGTTCACGTGATTGTTCGGATGGACCTTTTTCTCCGGGTCGCCCAGGATCTGGTTGGCCCGGTTCGCCAGGACCTCGTTCACGTTCATGTTCGACTGCGTCCCGCTTCCCGTCTGCCAGACCGCCAGGCCGAAATTGCCCGCCAGCTTGCCTTCCAGGGCCTCGTCCGCCGCCTTAGCGATGGCCATCGCCCGGGCCTCGTCAAGAACCCCGAGCTTCATGTTGGCCAGGGCAGAAGCCTTCTTCAGGATCGCAAACGCGCTGATGATCTCTTCCGGCATCTTTTCCCAGCCGATCCGGAAGTTGTCGATGCTTCTCTGCGACTGGGCCCCGTAGAGCTTGTCCGCCGGAACCCGGACTTCCCCCATGGAATCCTTCTCGATGCGATATTCCATTTTACCGTTCCTCCTTGGTCGGATGATTTAGCCGTAAAGTGCGGCGTTGCGCTGGTCCGCTTCCTTGCGGATCTCGGCGTAGACGCTCTTTCCGTGTGCATCCATCCCCACGACGAGGGGACCGAATTTCTCGGCATCCAGGACCCAGAGGGCCTCCGGTACACCCAGCTCGAGGAAGAAGACGTTCTCGATCTTCCTGACGCCCTCCGCCAGGACGACCGCGCAGCCGGGGGCCGCCTGCAGGTAGACTTGCCCGCTTTCCTCGAACTGCTTCAGGCTACCTTCCGCCAGGCCTCCCTTTCCGATAACGGCACGGATTTTCAGGTCAGCCACCATCTTATGATAAGGCTCCATCCGGATGCTCGTCGTCGGGCCGATCACCACCAGGTCGTACCCGCCGTCTTCGCGCTTGCGCACCACGGGACCTGCGTGGAAAACCGCGGCTCCTTCGAAATCCACCGGGAGAGGTTTCCCTTCGTCCATGAGTTTCTTTAACGTGAAATGTCCCATGTCCCGGGAGGTGAAAATCCGGCCCTTGAGATAGACCACGTCTCCGACGCGGAGATCCCGCACGTCCTGTTCGCTTAGGGGAATGTTCAGGATTTTTTCAGCCATGGTCGTCTCCTCCTAGAATAGCCTTTCCTCGCGGCCGTCCGGGAAAAGCCGTATCCCGGCCCTGCGGGCGGTCCAGCAATGGAAGGTGATGGCCGCGGGGGCGATGGCCGTGTGGGTCGACACTCCCTCGACCTTCACCGCCAGCAGCGTGGTCTTGCCACCTGTTCCCGCGGGACCGATTCCCAGGCTGTTGACGTTTTCCAACAGTTCCTTCTCGAGTTCCGCGTACATGGGATCCGGGTTCACATCGTCCCACCGCCTGACGCTGACCGCCTTTCTGGCCAGCTTGCAGGCCACGTCCATCTGTCCGCCCAGGCCGATGCCGATGGCCGCCGGGGGACACGGCTTTCCGCCTCCCTTGATGACCGTGTCCAGCACCCAGCGCTTCAGTCCCGCGTAGTTTTTGTCCTTCTCCAGCTTCGCCACCGTGAAGATCTGCATGGCGTTCGCCAGTTCCGCACCGCATCCCTTGAAGCTCACGATCATCTCCAGGTATTCCTGCCCCGGGTTGTAGTCGAACTCGAAGTTCGGCACGCCCGTCCCCGAGTTGTCTCCCGGGTTCACCCGCGTGAGCGGGTGGACCATGCTCGGCCGGAGCAGCTGGTTTTTCGTCCCCTTGATCAACTCTTCCGCCCAGATCTTTTTCAGGTCCTGCCCCGGAAGCGAATTGTCCCCGAAACTCACGTACACCGTCGGGAAACCGGGGGACTGGCATACGGGCTTTCCCTGTTCCCCGGCCTTCCTCTCGTTTTCCAGCATCGCTCGCAACATGCTCTTAGGCGTTTCGTCGGTCTCCCGCTCCAGGGCCCCCTCCAGCAACGCCCGCACATCCGGCGAGATTCCCTTCGTCGATCTTTCGATCAGGGCATAAACAACCGCTCTCATCTTGTCCTCACAAACCACGAACACCCTCTCCTTCCATGGAAATTTTCCTACCGGCATTTACCCGCTCGTCTTGATGTCTACTTGTCAGACAAGTTCACGCAAGGGGAAAAACGCCCCCTCTCACGAAGCCTTGTCCTTCCGGATACTCTTCAGCACCAGGTGCACGTTGTCGATATGCCTCTTCATCAAGTCCGCGGCCTTCCCTGCATCCTTCGCGATGATCGCCTCGCAGATATCCTCGTGCTCCTTCAGGGACTTGTGCCTCCTGCCCGGCACCTGCAGGGTGACCTCCCGGCTCTTCTTTTCGATTTCCAGGATTTCCGAGACAAAGTGGCTTAAGATCTCGTTGTCAATCGAATCGCAGATGACTTTGTGGAAAATCACTGCTCCCTCGTTTCCGGTCCCGCCGCTGTTGATGTCCTTTTCGATCATTGCCAGCGCCTTTTGCATCTCTTCCGCGCATTTCCGGTCGCAGCGCTGGGCAGCCAGCCTGGCCACCTCAGGTTCGATAATGGCTCGAACTTCCGTAAGCTTTAATAAAACATCGTTGATATCCGCAAGCACGATCCCGATTTTTTCCATGACTTCCTTGGCAGTGATCGACCTTACGACAGTCCCAATCCCTCTTTTTGTTTCGAGGATGCCCAGGATCTCCAGGGCACGCAGGGCTTCGCGTATTGTCGTCCGGCTTACACCCAGGCTGACCGCCAGTTCCCCTTCAGGAGGCAGCAAATCGCCTGCCGCCAGCTCGCCATTGATAATGAGTTCCCTTATCTGGGCCATCACTTCTTCGTAAAGCTTTTTCCCTTCCGTTTTTACGAACATAGACATGAATTCCACCCGTTCCCAGAGTTTGCTGGCATGCGGGTCGCAACCCGCCCCGTTCTCACTTGAAGAAAAGGTTTGGCAGGTACATGCAGATACCCGGGAAAAGGATCAGGAGCAAAAGCCCTATGATTAACAAACCGACCATGGGCAGGACTTCCTTTATGATCTTCGACACGCTGACCCCGCATATCTGCGACGATACATACAACGTAAGCGCAACCGGCGGCGTTATTAGGCCAATTGCAAGGTTCGCGACCATCAGCGCGCCAAAATAGACGAGATCGATATGGAATGCCTGCGCCGCAGGCAAGAGCAGGGGCGCAAAGAGAATAATGGCGGGGGAGGGATCCATCAGCATCCCTGCGACGAGCATGATCGCGTTCATGATGAGGAGAAAAACAATGGGACTGGTGATGTTGGCCAGGATCGCCTTTGTGACCATCTGGGGAATCTGTTCCCGTGTAAGGACCCATCCGAACATGACGACTCCCCCCACGACAAACATGATTGCCGCTGAAGCAATCGCGCTCTTGAGAAAAATCTGCGGAAGTTCCTTTAAACCGAATCCCTTGTAAATAAAAAGCCCCACGAAAAGGCTATAAACCGCTGCTGCAGCGGCTGCTTCCGTGGGCGTAAAGATACCTGAGTAAATCCCCCCCACGATGATTACCGGTGTCAGGAAGGCCCAGCCGGCATCCTTGCAGGAACGCAGAACCTTCCCCCAGCTGAATTGTGCGATACTGCCATAGCCCTTTTTCGAGGAAACCCAGTATCCGTAAACGATGAGAATGACCCCGAACAAAACACCAGGACCAACACCCGAAAGAAGAAGGGCCCCAATGGAGGTATCGGTAGCCGCGCCATACACGACCATCGGGATACTGGGAGGAATCAGGATCCCCAAGGGACCAGCCGCCGCAATGACCGCAGCGATGAAATCCTTCTTATATCCCATGCGCTCGGATTCCGGCGCAACGATCGAACCGATCGCCGAAGCGGTCGCCGCACCTGAACCCGAAACGGCCCCGAAGAACATGCAGGCCAGCGTGGTCACCGTTGAAAGTCCCGCTTTGAAATGCCCCACGAAACTGTTGGCCATGTCCAGAAGCACTTTTGAAGCCTTCCCACAGGAAAGGAGATCCCCAGACAGAATGAAAAGGGGGATGGCCAGCATGGTAAAATGATTAATTCCAGCAAAAATCCTTGGAGCGAGGATCGAGATGAGGAAGAAATCACCGTTGGCGATGACATAGAACAGCGAGGACAGCGCCATGCACACCCCGATTGGGGTATTGATGAACAATAATATGAAAAAGGAACCGAAAAAAATCAAAAGCTCCATGTCTATCACCTCGGCTTGTTTCTGAACTCTTCAAGAAGCTGCCGAAGGCTTACGACAGAGAGAAGAATTCCCGATATCGGCAGGATTGCGTAGATGATTCCAAGTGGGAAAGCCCCGAATTCACAGTTGACATCAATATTCCCCTTTGTGTATTGCCACCCGGTCCAGGCCAGGATGACGCTGAACACGAGGACGAAAAACAGGCTCGCGATATTTGAGAATTTTTTGAATTTTTCGGACTTGGAGAGCTCCAAAAGGATATCAACCGATAGGTGCCTCTTGTAATGGAGCGCCGAAACCGCTCCCAGGAGAGAGACCCAGACGAAGTTGTACCGAGCCATCTCTTCGGTCCATGCAGCAGGCCAGTGCAGGATGAAACGGTTCAAGACCTGGAAGGAAACCATAATCGTCAGGGAAAACATCGCCACGATAGTCAGAAAGTCGGTTATTTTTATGAGAAGCCGGTCCATTTTTTTCAAAACCATGTCGCGCACCTCCTGTAATTCAATGTGCCCGGCCACAGCGTTCATAAAAAGCGGGCCGGGCACATTCACCCCTTTTTACAGGCCCTACTTCAGGGCGTTGATCTTCTTGACCATTCCTTTCCACTCCGGATGCTTGTCATACATCGGCATCGTCGCGGCACGCCACTGGTTCTTGTCCGCCTTGTAATACTCCATGCCGTTTGCCTTCAGGAACACGGTATCCTTGATTTCATCCTGTTCCGCATATTTCCTCTGCCAGGCTGCCGCTTCGTTCGCCGCATCCTGCACCGCTTTCTGGTCTTCCTTCGAGAGCGCGTTGAAAGCTTTGGCATTCATCAGCACGGGTTCGAGGAGGAAGGAAATTTCGTTCTGGCAGGTGTACTTGGCCACTTCGTAGTGCTTGCTCTTACGGACGTTGATGGGGCCCTGGATCTCCGCGTCGATGGCTCCCAGCTGCAGCGCCGAGTAAACCTCTCCGAACGCCATCGGAGTGACGACCGATCCCATCATCTGGCCGGTCTCCACGAAAACCGCCGAGGGCTGCACGCGGAGCTTGATCCCCTTCATGTCGGCGGGACTCTTGACTGGTACACGGGATACCACGTTATAGAGCCCGTTGTTGAAAACCGTGATAACCTTAATATTTTTGGCTTCAAGAGGCTTGAAGATTTCCTGCCCCACGGGGCCGTCAACGACTTTCCAGGTGTGTTTCCAGCTGTCGAAGATGAAGGGCAGGGAAACGACACCCGTGTTCTTGTCGTAGCTTTCCAGGATCCCCTGCCAGACAAGGCAGAGATCCAGCTGGCCCGCCGCGACCATTTCCGCCATTTGCTTCTGGTTGCCCAGCTGGCCACTGGGATACACAATGACCTCTACCCTGCCGCCGGTCTTTTCTTTCACAAGGTCTCCAAACTTCAACGACCCAATATGGTAAGGATGATTCTCCGGCATTTCATGGCCCATACGCAGCTTGGTCGCCGCCTCGCCAGTAAGCGGCATGAACGAAAATGCCGCCATCAAAACGGAAAGGAAGAAAAGGACACTGACAACGCGTGAAACCACTCGGTAAGCCTTCATCTCCATCACCACCTGAATAATTTATGAATCTCTTTCCGCGTCTCATCTTATAGAAGCAAGAAAACGAATTCAAGTTTATGTAATTTATGTAAATATAAATAAATTTATCAAGCACGTTAATTCCCCTGCTGTCCTGCCCGGCTGAATTAGAATGGGAAACGGTTGAACGAAGCGTCATTCAAGTGAAGCTTGCCTCGACAGGGCACTTTCGAATAAGATCGGGCGGGCCCGTGACTGGTCGGGAGGGTGAATCACCTTGTGCCAGGGGAGTGGGACCGAAGTGAAGTACAGGTTCATCAAGAACACGGGGGGGAATCCACGTGGGCGAAATACTGAACACCCTTTTGAAAAACCAGCTTCTCATGTTGAGCCTTGCCGTAGTTTCCGGCCTTCTCCTGGGGCAGGTTCGGTTCAAATCGGTCAGCCTAGGATCCTCTGGCGTGCTCGTGACCGGCCTGGCGCTAGGCATGCTGAACGTGAAGGTTTCTTTTGAGCTGTTCAACTGGAACCTCATGCTCTTCGTCGTGGCGGTGGGATTGCTTTCGGCGGAGGACATCGTCATGGTGGTTAAGAAATACGGGATGAAATTCATCCTTCTGAGCCTGGTCGTCACCGGTGTGGGTGCGCTCGTCACCTACCTCATAGCCCGCATGGCCCTCAGCGTTGACGCGCTCCTCATCGCTGGGACATACACCGGAGCCCTGACCAGTTCACCCGGTCTTGGGGCAGCCCTTGAGGCCACGGGGGGGAACCCCCTTGTCACGGTGGGCTACACGATCGCCTACCCCTTCGGGGCACTGGCTGTCGTCTTTTTCGTCCAGTTGGCACCCATGATTTTCCAAATCGACGTAAAAAAGGAAAGAGCGGAATTGCTCTCCCTTTACAGAAATTTCCGGGGGTCCGACGAGAAGGGGAAGACCCTCCCCGAGTCCGTTCCCTTCTCTCTGGTGTCCTTTGTGATTTGTATCGTCTTCGGTATCCTGCTGGGCAGCATTACGGTTCCCGTCATGGGAAACCGCGTCTCCCTTGGCAGCACCGGAGGCGGTTTGATAGCAGCCCTCGCGCTTGGCGCGCTGGGTAGAATCGGCCCGCTTCCCATGCGAATGGACAAGCAAACCCTTTCTGCCATCCGGAGTCTGTCCCTGGCCTATTTCCTGGCAGTCGTGGGCTTGATGGCCGGCCCCCAGATCATTGATGCCCTCCTGCAGCACGGGCTCCTCCTGGTTGGCATCGCAATCTTTTCAGCTCTTGCTGCTGAACTGGCTGGTTTTATCCTGGGCCGCTTCGTCTGGAAACTCAACTGGGTTCTCCTGGCGGGGGCCATCTGCGGAGCCATGACGAGCACCCCGGGCCTCGGGGCCGCAATTGACGCCACCGGGGGCGAGGAGTGCAGCACAGGTTACGGAGCGACCTACCCCATGGCTCTCCTTTGCATGGTCGTTTTTACGTCTCTTTTGGCCAAAACCCTGGCCTAGAACACCTTCCCGCCGATCTTCGCCTCGGCGGCCGGCGTCAGGAATGTCGCCTCGCCGCTCTCGGCCTTCGGGTACTGGACCCCCAGAATGAGCACTTCCGAGACGACGTCCCCGACCTGCCGGGGCTCGAAGTTCAGCACGCCCAGCACGAGCTGCCCCACCAACTCTTCCGGCGCGTGCTGCGTGAACCGGCCGACGCTGGTCTTTTTCCCGAACTTGCCGAAGTCGATTTCCATCCGGTAGGCCCTTTTGGGCGACGAAGGCTCGATTTGCGCACTCAGAACCCGTCCCAGGCGGATCTCCAACCGGTCGAAGGTCTCTTCCTTGGACACTTGCGGCTTGGCTTCCGTTGACATGGGCCGTCTCCTTTCCCGCCTAGCGGCTGTACCGGTAGACGATGCCCCCAAACGGGCAGGGGCGGGTCCGCGAGGCGATCTCGAGGCGCCCTCCCCCGGACTTCAGGACGGCCAGAGTGACGGGAAAGGGAAATTTCCGCATGTCCACGACGGGCTGGAGTTTCCGGATGGCTTCCCGCACCGTGTCGGTCTGCTCGCCCCTGTTGATCTTCAATTGCGTGTCCTCGAGCCAGATCTCGACCCCGTCCCTGATCGCAAGCCCCGTGAGGACCTCCGCAAGGACGACCAGCCCCGGGTTTTTCACGTGGTAGCGGCCCCTGGCCTCGATGTTCCGGGGAGAGACGAACCTGACCGATACGTCCTTCCAGTCCCCGTCCTTTTCCGACGTGAACATCCGGATGGCCCCGTTCACGTCCGATTCCAGCAGGACGACTTCCAGGTTGCTCCTGAGGGCTTGCTTCACCGTGAGGTCCCTTCCTTTGGAAGGCGGGGCGAAGCTGACGAAGGAAGCCGAAAGGGCGATATCCTCCACGCGGATCTTCCCGCCGAACCGTCCGCCCTTCACCCTGAAGTACAGGTCCCGGACGTTCCAGCCTTCGTCCGGCTCCCCGTCAAGGATCAGCTCGAGGGAATCCGGGTCCGTGAAGTCCACGAGGGTTTTCAGCAGTTGCTCGCCCCGGGTTCGGGCCGGGAAGTCCCCCTTGACCGTGTGAACTTCCTGCGCCCCGGCGACCAGTGGAAGGCACAGGAGCAGGATGGCTGCCAGGACAAACCGGGTTTTCCGGCCCATGGGATTCCCCCCTATTCCGACTTGCACCCCATGTGCTGCCTGAGGGTCTTCACGGTGCGGCTGCAGGCTCCGGCGAAGATGATGGAATCCATGCTGTAGGCGATGTAGCGGAACCCCTGGTCCAGCCGCATGCAGGCCTCATCCTCGCTTGTCACGAAGATCCCCGCCGGTTTGCCCGCGTTGCGCGCGGCCTTGAGCACCCGCTCAACCGCCAGGACGACCTGCGGGCAATCCAGCTGGCCCGGGAACCCCAGCGACTGGGAAAGGTCGTACGGACCCACGAAGACCACGTCGACTCCCGGCGTGGCGGCAATGTCCTCGATGCAGGAAAGACCCGCCCGGTTTTCGCAGTGAACGATCACCATCGTTTCGTCGTTTGCGGAGGCCAGGTGCTCGTCGAAGGGACGGAGCCCGTAATCGGCCGCACGGGGCATGGCCGCCCCCCGGGTGCCGACCGGGAAGTATTTCGCGGCCCGCACGACGGCTTCCGCGGTCTGCGGGGAATTGACCTGCGGAACCTGGATACCGTGGGCCCCGACGTCCAGGGTCTTCAGGATCGTGACGTCCCGGGTGTCGGAAACCCGGACGATGGGAGTGATCCCCCTTAGCTCCGCGGCACGGATGAGGTTCTGGATCGACTCGGCCTCCATGGGCCCGTGCTCGGTGTCGATGATGAGGAAATCGAAGCCGGTCAGGCCCATCAGTTCCACGAGATCCGGGCAGTTGAGCGTCAGGAACGGCCCGATTACCGGCTGTCCCCAGTCCATTTTTCTCTTCAGCGTGTTGATCATCCTCTTCGTGCCTCCTCTTTCCGTCTTTACGGTTTCCATGGAAAAACTTCCGGCAGCAGGCCGGGATGCAAATCCATGAGTTCCCTGAAATACGTCCCGTCGATCGGCGGGGAATCCTCCTCCATCGCCGGGATATCCACGATGGCCCAGGCTTCGCCTTCCCGCTTCAGCAGGGCCGCGAAAGGCTCGTAGCGGTTCTTTCCGTCCTTCGACTGCGGATCGGTTTCGATCCAGGCCCAGCCATTCTTCACCTTGAGCCAGCGAACGACGAACACGGCCTCCACCTGCAGGTTCTCGCGGAGGTGGGCCCGCAGGGGTGCGAGGATCGCATGCCGAAGGGCGCTGCCGAAAGGCGGGGTCACCGCCGCTTTCCCGCAAGCTCCCGCCGTGCCCGCCAGGGCCGGGCAAACCAGGACGGACATGAGAAGGATCGCGACAAAGCACTTCCTCACGGAAATCCCCCCTTTCCCTTCGTAGATGGTAAGCGATATGAAGAGGAAAATTCAATTGAACTTGCATAATCGCATGAGGGGCGTTACGCTCACTCCAGGCAGATTTTCACTATTTTCTCATCTTCCAATCGAGGTGATACCCTTGCGAAGGAACGGCTTGAGCCCTCTTGCCCGTTTGGGGATCCTGCTTTTCGCCTTCACCCTGTCGCCTGTATTTTGCGGGGTTTCGCAGGCCCTGGCTCCAGGAATGCCCGAACCCCCGCAGGGAAGCGAGCTTGAAAGGATCCTCCGCGATTTCGAAACGCAGGTGGAAAAGGCCCGGATCGATTTCGGGATTCCGGGCATGGCCGTCGCCATCGTCCAGGGGGACCGGGTGATCGACGCAAAGGGATTCGGGGTGAAAGAGGCGGGCAAAACCGAACCCGTGGACCCGCACACGCTCTTCCAGGTCGGCTCCACCTCCAAGGCCTTCACGGCCACCCTGGTCGCCTCCCTCGTGGACGAGGGCAAGCTCGGCTGGAAGGACCGGGTCGTGTCGCACCTGCCGGATTTCGCCATGGCGGACCCCTGGGTGACGAAGGAATTCCAGGTGCGCGACCTCATGGCCCAGCACAGCGGCATGAAGCCCTATGCCGGCGATATCCTGGCCATCCTGGGCTACAGCCGGGAGGACATCGTGCGTTCCACGGCCCATATCGCTCCCGTTTCCAGCTTCCGTTCCGAGTTCGCCTACGTGAACAACCTCTGGGTGACCGCTGCTACCGTGGTCGAAGCGAAAACCGGCAAGTCATGGGAAAAGAACCTGCAGGAAAGGATCCTCGACCCGCTCGGAATGACCGAAACCTCCGCCTCCCAGGAAGCCCTCTTCAAGTCGGCAAACGCGGCGACCTTCCATCTCCCGGACAAGGGTGGGGCCAAGCCGATCCCCAGGGACTGGGTTTTCTTCAACTGGCCCTACATCTACGGGCCGGCGGGCGGCATCAACTCGAACGTGCTTGACATGGCCAAGTGGATCCGCATGCAGCTCGGCGAGGGAACGTTCGAGGGCAAGCAGGTCATCGGAAGGGAAAGCCTCGCCTTCACCCACGAACCCCAGACCCCCCTTCCCGGGGGGAAGAACGCCTACTGCCAGGGTTGGGTGAAAACCGATCACGAACCGTGCCCCCTCGTCTGGCACAACGGTGCAACGACGGGCAGCGCGACGCTGGTGATGCTGGCCCCCGGCCTGGACCTGGGCCTCGTGATCCTGTCGAACATGGTGACCCCTGCCCCCGACAACCTGGGACTGGCTTTCATCGACCTCTACACCCGGAACAAGTCGGCCCCCGACTACATGGGGGCGGCGCTCGAGAGGTGGAAAAAGAAACTCGAGGATGAGTCCGTCAAGGCTTCCCGGCCGAAGGGAGCCACTCCCGCCCTGCCGTATGCCGCCTACGCAGGCACATACGAAAGCCCCCTTTTCGGAACGGTGCGGGTGATGGAACGGCAGGGGAAGCTCCTCCTAAGGCTGGGCCCGAGGAGCGTGGAACTCTTGCTGAGGCCCTGGAACCGCGACAACTTCCTTCTCGAGGCGGAGGGGCTCGACGAGGACGAAGGGGGAACGCTCCGCTTCGACGTGGGCCCGGACGGCAAGGCTTTCGCCTTCGATATCCAGGACGGGGACGGGGACGTCCTGAGCCGGCTCAAGAGGAAAGACTGAAACGCAGGATCGGGAAAAAAGGCGGGGCCCCCGGTGAACCGGGGGCCGGCGGCACCCCCATGTGTTTGTTCCGTGTGGATCATCTTTTTCGAGTTGAATCAATCGGCGGTATCCGGATAGAAGTCGGTTACTTAAAATCGTTTCATAACATTTGTTCCGACTCCCGCTGCACACACTGACAACCTAACTTATGCCGATAGGGTTGACAAGTAGATAAAAACGGGATACATCTTAAATCGGTACTCAAAATCGTGACGGATTGTTCACCTCCCGACAAGGCTAGGGAGCGGGAAGAAACATGGGGGATAGTGCCATAAAAAATCATACGTTTCATTCGCTCTCGCTTTCCGAATCTGAGACCTTATCTACTCATGTACAAAATTCAAAAAAATACCGTAATGCAATTAGCACGTAAGAAATTCCCAATTTTCATCATCTGAGAAATACTAAACTATCTGTCGTCAAAAATTTGATCTCAGAGCAAGTGAACGATTTATACGTAAAGGCTTTAGCACTTCAGAACCTCCTTATCTCGCACGTCACTGGTTGCAGAGAGGATGAGGCAGAGTACGCGCGTCTGCGTCAGATGCTGCTCGCTAACTACTCTCTTGAATCCTTAATGCCTCAATTCCTCAGAACGTGTCGGAACCTTACTCAATTCTGGCAACTCATCAAATATCAATTTAGTACTTATGCCGAGCGCAGAATATTCATTTGGGGAGAATTCAACCCACTTTTAGAGGCACTGGAGCGGGGTGCTGTCGCGCCTTCGGATGAGACGGTGACCCAAACATTAAAAAAGTTCGATGCGGTTCATATTCAAGCTGCGTGGTCAAAGGCATTAGAAAGGCGCTCGAATGATCCCGAGGGAGCGATCACAACAGCGCGTACCCTTCTTGAGGAAGTATGCAAATACATCCTCGATGAGTCAGGTGCTATCTACGAAGATAGCTCGGACCTTCCGAAGCTATACAAACAGACCGCAGAGCTTCTTAGAATATCTCCTTCTCAATATTCCGAACAGGCATTTAAGCGAATTCTCGGTGGTTGTATCTCTGTGGTTGAAGGGTTGGGTTCATTGCGCAACCGACTCGGCGATGCGCACGGAAAAGGGAAAGTTGGTACAAAGCCTGCCCCACGCCATGCTGAGCTTGCGGTTAACTTATCCGGAGTCTTGGCAACCTATATCCTGGCGACCTGGATAGCCAGAAGCGAATGATCGATCAAATGATCTATGCAGCTGACGTCACCTTTTTGAAGATTCGATTACTATTTTAAATAGGATGGTAGCGATGGCAAGGACGAAGAAAACGGACGGGAAACGGTTAATTCAATCATATGAGCATAAGGACAAGCAGCGTTTGAACAATCCACCGGTGGGGCTGGTGACACCCGATACTGATCCGGAAACGGGTACGAAGAAGACTTATGCCTACGATCCGCACCTGGACCCGCAACTCCAGTGGGCCGGCAAGGCAGAGCACACATCGTTCAATGTACCGACGGTGTCTCTACATGTCCATGAACGTATTGACCCTCGCACCGTTATCGAGGCGGTGCGAAAAAGTAGCGGAAGCAAGGAAAAACAGCAAGGATGGCTGTTCGAGATGGAACGGGAGGAGCCTCTCCGACAGGCGATTGACTTCTACAAGCACGCACACGGATGGAGTAATCGTCTAGTGGCAGGAGATAGCCTGTTGGTGATGAACTCACTGCTTGAGAAGGAAGGCATGGCGGGGAAAGTTCAGATGATCTACATCGACCCGCCCTACGGCATCAAATACGGCTCCAATTTTCAGCCCTTCGTCAACAAACGCGTCGTTAAGGATGGCAAGGATGAGGATCTGACTGCCGAGCCGGAGCAGATCCGCGCCTTTCGTGACACTTGGGAGTTGGGCATCCATTCCTACCTCAACTACCTACACGATCGGTTGCTGCTGGCTCGTGAACTGCTCACCGAAACAGGCAGCATCTTTGTACAGATTAATGCTGAGAATCAGCATCTAATCGTAAATATTTTATCAGAGGTATTTGGTTTTGAGAATTTTGTAGCAAATATAATCTTTAGAAAGAAAAGTATCCCGCTTGGCGCAAAGCTTGTTGAAACAATGCATGATCATCTTGTGCTCTTTGCTAAAGACAAGCAGCAAATGAAATATCGTCACCTGTATGAAGAAAACGATGTCAGTTCAATATGCTCACATGGCCCATATGCCGTATATCCAGATAATAGTTATGAGAAAATTGAACCTGATGATTTCAAATCGAAACATCACCCACTTGGAACACAATATTGCCGTCTATTTACTTTGATTGCGCCATCTTATAGCAGAGAGACTGATTTTAATTACGAGTTTGAGGGGCAAATCTACCCACCGCCAAGCGGCGGGTGTTGGGTGGTATCAAAAGATAAACTTGATATTCTAAAAAAAGTCAATCGTTTACAAGTCGAAGGGAATTCCTTGAGCTATCGTCTTTTTTTTGAAGATTTCCCATATAAAAAAATAACAGCTCTTTGGAATACAGTTGGGACGTCTTATCAAAAAGTATACGCAGTACAAACCGCACCATCTATTGTACAACGTTGTCTTCTTATGACCACTGATCCTGGCGATTTAGTCTTTGATCCAACTTGTGGCAGTGGCACCACAGCCGTTGTGGCCGAACAATGGGGTCGGCGTTGGATTACTTGTGATACTTCGCGTGTGGCGTTGACTTTGGCGAAGCAGCGTCTTATGACAACCGTGTTTGACTACTACGAACTTGCTCATCCAGAGGAAGGTGTGGGAAGCGGATTAAAATACAAGACCGTGCCGCACGTCACACTTAAATCCATTGCAAATAATTTTGCAATCAAGGAAGGCATGACACAGTCGCAAATCAATACGACAATCGTTCGTCAAGCGCCGCAAGAGACTTTCTACGACCAGCCGTTCATGGATAACAAACGGACACGCGTCAGTGGCCCGTTTACCGTAGAGGCAGTACCAGCACCGGCTGTGAAGTCAGTAGAAGAACTTCTTGAAGGCTTACCACAACCGGCGGACACTTCCATCGCCCGCTCCGGCGAAACACTACGCCAAAGTGAATGGCGCGATGAGTTACTACGCTCGGGCATCCGCGGAAAGTCAGGCCAGTCCATCCGCTTCGCTCGGTTGGAGCCTCTGCCCGGATGTCGCTGTCTGCAAGCTGATGGAGAAAGCTGTTCAAATGAAGGGTGCAAGGGTCAGTTGCCCGAATCCGTTGCTGTCAGCGTCCCCCAACGCATAGTTGTTTCATTTGGCCCGGAGTACGCGCCATTGGAGCAACGGCAGGTGGCGCAAGCCATTGAGGAGGCGCAGACGCTTGTGCCCAAGCCCAATTTGATCGTATTCGCCGCCTTCCAGTTCGACCCCGAGGCGGCCAAGGACATCGACGAGACTAAATGGCCCGGTGTGATTCTGCTCAAGGCACAGATGAACGCCGATATGCTGACGGAAGATTTAAAAAAGAAGCGCTCCAGTAACGAGTCGTTCTGGTTGATCGGCCAACCGGACGTGCATATCGAGCGAATCGCCAAGGGCACGGACAAGGGCAAGTGGCGAGTGTCGGTGCATGGCTTCGACTACTACAACACTATGACAGGTTGCGTCGAGTCGGGTGGAGAAGCGCAGATCGCCGTCTGGCTGCTGGATACCGACTACGACGGTCGTAGCCTCTATCCACGCCAAGTTTTCTTTCCAATGGCTGGGCCGAACGAAGGCTGGGCGAGGCTTGCAAAGAACCTGAAGGCGGAGATTGACGAGGAACTGATCAAGGCCTTTCACGGCACGGTGTCATTGCCGTTCGAGCCGGGAGAGCACAGACGGATAGCGTTGAAGATCG
>ENA-OSEO01002777-OSEO01002777.1-sediment-metagenome-genome-assembly--contig:-NODE-2777-length-23148-cov-3.741537_pt1 | contig 23148 bp, 22 predicted proteins | sample MGYA00237883_ERZ534232 | MGnify/ENA metagenome assembly ERZ534232
ATCTTTTTGGCTGGTGTGACAATCATAATGCCGTCTTTTACGCTAATATCCACCTCATCACCGATACCAAGCTGCGCATCCGCAAGCAAATTTTTGGCAAGACGAAGCCCCTGACTATTTCCCCATTTTTGAATTCTTGCAAGCATATGACCACCTCCCAATGTATAGCCAAAGTATATCCATTGTGAGTAAAACGGTCAAGAAATATTTTCAGGTCGGTTAGCCAGGGGATGTTGCCATTCCCTGGTCCCCTGAGAAATGGGGTCCTGGTTCAGGCCATACTACCTCTTTGTTAACGGCTATTCGATCGACTGAAACTTATGCATGAACCTGCGGTCGATGCGGTCCTTGATGATAAATGCGAGCCTGCCGCCGAACAGGACCCATTTTTTTTGCAGGATGCCGGTGCCGTCTCCCATGTTGAAGATCAGCAGATAATCGCCGCCCGGGTCAAACGGCATTAAAGCCGCCCCTTCCAGCGCCGCCATCAGGTTGTGAAACAAGACCGGATTCTGGCGAACGGCATAGACGCCGACCTTGTTGAGGGGCCGGTCCATGAAATGGATGCAGTCTCCGCCGCCGAAGAGATTTGGATACTGCGTGCTCTGAAGATACCGGTTGACCAGCAGGCCGCCGTCAGGTCCGACAGGGAGCCCCGATGCCTTGAAAACCGGGGACGGCTTTACCCCCAGGGCCAGAAAGATCATATCCGCCGGGTGGCTTCGGCCGGAATCGAGGGTGATGCTCCCTGCCGATATTTCCCGGGCGTAACCGCTTTCGTCGATGCGAATTCCCCGATGATCCAGGGATGCCGCCGATTTTCGGCGCAGTTTTTCCGAAAATCCGGACATCAGTCTTTTCCCGGCAAAAATCGTGATGGACGGCGGCCGGGATGCGGATCGCGACAGTCCCCAGATATTGCCGGCGATTTCAATAGCGGACGGCCCGCCGCCGACAACGGCGATGGAAATGTTATTGCGGGAAATCAACGACAGGATCTCTTCCCGGGCCTGCAAGAGCTTTTCGATGGGTTTCACCGTAAAAATATGGGCGCCGTTGTCGGTTACATATGTGGTGGGCACATAGCTGCCGGTATTAAAGGAGAGAACGTCATAGGGGAGGGATTCTCCGGATTCCAGCCGGATCCTTCGCGCTTCAGGATCGACTCGTAGCGCTTTCCCCAGAACGAAAGCTCCCCCCTGTTTTTCAACGACATGACGGGTGGCAAAACGGATGTCATCGGGCGTATAGATTCCGCCGAGCATGCCGGGCCCCATGCCGGAGTAGTAGTGATAGGGGGAGGGGCCGATGACCGTTACCTGGTGCCCCCGTTCGATGAACTTGGAAAGATTTGCCAGCGTCAGCATGTGGGCGTGGCCCCCGCCGACCAGTACAAGGTGTTTACCCATGTCCGTCTCCTGTCAAAGGCTGTCCATCAAATTGCCAAGCTGTTTTAAATGGGCCTGCTCTTCATCGGCAATTTGCGTCAGCATTTTTCTGCTTGGGTCGTTTTTGCTTTTTTCGGCAGCGCGCATATATAAATCGAGCGCCTGGGCTTCGATGGACATGGCAAGTTCAACAATGTCCGTTGTCGATTCAGGATCCATGGGGAAAAGGCGGGCATACTCTTCGGTTGTCAGGCCGCCCTCGATAGCCTTTGCTACAGTCTGTTTTTCAAATTCGGTTCGGTTTTGGGATTTCCCGGTGATTTTCAGGTATTGCGTATAAATCCGGTCCTGATGCCTGGCTTCGATGTCCGAGAGCTTTTCAAAGAGCTGCCGGGCGCTGGCGTTGTTGACCGTGGGCGCCTTGGAAACATAAAAATCGCGCAGTCCCGCCTCCAGAGAATAGGCGACGATCAGGGTTTTATCGGCTGATTCATCGCCACGGAACAACTCAAGCCCTTTTTCCGCTTCGCCGAAGGCGGCCTGACCCTGCCAGCCCTTGAACCCGCCTGAAAGGTTGTAGACGGCTTGAAATCCCTTGCCGCTGAGCATTTGAGCCGCCACACGGCTGCGACCCCCCACGGCGCAGTAAACGATTGCGGGTTTTTGGGGGTCGATTTCCGGGAGTCGATCCATCAGGTCCGGCAGGGGAATCAATTTCGCCCCGGGGATGTGACCGCTTTCATATTCTTTGGACTGGCGGACATCTAAAATTGTAAATTCCCGATGAGAATGATCGGCCATATAGGCGCGGGCCTGTTCGGCGTTAAACGATTGAACCGGTGTAAAAAACTGTTTCCAGCGCATTCCTCTGTTTCTCCTTAAAATTAAAATTTTCGATTTTTAATAAGGATTTTAATTGCAACAAACCTGAGCGTCAACCGTAAAAATATAAAAATGTATAACCTGAAGTTTTTAATCTTAAGCCTACATATATTTTTTTGTTCTACAAAAAAATATTTGTCTTGACAACTTTACCAATTCAGCTTAGGGTGAAATCAAGTTTCGAAAGCTTGCCGTGTCAATATGAGAAAACTGAATCCGCATGCGCCCCTGCCGCTTTATCATCAGCTGGCGGACGTCATCCTGGCCCGGATACGAACGGACGCCTATCCGCCGGGCGGGCAAATTCCATCCGAGCATGTTCTTGCCCGTGAATATGGCATCGGACGGCCGACCGTTCGCCAGGCTACGGAATTACTGGTCCGCAACGGATTTTTATCACGCCGGCGGGGCGCCGGAACATTTGTCAGAGAAAAGCCTAAAGAGGTTGATCTGTTTTCTTTTGCCGGTACGCTTTCGTCTTTTCGCGACAAGGGATTATCCGTTGAGATGCAAATTCTGCAGAAGACCCGGCTGAAAAAAATTGCGGTGCAGCCGGACAATCCTTTTTCAGGCCTTAAAGCTTTTTTTCTTTCACGGCTCTGCCGGGTCGACGGGTTGCCGGTACTGGTAGAGGATCTTTATCTTCATCCGGAAATTTTTGATGGAATCGACCGGATCGATTTGAGGGGCCGGTCGCTTTCACAAGTTGTCAATGAGCAGTATTACCTGCGTCCGGTCGGAGGCAAACAGACGTTTGGGATCGGTCATGTCAGTGGGAAAAAAGCACGCGATCTGGCGGTATCGGAAAATACGCCGATTCTCATCGTAAAACGCTTTCTAAATTTTACCGTGGCGGAAGATGCCGTATATTCAGAGCTGTATTGCCGCACGGATCGTTTTGTATTTTCACAAACCATGGGAGGTTCGGGGGATGTTTAATCGGGGTTACTACAGTGGATTTGGCGGGGCGTATCTGCCGGAAGTCCTGGTCGCGACCTTTGAAGAACTTGTCGATACGTTTGAAAAAGCCAGGAATGACCCGGCCTTCTGGCGTGAATACTGCGATATCATGTCGACCTATTCCTGCCGGCCGACACCGCTGACGTTTGCGCGGAATCTGAGTAATTATCTGGGCGGGGCGCAAATTTACATCAAACGGGAAGACCTGAACCATACCGGCGCACATAAGGCCAACAACGTGATGGGGCAGGGGTTGCTGGTTCAGCGGATGGGAAAAACCCGCGTCATCGCCGAAACCGGCGCCGGCCAGCATGGCGTCGCCACCGCCACCATGGCGGCCAAATTCGGATTTAAATGCACCATATATATGGGCGAGGTGGATGTGGCCCGCCAGCGGCCGAATGTATTCTGGATGGAGCGGCTGGGTGCTGAAGTTATCCCGGTGCGGGATGGAACCCGGATTCTGAAGGACGCGATTAATGAAGCCTTCCGTGACTGGGTGAGCCATATGGATACCACTCACTATGTCCTGGGAACGGCCTGCGGGCCTCACCCGTTTCCGGAAATGGTTTCCTATTTCCAATCCATTATCGGCAGGGAAGCGCGCGAGCAGGTTTTAAAGTATGCCCGCAAGCTTCCCGCCCGGGTGTATGCCTGCGTCGGCGGAGGCTCCAACGCGCTGGGCATTTTCAAAGGGTTTATGGATGATCCGGTGGAACTGGTGGGTGTGGAGGCCGGCGGCAGGGGACTGGATAGCGGCGAACATGCCGCCCGGCTTTCCTCCAGGGATGCCAGCATCGGTGTGGCCCAGGGTTATAAAACCTATTTCCTGCAGGATCACGACGGCCAGATGAAGGAAACCCACAGCGTCGCCGCCGGACTCGATTATGTCGGGGTGTCGCCGATCCTGGCGGGTCTTAAAGCGACCGGCCGGGCTCGTTTTGAGGCGGTGACCGACCGGGAAGTGATCGAGGCGCTGTCACTGACCATCCGGAAAGAAGGCGTCATTCCGGCACTGGAGTCCGCCCATGCCTTTGCCCAGGCGTTCAAAGAAGCCCCGGGGCTATCGCCCCGGGAGGTTGTCCTGATTAATCAATCCGGCCGGGGCGATAAGGATATTTTTACCGTGGCCGATGCGTTCGGCGATCCGAAATGGAAAGAATTCATCCGACAGAAGGCGGCGCAATATGATGCTTGAAACATATATACAGCAGCGCAAAAAACAAAAAGACATTCTGCTCATGACCCATATCGTTCTGGGGTATCCCACCTTTGAAGATTCCTATGACATCATCGCCGCCATGGTTGCAGGGGGCGTGGATTTAATGGAACTGCAAATTCCGTTTTCTGAACCGATTGCGGACGGTCCGGTCATTCTGCATGCCAACCAGAAAGCCCTTGCAGGGGGCGCCACGGTCCAGAAATGTCTTGATTTTTCAAAGGAAATCACCCGGGCATTTGACATTCCCTTTCTGTTCATGAGCTATTACAATATTTTGTTTAAATACGGGGTCGAACGGTTTACAGCGGAAATGGCCGCCAGGGGATTGCGCGGGGCGATCGTGCCGGATCTGCCGCCGGAGGAGGGCCGGGAATATCTTGATGCCATGGGGGGAAAAGATCTATGTCCGATTTTCGTATTTTCACCCACCACACCGGCCGCGCGCCTGCAGTATCTGGCATCTTTCGGCCGGGGATTTATATATTGCGTCGCCCGCAAGGGGGTTACCGGCATCGCAACCGATTTTTCAGAGAACCTGGAGCACTATCTGAACCGTTGCCGCCGGGCGACCCGTCTGCCGCTGGCACTCGGGTTCGGGGTCAAGGAAAAATCCGATATCGTTTTTTTAAAGGGTAAAGTCGATATAGCGATTATCGGCACTCAGACGGTTCGGCTGGTGGATGAGATGGGAGTCGGAGCGGTAAAGGAATTTATCCACGGCCTAAGCTGAAAAAGCCGGGAACCCTTCGGGAGGCTTGCGTGAAAGCAGGTTTAATCGGGCTGCCTGCTTAAAAAATTTTTGCTGATTTTGCCCGGGAAGCACAGCCGCGGACGGCTTCAAGAAATGCCTTTACTTTTAGCAGATCCTTGATGCCCGGCGCCTTTTCCACGCCGGAACTGACATCCACGGCGGCCGGCCGGCCGGCGGCGATGGCCTGGACCACATTATCAGGTGAAAGCCCGCCGGCAAGGATGACGGGGTAGGCGTTGCTGATCGGCCGGGCCTGCCGCCAGTCCCAGGTCTGGGCAGTGCCGCCGGGCAGGACCCCCCTGCCGCATTCTACCAGAAGGGCCGATGCCCGGTATTGGTGAGCGTTCGAAAGGTGCGGCGTGCCGGCCGCAAAAAGCGCCTTGATGACCGGAATATTTTCAGCCAGCAAATCGTTTACCAGTTGCGGGGATTCCCGGCCGTGCAGCTGAACGGCCGTTAACCCGCAGCGTTCTACCTTGCGCATGATGGCTGCAAAGGCGGCATCGACAAACACGCCCACCTTTTTGACATGTGAGGGCAGGGCGCCGCAAATTTTACCGGCCTGCTGTTCAGTCAAATTCCGGGGGCTTTTGGGGAAAAATATGCACCCGATGGCGTCGGCTCCCAGATCCGCGCAGGCCGATGCCGCTTCAGCGGAAGTCAAGCCGCAGATTTTGACCTGGGGCGTGTATAATTTTATGGGTGATGATTGCATACAGCTTATTCGAACGTAGAAAGATTAGCCTCTAAATTCAGGCTGACATTTGGTGATGTGATCAAACGAAAAAGCTTTAAATCCGAAGCACGAAATCCGAATTGTTTTGTATTTCGATATTCAAATTTCGGATTATATGCATCTCAATTTTTTCACACGCTTCTGAAAAGGGCCTCCCTCTAAAGCCTGCTATCTACATAGGCTTCAGCGTGCAGGCTGCATCAGCGATTTCAGAAAATTTTCAGGATCATTTGCCCGCACCAGACTCTCGCCGATGAGAAAGTTCCATATACCGACCTTAAGATTCTTTTCAATGTCCTGGCGCGTGGCAATGCCGCTGGCCGCCACGGCCACTTGCCCGGGATTCATGCGTGATTTTATGCGGACGGCGGTTTGAATGTCGGTTTGAAACGAACTTAAATTGCGGTTGTTGATGCCGATGAGTTCGGCCTCGGCCCAGGCGGCCGTTTCAAGGTCTTTTTCGGAATGTACTTCCACCAGGGCATCCAGTTGCAGCCGGCGGCAAAGGTCCAGATATTCCTGCAGCTGTTGCCGTGAAAGGATTCGTACGATCAGCAGAACCGCATCGGCACTTAGCAGCGCGGATTCGTACAGCTGGTAGGCGGAGATGATGAAATCTTTTCGCAGCACCGGCAGTGAAGTGGCTTCGCGGGCGGATGTCAGATCCGTGCTGCTGCCGTGAAAATAAATCTGTTCCGTCAGAATGGAGAGCGCCGCCACGCCGCCGCGTTCATACGCCCGGGCATATTGGACCGGATCCAGGTCGGGGCGGATGATCCCCTTGGAAGGCGAAGCCCTTTTGATTTCAGCGATGATGTTGATGCCGGCCGGACCGGGCTGTGTAAAGCATTCACGAAACGGCCGGCGCTGTCTGGGCTGAAACGCATCGTCGCGCAGGCGGTTTTCCGGCAGTTTCAGTTTAGCGGCAGCCACGGCCAGCTTTTTGTCTTCCATAATTCGGGATAAAAAATCAGTTTTCATGAATCAGTCGCCTGGTTTGTAAAACGGACCAGGGCCTGCATCCTGGACCGTGCAGCACCTGTATCGATTGAATTTTTCGCAAGATGGATGCCCGCTTTAAAGTCCCCGGCTTTGCCGGCGGCCATCAGGGCCGCAGCGGCATTCAGCAGCACTACATCCCGCCGGGGGCCTTTTTCACCCTTCAGGATTGCCTTTGTTATCTCGGCGTTTGTCTGGGGATCGCCGCCGGTTAATTCCTCAGGGCCTGCCGGTTCGATGTTAAACTGCTCGGGCGTGATATCATAGGTGCGAATGATGCCGTCCCTGAGCTCGGACAGCCGGGTAGGGGCGCATACACTGATTTCATCCAGGCCGTCATGGCCGTGAACCACAAAGGCTCTTTTGGTCCCCAGCAGCTTCAGTGCATTTGCAAACATTTCCGTCAATTCCGGCCGATACACGCCTAAAAGCTGGCAGTTGGCGGCAGCCGGATTGGTCAGGGGCCCCAGCATATTGAAGATGGAACGAAGCCCGACTTCTTTTCTGGCTTTGGCGACAAACCGCATGGCGCTATGAAAAATGGGGGCGAAGAGAAAACCGATGCCGATTTCAGCTATCGCTTCTTCCACCCGTTCCGGGTCTGTGTCGATCCGGACGCCCAGTGCTTCGAGCAGATCGGCGCTGCCGCATCGGCTTGAAACCGAACGGTTGCCGTGCTTGGCGACAGTGACAGCGCAGCCGGCCACCACAAAGGCGGTAGTGGTGGATATGTTGAAGGTGTTGGCGCCGTCGCCGCCGGTTCCGCAGGTGTCCACAATGGTCGCAGAAGAATTCTGAATCCGGCGGGCTTTGCGCCGCATGGCCTTGGCTGCGCCGGCCAGTTCTTCGAATGTTTCACCCTTGGTTGCCAGGGCGGCCATGAAAGCGCCGGTTTGGGCATCGGTGATGTTCCCGGAGAATATCTCCGTAAGCATTTGCGACATCTCCGCTTCATTCAGGTCTTTTCTTTGAATAATTTTATTCAGGTTTTCGCGAAACATGTCCTCTCCTTTCCGTCATCTTTAAAAAATTTCTGAGCAGTCGCTTTCCTGCCGGGGTCATGATGGATTCCGGGTGAAACTGTATCCCTTCAGTGGCGTATTCGCGGTGGCGGACTCCCATGATCTCGCCGTCTTCGGATTCCGCGCTGATGATCAGGCATTCCGGCAGGTTTTCACGGGCGACTGCCAGCGAGTGATACCGCATGGCCTGAAAAGGGTTGCGGATTCCCTGATAAATGGACTTGCCGTCGGCGCAGATAGTGGACGTTTTTCCGTGCATCAGTCTTTTGGCCGGAACGATCGCTGCGCCGAAGGCCGCGCCAATAGCCTGATGTCCCAGACAGACCCCGAGAACCGGTATTTTGCCGGAAAAGTGCTCTAAGACCGCCAGAGATATCCCCGCGGATTCCGGCCGTCCCGGCCCCGGTGAAATGACGATTCCGGCGGGCTGCAGCGCTTCGATTTCAGCGACTGTGATCGTGTCGTTTCGAAAAACGTTTACCGATGCCCCCAGTTCTTCAAAATACTGGACCAGGTTGTAGGTAAACGAGTCATAGTTGTCAATTATAACAATCATCCGTTTTCCTTTCTTAGTCCCGGATCAGTTGCAGTGCTTTTTGAATGGCCATGGCTTTGTTTTCCGTTTCAATCCTTTCCCGTTCCGGATCGGAATCCGCCACGATTCCGGCGCCGGCCCGAACCGTCAACTGATGGTTCTCAATGCAGGCGGTGCGGATCGTAATGGCCATGTCCATGTTGCCGGAAAAGGACACATACCCCACGGCGCCGCCATAAGGGCCTCTGGGTTCCTGCTCCAGTTCTGCGATGATTTCCATTGCTCTCACCTTGGGGGCGCCGGACAGGGTCCCTGCCGGAAATGTCGCCTGCAGCAAATCCCAGGCATCGAATTCGGGTTTGACGTCGCAACAGATGTTTGAGACCAGATGCAACACGTGTGAATAGCGCTCCACAATCATCAGGTCCGTTACCTGAACGGTTCCGGTCTCCGCCACGCGCCCCAGATCGTTGCGGCCCAGATCCACCAGCATGAGATGTTCGGCCCGTTCTTTTTCATCCGAGAGCAGTTCATTTGCCAGCGATCGGTCTTCCTGTTCGGTTTTTCCCCTGGGCCGGGTCCCGGCGATGGGGCGAAGGGTTGCGATGCCGTTTTCCAGGCGCACCATTGTTTCCGGAGATGAACCGATCAGGGTGGTGCCGTCCAGATGGAGAAAGTAAAGATAGGGCGACGGGTTGATAAATCTCTGGGCGCGGTACAGCGACCAGAGGTCAGGAGCCGGGCTGCAGGCAAACGGCTGGGAGATGACCGTCTGGATGACATCTCCCGCCAGAATGTATTCCTTTATTTTACGAACCAGCGACCGATAGCGATCATCTTCCCACTGTGCCGCCAGATGGCATCCGGCCGGATTCGGTGTATTTCTTTTTTCAGGCGGGTGATGCGCCATCTTGTTCAAAAAGTCGCTGATTTTTTCTCGGGCTTTCCCAAAAACCTGATCGGGGGTTAGCTGTCCATCCAGAAAACAGATTCTCACCACCAGCAGGGTGTGACGGATGTTGTCGAAAATCAGGAGACCGTCCGGCACAATAAAATGGGCGATGGGCTTTTCAGGCGGCATCCGGTTGGGGATCCTCTCAAAAAAGGATACCATTTCATAGGTCATATACCCCACCAGCCCTCCCCAGAATCGGGGCAGACCGGGTACCTGTGCTGCCCGGTATCGGCTCATCAGGGTCCTTAATACCGAAAGCGGATTTCCCTGATGGGGAATTTGTTGTTTCCGGCCGTCCTGCTCTATTTCAACTTCGCCGGCATATACCCGCACATGGCTACGGACCGAAGTGCTCAAAAAACTGTAGCGTCCCCAGCGTTCACCGCCTTCAACACTTTCAAAAAGAAAAGCCGGCCGCTGGCTGTGGTATGCCTTTCTGAGCAGCGAAACTGGAGTTTCCGTATCCGCCAGTATTTCAACACATACCGGTATGACATTAAATTGTGTTGCCAGTTTTTTAAATTCATTCGGTTCCGGGAATTGTGAAAGCAGCATTCATTTTCCTTTCCTGTAAAGACAAAGGGCCTTGGGGATGCCCAGGGCCCTTTGTTCAAATAAAAAGGACCGTGGGGTTGGCTGCCCACGGTCCTTGAATTGTTTGCCTTTATGCTGGATCAGGCTGAAGCGGTTCCGTCGGCAGACCCCTCCCTTTGGTTCCGCCACCACCAGCCCTTAAACGTATTTTGATTGTTTCTGCTTGCGCTTGTTGTTGAAATCAATTAATTTACTCCTAAATTAAATGTGACCATATGAAGTTCAGGGGAATTTGTCAAGCAAATATTTTACGACTGAAATTATGTTTGAAAATGATGAGCGCATAACGGATGCCGGCGAATGGTAGTTTGAAACTCGCTGAAACTTACCGTTACACGTTGATCACCATATAACCAGCGTATCAATTCAGCCATGATTGCGGAAATACTTTCAACAGGCGAAGAAATCCGGTCGGGCGCAACCGTTGACGCCAATGCAGCGTATATCGCCCAAAAACTGGAAGGGGCAGGGATAGAAGTCGTGCGGCATACCTGCGTAGGGGATGATATGGCGGCCCTTGTTTCGGTTTTAAAAGAAATCGCCCGTCGCGCGCAAACCGCTGTGGTTACCGGCGGTCTCGGGCCCACGGCGAATGACATGACCGCTGCTGCGGCTGCCCGGGCCGCCGGGGTTGAACAGGTGCTCAATCCTGCAGCGCTCGACGCCGTCCGGGCGTATTTTAGATCACGCCGGCAGGAGATGAGCCGTTCCAATGAAAAGCAGGCATTCTTACCGGCAGGCGCCGAACCCCTCATCAATCCGATGGGAACAGCTCCGGGATTCTGCTTTGGAATTGATCGATGTTTCTTTTTCTTTCTACCCGGAGTACCGGCTGAAATGCGCCGGATGCTTGAGGAGATCGTCCTGCCGCGGTTGGAGACGATTCGGGGGCAAGACAAGTTTGTTGTTCTGGCACGAACCATCACAACGTTTGGACTGACCGAATCGGCCACCGGCGAGCGGTTGGCCGGATTTCATAACGACTTTCCAGGGCTAAAGATGGGGTTTGGGTTCAAGTTCCCGGAAATTCACGTCAAGCTCTATGCGCGCGGCCAGGATGAACGCGTTCTGGATGTATCGCTCGATGCGGCCGCAGACTGGGTAAAGGCCAGGCTGGGCGAAAAAGTGCTTTCCGTTGACGGCAAGTCCATCGATACCGTGGTCGGTCGCCTTTTAGAACAAAAGGGGGCGACCCTGGCGGTTGCTGAAAGCTGTACCGGCGGGCTGATATCCCACTGGCTGACCAATGTTCCGGGAAGCTCAAAATACTTTCTTTTTTCAGGCGTAACCTATTCGAATGCTGCCAAAACGAAAATTTTAGGTGTGCTTCCGGATACGTTAACACAATATGGCGCGGTAAGTGCAGAGACGGTCAGAGAAATGGCGGCGGGTGCCCGACGGATTGCTGGGGCGACGTATGGTCTTGCCACCAGCGGCATTGCCGGTCCGGACGGCGGAACCGAAGAAAAACCGGTGGGGACGGTCTGTATCGGTCTGGCAACCCCCGATGCACTGGCGGGACACCGCTTCTATTATCCGTTTGGCCACCGGTTGAGACACAAAGAGATCTTTGCGGCATGCGCCCTGGATGTGCTCCGTCGTGAGCTGATGAAATAAGGGGAAAAGATTACCTGAATCTTGGATGAAAATTTATGAGAAACTGGTTTATAGTTGAATACAAAAAATTCAAAGACCCTTTACGCCGGTTGGGTGATTGACGGCAGCGGCGGCGCTGTTCAGGAAAATGTCAGGCTTCGAATTAAAGACGGGGCTATCGCGGCCATCGAAACGCGTGAACCAAACACAGAAGATCGCCGGGAAGTTCTGGACCTGAGCGGTCATACCATTTTGCCCTGTCTGGTGGATTGCCATGTTCATCTGTTCATGTCGGGAACATCGGATTTGAAAGTCCGGTCCCGTCAATTAGATGCTCCCTTCAGCGAAACAAAAGAAATGATCGCCGGTCATATCGCGGCCCAGCTGTCGTCGGGCGTCACCGCAGTCAGAGACGGCGGCGACCATTACGCCCATGTGCTGCGCTACAAAATGGAATGTCCGGGTGCGGGTAAGACGTGCTTTGAGCTTCAGGTGGCCGGCAGGGCCTGGCATCGTCCGGGCCGCTACGGCAGGCTGATTGGCCGGGAAGCTGCTCCGGGTTCACTGGCAGATGCCATCGCCGGAGACGCTGCAAAAATCGACCATGTTAAAATCGTCAATTCAGGGCTGAACAGTCTGATAAAGTTCGGGCACCAGACGCCCCCCCAATTCAGTCTGGAAGAAATGAAGGCGGCGGTGAGTGCCGCGCAGCAGAAAAGACTTTCCCTCATGGTCCATGCCAACGGAAAAATTCCGGTGGAAATTGCAGTTTCAGCAGGATGTCGTTCAGTTGAACACGGGTTTTTTATGGGAAAGGATACTTTAACAAAAATGGCCGAAAAGGATATTTTCTGGATACCGACGGCTGCAACCATGAAGGCCTACAGTGATCATTTAGAGCGGACGGGGGAAAACCCGGATGTCGCCCGTCGGAATCTCGAGCACCAGATGGAACAAATCGCTGCGGCAAAGGCGCGCGGGGTTTCCATTGCAGCGGGAACAGATGCCGGCAGCATCGGTGTTCATCATGGCCGCGGGATCGTCCAGGAATTAATAATTTTGAAACAGGCCGGTTTGTCGATCCAAGAGGTGATCCGATGTGCGACCGCCAATGGCGCCAGGCTCTTAAATCTGACAGCCCCCTATGTGCTGGCCCGGGGCCTGCCGGCGTCGTTTATTGTTGTAAAAGGCAGTCCGGATAAATTGCCAAAGAGCCTGTTATCAATTAAAAAAATATGCATTCAGGGTACTTTTTACGATATCGGTGCGATGTCGCCAAAGTCAATTGTCAATCTTTTTGGGGCAACGGATTCATAAAAGGCTTTTCGGGAAATCTTCCTGAAATGGTTTTGATATACCGGAACCTGTCCTGCATGAATTGCCTGTATATCCGGTAGTGCTCCGTCTTTTCGTATTCGATGGTTTCAAGCGGACTCTGGTCGAAGCTGAAAATGGCGGACTCTGGACAGGCCATCAGGATGGGGGAATGGGTGGCGATAATAAATTGAGCATGGCCGGCTTGACTCATTTGGATCAGCAATTGAAGTAATTCCAGCAGGCTTTTGGGTGAGAGGGCCGTTTCAGGCTCATCCAGCAGATACAGCCCTTTAATGCTGAAGCGGGCTTTAAAGAAAGACATCAGCGACTCGCCGTGAGATTGGGCCATCAGTGATTTTCCGCCAAAATAGTTGATTATGTCAGGGTCTGCCTGCGCCCAGGTATCCAGGGTGCGGGAAAAATTCTGAAATATTTGTGCGGCGAAAAAAGAACCGGGGACGGCCCCCGCTTCCCATTCGACGCCGATGGCATGATAAAGCTGGTCTTCATAAGGATTTTTTTGAAAGCGCGGCGTTTGGATTCCGCTCCAGATATGGATACCGCATTTATGGGCGATGGCCTTCAGCAGGGTGGACTTGCCGGAACCGTTTTCTCCTACAAAAAAACTGACGGGTAAATCCAGGGATATCGTTCGAGTTTGAATAAAAATATCAAGATGAAACGGATAGTGATCCCGGTCTGGAAATTTTCCAGGATCGATGTTAATCTTTTTCAGGTGCATGTCGGGGCTTTCTGACGGTGAGACGAGAGAAACGGTGCCTAAACCGACAGGTTCATCCGGTTCGGTTGCAAAAAGTTTTTTTGATACAACGGGCGCCGCAAACCTCTGGACAGTATTTTTTAGCGTAGCGGTATTCTCTCACAACAGGCCTCATATCAGCCGGCGGGAACATTGTTATGAATCCAGTTTGGCCCATTTGTTTTCCTGGGTCAACCGCCCGCTGATACCGCACGTGGGGCATTCGACAACGGTCGGCCTCTCGTCCGTTTCGATCTTGATGGGCGATTTGCAGCCGGGACACTTGATGATGGTTTGTTTCTTTGGAACAGGGTCTGCAGCTTTAGTTTCCTTTTGGACGTTCGGGACGCCGGACTCGATAGCCTTCATAATTGCTTTGCGGACTGCCACGCGGTCATCATTGCCGCCGAGAATCTGCAATTTTTTGTACTGATCTTTTGTAATGACGATTTTGACATCCAAGGTGTGAGTATTTTCCATTGCCTTATTGAGTTCTTCCAGAGCAGTGGCCATGTTCGCAAATTTCAACTCGCCGGATTGCATCTTCTCCTGTATCTTTTTTGCGAGATCTTCGGCAGAAAGCCACTGGTCTTCAAATTTGATCTTGGCGTCATCCAGATTGATTTCACTCATAACCCCCCCTCGTGTAGGTAATTTCAGCAAGTCAATGAAATTTTGACCACATATATGAATTCATCTTCAGGTAATTTGATCAATATTTCAGTTTTTGTCAACACTAATAATAATTTACCGATCGTATAATGATACTGAACAAGCCCGAAGCGGTATCCGTATATTTCAAGCTCATTTTGTGATAATACATGACAACGTCTTGCCAATGCATGCTTGCCGAAACCTGTAACTTAAATTTAGGATATAAATTAAACAGGTTAACTGAGTTTGGCGACTGTCGGGCGAGATAAGGAACAGGAGGGCTGATCATGGCGGTGAAAAAAAATGAGCTGTTGGACGTTAAGGTCTCGGACATGGTTTTCGGCGGAAAAGGTCTTGCCAAAATCGACGGATTTGCAGTGTTCATCGATCAGGCGGTGCCGCTGGATGTGGTCACGATCCGTATTGTCAAAAAGAAAAAAAACTATGCCGAAGCCCGCATCGTTAACCTGCTGGAACCCTCTCCTTACCGGGTGACGGCGCCGTGTGTGTATAGCGGCTATTGCGGCGGCTGCAAATGGCAGTTTCTCAGCTATGAGCAGCAGTTGCAATACAAGCGACAGCATGTGATCGATGGCCTTGAGCGGATCGCCAAACTTGAAGGGGTGCCGGTTCATGCCGCGGCGGCATCGCCGCAACGGTTTGAATATCGCAACAAGATGGAGTTTTCCTGCGCGGATAGAAGGTGGCTGCTGCCGGATGAATTGGATCAGCCTGATATCGACAACAGGTTTGCCATCGGTCTGCATGTTCCCGGCACCTTTCATAAAGTAATTGATACGGAAGCTTGCCTGCTGCAGCCGGCGCTTGGAAACCGGATTCTGAATGAAGTCCGGAAATATATCAAGGCGTCGGCTGCACCGGTTTACGGACTTCGCAGTCATGAGGGGTATTGGCGTTTTTTGATGCTGAGGCATTCCGTCAGCGAAAATCAATGGATGGTCAACATCATTACCGCCGCAGAAAATCTCAGTCAGGTTCAATCCCTGGCCGGGCGGCTGACGTCTCAGTTTCCGGAAATCGTTTCGGTGGTGAACAATATTACCGCCCGCAAAGCAGGTATTGCCGTGGGTGAGTATGAAATTAACCTGGCCGGGTCGGCCGCTATCCAGGATAAAATTGGCCCTTTTCGGTTCGAGATATCCGCCAACTCTTTTTTCCAGACCAACACCCGCGGGGCCGAAAAACTCTACGAGATTGTCAAGGCCTATGCCGGTCTTTGCGGCCGAGAGAACGTTCTGGATCTTTACAGCGGCACCGGCGCCATTGCAATTTTTCTATCAAAAGCTGCCGGAGAAGTGATCGGTCTGGAAATCGTCGAAAGCGCGGTGAAGGACGCCGTCAGGAACTGCCGTCTCAACGGGATTTCCAATTGTCGCTTCATTGCGGGGGACATTAAGGATAGTCTCAGCCGCATCGAAACCCGGCCGGATGTCATCGTCATTGATCCCCCCCGCACCGGGGTCCATCCGCATGCGATCAAACATATCATTGATCTGGCGCCGGGCCGGATGGTGTATGTGTCCTGCAATCCCGCCACCATGGCAAGAGACCTGAGTCTGCTCAAAGACCGCTACACGGTTGTGGAAGTTCAGCCGGTGGATATGTTTCCGCACACCTTTCACATCGAAGCGGTGGCCCGGCTCGAAAAGAGATAACGGAAGATTAAGCATCATGAAAAAGGCTGGACAGCTATGTCCGTTGTTCATTTGAGTATTTTGCGAAGATTGATAAAATTGCTGCGATCGAATCCAAGCGTTTTGAAAAACGACAACAGATCCGCCGAATCCCAGCGGACGGAAGTATAGATATCTTTGATTCCTTTTTTCTTATAATACTTGATGATTTCTCTGGCCAGGCTTTCACCGATACCCTGACCCATATACTTGGGGTTTACTCCCAGCACGGCAATCCAAGCGCTTTTGCTGATGCCGAATCCGCCGGAAAGGATATAGCTGACCATATATCCCACCACCTTGCCGTTGTGCTCGGCTGCAAAACTGGCGCCTTCCTCCCGCATGGCCTGTTCTTCGATGGTTCGTTTAAAATTCGTTTTAACGGAAGTTTTTGTAATGGCAGCATGAATTTTACGAATATCTTCGGCGTCTTCTTTTTTTAATTTTCTGATAAGGACATTCTGCACGGAAAGACTCCTTTTTGATAAATCATCAATCGATTCGGATTATTTTTACCTGGTGACCGACCCAGTCGGGCGGCAAATAGACCCGGCCGCTGTTGCCGCTTAATTTGACCCTCTTTTCGATCATTTCTTCGCCGTAAATCTCGAATTTGACTTTGGCATTGATGGAATCAGCCGCGGGTGCGTTATTCATGATTTGTTTTTTTTCTTTGGCCACTTTCATCAAACTATTCTTTTCATTTTTTCAAGTTATGGATGGATAGACCGATCAGTCAAATTTTCGAGATTCTGGTAACAGTTTTTCTAAAGTATCGCTATATTTTTTCCGGTAGTCCGCCTGCATATCCGCCAGATTTTTCAGATAATTATTTTTTTTATCGGATGGTTTGAGCGACTGAAGATTGGCGCGTAATACATGGGCGCTGCCGTTGATAGCTCCCATGATCAGTTCAGAAGCGACCAGCAGATGGGGAACCATCCAATTGGGTACGATCGGGTGTAGCCGGCGGATCCATTCAAAAGCGGTTTGTGAATTTTGCAGGACCTTCATACTGACGTCGATGACATCGTTAAACTCCCGTTTGACCTTGTCCTGATTGCCGGCTCGCCGGAAATGACGGAATTTTTCAAAAGTTTCAGCATCCTGTTTCACCAGCAGTTCAACATCCTTCAGCAACCTTTCAAGTTCTTTTTTGGCGGTCAGGAGGTTTTTTTCAAATTCCGGATGATCGGCCCGCCGATGTATTTCCAGCAGGATAAGTTTGTTCAGCAGTCCGATGGCCAGTCCCAACGTGTAAGCGGCCGCCGCACCTCCGGCGGGAAGCGGAGAAGAATCGGCGATTTTTCTTAAAAAGTCCATGGCCTAACCTTATATTTTTCTTAATAGAAATAGCATGATAGCCGTTACCGGTCAAGGCCTTTCAAAATAACCTGATGAAAGCGGTTCAGGATTTTTCTATGATGGAAACCACATGGTTGAGTGCCTGATCCAGCAGCTCCGGTTGGGTGCCGCCGGCCTGGGCCATATCGGCCCGGCCGCCGCCGCTGCCGCCTACCCGTGCAGCTACCTGTTTGACGATCTTGCCGGCGTGGAATCGATCCGTTAGATCCTGTGTCACCACCGCAATGAGCATGACCTTGCCGTCGCTGGCACTGCCGAGAACGATGACGCCGGACGGCAGTTTGTCTTTCAATTGGTCGGCCAGGTTGCGCAGGGCCGCCGGAGTGTCCACCGCTACCCTTTGAACCAGCACGGAAACTCCCTTGACGGTTTTCACTTCGGTCAGGTTTGCCGCCGCGACCGATCCGGATGCGATTTTTCCCTGTAGATCCGCCAGCTTTTTTTCAAGGGCCTTTTGTTCGGAAAGGATTTTCTCGATGCGCTGGGGGACGGCTTCCGGTTTTTCCCTGACCAGACGGGCGGCATCCTGCAGCAGGGCGGCGGTCTGCTGGACGGAGGATACGGCCGCCTCGCCGGTGACCGCTTCAATCCGCCGAACGCCGGAGGCTACACTCGATTCTGCGATGATTTTAAAAAAACCGATATCGCCGGTGCGGCCGGTGTGGGTGCCGCCGCAAAGCTCCTTGCTGAAGTCGGAAAGGGTGAGGACCCGGACGCGGTCGCCGTATTTTTCTTCAAACAGCGCGGTGGCATTGCTCTTGAATGCTTCTTCGGCATCCATTTCTTCGGTGTGAACCGGCACATTCCGGCGAATGTGTTCATTGACCCGGGCTTCAATGCTGTTCAGGGTCTTTGCATCCGCCTGGGCGAAATGGGTAAAATCGAAACGAAGCCGGTCCGGCGCAACCAGCGAGCCGGCCTGCTTGACATGATCCCCCAGGACTTCCCGCAAAACTGCATGCAGTATATGAGTGGCGGTATGGTTCAGGGCCGTGGCTTTGCGGGTGTGTTCATCAACCGAGAGGATGACGTGATCGTCCTTTTGAATATGGCCGGAAACAACCTTTCCCCGGTGGATGATGAGTCCGTTGGGGTCTTTGACGGCGGTGGTTATTTCCATCTTGCCGGAAGGACCGGTAAGGACGCCCCTGTCTCCGATCTGGCCGCCGGCTTCACCGTAAAAAGGCGTCCGGTCGGTTACAATTTCGGCCGGGTCGCCTGTCCGGGCTTCGGGAACGTCACGACCGTCCTTTACGACCACCCTGACCCTGGCCGGGCAGGATAGGGTGTCGTATCCGACAAATTCCGGTTTAAACCCGCTGGCAGAAAGGTTCTTATAGGCATCGATGACTTTGGCAAACGTAGCGACGGACCGGGATTGATCACGCTGCTTCTGCATGGCGCTGTTGAATCCCTCCATGTCCATGGACCAGCCTTCATCCCGAACCACGTCCCGGACGATGTCAACCGGGAATCCATATGTATCATAGAGCTTGAACAGCACCTGTCCCGGCACCTGTGTCCGGCCCCGGGTTTTCATTTCCGCCAGAGTTTCGTTGAGCAGCTTGAGACCGTTGTCCAGAGTTTCCAGAAAACGAATCTCCTCGTTTTTGATGATGCTGGTGATGAAGGCGGCGGCTTCGGAGAGCTCGGGATAGGCTGATTTCATGATATCGAAAACCACTTCGGCGGTTTGGTGCAAAAACGGCCGGGTCAGCCCGATATTGCGTCCGTAGCGGATGGCGCGGCGCATGATGCGCCGCAGGACATAGCCCCGGCCTTCGTTGGAAGGCAGGACGCCGTCTCCGATCAGAAAAGCCGTCGAGCGGCTGTGATCGGCAATCACCTTCATGGCGATGTCGGTTGGCCCGGACTGGCCAAAACGTTGTTGGGACAGGTTTTCCGTCATGCGGATGATGGGCAGGAGCAGGTCGGTATCATAATTGGTGGGGGCATCCTGAACCACGGAAGCGATCCGCTCCAGGCCCATGCCGGTATCAATACTGGGTTTCGGCAGCGGGGTCATCCGGCCGCTTTCGTCGCGGTTGAACTGCATGAATACCAGGTTCCAGATTTCCAGGAAGCGGTCGCACTCGCAGCCGACCCGGCAGTCCGGCCGGCCGCAACCGTAAGCTTCGCCGCGATCGATCAGGATTTCACTGCAGGGACCGCAGGGTCCGGTGTCCCCCATGGACCAGAAATTGTCTTTTTCCCCAAATCGGACAATGCGATCTTCGGGGACGCCGATATTCCGCTGCCAGATACGGTAGGCCTCATCGTCGTCCAGATAAACCGAAACCCACAGTTTTTCCGGAGGCAGGTGGTATCCGTTGATCAGCAGGCCCCAGGCCAGTTCAATGGCCTTTTCCTTGAAATAGTCGCCGAAAGAAAAGTTTCCCAGCATTTCAAAAAAGGTGTGATGCCGGGCGGTATAACCGACATTTTCCAAATCGTTGTGTTTGCCGCCGGCGCGGACACATTTTTGGGAAGTCGTTGCGCGGGTATAGCTTCGAACTTCCTCGCCCAGGAACGTGCGTTTGAACTGGACCATGCCGGCATTGGAAAACAGCAGGGTGGGGTCATCGGTCGGGATGAGTGAAGAGCTTCTGACAATCTGGTGATTGTGCTTTTTGAAGTATTCGAGAAAAAGTTTTCGGGCTTCGTTACCGGTCATCTAATTCTCCGTTTCCTTATCCGGTTTCTCCGGGGCATCCGGCTTGACAAGTCCCATGGATTCTTTCACCTTGTGAAAGATGGCGTCAAATATGGTGCTGTTATCCTTTATCAACTGCTTGGCGTTTTCGCGGCCCTGGCCCAGCCGCTCACCCTCATAGGAATACCAGGCGCCGCTTTTATCGACAATCCCGGCTTCAACGGCCAGATCCAGCAAGTCGCCGCAGCGTGAAATCCCTTCGCCGTACATGATGTCGAATTCGGCCTCTTTAAAGGGCGGAGCCATTTTGTTTTTGACCACCCGGGCCCGGGTCCGGTTTCCGACCGTATCCTGGCCTTCTTTGATGGCGCCGATCCGCCGGATATCGATGCGGACTGAAGAATAAAACTTGAGCGCGTTGCCGCCGGTGGTCGTTTCCGGATTGCCGAATACCACGCCGATTTTCATGCGGATCTGGTTGATAAAAATGACCGACGTCATGGTCTTGCCGATGGTCCCGGTCAGCTTGCGCAGCGCCTGGGACATCAGCCGGGCCTGCAGTCCCATATGGGCGTCGCCCATTTCGCCTTCGATTTCCGCGCGGGGCACCAGGGCGGCGACCGAGTCTATCACCAGAATGTCAATCGCACCGCTTCGCACCAGCATGTCGGCAATCTCAAGGGCCTGTTCGCCGGTGTCGGGCTGGGCCACCAGGAGTTCGTCGCAGTTGACGCCCAGTTTCTTGGCATAGGCCGTGTCCAGGGCGTGCTCGGCATCGATGAATGCGGCAATGCCGCCCTGCCGCTGGGCTTCGGCAACTGCATGCAGCGCCAGGGTCGTTTTGCCGGATGATTCCGGTCCGAAAATCTCTATCACCCGTCCGCGGGGAATTCCGCCGACGCCCAGGGCCTTGTCCAGTGCCAGGGATCCGGTGGATATGACGGGAACATCGATCACCGGTCGGCTGCCCAGTTTCATGATGGCGCCTTTGCCGAACTGACGTTCGATCTGGCCCATGGCGGTTTGTACGGCTTTTTCTTTATCCGGCAGTGTGCTCATGTTGTCCTCCTATGCAGTTAAAGCGAAGATGCCAGAGCGGCACTCGCTATTTTCTTATAAACGGGACCGGACGGTTTCAGATCGCTCTGAAACAGAAAAATCCGGTCCGCTAAAAACGGTTCGGTTCTAAAGTCCTTAATTTCATTCAGGGCGGCATTCAGTCTGACCGGATCGACGGATCCCTTTATTCGCCCTAAGGTCAGATGGCCTTTAAAGGCCCGTTTTTCTTTTTCAAAACCCAGCGCCGCCAAATTCTCCTCCAAGGCCTCTTGCAGGGTTTTGAGACGGGAAACCTGACCGGAGAGTCCCACCCAGATCACCCGCGGATTTTTTATTCCCGGAAAGGCGCCGCTGCCTTTGGCCGAAAGGGATATGGGGCTATAATTCCCAACCGATTCAGACAGGGCCCGGCTGACCGGATCGACCGTTTCCGGAGGGATGTCCCCCAGAAACTTCACCGTCAGATGTATATTCTCCGGCCGTACCCACCGGATGTTCAGTTTAGAAGACCTTAACGTTTCCTGAAGGCTTCCCAACGCATCGGCAATGTGATGCGGCAATTCAATTGCAATAAACACCCGCATGGGTTCTTCTTTCCGGCGCTGTTGTGAACCGGCAGGGATTTTTCAAAATAAGTTTCTTTTTTCGCCGCCCGGCAATTTCGCTGCTAAGGAATAGACGTCCTATACTAAACCGGGTTTCCAGAACCGGGCAGGGTGAACTGGGGTTCGCCCAGGGTAAATTGTCCTTTTAAAATCCACTCTTTCAGAATTTCAGCAATTTCACGGGCCTTTACGATGCTCGAGAGCGGTACCGTCGGCACCTTTTCGCCCTTGACGGTGATGATGCCGCTTTTCAGTTCGGCATAACTGACCTGACCGTAGCTTTTGGAAACGCCATTGGGGTAGTCGTTGCCGTAATCAATCACCTGGGTGAATATTTCCTCATCTGACACAGCCGTGTATTTAACAATTTCTTCGTTCAGTATGGGGATCGGAATCCCCAGCCCCACGTCCAGGCTGCAGCCGTAACCCTGGATGCTGACTCCTCTCAGCCAGTCGGCGCTCATCTGCTTCAGATCTCCCATGACCCACAGGGTCCCGGCCGGCGAGAGGGGAATTCCCCTTTTCGTCCGTTTAACGGCGGGCTTGTGCTGGGTGCCGTGCCAGGTGACATACCCGGCAGCGCCCCCCAGGAAGATTTTGGTGCCCAGCCCGATGGTTTTGTATAAGGGATCGTTTAAGAGCGGGCTGAGCTGTCCCGCCGAACAATAGTTGGCATTGGCCCCGTTGGGCTTTAAAACCCCCATATAGGTATAGATGGTTTTTCGAGTGAAATTGACGGCGCAGTTATAATTCTGATAGCCGTTTCTGGGATTGCACAGGATCGCATTGGGCAACTTGGCCAGCGCAATCTCTTTTTCAATCGAGCGGCTCGGGTAGCAAGACGTTCCGTAGGCGGTTGCCTTTAAATAGACCTTCTTGGCTTCCAGCAGGTCCTGGATGACATGGCCGCCGCCATAGTTAAAATCTCCGGGATAAACCTTGTTCAAGGGGTCGTCTTCACAGGGTTCGGTGGCGCCGACATAACAATCAACGGCCGCCAGGCCGGCATAGGCCGGAACATTATTGAGCCAGACCTTGGAGGCTTTGATGGTGGGAACGCTATGTCCGAAGTTGATAAACGCACCGGAGGAACACATCGGTGAAAATGTACCGGTGGTAACCACGTCCACCTGTCTGGCGGCCTCGACGGCGCCATGCTCCCGGACGATGCCGATGATCTCTTCGGCCGTTGCGACGACGACTTTGCCGGATTTAATCTTCGCATTGATTTCCTGATAGGTCTTATTGACTTTATTTTTTTTCATTCCGGGTCACTCCACACCAAGAGTCGATTTTACCGAACTGATTTTATCGGTTATGTTATTTTTGATCCAGGCGCCGTCCCACCATTCAATCGGGTCCACAAAGACATGATGAACCATCACACTGAAATGAAGGTGA
>ENA-OSEO01002778-OSEO01002778.1-sediment-metagenome-genome-assembly--contig:-NODE-2778-length-23131-cov-5.546456_pt1 | contig 23131 bp, 19 predicted proteins | sample MGYA00237883_ERZ534232 | MGnify/ENA metagenome assembly ERZ534232
AAGTTCGCAATGACAGATTAACAGACTTTCGCAATGACAGTTCCTGATCGTGCCGGTCTCGCCTGCCCTGGTTTTTAGTCCAGGGCAACCATGCACGGGAATTGACCGAAGGTCTCCATAGGATCTTTCCCGTCATAATGAGATACGAAGCAATTTAAACTAAAAGCCTCCGGAGTTTCTCATTTTAGTGCTCTGAAAACAGCTCCCCAACGAGAGAATATTCAAAAAATATCGAAAAATGAGAAACTCAGGTCCTAGCTGAGGCAGGCCTAAGCCCTACAGGGTACACGAGATTCACAGGCTTTAACCTTACGCGCTTTTTTAACTCAGATCTGTAAAGCGCTCCGGGTGGGAGTAGACATTGAAACGGGAGCCCCTGGCATAGCCGATGAGGGTTATGCCCATTTCTTGTGCCAGCTCGACCGTGGCGGTGTTGGGGGAAGTGAGTGAGATCACAACTGATACACCCATGCGAGCGGATTTTTGCAGCATTTCTGAGCTGATGCGGCCGGTGGTGAGCAGGATGGAGGGTTTTTGTGAAGGTTCCCTGAGCAGGATGAAACCCATGAGTTTGTCGAGAGTGTTGTGCCTGCCGATATCGTCAGCCAGCACCAGAATTTTTCCGCCATCCGAAACTGCTGAGCAGTGGATACCACGGGAGCTTGTCTGGGCGTGTTGCGTTTCCAGAAATTCAGCCAGCGTCCCAGCAACAGTTTCAGCACTTAAGGTGACTTCATTCAGGCTTGGCTTCTCCGGCTGTTCGAGTTGTTGGGCTGTCTGCCCGCCGCCGCAGCCTGTGGTTTTGATCCAGGTTGTGGGCTTGTTAATGGGTAAGGCCGTGTCGACTTCCACAAAATCCGCAGTCTCGCAGGCGTGCACACGCGTGATATCCTCTGCGGTGTTGATCAGTTTTTCGTTGTAAAGGAAACCAACTGCCAGCTCGGCGATCATAGCGGGCGTGCAGCGCATTTCCATCCAGGGTTTGCCGTTGACGATCAGGGTCACTGCCTGTTCTACTGGTAGCTGACCCATTTGCGGCTGCCACTCGCCGTCGGAGTACTTTAAAAAGGAAACTTCGCTGCTTTTCATACGCTTACCTTCCATCTGCCCGGATGATACCACCTCCGAGCACCTTTTCGCCTTCGTAGAAGACCGCACTCTGCCCGGGAGTGATGTCCCGCAGGGGCAGGTCGGTCTCAACCAGCAAACTGCTGTTATCAAACGTGCTAAGCCTTGAACTGACAGGATTTGCACGATACCTGATTTTTACACTACACGAGAGGGGCAAGGCTGGGGCTTCTCCGCTGATCCAATTCACCGGACGCACGAGAAACTGACTGCTTCCCAACTGGTTGGCTGTACCAACAATTAAGGTGTTGTTTTCAGCTTGTTTTTCGAGGACGTAAAGGGCTTCGGTGTAGGCAGGCAGTCCTTTTCTTTGCCCGATGGTGTAAAAAGCCAAGCCCTGGTGCTTGCCCAAAAGCCGCCCATCGATAGTTCGGATTTCTCCGGGTTGGGTGGCAGCGGGGGCAAATTCCCGCAGGAACTGGTGGTAGTCTTGCTGGTCAACGAAACACAGATCCTGGCTGTCGGGTGTGTCGGACACCGCCAGACCGAGGTTTTGGGCGATTGCCCGTACCTCCGGTTTCCCCAGTTCGCCGAGAGGCAGGATTGACCGTTTCAATTCTTGCTGGGTCAGATTGCTCAGCACGTAGGATTGGTCTTTGGCCGGGTCAGTGGCTCGCCATAGTTCAAATTTGCCATTTGCAGCCGGTAAAATGCGCGCGTAGTGACCTGTTGCCACGAATTGAGCCCCTTGTTTGTTAGCGTAGTCAATGAGCTGAGCCCACTTGAGAGCACGGTTGCATAAGACGCAGGGATTTGGCGTTTCATTTGCCAGGTGGCTGGCGATGAAGGCTTCCACGACCTCCCGCCGGAAGGATTCGTGAACATCTTCGACATGCCAAGGAATACCTAACTGAAAAGCTACCTGCCTGGCAGCTTCCTGTCCTTTTTGTTTAGTTCTGCTATTGTGCCAGAGTTGAAACGTCATTCCTTCAACGGCATAGCCTTGCTTGATCAGCAAAGCGGCTGCAACAGCGCTATCCACGCCTCCACTCATTGCTACGATGATATTTTTCATAACTTATCCATTTCTAATTATAGAGGATCTCGTGAAGTGGATTTCCGGGATTAACTTTGCCAAGAATTTGCCCGGCTTCTTCAACGTATTTGAGCGATTGGTGGCGGAAATAAGTATTGTAGAGCTCCGCATAGTGACCACCTTGCTCCAACAAGCCCTGATGATTACCCTCTTCAATGATGGAGCCGCGGTCAAGCACGATGATGCGGTCAGCCGACCTCACAGTGGAGAGGCGATGAGCGATGAGGATGCTGGTTGAGCACTGCAAAATCAGCCCCAGAGCTTGTTGGATCTGATATTCCGTAAAAGGATCAATACTGGCGGTAGCTTCATCAAGGATAAAAATGGCGGGTTTATGCGCCAAAACGCGCATCAGTGCCACTAACTGCCGCTGCCCCATGGAGATGTGGGCACCGCGTTCGCCGACTTGTGTATCAAGCCCGTTTGAGAAAGTTTCGAGCCATTCACCGTTGCCGATTTGGTTAGCAAGCTGGGTGATTTCCTCCCGACTGATGTTGGGAGCGGCAAAGCGGATGTTTTCTTCGACCGTACCATCGAAGAGGAAGGGCACCTGGGTGACGATGCCCATGTTTCGCCGCAGGGAAGGCAGATCGAACTGGCGAATGTCGATGTCGTCAAGGAGCAGTTGACCTTCCTGGAACTCATAGAAACGGGTTATCAACCTGGCGATCGAGGATTTTCCGGCGCCAGTATGTCCAACGATTGCAATATTTTCTCCGGGTGCGATGTGGAGATCAAAATTGTTGAGCACGTTTCCACCGGTCGCGTAGTTGAAACTGAGCTGATTGAAATCAATTTTGCCAGACAGACTATCAACCTTGAGATTATTAGTCTGAATGACCGAATGTTCTGAATCGATCAAGGCAAAAATGCGCTCTGCAGCTGAAAGTCCAGTCTGTACCTGGGTCCAGTAAGAGGTGATGCTCAAAACAGGCATCAGGAAGCGATCGCTTGCCAGCAGAATCATATACCAGGCACCAGCGGTGATCAGTCCCTGGGTGACACTCAGTGCGCCAAAATAAACCAGGAGCGCGATGCTGATGCCACTAAGGGTGCGCATGATCGGAAAGACGATCGATAGTACAAAACCCCGCTGCACGTTGACTTTGTAAGAAGTGGTGTTCGAGGCATCAAAATCCCGGTAGATTTCCTCTTCCTGGCGGAAGTTTTTGGCAACGGAGATGCCGCTGATCGTTTCTTTGATGGTGGCGTTCACATTTGCCATGGCACGCATGCCCCTGGTGGTCACACGGCGCGCAAGTTTGCGGAACTGAGACACAATGAGCATAACGAGCGGAACAAAAGCCATCAAGGCCAACGCGAGCCGCCACTCGGCATTAAACAGGATAATGGCAGTCACGACAGATTGGACGGTGCTGCCTGCAACATCCATTGTCAGCCTGATCAGCAAAGAGAAGTCATTAGTGTCAGTGGTGATTCGGGAGACAATGCGCCCGGATGAAAGGCGGTCATGGAAGGCGAGATCCTGTTTGATGGATGATGCGAAAGCGTCAATCGACAGATCGCGATTCATGTCCGCGGTGACGCGGGACAAAAGCCGCCTGATTATATAGTAGAAAACGAAGTCCATCACCTCAAGGAAGAGAATGCCTGCTACCAGGATGGCATAGGCTGTTTCGTTTGGAACGCCGGCAATGCCCTCATCAAGGACATTCGAGATCAACAGAGGAGGTAAAGCGGCAAAAAGACCCTGCAGAATGATGCTGACGCTCATCCACGTGATGTATTTGCGATGACCTTTGGCGTAATCCCAGATGCGACTGAGCAAGACTTTGTTGCTATATTGACGATCATAAAGTTCGCCGCTGAGACCTTGATGGAAGCCCATTACTCTTTTGCCTCCGCGAAGATGTTTCGGTAAGATTTAGAAGTCTCCATCAATTGGTCATGTGTGCCGATGGCAGAGATGCGCCCTTTGCGCATGACGATGATCAGATCTGCCCAACGGATCTGGGAAAGGCGGTGGGTGATGATGAAGGTGGTTCTGCCTTCAGAAGCCAGCTTGATAGCCTGTTGGATCTCGTCTTCGGTTTTGCTGTCGATTGCACTGGTTGAGTCGTCCAGGATCAGGATCTTGGGGTCTGTCAGGAAGGCTCTGGCAAGCGCAAGGCGCTGCCGCTGACCACCGGAAATGGTTGTCCCTCTTTCTCCGATAACCGTGTCGTAACCTTCCGGCAGTTCATCAATGAAGCCGTTTGCCTGAGCCTTCTCTGCTGCAATTACGATTTCCTCTTGAGTAGCGTTTGGTTTGCCAAAAGCGATATTTTCAGCGACTGATTTTGAAAACAAGAACACATCCTGTTCGATGATCGAGATCTGACCGCGGAGGCTATCCAGTTTCCAATCCCGCAAGTCGATCCCATCAATGTAGACACTACCCGAAAGGGGATCATAGGTGCGGTTGATCAGGCGAACCAGGCTGGTTTTCCCGGAGCCGGTTTGCCCGACAATTGCCACAGTCTGCCCGGGGTTGACTTCAAAGCTCAAGTCGTGCAGATTCAGGTTTTCGCCGTCATAAGCAAAACTGACATTTTCAAAGTTGACCTTGCCTTTGATCACAGCACTGTATCCGGATTCATTTTGATCGAGATTGTTCTCGCTGTTCATAATGGAAAGCAACCTGCGCGCGCCGGCAACCCCAAGCGATATTTGCGAGTAAGAACGGATGGAGGTGCGCGTTGGAAATCCGAGCAAAGAGAGAGAGCTGAAGTACGAGATGACACTGCCTAATGAGATCAGACCCTGCCGGTGAAGCAAGAGAGCATGCGTTAAGCCAAAGCCCATAGCCAAGGCCAATAGAAGGAGCGGGATAAAACGGGCTTCGATATCACCTTGTTTGACGTTTGCGTCGCGAAAAGCTTGCGAGTTTACTTTGAAGAGATCAATCTCAGCTTCTTCCTGGGATGCTGCTTTGACCGTCTCTATTCCGTCGATGTCTTCTGCCAGGCGGCTGTTGAGTCTGCCGAAGGTTGAGCGAACCTCGCGTGTGACAGGTTCAAGGATCCTCAGGAAGTGGACAATTGCGACAAAATAGAAAATAATGAATAAGACCGGGGTCAGCAGCAAAGCGGGGTGAATGGATAAACCGACGCCGATGGGAATGAATAAGAAGTTGATCGAGCCAAGCACCATGTTGAGGCCTGGGCTGAAGATATAGTTGACTTCGCGGATGTCGTTGGTGGCGCGTGCCATCAAGTCACCAATGGACTGCAACGAGTGGAAAGTCATGCTCTTGCCAAGCAGACTGGTGTAAAACTCATCCCTCACATCGCGTTCGATACGTTGGGCAGTAACTTCGAAACCAAAATTGCGGAAAAACTGCATTAATCCGCGGATGATCTGAGATATTCCAACCAGCACAGCGGCGCGCAAGAAAATTGAGGGCAAGGGATTGCCGCTGGTCAGGTTTTCAAAAACGATACCAAATTGAATTGCCGGGACGGAAGCCAAGGCAGCATTGCCGGCTGCGCCAATAATGGCTACCAGGAAGATAGGCCAGTGATGCAAAGCATGCGATGCTACCCATCTGAATGCATTAGTGCGTATCGTTTTATATCGAAAAGGACTGTTAAATTCGCTTATTGACATGATTAACCCGATAACTATTAGTTACCAAACTGTTATTCTACCCGATGCCTGTAATTTAAGAGGGATTTTGACCATTTTTCTGATTTTAAAAAGAGCGCGTTCGTGGAAAGGTTGCAAAATTGTGTATTTGTGCCTTGACCGATCCAATGGACGCGGTTAGAATCAGAGTGATTGATTAATACTATTAATCAGATAAATATGATCAACGAGCTCAGTCCTGTTTTGAAGTTTATTGCAGACGCTACCCGTCAGGATGAGCCTATTCCAAGCATATCAGAGTTAAGTTCTCAACTCGGCATCTCCACTGCCAGTGTTCGTGAGCAGCTTGAAGTCCCAAAAGAGTTGGGTTTTGTCGAGGTGCGCACACGAACAGGTATCCAAAAACATGAATTTTGCCTTACCCGTCCCCTCACACTTTCAATGACCTATGGTTTGCGAGTCGACCCCGAGCTTTTCCAGGAATATGCATCTGTGCGCCGGCAACTCGAGATTGCTTACTGGTATGAAGCCTGTGCTCTGCTTGAGAAGCCCCACATCGAGGAGCTCCGGAGACTGGAAGAACGGGCTAACTGGAAAATTAACCAAAGTCCGGTGGTGATACCTACCCCAGAACATCGAAATTTCCACCTGGCGATTTATCGCCCGTTAAACAATCGTGTACTCAACAGTGTGCTTGAAACCTACTGGGATCTCTATGAGGCATCTCGAATCCAATATTATCGCAACCATGAATACCTGGAAAGTGTCTGGAGTTATCATCGCCAGATGCTGGATGCAATCGCAAGCAAAGCTTATGAAAAAGGATATGAAGCCTTGGTGACTCATTTTGATTTGATAAAAACTTTCAAGAAAGCAGATCTTCGACAAAGATTTGAGTAAAAGGAGAGATAATCGTAATGCTAGATTCCACGCAAAAATTGCTGCAGGGTGACGAGCGGATTGTCAACGAAGTCTGTGTGACCATCTGCACGGTCAACGGATCCGGCAGTGCTACGGCGAACAGCATTCTTTACCGTTCGCTGTTTCGTATGGGGATCCTGACCTCCGGTAAGAACATTTTCCCGTCCAATATCAAGGGGTTACCCACCTGGTTTGTGATCCGGGCTTCAGCCCGCGGTTATACCGGACGTGTAGCGCACGACGATGTGGTAGTGGCGATGAACCCAGCTACCATCCATAAGGACGTAACCTACCTCCAGGATGGAGGGGTGCTGTTCTATGCTGACCACCTGGAAAAACCCGAAATAAAGGATAAAGAGGTGATCGTCTATCCTATGCCCATCAAGACCTTGATGAAGCAGGTGGATGTGCCTCGAAATCTTCAGACTTACATGGAGAATATGCTTTACGTCGGTATTGTGGGTCAGGTGCTGCGTATTCCCGAAGAAATTTTGAAGGCCAGCATTGAGCATCAGTTCCAAAGCAAACCAACTGTTGCTGAATCGAATTTTAATATCGTGAAACTTGGCTTCCAATATGCGCTTGAGAATATTGAAAAGAAAGATCACTTCTACCTGGAACAGTTGCCAGAATTAAGTGACTACATTCTTACAGATGGTAATAACGCGGGCGCGCTTGGTGCGCTTTATGGCGGACTGCAGTTTTGCGGCTGGTATCCAATTACCCCAGCAACAAGCCTGGTTGAATCAGCGATAGATCAGGTGGACAAATTGCGGAAAGATCCACAAACTGGAAAGAACACTTGTGTGATTTTGCAGGTGGAGGACGAACTTGCTGCTGCTGGTGCCACATTGGGGGCTGGTTGGGCTGGATTGCGGGCGATGACCGCTACTTCCGGACCTGGGTTAAGCCTGATGACAGAAAATATCGGTCTGGCATATTTTACCGAAACACCCATGGTCATCTGGAATGTGCAGCGGGTGGGACCGAGCACCGGTTTGCCTACCCGGACAGCCCAGGGCGACCTCTCCATGATTTATACGCTTGGCCACGGAGACACCCAGCATGTTATTCTCATTCCAGGTACTGTCACGGAATGTTTTGAGTTTGGTTGGCGTTCGCTTGATATCGCAGAAAAGTATCAAACTCCGATATTTGTGCTGTCCGATCTTGACCTCGGAATGAATACCTGGGTCACCAAGCGGTTTGAATATCCCAATCAGCCCATAGAACGGGGCAAGATTATTTGGGAAGAAAAGCTGGAGGAATTCAAGGATTGGGGACGGTATAAGGATCTTGACGGAGACGGAATTCCTTATCGCACCGTAATTGGCAATCTGAGTCCCAAGGCGGCTTACTTTGCCCGCGGGACAGGGCATGATGAGTATGGAAATTACAGCGAAGATCCAAAAAACTGGTCAGATATGTTAGGTCGAATCGGACGAAAGCTGAAAGGTGTGGTTAAGGACTTGCCTGGACCGGTCATTCGCAGGTCCAAGGTTGAAGCTGATATCGGAATTATCGGGATGGGCTCTACTCACGACGCGATGATTGAGGCTCAGGACATTCTGGCGGAAAAGGGAGTTAACGCGGATTATATGCGTGTGCGCGCACTGCCTGCCAATTCCGCGGTGCGGGAGTTTATTGCCAGCCATGCGCGGAATTATGTTGTAGAACTCAATCGCGACGGGCAATTGGAGCAGATCCTCTCCCTCGAGGTTTCGGAATACTCAGAAAAATTGATCTCAATCTCAGTAATTGGCGGTCTTCCATTAACCGCGGCATGGACAGCTGAAAGCATCTTAGCAAAGGAGAAAAAAGGTGGAAAAACATGTTGAGTTAAATCGGATCGGTCTCTCACTGGCTGATTATAAGGGAAAACCCTCGACCCTATGCCCGGGATGCGGTCATAATGCTATTTCAAATCAGATTCAGGCTGCTGTCTGGGAGCTTGGAATTGCTCCTGAAAAAGTAATGAAAATTAGCGGCATCGGCTGCTCAAGCAAGAGCCCGAATTATTTCCTTGACCGCTCATTTGGCTTCAATGGTTTACATGGACGAATGCCAACCCTGGCAACGGGGGCTTGTTTTGGAGATCCTTCAATCAAAATTCTGGGCATCTCCGGCGATGGCGATACTGCCAGTATTGGCATGGGGCACTTCAAACATGTCATCCGGCGCAATGTGCCAATGGTTTACATCATTGAAAACAATGGATGTTATGGTCTCACCAAGGGGCAATTCTCTGCCACTTCCGACCAGGGTCTCAGACTCAAGCACCAGGGTGTTAATATGCTTCCTCCGCTTGACCTGTGTATGGAGGCCCTGATTAGTGGAGCTCCTTTTGTGGCTCGTACCTTCTCGGGGGATGTGAAGCAGATGAAGCAGTTGATCAAAGCTGCTTTGTCTCAGAATGGTGTGGCTGTGATCGACGTCATCAGCCCCTGTGTCACATTTAACAACCGTGACGAAGCCCTGCAATCTTACTCCTGGGGTCGGGAACATGAAGCGCCTATCCAGGATATAACGCACTTTCAGAGTCGTGAAGAGATTCAGCTTGAGAATTTTGAAGAAGGCTCTTATCGTGAGGTCCAGCTCCAGGATGGATCTTATTTGGTGTTAAAGAAGATCGACAAGGATTATGATCCCACCGATCTTCATGCTGCGCTGGATCTCCTGACGGAGTCTTACAAGTATCATTACTTCGCGACTGGTTTGATCTATTTTTCAGGAGTTCCCCCAACCATCCAGGAGAAGTACGATCTTCCCGAGGAGTCGCTCAATCGCCTCACAAAAGACCGCTTGCGCCCGAGCCGCGAGTCGCTTGAGGCAATAAATGCCACGCTTTATTAGTAAAAGTTAGAAAAAAACCGGTCTGAAAAGACCGGTTTTTTTGTGTAAATGACAAAAGCCTTTGAGTTTGGTCCTGATAGATTGCATCACCCTTTAAGGGTATAAAGCATTGCAAGATTTGGGCTGGTGAATGCTCCGACAGGGAAGCCGGAGATTACCACAACCTGGTCACCACCTTTCAGGGTGGTTGCAGCGGTCAGTGCCGTCTCGACATGGGTGACCATTGTTTCCAGGGTGTCGGCGTGTGGAACGCGGAAGGGTGTGACGCCCCAACAGATTCCCAGCCACTGGTAGGTGCTGAGTTCTGGTGTGAAGGCAAAAATTGGTACGTTTGGTTTGGTCTTGCTGATCCAGAGAGCCGAAGTCCCGGAACGCGTAAAGACCACAATCGCACCTACATCTGTATCCTGAGTCATATCGCGCGCGGCATGTGAAATGACGATAGCATCATCATTCGAGATGTCGGCTTGCAGAATGTTGTGGTGTCCCCAATCAGCCGCATGGCTTTCAGACTCCAAAATGATGTTTGCCATCATGCGGATGCTTTGGACCGGATATTTACCGGCAGCAGATTCGGCGGAAAGCATGACGGCGTCGGTGCCATCAAAAATTGCATTGGCCACATCGGCTGCTTCAGCACGGGTGGGGCGGGGATTGTTGATCATCGATTCAAGCATTTGGGTGGCAGTGATCACAAATTTACCCAGGTTATTTGCTTTTTTGATGATTTCTTTTTGAACCGATGGTACCAGGGCAGGCGAGATCTCCACGCCCAGATCGCCGCGGGCGACCATCACACCATCGGTTACTTTGATGATCTCCTCCAGGTTGGTGATCGCTTCAGGGCGCTCTAATTTGGCAACAATGGGGGGTAAGCGTCGATTACCCACTATATTGCGCATAGTATCTTGCACCATTTCGATATCTGAAGCTTTTTTGACGAAGGAAATCGCCACGAGGTCAACCCCTGCTTCAAGGCCAAACTTCAAGTCCTCAAGATCTTTGGCAGTGAGAACGGGAATGTCGAGATTGGAGCCGGGAAGGTTGACGCCCTTGTGGGATTTCAGGTTGCCGCCAAGGATGACACTTGCATAAATGGTTTCACCATCCAGGCGCAGCACTTCAAACTCGAGCTGACCATCATCCAGGAGGATATGGTTGCCTGGAACAAGGGCTTCATGCAATTTGGGAACGTCAAAGGGAATGAAAACCACGCCCTCGGGTAGATTTTGTGGGTCTTCGCGGGAAGATAATGCGACTTCTTGTCCGGACCGGAGCTTAATAACCCCATCCGGTAAGACGCCGATACGTAGTTTGGGACCCTGGAGGTCCATGAGGATTGAAATAGGTTTGCCAAGATCTTTTGAGATTTTGCGAATCAACTTGATTTTCTCGCCGTGGTCTTCGTGGGACCCGTGTGAAAAATTCAAACGGCAGACATCCATGCCTGCTTTTACCATCTCCACCAGCACAGCTTCAGTAGAGCTGCTGGGACCTAATGTGGCAACTATCTTGGCAAACCGATACATAGTAAATTTCCTTATCTTTTCAAGACATCCGCGATGATTTCGAGTGCCCAGTCGAGAGTTTCTTTCTCGATGACGAGCGGTGGGGCAAAACGGATCACGTTGTCGTGTGTTTCTTTCGCGAGGATGCCGGCTTCCTGCAGCATTTCGCAGTAGCGGCGGGCACCGCCAGCTTCAGGATAGAGTTCAACGCCGATCAACAAGCCGCGTCCGCGAATTTCCTTAACGACGGGTGAATCGATTTGGCGCAGTTTTGACATGAAGTAATTGCCAAGCTCGGTCGCGCGATCTGCCAGGTGTTCTTCATCCAGAACTTCAAGGGCTGCCACAGCTACTGCCGCGGCGAGTGGGCTGCCGCCAAAAGTGGAACCATGCTCGCCAGGTTGGAATAATCCCAAAACCGCGTCATCAGCCAGGACTGCCGAAACGGGATACATGCCGCCGGAAAGAGCCTTGCCGATGACGATTACATCCGGACGCAAGTCTTCGTGCTGAGACGCAAACCACTTGCCCGTTCGGCAGAGACCTGTTTGAATTTCATCAGCAATGAATAAAACGTTGTTTTCTTTGCACAAATCTGAGACTGCTTTGAGATAGCCATCCGGAGGCAAAACCACGCCATTTTCGCCTTGAATTGGCTCCAGCATGACAGCTGCCGTATTAGGTGTGATGGCGGCTTTCATTTCTTCGATGTTGCCGTACGTGACAACTTTAAAGCCAGGCGTGAAAGGTCCGAAGGCCTCCTTATAAAATTGTTCAGTAGAGAAAGAGACGATTGTTACGGTGCGACCGTGGAAATTACCAGCAGCAACAATAATTTCGGCTTCATACTTGGGAACTCCCTTGACCACATAAGCCCATTTGCGCGCAACCTTGATAGCTGTTTCAACTGCTTCCGAGCCGGTGTTCATGGGCAGCACGCGCTCATAACCGGTGAGGTCGACCAGTTTTTTGTATAACTGGCCAAGTTTGTCGTTGCGGAAGGCGCGTGAGGTCAGAGCTATTTTTTGTGCCTGATCGACCATTGCCTTGACGATGTGCGGATGGCAGTGCCCCTGATTGAGAGCAGAATATGCACTGAGACAGTCAAGGTATTTTTTGCCTTCAACGTCCCAAACCCAAACGCCTTTGCCCTCAGAAAGCACAGCACTCAGCGGTTTGTAATTATGTGCGCCGTATTGGTCTTCGATTTCAATATAATCTTTCGTGTTCATTTATTTCTCTCCTAATAGTGTTTGCAGAATGGCTTTCTGTGCGTGCAGACGATTGTGTGCCTGGGGGAAGAGGCGTGAGTGAGGTCCGTCGGCGACTTCGTCTGTAATTTCCTGGTTTCGGTGAGCGGGCAGGCAGTGCATGACAATCACTTCCGGATCGGCTTCAGCTACCAATTGATCATTTACCTGGTATGGGGGAAAGACCAATTCACGTTTAGCAGTTTCCTCTTCTTGCCCCATGCTTGTCCAGGTGTCGGTGTAAATCACGTGAGCGCCCTTGACGGCTTCGTGAGGATCGTTAAGAAAAGATAATTTGCTTCCGCTGGCAGCCGCAATCGGTTTGACAGTCTCGATCGCTTCTGCCGGCATGTCATAATCTATTGGATTGGCAATCGTAAAATTTGCGCCCAATTTGGCGGAGATCTGCATTAGTGAGACAGCTACATTGTTGCCATCGCCAACATAAGTGATATTGACACCTTTGATTTTGCCAAATTCTTCATAGACGGTCATAATGTCTGCCATCGCCTGGCAGGGATGACTGTAATCACTGAGACCGTTGATGACCGGGATGGAGGACCATTTTGCGAGCTCGAGCACGTGTTGGTGCTCAAAGACGCGCGCCATGATGCCGTGTACCATGCCCGAGAGCACCCGGGCGATGTCGGCAATGGACTCGCGCTTGCCCAGTCCAATCTCATTTGGTGAGAGATACAGTGCGTCTCCTCCGAGGTGGCGCATACCCATATCGAAGCTGACACGGGTTCGCAGTGAAGGCTTCTGGAAAATTAATGCCAACACTTTACCCTTCAGGGTTGGCTGATTGCCGCCTGCCTGATACTCTTCCTTTAGCGTCCTGGCTAAATTGAGCAGGGCAAGCAGCTCTTCGGGGGTGTAATCGATAATATCCAAGAAATCTTTGTGCATATTTACTCCTACAATCTCCTTTTTTTGGCATATTCAATAGAATCGCACAGGTCAAGAGAATAGTGCGATCGCCTGGTTGGATTGTACCAGAATAATAACTTTCAGACCGAGAAGAGCGGGTTAGATTCGACTCCAGGAAGCTTAACGTACAGGTCTTCCTGTGGCAATAGAAAGGGTGCAGAAATTATTCTGGTTTGTGAATACTTTTTTGGATGGGGTTGCTGAGTTCCGCGAGGATCTTATCCTGGAGAGTGGACATTTCCTGCCATTCGGGGGTTGAGGCATGATCCATGCCGGTCAGATGCAATATGCCGTGAACGAGCAGCATTTCAAGCTCATCCATTAATTGCAGTCCGCGGCTGTCGGCCTGCCTTTTTGCCGTTTCATAGGAGATAAGGATATCTCCCAGATAAGTTTCACCGCTCTCCGGATCAGTAAAGGCATTTTCGAATGAAAGTACATCCGTAACTTCGTCAATGTCACGATATTGAAGGTTGAATTTCTGAATTGTTTGATCGTCTGTAATCTGGAGTGTGATCTCCGGTTGGGTTTCAAATTCCAGCAAGCTGAAGACGGTGGCGCTGGCTTTTTGTAATCGTTTTAGGTCCAGTTCTTTCTGGATTGCGCGGCGTGATTTTATTGTGAGCATATTATTCTTCTGAAGCTGTCATTGGTCGAATTGTGACATTGACCGGTTCAGTCTTTCCGCGCTTGGAATCAGGGTATTGAATGCGAGGATGGTAGGACCGTTGAAGTGTCTTGAAGAATGAATCCCGAATGGTGCTCAGGTCTTTTAGGGTCAGGTCGGTATTGTCAAATTGACCGGCATCTTTGCAGGAGTTGATAACCGCGTTGATGGCCTCAAGGATCTCTTCATCTGTTCGGGCGTTTTCAGCACGGGACCTGGCTTCAGTGCCATCAGCAAGCATCAGGATAGCTGTTTCTTTCGAGCGGGGAGCAGGCCCTGGATATCTGAACATTTCCGGATCGACTTCGTCGGGATTTTGAGCTGATGAGCGGGCCTTTCCGTATTGGTAGCGGGTAATCATTGTGCCGTGGTGTTCGCGGATGAAGTCGATTACCCTGGAAGGCAAACGATAGCGTTTTGCAATGGCGACCCCATCGGTGACATGCTTGATGATGGTTGCAGCGGCTACTTCCGGGGAGATATCGTCGTGGGGGTTAACGCTGTCGCGGACTTGATTCTCAACAAAGAAACCGGGGTTTACGGATTTACCAACGTCATGATAAAGAGCGCCAACTCTGACCAGCAGCCTGTCAGCCCCGATGGCTTCGGCGGCTTGCTCTGCCAGGTTGGAGACTTGGAGGCTATGTTGGTAGGAGCCGGGCATGGTCTGGAGCACATGCTGCATCAATGGGTGATCGGGTCTGGAAATGTCCATCAATTGCAGGGCGGTGGGAATATCAAGAACAAAGGAAAAGATGTATTCGAACAGAATTGTCAGCGTACCAGCGGCGAGACCATTAAGCAATGCAGAAGCAATCAGCGAGGCTAAGCCCATCCAATCCGTGAAAGAGTCGCCAATCCGGAAAATGAGGACCATAGCTATGCCAACCAGGCTCACTACGGCACCAGTGCCAATAAACGAGCTGATCCTCCTTGCACGCCCGATCACGAAGATGCCGGCAAAGGTTGGAAGGATATAAAAGAGGGCCAGCTCCATGTCGCGTGGGTGACCGAAAACAATCAGAATTGCCAGTAACATACTCATTAACATGCCGGTTTCGACCCGCAATACAATCGCGACTGTCAGTCCAAAGGCAGCTACAGGAAAGAGCCAGGGAATGACAGTGCGGTCCAACACCAGGAAACGAGCCAGCGCGAGGAATATCAGGAAGAAAACCGCCAGCATGACAATCGTCCTGATTTCCATCAGGGCTTCGAATTTTCGCCGGCGATTGTAGTATGTCGCGCAGATCAAACCACAGACGGCCACCAAAATACCGCTGGTGATGAGCAGATTCCTTCGATTTTTCGGCTCACCCAAACCGAAGACGTTCAGCGATTCCAGGTCCGCATCATCAATAATTTGACCCCTTCGAACCAATACTTCACCTGCCATAATTTGCCTGGTGATTGGTTCCACGTTATTCCTGGCTGCTTCCCTGGCTTGCTGAGTCTGTTCTTCACTGAACAAACTGGTAGGGACGATCAGCGGCGAGACGATCAGTGTAATTAACTGGGTTTGATCGCTTTTGAATCCGAAATCAATGACGGCTGGTAAATTGCTGCGCGTTCGACCGATCTGGTCATTGCGTATACTGTCCCGCAAAACCAACTCGAGCACTCGATTCGCTTCTGTGGTGATGGCTTGCCAGTCTTCGTCCGTGAGGTCTAAAATGGCTTGGTAAGCTTCATCCTTCAGAGTAAGCTTTTCAGCCGAACGCATATCATTGAGTTTTTGCTGTTGGGTTGAAAACTTGTCGTTTCGAACAGAAGTGAAGAAATAGAGGGCGTTGTTGAGTGTTTCAAGCTGCGCTTTGGCAATGCTGGGATCTGCCGGGAGAAAAATTGGCTCAACTGCCGCCGCGGCTTCATTGCGAGCCTGATCGGTAAAGACTTTGGACTCAAAAGTGATGGAATAAGGGGCAGTTATTTCCTGTGGGGCAACTTGTCCGATGCTGACAGATTCGCTTTGGTCGCTCAGGATATCAGGCAAGACAAGGCAAGCAAAGGCTAAAAGACACGAAATGACCAGAATGAGGACTTTGAGCATTCCGTGGGTGGCTTTCTTGCCTGAATTTTCTGTGCCTGTTTTTCCTGCCATGCGTTTATCCTGTCAGAAATTCCCGCACCACGCGACTGGCTTCAGCGTTACTGGCTCTTCCTGCCAACAGGGGTTGGAGAGTCTTCATCACAACGCCCATGTCCTTGATTGAGGTGGCATTGCATTGCGCGATCACGCTGCGAACCAAATCCTGCAATTCCTCGGGATTTAATTGCGCCGGCAGATAGGTTTTTAAGCAGGCAATTTCCGCGTCAGCTTGAGCCACCAGGTCGTCGCGATGTGCCTTCTCAGCGTCAGACCTGGCTTCCTGACGGGTTTTGATTTCCTTTTGAATAATTGCCAGGATTTCTTCCTGGTCAAGTTCATCGCCCTTGGCGACTTCTGCCAGCTGGATGGCTGCTTTGATCATTTTGACCACCCACTTTTTAGTATCATCGTGGGTTTTCATGGCGTGGATTAAGTCTGCTTGCAAACGTTCTTTTAGGTTCATGGTTTTATTATACCTGTCTCTTCCTGCTATCTCATTCACCAAGTGTGATCAGCCCCACCAGCTTTTCAAAAAGAGACTGGCTGATGCCATCCACTTTCAGCAAATCTTCAAGCGCGGTGAAAAGTCCATTTTTCTGCCGGTAATCCAAGATGGCTTGCGCTTTTACCTCACCAATGCCCGGCAAACTGTCCAGCTCGGCAAAACTGGCCGTGTTTATGTTGACCATTGGGGATGTTTGAATGCTCAATCCTCTATCGTCTGTCGACAAGGTCCCATCCTGCGCCGATGGAATGTATATCCTCTGACCATCCACCAATGCGGCTGCAAGGTTGAGCAATTGGGGATCGGAACTCTCCTGCAGTCCACCGGCGGCTTGGATTGCGTCTTCTACACGCGCGTTTTCCGGCAAGGTGTAGACGCCCGGAAGCTGGACTGACCCTGTGATGTGAATCCGGATAAGTTTGGGCGTTGAGGTAGGGTCTGGTGTCAGGTTGGGCGTATGGGTTACCAGGGCGATTGGTTGCCCTTTTTGGGGAGATACGACCAGGATAATGGCCCCTACCACAACCAGTCCTAACAAAAATCCCACCAGTGTCTGCTGCCAGGGTTTCATGCGGATGAGCTTTCAGATGCCTTCTGTTCAGCCGCGTACATCAGGTTGAATGCTTTGATCGATACCTCGAGCATATCTTCCGAAGGTTCACGAGTGGTGAGCTTTTGCAGGGCGAGATTGGGTTTGATCAAGGCACGCACCAGGGCGGACTCGTCCATGTGATTGGCGGCAAAGCGGATATATTCATAAGCTATTCCAGAAACCACAGGCAGCAGGAGAATACGTGTGAGCAGGCGCCAGTGCAGGGGGAGAGGGCCGAGAAGGCTAAAAAACAGGATCGATATCAACACGAGGGTCAGCATAAAAGAGGTCCCACACCGTGGATGAACGAGAGTAAACTCGCTCACGTTTTTGGGTGTCAGATCCGCGCGGCTTTCGAAAGCGTTGATGGTTTTATGTTCTGCGCCATGATAGGAGAATACCCGCCGAATTTCCGGCATTCTGCCAACCACTGCAAGATAAACTACCAGGAGAGCAAGGCGCAGTAAGCCTTCCATCAGATTGCTAAGCCAGGTACCAAGTGTTCCCAACCGTTCAATTCCGAGTGGACCGTCCAACCAACCAGTGACAAGGGCTGGCAGAAGGAAAAATAGCCCTACCCCCAGCCCAAGAGACAGCAAAACCGCGAGAACGAGGTCTTTTCCCTCTATTTGCTCGTCTTCACCGCTGACCATGTTGGACGACTTTGTGAGGAAGCGCATGCCCAGGTTCAAAGAATCCCACAAACCTAAAACGCCTCGTAAAAATGGAATGCTCATCCATTTTGAGCGGTAAAGAGCGGGGAGTTCCTCTTCGTAAGTGAGGATTTGACCATCCGGCGCACGCACAGCCATGGCAACATGCTGTTTTCCGCGCATCATTACGCCTTCCATGACGGCCTGGCCGCCGTAGGAGGGAAGTCTCAAGTCTTTCTGATTGCCCGTCACGCCTGGGCCTCGAAACTGGTCAGGAAACGAATGTAGGCCTGGATGCCTTTTCGCCAGGTGGGCAGGTGGAGATGCTCATTGGGGGAGTGGATCGCATCGTCGGGCAGGCCAAAGCCGGTGAGGATTGACTTGACCCCTAAAATTTCCTGCATAACCGTTGCGACGGGGATACTTCCGCCTTCACGTTTAAAAATTACATCTTTCTGCCAGGATTCCTTGAAAGCCTGGATCAGGTTGGGCAATCCGGGAGCATCGTCTGCCAGGTAGGAAGGTCCGCCAGAGTGTTTGATAAAGCTGACTTTCACGGTTGGAGGAACCAGCGTACGGATGTATTTTTCAGCGAGTTCATAAATTTCTGCATGCTGCTGGTCTGGAACCAGTCGGCAGGAGATTTTTGCCTTTGCATAGGCGGGGATGATAGTTTTTGCGCCTTCGCCGATGAAACCGGCATAAAGCCCGTTCACGTCCAAAGTCGGTCTTGCCCCCTGGCGTTCGAGCATGGTGTATCCTTGCTCACCGTAAATTGCAGGCGCGCCAGTAATTTCCAGAAAATCAGCTTCGCTGGTCGGGTTCATGGCGATTTTTTGGCGATCTTCATCGCTCAGGGGACGAACACTGTCATAGAAGCCAGGAATTGCCACTGATCCATCCGGGTTGTGGAGTTGGGCAATGATCTTGGCCAGGACGTTGGCAGGGTTGGCAATGTTTCCACCAAAAAGCCCGGAATGCAGGTCCATTTTTGGACCATCAATGCGCACTTCAAAATAGACCAATCCGCGCAGACCGTTAACAATCGTGGGACTGTCTTTGTTGATCATGCCAGCATCCGGATTGAGGATCATGTCGCATTTCAACAAATCAGTGTGGTCGCGAATAAAGCCTTCCAAAGATGGAGATCCAATCTCCTCTTCGCCTTCGAGGATGAATTTGATATTGATGGGCAATTCTCCAGTTTTCAGAACGCTCTCAAGCGCAAAAACCGATGCCAGGATCTGACCTTTCATGTCCGATGCTCCGCGGGCATACAAGTTCTCCCCGCGGATGGTCGGTTCGAATGCAGGTGTTATCCATGCATCCAACGGATCAGGCGGCTGCACATCGTAGTGACCATAGATCAGGAGGGTTTTTGCCTCTGGAAGGACAGAGCGCTTCTCAGCAAAAACAACGGGGTGTAAGTTAGTGGGATAGATTCTCACCTCATCCATGCCGAGTTTCTCAAAGTACGATTTTAGAAATTCGGCTGCTTCTTGCAGATGAGGTTTCATTTCCGGGTCAGATGAAACAGAGGGTATCCGCAAGAAGGCATCAAAGGTACGCATCTTTTCAAGTTCTGTGTTTTCAAATTCCTGGATTGCTTTTTGTGTTCTGGACATTTTCTTCCCTCGCATATTTTTTCTGATTATATGCCATTTGGCAAAAATTCGTGATAGCATAGGCAGTGCTGCATATTTTGCAGCTATCAAAAGTAAAATACTGAGGATAAAGGTATTCCTGGCTGGAGAGGTAAGCTGACAAATGGGTTTGATTGAACACAGACAGTTAATAATCTTGGGGGCTGGCCCTGCAGGGCTATCCGCCGCGATCTATGCAGCCCGGGCAGAATTGAAGCCCCTGGTGATTACTGGCATGGTCCTTTATGGGCAGGCTTCGTTGACACATACGATAGAAAATTATCCTGGTTTCCCAAAAGGGGTTGGGGGTATGGAGCTGGGTCAACTTTTTGAGGAGCAGGCGAAAGCTTTTGGAGCGGAGTTTTTAGTTGACGAAGTTCAGGCTGTAGATCTTTCCAGGCATCCCTACACAGTCAGCGTGTATGGCGGGGACTATACCGCTGACGCGCTAATCATTGCCATGGGTGCAAACAACAAAAGGCTTAACGTTCCCGGAGAAGAGGAATTTATTGGGAGAGGCGTTTCGTACTGTGGTACCTGCGATGGCTGGTTCTATAAGGACAAAGACATCCATGTGGTGGGAGGCGGCGACAGCGCGCTGGAAGAAGCCCTCTTCCTGACACGGTTTGCTCACAGCGTGACAATTATTCACAGGCGCGATACCTTGCGAGCCGGAGCCATCCTGGAGAACCGCGCCAGAACCAACCCAAAGATCAGTTTTCTTTTTGATTCCGTTGTCAAAGAAATCAGGGGCAGTGAGGGTGTGGAAGAGCTCTTGATCGAAAATGTCAAAACAGGCGAAAAGAGCTTGATACCCACTGAAGGGCTGTTCATTTTCATAGGTCACAGCCCAAATACCAAGTTTTTTGAAGGGCAACTCGAAATGGAGCCAGGCGGAACGCTCAAAATTGATGGAAACATGGAAACCAGTAAAAAGAGCGTGTTTGCAGCAGGCGAAATTGCCGACCCCCATTTCCGACAGGTTGTCACTTCAGCGGGAATGGGAGCAGCCGCGGCGATTTCAGCGACGCATTGTCTTGAAAATATGTCGTGCGGGCTTTAGGCTTATTTACGGTGACGTGGTCGGCTGTACGCCAGTACCAATCCAACTGAAGACCCGGAATGCGCTTGTGGCACCGGCTTCTTCATAAATCGGATTATTATTATCCTGGTTTATCTGTCTTGCAACTGTCACACTCCACTGGATGATGTGTGGATTTCCATCCATGGGGCGGAATGTTGCAGGCAGGATGTACTTGGTATCGGTGACATAGGCAACCAGAATTTTTTCTTCAATTGAGGTAAGGTCCTGAATTTTGACACGATAAACTTCGTTAGCACGCAAGGCGGCCACCGCCGCCCATTGCAAGGTTACACTTTCGTCGGTTGCCGAAAAGGCAGCGCCGGAGCGTGGCAAAAGCAGGTTTGGCGCTGGGTAAGGCGGCAATGGCGTTGGGGTCAGCGTCGGTCCTGGTGTGGGGAGTCGATCGCACAAGGGGATGATGAGGGTATCTCCCTGGCGGATGGTAGTGCCAGTTAATTTATTAAAATCCTGGATGTCCTTCATCGAGACGTTGTAATTCAATGCGATGCCTTGAAGTGTATCGCTGGAGGAGACAACGATCGAAACGGTGTTAGTGCAGATGTCTGCTGATATTTCGATTGCCTCAGGGGTCGCGGTAGGCACCGGAGAAGGGGTTAGGGTGGGTTGGGGGACTTTGAGTGTGCGACCTTCACTGATCATGCAATCGGTGCCCAGATTGTTGGCCAGGATGATGCTCTGCACCGAAACCCGAAATTGGGCGGCGATATCCAAGCAGGTTTCGTTAGCTTTTACGACATAATCCAGGTCCGGTAATGGCGTCCAGGTAGGTTCCGGTTGAAGGGTGGGAGTGTTAGTGGGGGTGAGGGTCATCGTTGGTGTAGATGTTTGGGTGGGTTCGTCGATGAGTGGAGCTGCTGGAGTGCCAGCACGATCCTGGTTAATCACCAGAAAGATTACCACACCGATTAAAGCGAGGATCAGAACCCCTAATCCGATCAATGCTCCCAGGTTCATCTTTACTTCAGGAATGCGTTTTGAGTCAATCGGGCTTTCCTTCTTGGGGCTGGCAGTTCCGTCGAGGACTGTGCCGCAGACCAGGCAGCGGGTGGCAGTTTCTGAGATACGTGTGCCGCAAACTGGACAGTTTTGACTTCCACGGCTTATTTTTTCAGTTTGAATTTTTTTCATAGGCTTCTAATAACCGAGCCAATAGATCTTGGTAAAATTGGCTCAATGTTTGGTATTTATCTCCATATTCCCTTCTGTCTCAGAAGGTGTAAGTACTGTGATTTTATCACGTATGCTGGCAAAGAAAAATTTATGCCAGGTTATATTGCTGCTTTAATAACCGAACTGAGGCACCAGGCAAAGAATCTGCAGGATATTCCACGTCAGGTGGACACGGTCTTTTTTGGAGGTGGTACTCCATCTCTCTTAAAGGCTGAGTGGATTGAAGCCCTGATAGACTGCATACGCAGCGAATATGGTTTGGCTAAGCACGCTGAAATTTCAGTAGAAGCAAATCCTGGAACTCTTGATCAGAAATTGACTGCCAAATTACTTGAAGCCGGAGTGAACCGGCTCAGCATCGGGGTCCAATCTTTGGCAGACTGTGATTTGGTGCTGCTCGGAAGGATCCATAACCCTTCGCAGGCTGTGGAGTTCATCCATTCTGCCCGCCAGGCAGGGTTCAGGAATATCAGCCTTGATCTGATGTTTGGAATCCCAGGGCAAAGCCTTGCCGGCTGGAAGTCAAATCTGCAGCAGGCACTTGCCCTCCAGCCTGATCATCTCTCACTTTACTCGCTGATACTTGAACCGGGAACGCAGCTCTTTGACGATGTTCAGAGCGGCAAACTTCAACCTGTCTCAGAGGACCTGAGCGCGGATATGTACGAATTGGCGATGGATACTCTGGTTAAGGAAGGTTTCTCTCACTATGAGATCTCGAACTGGTCCAGGGGAGAAGTCTTTGAGGCGCAGCACAACAAGATCTATTGGAAGAACCAGCCCTATTTGGGAGTGGGCGCGGGGGCGCACAGCAGCCTCAATGGTCTGCGCGTAGCCAATACACCGTCAATCGAAGATTACATCAATAGAATGAACAGTATCCAGTCTGCAGAAAAGGGCAATTTTCCGGCTGCAGTCGAAACTCTCACTTTGGATCCTTACACGATGCAGCAGGAAACGATGATGTTGGGGATGCGTCTGACGAGGGAAGGCGTTTCGGACCAGGAATTTTTGGATCGTTTTGGTAAGAGAATTATGGATGTTTTCCCAAAGGAACTGGAACGCATCCTTGCAAGGAAACTAGTGCAGTGGCGTACTTTCCCTGATGGACCGCACCTGGTGCTCACGCGGGGTGGAATATTGCTTGGCAATCAGGTTTTTCAGGAATTTGTGTAATCACTTGTGCCAATGAATCGGATGATGCCAATTCCATATTGATTCGGTCTTAATGTCATCCTGGTTGACGCATCCTGCGGGGGAGGCTTTGCACGGCATCAACCCTACGAGGTTCTCGCTAATCCTTCACAATACACCCGTCGGGAAAAGGCCTGCCTTTTCCATGTTGAATTGGTCTTAATGCTGGCCTCCTGAGTTTCTCAGTTTTCGGTATTTTTTGAATATTCTCTCGTTGGGGAGCTGTTTTCAGGGCACTAAAATGAGAAACTCCGGAGGCTTTCAGTTTAAATTGCTTCGTATCTCACTATGACGGGAAA
>ENA-OSEO01002779-OSEO01002779.1-sediment-metagenome-genome-assembly--contig:-NODE-2779-length-23121-cov-11.192545_pt1 | contig 23121 bp, 13 predicted proteins | sample MGYA00237883_ERZ534232 | MGnify/ENA metagenome assembly ERZ534232
GTGGGAGTAGCTCAGCTGGTGGTAGCACCTGGTTGTGGCCCAGGAGGTCGTGGGTTCAAGTCCCATCTCTCACCCCATTGACAAGTCCGGCACCGTCCGATGAGATACAGAAAACCCGCTTCCAGCAATGGATAGCGGGTTTTTTGTTGTCCGATAAAGTGTGAGGAAATCGGTTGCAATCTGGGGGTAACTGGGGGTAACATTGGGGGTAACAGGTTAACCCTTGTCAGGAGTTACCCCCAAATCGGTGCAAACCGCCGCAGTATGGAGGAAAGCCATGCACTCATTACTTTCAGACGCAGCAATCCGCAAGGCCAAACCCAAGGAAAAGCCCTACAAGATGTTCGACGGCGGTGGCCTTTTTCTACTGGTTACCCCCGCGAAAAATGAAAAGTTACCCCCAACCGCTGGGGGTAAGTGGTGGCGTTTCAAGTACCGCTTCCAGGGGAAAGAAAAACTCCTTTCTTTTGGCACCTACCCCGAGGTTCCTCTCGCCTTGGCCAGGGAACGGCGTGACGAAGCCCGAAAACAGGTAGCGGCGGGCATCGATCCAGGAGCTTCACGACGGGAAGAGAAAGAGCAGTGGTCCGGGGCAGGAACCTTTGAGGCGGTGGCCCGGGAATGGATTGAACTGAAAAGTCCCGGCTGGTCACCCTCCCATATCGAGAAAACAACCTCCATTCTTGAAAAAGATGTCTTTCCGTACATTGGTTCCCGGCCCATAGGGGAAATCACCCCGCCGGAGATGCTGGCGGTGCTGAAGCGCATAGATACCCGGACGCCTGTCACCGCAAGGAAAGCATACAGCACCTGCCGGCAGGTTTTTTTCAACGCCATCGCCTCGGGGAAGGCGACGACAAATCCGGTTGACGGCCTGACAGTCTTGCTTTCGCCACGGCGGGTCAAGCACATGGCGGCCCCCACCGATCCGGCAGAGGTCGGGAGGCTGCTACGGGCCATGGCCTCATACACCGGCTCCTTTCCTGTCCGGTGCGCCTTGATGCTTTCTCCGATATTCTTCATAAGGCCGGGGACATTGCGGGGCATGGAGTGGCAGGACGTAGACCTGGAACGTGCAGAGTGGCGCATACCGATTGAGCAACTGAAGAGAAAACAGACAGAGAAGGATTACCGGCGGGGTCAGATAGCACATATTATACCCCTCCCCCATCAGGCGGTTGAGATACTGCGGGATCTGTATCAACTTACCGGCAGCGGACGTTTCGTTTTCCCCGGTGCCAGGGACAGGAACAAATGCATCAGTGATAATACCGTCCGCTCTGCCTTGCGGAGTATGGGATTCAGCGGTGATGAAATTACCCCACATGGGTTCCGGCACATGGCGTCAACACTGTTGCATGAATTGGGGTATCCTTCTCACTTGGTCGAAAAGCAAATGGCCCATGCTGACAAAAATAAGATAAGGGCGGTGTACAATCACGCTGAATATCTCCCTGAACGTCGGAAGATGATGCAGGCCTGGGCGGATTATTTGGACCAACTTGCAGAAACTGGGTGGACATAATTGTATCATTAAAGGTGGAATGAATTCATGGGAGATTGGACCTATGCCGTTACCTGGGAGATTGTTTTTAAAATTGAGCGAGTTGGCCGAGAAGTGGGGTGCTACAGAGGGTGATCTCTTGCACTGGGGGGTGATTGGACTAATGAGAATATCTGTAAGTTTAGATATTTTAGAAGATCCACCAGACGACAAAGATTTTTTTAAGTCAGAAGAATCACGAAAACAGATGTTCGTGATTATCAAAAGCAGTGATCTGCTTAAATTTGCATTAGGCAGTGATACGATTAAGGTTTATTCATTTTATAACGACAAAGGGGAAACTGTAAGTGATTACAAATGGGAAGCATTTGGGGGAAGATACCTGTCTTCTGATGTAAACATAGATCGCGACGTCCTTCTTGTCATGACTTCAGAAATAGCCCGCATGGAGACGGAACATCCTGAGTTATTAAGCGGTAGGGTTTCTTTTGATGGCGCAGCTACTGCTGAGGCCGGTAAAAGGGATCTGCTTCGGCAGCAACTACCAGTTGAGGCAGCAGTTTCACCTGGTAGGAACGCGAAAGACTTAACCAAAGTAGGAGGGAGACCAAAAGGTCCACTCTCAGAAGCAATAGAATACGCTTATCTGTATTTCAGAGAACAGGGGAATACAGAAATACTTAGAGCAGGAAAAATAAAAGAATTTATGGTCAGAATGAAGGAGCTTGCTGATGAAAAGAATCCGAATTTTGTTGATTACATTTCGGAAAGGATTAAGAACGTAAAAATCACAAAGACGGTTTGCTCAATTACGACTCATGACAGATATATAAAAGCAAGCGATGAACGAGAAATTATATTAAAATCGAGAACATACAATTTGAACGACGTTTCAAAAATTCTTTCTTCATTGCGGAAAAAATATTGTCTTTGATCTGAACTTTCTTATTCCAAAACCCTGGTTTCGGAATTTCGGTACAGGAGTATTGGAATATCGCCCGATATAACATCACCTTAGAGTTCACTGATATCCTGTGGACGGAAACGACAAATGAGGTGGTGCTATGGAACATTCTCTTCCCAAAACCGGATACCTTCGTCTTAACCAAATCGTAGGCAATCCAAAAGCTGGAATCCCGGCAATCTATCCCGTCTCTAAATCGACCTGGTGGGCAGGCGTGAAATCGGGCCGATTTCCTCAACCAGTTAAGCTGTCCGAACGTTGCACAGCATGGCGGGTTGAGGACATCCATGCCTTGATCGAGCAGGTGGGGAGGTAGGCCATGACCACAAAAAAAGAAACCGCCTGCAAGGATTATCCGAGAAGATTCCTCGCAGGCGGCTCAACAAGTCATAAATATAATACCAATTTCCGATTCATTTCACAAGTCCGGAGGTCGTTCCGACACAAGGAAATCGTCCTCCTCATTGGCCTTGTCCTTTGGGGACTATGCTCAATCTCCTGGGCCGATAAGCTGGTGGAGGGGCTGCGCCATGAGTAAACGACTTAATGCAGCCCTTGAATATGTGGAACATGGCTTTTCGGTAATCCCTTTGCAGCCGAAAGGAAAGAAGCCCCTCTTGTCATCCTGGTCTGAGTACCAGAAGAGACCGCCAACAGCAGAGGAAGTTTCCGCCTGGTTTGAGCAATGGCCAGATGCGAATATCGGGCTTGTTACAGGGGCAGTGTCCGGTATTGCAGTCGTTGATATTGACAGCGATGAAGGGGCCAAATGGGCTGACAAGAATCTGCCTAAGAGTTCAGTCTATCAGCAGACCGGCAAAGGATACCACATTTTTTACAAGGCCAACGGCACAGCAATACAGAACAAGGTTGGCATTGCTCCCGGCGTCGATGTGCGCGGGGAAGGTGGCTATATAGTCATCGCGCCAAGTATCCATCCATCTGATGCCGAATATAAACTGATTTTCCCAGAAGGGTTTGACGGTTGGGCCGACTTGGCTGACTTCCCAAAAATTCAGAAGCAGAAGCAGGAGCAGCACAAACGAACGCTGGATTTTGAACCTGTAGAGCCTGGCCTGCGCAATTCTACCATAACCCGGATAGCTGGAAAATATATATGGCGAGGTCTGGATAGGGACGCCGTGTTGCTGCTGTGCCATGGATATAACACCACACTCCGGGAACCTCTGCCGGCAAAAGAGGTTGAAACTATTGTTGACTCGATCTGGCATAAGGACAAAGTCAGCGGCGAAAAGACGAAATGCCCGGAACCTCTGCCCGATGAACTCCTGCCAGTGGCAGCTTTTGACTATGACCTATTGCCGGATTCATTGCGACCATGGGTAAAGGATATTTGCGAGCGGATGCAGTGTCCGCCTGATTTTGTGGCTGTCGGCGTGATGGTCTGTCTTGCTACGGTAATCGGACGCAAGGTTGGGATCAGGCCTCAATCAAGAACAGACTGGACAGTAATACCCAACTGCTGGGGCCTGATTATCGGGCGGCCGGGAATATTGAAGAGTCCTGCCTTGGAGGCAGCCCTTGAGCCATTGAAGCGGCTCTCTGCCATAGCGAACAAGCACCACCAGGAGGCTATGGCGGAATATCGGAAGACACAGGTAATCACCAAGCTGAAGGCAGAGGCTGCGGAAAAGGCAGCGCGTAAGCAGCTGGCGGAGAATCCCGATGCTGACCTTTCGGAGGTTTTGACAGTAGACGAAGTAGACGTTCCTGTCCAAAAAAGATACCTCAGCAATGATCCCACTCCTGCCTCCTTGGGCGCGCTTCTCATTGAAAACCCCAAAGGCCTGCTTGTTCACCGTGATGAAATAGTATCCCTGTTGAAAAGCCTCGACCGCGAGGAAAACGCGGAGGGGCGCGGTTTTTACCTGACCGGCTGGAATGGTGACAGCGCCTACACGATAGACCGGATCGGGCGAGGCCTGAACCTCTACATAGAAGCTGTTTGCATAAGCTTGCTGGGCGGGACACAACCCGGCAGGATTGCCGAGTATATTCGCCATGCCATCAAAGGCGGCGCTGGCGATGACGGCCTTATCCAGCGTTTCGGTATAGGGGTTTGGCCTGACAACGGCGGCGCCTGGAAGGATGTTGACCGCTGGCCTGATAACGGGGCGAAGAACCAGGCTTACAAGGTCTTTGATTACCTGGACAAGCTTGCCCCGGCAACTATCCACGCACAGCAGGACACCGATATTGACGGTAACCCTGAGGGGGTTCCCTACCTCAGGTTTGCCCCGGAGGCCCTGGGTCTGTTCCTGGAATGGCGGATAGACCTGGAAAACAGACTGCGTGGCGATGACCTCCATCCCGCCCTTGAGAGCCACTTCTCGAAGTACCGGAAGCTGATCCCCGCATTGGCCTTGATTATCCACCTGGCTGAAGGGGGCACCGGACCTGTCAGCAGGGCGGCGACCTTACGCGCCTTGGCTTGGGGCGAATATTTGGAAACCCATGCCAGGCGCATTTATTCAGCAGGAGCGCAGCCGACAGTGGCAACGGCGAAGATGATCCTGAAGAAAATCCGACAAGGACACCTGGCAGAGTCATTTTCGAGCCGAGACATATGGCGGAAAGGTTGGGCCGGCTTGTCAGATAGGGAGCATGTGGCGGAAGGGCTGCGGATGCTGGTTGAGTATGGCTGGCTTGTTGAGGAAAGAGTCGAAGGCACCGGGGGCAGGCCAGCGACTCGATACAGCAAAACAGGGTGGCAGGAATGAAATATCTCGATCTGTTAAAATCTGAAAAACGGCTACCAGAGGCACTGCCAAAACTGCCAGAAGCACCTTTTGACAGTTTTGGCAGTGACCAGAGGAGGCATGTTTCAGAAAAACCATTGGTGGAAATAATTTTCGAGTGGCCGGAATGGTGTACCTCGGACTGTGAACACTGGGAAGCAATCAATCTCCCGAAATCAGGGGTGACAATCGGTTGTGTTATCAAGGAGGAGGATCAGGAAATCTGGCGGCGGCTGGATAGAATGGCCGCTTGTCCGAGAAGTAACAAATGTCCTTGATATTCGACCTGGTATACGCGGCACAGAGATGGACAACAAGAAATAACGGACCGTGGGTTTTTTATCGGGGGAGGAGCAAATGGCAGGGGCACTGAACGAATACGGCCTGACGCAACGGCAGGAGAAATTCTGCCGTGCGTTCCGGTTGACGGGGAACGCCAGCGAAGCATACAGGCAATCATTTGAATGCCCAAAGGCCAAGCCGGCAACGATCAATCGCAAGGCTAAAGCGCTGCTGGATATGGGCAAGATTGAGGCAAGAATCAGAATGCTGGAGAAGGAAGACGGTGAAGCATACAAATGCACGATCGAGTCGCTGGCCAGGGAGTTCGACGATGCCGCGAAATTTGCTCGGGAAGTTCGGCAGGCGGGGGCCCTGGTATCGGCCCTGGAAAAGAAAGGCAAATTATTTGGTCTGTTTGAGAAAGACAACAGCCAGAAGAGTCCGTCGCATGTCAAGGGGGAACTCCACCCGGCCCTGCGGGCGATGATGGATTACCGGCATGATGGTTCCAAATAAATCTGGAGGGATTGGATTTGCCAAGAAAACTAAAAGGGTAATCAAGTAAAGGAGAGTGACCAATATCTGGTCGATGCTGACGACCGGCGCTGTTTTGGACTTCCTTCCACTTGAAAAAATCCAAAAGAATCTGTTTTCTACATCTTTGTATCATTCCCAATTAGATAGATCTTTCGCAAAATTGAACCATTGGATCGAGGCGCGGCCTCGATATAATGGTTCACCGAACATGGTAATATATCGAATTTTGTCGGCTTTGAGAGCAGCCATAATAGTGGATATTATATCGTGCGGAATAGAAATCCATAAATATCCGTTAGAGCCCCGAATGTATATATTGCCAACAGAGTTCACATCATCATGCTCATGAATTGAGTCTTCGTTAAATACCTTGCTCACATATCTGCTGGCTTGAAAACGAGCCTCAACATCACGTCCTTCTACTTTTTTGGGAGAAACAATTTTACCGATAAATATCAAAGTATATGTTTCAGCATCCAAACCAAATTTGAACCTGCTTGGACCGAAATTAATCCCGTAATCGAGATCCCAATCAAGGATTTCAATGGCATAAAAGTCTGTCGTCTGCTTCTGTCTTTTTCTTTTTTTTGTCATATCTTAGGCTTCTTTACCGATAGTTTATCTTTTGCTTCCCATTCTTGACATTCACCCGGCTACGGGGTATTCAATTCTTAATAATTCCATTATGATCCATTTGTTACCATAGAATGTCACGAGATATGGTTTGATTAGACTCGAAGATCTTCAACCCAATGCAGCTATACGAGGTCTTCTACCGGATTGCCTGGTAACTGTCGTCAGTGTACAATGGTTTGGTTCAGAGGCCCTTGAACTGACCTACAAAACACCCACCGGCAGGGTCGGCCAGGAAATTCTTTACCGCCACGACGAACCGCGCCTCGAACTAGTGGAGCAGGGGCGCCCCTGGAGTTTCGACGGCGACGGGGCTCTGTTTCGTCTGGTTTCCGAGGCCCAGCGTATCCGGTTGGCGCATCTGTTTGATCCGGTCCTGGCTGTCCATACCTCTATCGTCGAGCCGCTGCCGCACCAGATTACAGCGGTCTATGAGCACATGCTACCGCGCCAGCCGTTGCGGTTTCTGCTGGCGGATGATCCCGGCGCCGGCAAAACCATCATGGCCGGGCTGCTCATTCGCGAGATGATAGTTCGCGGCGACCTGCAGCGGTGCCTGATCGTCTGTCCCGGAAGCCTCGCGGAGCAGTGGCAGGACGAGCTCTACCGGCGCTTTCACCTGCCCTTCGAGATTCTAACCAACGACAAACTGGAAGCCGCGCGAACCGGCAACTGGTTTCTCGAAACCAACCTGGTCATCGCCCGCCTCGACAAGCTCTCGCGAAACGAGGACGTGCAGCTGAAACTCAAGGCTCCCGATTGCCGCTATGACCTGGTAGTCTGCGACGAAGCCCACAAGATGTCCGCTACCGTGTTCGGCGGGGAGACAAAATACACCAAGCGCTATCGTCTCGGCCAGCTGCTCTCGACCCTGACCCGGCATTTCCTGCTCATGACGGCAACCCCACACAATGGCAAGGAGGCCGATTTTCAGCTGTTCATGGCCCTGCTCGATGGTGACCGATTCGAGGGACGCTTCAGAGATGGAGTTCATTCCGCCGATGTATCCGACCTCATGCGCCGGATGGTGAAGGAAAGCCTGCGCAAGTTCGACGGCACCCCGCTGTTTCCGGAGCGCATTGCCTATACCGTGCCATACCGCCTGTCTGACCAGGAGGCGGCGCTGTACAAGGCCGTGACCGATTATGTCCGCGAAGAATTCAACCGCGCCGAGAATTTGGATAACGACAAACGTGCGGGCACAGTGGGCTTTGCCCTCACCATTCTGCAGCGCCGGTTGGCATCCTCGCCGGAAGCCATTTATCAGTCCCTTCGTCGCCGTCGCGAGCGCCTGGAAAGCCGTTTGCGTGAACTGGAAGTGCTCCAGCGCGGGGCTCAGTGCGCCCAGATCCTTCAATTTGCTTCGCCCATCCTTGACAATGAGGATGTCGATGATCTTGAAGAAGCGCCGGACAACGAGGTAGAGGCAACCGAAGAAGAAATTCTCGACCAGGCCACCGCGGCTCGGACCATCTCCGAACTGCGCATCGAGATCGAGACCCTGAAGAGCCTCGAAGCCCAGGCACTGGCCGTTCGCCGCAGCGGCACGGACACCAAGTGGCGGGAGCTCGCCAGTCTGCTGTGCGAAATCTTCACACCGGCCGCCATCGGCAACGAATCTGCCGAGCCTCAACCATCCTATGGCACCGGACATATTCCGCCCCCTAAGCCGTCGCCGCACCAGAAGCTGGTCATTTTCACGGAGCATCGTGACACCCTCAACTACCTGGAGAGCCGGGTAACTTCCTTACTGGGGCGCAAGGAAGCGGTGGTCATCATCCACGGAGGGATCGGCCGGGAAGAACGGCTGAAAATGCAGGAATCCTTCAAACACGATCCCGAAGTCCAGATCCTGCTGGCCACCGATGCCGCGGGCGAGGGCATCAACCTTCAGCGCGCCCACCTCATGGTCAACTACGATCTGCCCTGGAATCCCAACCGGCTGGAGCAGCGCTTCGGGCGCATCCATCGTATAGGGCAGACCGAAGTCTGCTATCTGTGGAACTTGGTTGCCGACGACACCCGCGAAGGCGATGTCTATCGCAAGCTGCTGGAAAAACTCGAGCAGGCACGGCAGGCGTTGGGCGGGCAGGTTTTCGACGTGCTCGGCAAGATCGCCTTCAAGTCCGAAGGCAGGATCATGTCCCTGCGTGACCTGCTCATCGAGGCCATCCGATACGGTGAACGACCGGAGGTCAAGGCCTTTCTTACCACCGTCCTGGATATCGCCCTTGACCGTGGACACCTGCAGGATCTTCTCGAGGAACGGGCTCTGGTCCATGACGCCATGGACGCCAGCAAGGTGCAGCGGATCCGCGAAGACATGGAGCGCGCCGATGCCCGCCGCCTGCAGCCCCATTACATTGAATCGTTCTTCCATGAGGCTTTCCAGCGGCTGGGCGGTTCGGCCAGGCAGCGCGAACCCCGCCGCTACGAAATCACCCATGTTCCATCCCTGGTGCGTAACCGCGACCGCCTCATCGGCATTGGTGAACCGGTCCTGCCCCGCTATGAACGCATCGCTTTCGAGAAATCCCTGGTCGCGCCGCAGGGCCAGCCGCTGGCCGCCTTTGTCTGTCCCGGTCACCCGTTGCTGGATGCGGTCATTGATCTCACCCTGGAGCGGAACCGCGACCTCTTGAGGCGGGGTACCGTCCTGGTGGACGAAAACGACCCTGGCACCAGACCGCGCGTGCTCTTCTATCTCGAGCATGCCATCCAGGATGCCGGTCTGACCCGCGACGGCAGCCGCCGAATCGTTTCCAAGCGCATGCTCTATGTGGAGATGGACGGCAGTGAGGAAGTGCGCCATGTGCAGTACGCGCCCTACCTCGACTTCCGGCCCGTTGCTGAAGGAGAACCCGGCGTCGATGCCTTGCTCGCGCGACCGGAGTGCCAGTGGATTACTCGCGAACTGGAACAGAAAGCACAGGGATACGCAATCAGCCGTGTGGTGCCTGAGCACCTGAAAGAAGTGAAGGACCGCAAGCTTGATCTTCTTGGAAAGACCGAGGCGGCCGTCAAGGACCGGCTCACCAAGGAGATCACCTATTGGGACCACCGGGCCGAACAGCTCAAGCTCCAGGAGCAGGCCGGCAAACCCAACGCCAGGCTCAACTCAGGCGAGGCGAGAAAGCGAGCTGACATTCTGCAGGGTCGCCTGCAGAAACGTCTCGATGAATTGAAGCTGGAAGCACAGATTTCACCGCTGCCGCCGGTGGTTCTGGGCGGTATGCTTATCATTCCCATGGGCCTCATCCGGGAAATGACTGGGCGAGAGCCGATTATGTCAATACCGGCAGACACCCAGGCCAGTGCCGCCCGGGCCCGGGCCATTGTCATGGAAATCGAGCGGGAACTGGGGTTCGAGCCCACCGACCGTGAGCCGGAAAAGCTGGGCTATGATATCGAGAGCAGCATCCCCGGTACGGGCAGGCTGCGCTTCATCGAGGTGAAAGGTCGTGTTTCCGGCGCCCCGACCATCACGGTGACAAAGAATGAGATCCTTTATTCCCTCAACAAGCCCGAGGACTTCATCCTCGCCATTGTCGAATTTCTCGATGAGACAACACATACAGTGCACTACCTGCGCCAGCCGTTTCAAAGGGAACCGGATTTCGGCGTAACCAGCGTCAATTATAATTTTGCGGATTTGGTGGCTCGAGCGGAGCCGCCCCGGTGAAGAATGGCTGTGACAGTACCCGTAGTTCTGTAATGGCAGATGGGAGAGTCCCCAGAGGGAGAGGTAAAAAAGAAACGCCCCCTTAGGGGCGTCGGGCCAGCGATGCTATCACTGGCGGGGTATGTAATTAATTTACACATACAGCACAAAGCTGTCAATAGCCGGAAAGAAATAATACAGGTTGCGCAAAACAGAGGATGGAACGGGTAATTACCTATATTGACGGTTTTAATCTCTATTTCGGCCTGCGGGCAAAAAAATGGCAGCGATATCTATGGCTGAATTTACGCCAGCTGAGCCTTAATCTTCTGAAGCCAAACCAGCATCTTGTTTGTACGAAATATTTTACTGCGCGCATTTCCGGAAATCCTGACAAGGAACGACGCCAGTCACTTTTCCTGGAGGCCATAGGTACCTTGCCGGAAACGCGGATATTTTATGGACATTTTTTGCAAAAACCGCAAACCTGTCAACGTTGCGGAGCAACATGGAATACCCATGAGGAAAAAATGACTGATGTGAATATCGCAGTCGAATTGTTGAAGGATGCCTATGACAACGCCTTTGACACTGCCCTCATCATCTCGGCGGACAGTGATCTTACCGCTCCCGTGGAAACAATACGGGACAGGTTCAACAGCAAGAAGGTTGTGATTGCCTGCCCTCCTGATCGGCAGTCAAAAAAGCTCGAGTCCGTGGCACATGCCTATTTCCATATCGGCCGCAAAAAGTTTCATGACAGCCTGTTTCCGGAAACCATTACCAAACCGGATGGCTATGTATTGAGAAGACCACCCTCGTGGAAATGACGAAGACGTAAAAAGTAAATTTATCAGTGAATATCTGCATGGACACATTTTCAAGGTCGCGCATCGCCTCTGTCTCAGTGTCGGAATGAACGGAACAATCAACAGATGGCACCAATGGATACCCTGAGCAAAGCAAAAAATCAACTGGGCATATTCACCAGATGGATGCGGGAAAAGGTTGAGCAGATCGCGACGCAATCTTATCCTCTGCAGCTCGCACAGTGGCGCAAAGAGATAGATCTTATCCGTAACCAGGTCGAACGCCCGGACCGGATCCGCATCGCCCTCATCGGCAGCACAGGCGCAGGGAAATCAACGTTTCTGAACGCTGTTCTCGGGCAGGAGATACTGCCTGTCGGCGTCATGTCTCCGTGCACCGCCTTCGTGACCTTGGTACGTCAATCATCGTCGCCGGGGTACACTGTGGAAATTGAGTTCTGCACTCGCGAGGAGTGGCGATCGGAAGTTGAATCCTTTGCAGCCTATCTGACGCCTGGTGATACGGAACAGGTCTCTGGGGATGGTGAATCTCGTCGTCTTATCGATGCGGCCCGTAAAAGGGTTCAAGCCGTTCTTGGTAATGCTGTCAGCCAGGATATCGCCCCGCAGGCACTCCTGGAGCTTCCTTTGCCCGATGAAGCTGAGCGGATTTTTTCAGCAGGATGCAGTCAAACCCTCAGGTTTGATGCGGCAGGAGATATGCTCAATCACCTCAGGGGCTTGATTCGGGGCGAAAGCATATTGTGGCCTCTCGTCAAGCAGGTTTCCATCAGCGGTCCTTATGACTGCCTGTCCGGCGGACTCGAGCTGGTTGATCTCCCGGGTCTCAATGATCCCAACGCCGCGCGCGTCGAAGTCACCCGTGAATTTCTCAGGACGTCGCCCTTTGTCTGGGTGATGTTCCCGATGGTCAGGGGTCTTACCCAGGATGTCAAAATCATCCTCGAAGAAGAAAAGCTGCTGCGCACGCTCGTCTTCGCAGGAACATACAGCGCGCTCTCCCTGATCGGCACCAAGGCCGACGATGTCGATGTCAATATCGCACCGCAGCTCGGTCTTGATGAAGATTGCGAGATGTCGGAACTGATCAGGGAATACTGCCGGCAGACCAAGTCGGAGGCGCGCGCGCAGCTGGTGCAGATGGTTCGTGATCTTGCCACCCCGGCCGATGCCGGCGAAACCCTTGACCGGATGCTGGATCTTGCCAACAAGGTCACTGTGCACACCACTTCAGCAAGCGCCTACATGAAAATCAAGGGGATCGGCAGATTGCGAAGGGATTACGGGCTGGAGAAGGTTGACGACACCGGCATCCCGGGAATTCATGAACATCTTGCCAGGATAGCCCGTGAAGCCGGTGCAGACTTCAATGCCACCATGGCCATGAGCCGTCTCGGACAGTTGGCATCAGAAATCGCCTTTTTTTTTCGTGCGGAGGCGCAGGCCGGATCACCTGAAGCCGATAACGCGCGCCAACGCATCCGGGACGAACAGGAAAACTTCATCAAAGCCATAGCGTCAGCCCAAACCGAATCCCGATTGAGGCTGGAAGGCTATCGGGAGAATTTTCTTCAGCGGGTCACCCCGCTCCTTGCGGCAAGCATACAGGGTGTTCGCAATGAATGCCAGAAGTGGGCCGGTATCCATTGGTCTACGCTGCGCGCCATCGTTCAGCGGGATGGAGTATTCAAAAGTCCAGCCACCGGCAAGTTTTATGATTTGAATGGGGACCTGACCGAGCCGCTCATGAGTCAGCTCCCTGTGTCATGGGAGCGGTATTTCACAGACGATCTCGGCCGGGTCACTGAAAGTTACGTTGTTGCCGTAACCAAGGAGGGGACTCACTTCTGTGAACGTGTCCGGCTGATTATCGATTTGCTTTTTCATCGAAAGAATGAACTGATGGAGCGCCAGCTCGCCTGGTTCCAGGATAAAATAAAACTGCTCGCCCAGTCAGCGCAGAACAGGATTCTGTCGGCTGTCACCCAGAGGCGGAGCGAACTTGCTGTCAAGATTCCCCTGGTCGCACGCAACTACATGATACCCGCCTACAACGATGCCAAGAACGAGTCCGGCCGTGGTATGAAAGCCCGCATTCTGGACCGGATAAGTGAGGCTGCCGTCCAGGCCGCGCCCCCCATTTACGATACCATCCAGAAAGACCTGCTGGAAGGGCTTCGTGACCTCGATGCTGTCATCCTCGGTTTATTTGAGGAGCTTGCCCGTTCATCCAAAGAACAGGCGGGCATTGTCGCACATAATGCCGGGATCGATATCGACGAGGCGGCCATTGATCCTGTTCTTCATGACCTGCTTGCCTCCCTCGAAGAACTGCAGCTGAAGGAGAATGCCAGCTTGGAGGAAGGTGGCGCATGAATGGTGACTGCGACAGGGTGACCATCCAAAACCGCGACTACTGGTTCAAGGTCGTCGATTTTCTGCAGCAGAACTGGGCGCTGATCGACGAGGCGGAAGGCGGGGTCGTGGTCTGGTTTTTCGGCGACAACGCCGGAATCTTTGACCAGATGACATTCCCCTCGCTGGAAGATGCCGCGGAAGCCCTGCGGCGCAATGGTTTCGGGAGGTATGCGGACGATCCCGAGGCTGTGAAATTCATTGCCGTGCCGCAGCCCCCGTTTTACCGTCGACCTCACCCTAACGGGCCGATCTATTCAAGCGGCCGCTTCTGGAAATAACCTTATGACCCCAAAAGCAACCAAGAAAAAACTCATTGAAGTAGCCCTGCCGCTGGAGGCGATCAACAAGGCGGCGGCGCGGGAGAAGTCCATCCGGCACGGCCATCCCTCCACCCTGCATCTCTGGTGGGCCAGGCGGCCCCTGGCCGCAGCGCGGGCGGTGATCTTTGCCCAGATGGTGGACGACCCCTCGGCGCACCCCGATATTTTCAGGACCGAGAAGGAGCAGGCAAAGGAGCGGCGGCGGCTGTTTAAGATCATCGAGGACCTGGTCAAGTGGGAGAACACCACCAACGAGGAGGTCCTGCAGCGGGCCCGGGACGAGATCTGGCAGAGCTGGTATTATGCCTGTGCCGAAAACGCCGATCATCCACGCGCCAGGGAGCTGTTCGACCGGCACAAACTGCCGGCCTTCCATGATCCCTTTGCCGGCGGCGGTGCACTGCCCCTGGAGGCACAGCGGCTGGGGCTGGAGAGCTATGCCTCGGACCTCAACCCGGTGGCGGTGCTGATCAACAAGGCGATGATCGAGATTCCGCCGAAGTTCGCCGGCCGGCCGCCGGTGAACCCAGAGGCGCGTTTTGGGGGTACCTATAAGGCAAGGACTTGGCAGGGCGCTCAGGGGCTGGCAGAGGACGTGCGCTATTACGGCAAGTGGATGCGCGACGAGGCGGAGAAGCGCATCGGCCATCTTTATCCAAAGGTGGAGGTGACCGCGGAGATGACCAGGGAGCGGCCGGACCTGAAGCCCTATGTCGGCCGGAAGCTGACGGTCATCGCCTGGCTCTGGGCGCGTACGGTGAAGAGCCCCAATCCTGCCTTTGCCCATGTTGACGTACCTCTGGCCTCCACCTTCATGCTCTCAACCAAGGCAGGCAAGGAGGCCTTTGTGGAGCCGGTGATAGAGGACGGTGGCTACCGCTTCACGGTAAAGGTGGGCACGCCCAAGGATGCGGCAGCGGCAAAGCTCGGAACCACTGCCGGCAAAAGGGCGGCGTTTCGCTGCCTGATGTCCGGCGTACCGGTTACCTATGACCACATCCGGGAGCAGGGCAAGAAGGGACAGATGGAGTCGAAGCTGATGGCGGTGGTGGCTGAGGGAGATCGTGGCCGCATTTATCTGCCTCCCATGAGCTATCATGAAAATATCGCTCGCAAGGCAGTGCCGGATTGGAAACCTGACATGTTGCTTCCCGATAACCCTCGTGATTTCAAGACTCCGAATTACGGTTTGACAACCTTTGGCGACCTCTTCACCCCGCGCCAGCTTGTGGCACTGAACACCTTCTCCGATCTGGTGGCCGAGGCGCAGGAACGGGTCAGGAAAGATGCCCTCCCCGCTGGCCTGTCTGACGACGGCAAACCACTGCGCGACAACGGAGCCGGTGCAACCGCCTACGCCGAGGCGGTGGGGGTGTATTTGGGCATGGCCGTAAGCAAGATGGCTGATGCTCAATCGTCTTTATGTCGGTGGAAGACGACAATGGACCAATCAATCGCCACATTCGGTCGTCAGGCACTGCCCATGGTGTGGGATTACTCTGAAGCAAACGCGTTTGGCGAAATGGCTGGAGATCCAATTGTTTCGCTGAAAAATATGATGCGCGTTGTGGATCAGCTTCCTGCGCGAAATGTCGGATACGTTGTGCAGGCTGAAGCTCAGTCACAGAATTTGACAAAAGGTTTTGCCGTTTCCACTGACCCTCCCTACTACGACAATATCGGCTATGCTGACCTTTCGGATTTCTTTTATGTCTGGCTGCGTCGCTCTCTGAGGCCTATTTTTCCCGAATTGTTTGCTACCATGGCAGTGCCGAAGGCCGAAGAACTGGTCGCCACCCCCTATCGGCATGGCAGTAAAGAAAAAGCGGAATCCTTTTTCCTGGAAGGCATGACTAAGGCCATGCACCGTTTGGCCGAACAATCACATCCGGCCTTTCCGGTCACCATCTATTATGCCTTCAAACAGTCTGAGAGCGATGGCGGCGACGGTACTACCAACACCGGCTGGGACACCTTTCTCGCTGCCGTCATTGAGGCCGGTTTTGCCATCAGTGGCACCTGGCCGATGCGAACCGAACTTGGAAATCGCATGATCGGCTCCGGCACCAACGCCCTCGCCTCCAGTATCGTCCTCGTCTGTCGGCCACGTTCGTCGGGTGCAAACATTGCCACCCGCCGCGAGTTTCTCACCGCGCTGAAAACCGAACTTCCCGAGGCCTTGCGCCACCTCCAGGCCGGCAATATCGCGCCGGTCGACCTCGCCCAGGCGGCCATCGGTCCCGGCATGGCGGTATATACCCGCTATGCCAAGGTGCTCGATGCCGACGGCATGCCACTCACCGTGCGGGCTGCCCTGGCCCTCATCAATGAGGTGCTGGACGAGGTCCTGGCCGAGCAGGAGGGCGATTTTGACGCCGATTCCCGCTGGGCACTGGCCTGGTTCGAGCAGCACGGCTTCAGCGAGGGCGAGTTCGGCGTGGCCGAGATTCTGTCCAAGGCCAAGAATACCAGCGTGGCCGGCATGGTGGCTTCCGGCATCCTTGTTTCCGGCAAGGGCAGGGTCCGTCTGCTGCAGCCATCCGAGCTGCCGGCAGGCTGGGACCCGGCCACCGACAACCGCCTCACGGTCTGGGAGATGGTGCACCACCTCGTCCGCGCCCTGGAGGCGGCCGCCGAGCCCGCCGCCGCCGAGCTGGTCGCCAAATTGGGCTCCCGGGCCGAGACCGCCCGCGAACTTTGCTACCGCCTCTACACCGTCTGCGAGCGCAAGAAACGGGCCTCCGAGGCCATGGCCTACAACAGCCTGGTCCAGAGCTGGCCGGAGATCACCCGCCTGGCCGGGGAGCGAGAAGCTGCCCAGGAACCGTCCAGGAAACCGCAACAGCCCGTATTGTTTTAGAAGGAGTAACCCATGGCTATGACCAACCACGAACGGGTGGGCAAGGCGCTGGAACTGCTGAAGCAGGGGCTTGGTCCCTTTGTGGAAAGGGAGTTCAAGAACGCTTTTCAGGACAAGGCCCAGGCGGAGATGGCCCGTTATCTGGGCGAGGACCGGCTCAATGCCAAGCGGCCAGTTGAGGAATGGGATGCCGCGGTCCTGTGTAAAATAATGTGGGATGGCTGGAACGAGGTATTCCGCAAGACCTTGGGCCGCGCGGAACGCAGCCTGGTATCGGAGATCCGTGATTGGCGCAACATGTGGGCCCACCAGCAAACCTTCTCCAGTGACGATGCCGACCGGGCGCTGGATTCCATCGAGCGGCTGCTGGCCGCTGTTTCTGCTGCCCAGGCCGATGAAGTCCGGCGTATGAAACTTGAGCTTCGGCGGGTTGTTGCCGACGAGCAGGCGCGGGGCGCTCGGCGTAAGGGGGCCGGTATCGCCATTGAAGGTCATGCAGCGGCCCACCTGAAGCCGTGGCGGGAGGTGATCACCCCCCATGCCGATGTCGCCAGCGGCCGCTATCAGCAGGCAGAGTTCGCCGCCGACCTCTGGCAGGTCTATCTGGGTGAGGGGAGCGCTGAATACCGGGACCCGGCGGAATTCTTCCGCCGCACCTTTCTGACGCAGAGCCTGCACAAGCTGCTGATCGGGGCCATGGAGCGGATCAGCGGCACGGGCGGCGATCCGGTGGTGCAACTGCAGACCAATTTCGGGGGCGGCAAGACCCATTCGATGCTGGCGCTTTTTCACCTGTTCTCCGGGGTCAGCGCCAAAGAACTGCCCGGCATCGAAGAGGCGATGCAGGAAGCCGGTCTGAAATCACTTCCCAGGGCCAACCGGGTGGTGCTGGTGGGCAACAAGATTTCGCCCGGCAATCCATCGGTCAAGCCGGACGGTACGGAGGTGCGGACCCTGTGGGGCGAACTGGCCTGGCAGCTTGGTGGCAGGAAGGCGTACAAACTCATCCGCCGGGACGACGAAAGCGCCACCAGCCCGGGCGACCGGCTTCGGGAGCTGTTCAACGAGTATGGCCCCTGCCTGATCCTGGTGGACGAATGGGTGGCCTATGCCCGTCAGCTCCATGACCAGAGCGATCTGCCAGGCGGCGGCTTCGAGACCCAGTTCAGCTTTGCCCAGGCCCTTACCGAGTCGGTCAGGGCTGCCAGGAGTTGTCTGCTGGTGATCAGCCTGCCCGCATCAGATACCGCGACCTCTCCCCATGCCCTGGCCAATGACGAGGAGGTGGGAGGCATCCGCGGCCAGGAGGCCCTGGCCCGGCTGCGCAACGTGGTCGGACGGCTGGAGTCTTCCTGGACGCCGGCCACGGCGGAAGAGGGATTCGAGATTGTGCGGCGAAGGCTTTTCGAGCCCATGCGGGCGGACCATTTCAAGCTGATGGACGCCACCGCCCGCGAGTTTGCCGACATGTATCGCAGCCAGCAGCAGGAATTCCCGCCGGAATGTCGGGAGAGCGATTACGAGAAGCGCATCAAGGCAGCGTATCCGATCCATCCGGAGATCTTCGACCGGCTCTATACCGACTGGTCCACCCTGGTGAAGTTTCAGCGGACCCGCGGCGTGCTGCGGTTGATGGCGGCGGTGATCCACAGCCTCTGGGAAAAGGGCGACCGCAACCCGTTGATCATGCCGGCCAACATCCCCATCGACGACAACAGGGTGCGCGACGAGCTGACCCGCTATCTCTCCGACAACTGGAAGCCGATCATCGAGAAGGACGTGGACGGCCCCGACTCCCTGCCGCTCACCATTGACGGCGAGGTGCCCAACCTGGGCAAGTTTTCCGCCTGCCGGCGGGTGGCGCGGGCCATCTATCTTGGTTCGGCACCGATTACCAGCGCCGCCAACAAGGGGGTGGAGGATCGGCGGGTGAAGCTCGGCTGCGTGATGCCGGGCGAGACGCCGGCGGTGTTCGGTGATGCCCTGCGCCGCCTGGCTCAGACCGCCACCTACCTGTACCAGGACGGCACCCGCTACTGGTACGACACCCAGCCCACGGTAACCAAGCTGGCCGAGGATCGGGCCGAACAGCTCAAGCGCAGCCCGGACAAGATCACCCATGAAATAGAGAACCGGTTGCGTACGGACCTGGCGCAGCGCGGGGACTTCAACCGCATCCATCCCTTGCCGGGGAGCAGCGCCGACGTGCCGGACGATACTGATGCCCGCCTGGTGGTGCTGGGCATTGACACCCCGTACAGCAAGGAGGGCAACTCCGCCGCCGAGATGGCCGTCAAGACGGTCCTGGAAACCCGCGGCACGGCCCCGCGTCTGTATCGCAATACCCTGATTTTTCTCGCTCCGGACAAGCAGCGCCTGCAGGATCTGGATGAGGCATTGCGGAAATTCCTGGCCTGGCAGTCCATCATCGCCGAAAAGGACGATCTTGACCTGCGGCCGCACCAGGTCAGGCAGGCTGAGTCGCAGTTGAAGACTGCGGACGGGACAGTCAGGGCCCGCCTGCCGGAGACCTACCAGTGGCTGCTGGTGCCGGTGCAGACATCGCCGCAGGCCCAGGTCACCTGGGAGATCCTTCGCCTGACCGGCCAGGATGGACTGGCGGTGCGGGCCTGCAAAAAGCTGCGCTCGGCGGAGTTGCTGCTGACCAGCTTCGCTCCGACCCGGTTGCGCATGGAGTTGGACCGCGTGCCGCTCTGGCGCGGTGATAGCGATAATGTCTCTGTGAGACAGCTTGTAGAGGACTTTGCCAGGTACCTCTACCTGCCGAGGCTCAAGGACTCAAAGGTATTGCTGGAAGCTATAGCCGCTGGCCCGGCACAAATGACCTGGGAAATGGACGGTTTCGCCTTTGCCGACAGCTATGACGAAAATGCTGGCCGTTATCGGGGGCTGGTTTATTTAAAGCCGGCAAAGCTCGCCGATGTTGATACTCCAGGGTTGCTGGTAAAGCCGGAGGTTGCGAAAAAGCAAATAGCTGAAGAGCGGAAAGAAACACCCGAATCTGGCCCTGGAGTTGAACCAATGGGAGGTGATGCCGGAAGAGACGGCGTGCCTCCGGAGCCTGGAAAAGAACCAGAGCCTGTTCCACCCCAGACAGATCAGCCCAGGCGTTTCCATGGTACGGTTCAACTGGACGCGACCAGGGTCGGCAGGGATGCCAGCGAGATTGCCCAGGAGGTCATCTCTCACCTCGCTGGCCTGGTAGGTTCATCGGTCAGAGTAACCCTGGAAATCGAAGCCGAGATCCCAGGCGGGGCGCCGGATCATGTGGTGCGGACAGTGACCGAGAACAGCAGAACTCTGAAGTTTATCAGCCATGGATTCGAGAAGGAGTGAAATGAATAGGGGTTGGGAATAGACAATAATCAAGTTACTTTTTTAAAAATTGTGATTGAGAGTGTGTGATCATGATTCATTCGCCGGAAAACAAAAAGAAGATAGAAAAAATTGCTGACGAAGCAATTATGACTATTTCTACCATTGCGGCAGAAGCGGAAAAGCAGCTTGCTGAGCGTCAGCAACCTCCCAATACGAATGTCTTTGTAAGCGCACAGACAGGTTTTTCAGGCCAAAACAGTCCAATTGATAATTTAAAACGCATACGCCAAGAAGTATCACAAAATTTAAAAGCTTTGGCAAGAGAGCCTGCCATAGCCAGGATCGTTGCTCTTAATGAAGACGGAATCGCACAAACCTACTACATCTGTCGTTCAGCGCCTATTTCTATTTCTGAATCAAATCTGAAATTATCCAGTTACAAGGCGCCCATCGGCAGGCTTGCTTCAATCCCTGTCGGCGACGAGGTTGATCTCCAAATCGGAGGTCAAAATAGAACATTTGAAGTTGTTTCCAGAACGAATCTTCACCCGATGTTTGATGCGGGATGGGATTCTCTTAATAATGCTATCGAAGATTCTGATTTTATCGTCACCATCCCCTCCTTCAGAAAGATTATCGCAGACGGCAGGTCAAAAGAAGTTACACAGGACTTGCTGATGAGTCTTCTTGAAGATGAAGAATCTGGAGGAATAATTATAGACGGATTGCGAAGAAGTGTGATTGACAGAATCCAGCTTCGCGATCAACCCATTCTCGACCAATACCAGGATGAGATATTCAGACTTCCCATTGATAGACAATTATTGATTCAGGGACCCCCAGGAACCGGCAAAACCACCACCCTAATCCGGCGTCTTGGACAAAAGCTCGACATATCGTTTCTTTTAGAAGATGAACAAGAACAGGTGCGGTATACCCTGTCGACTGAAACCGCCCTCCCGCATGATCAAAGTTGGATCATGTTCACTCCAACTGAACTGCTCAAACTCTATATTAAAGAAGCATTCAACAGGGAAGGAATCCCTGCTCCGGATAAACGCATCCAGACGTGGAACGAACTGCGGAGACACCTGTCCCGAGAAGTACTTAGAATACTTAAATCTGGAACGGGGGGAAGCCTTACCCTTCGAGAAGATGCATCAATTCTTCTTCCGTCTGCAATAACGGAAAGTAACGAATGGTATGAAGATTTTCGTTCATATTTTCTTTCTGACATTCAAGTAAATCTCAAAAAATTAGTTGAATGGCTTGGCAATGCTAAAGATTCGAGGGTGATCGCTGTTGCAGCAAAAGCCACAAAAATATTGTTTTCAGTTAATTCGTCGGAAATACAGCGAGTTAACATCAACAAAATCAAAGAACTTACCACTCTTGAAGAGGAGATCAATAGACTGCTGCAATCTTATGGAGATATTTTAGATAATTCAATAAAGGAATGGATAAATACAATTTTAGGAACTGATGAAGCATTTCTCGACAAGCTTGCTGCATTTATTGATTCTCTTGAATTGTCTACAACTAAGATTGAAGAAACAGAAGATGAGGATGAAGATGAGGATGAGGAAGGAGTACTTTCTATTCAGACAAGTAGAAATATAAAAACCAGTAGAAAAGACGCCTTTCGAGAATATTCTTTGGCCATGAAGAGATGGGCGAGGATTAAGTACAGAGGAAAAACGCTAAACCCCTTGAGCAAAACTGCACGCATTGTGGAGTGGATGGGTGAACGTACGCCGGCGATCGAGGACCTTCGAGAGGCTGGACTTAAGTTGGAAACTCAATCAAAACTTCGCAAACTTTCTAACCCTTCAAAACTCTATTTTGATCAAATTCCGAAAGGCTATCTGCAATTCAGAAAAATAAGAATAAAAGAGAACAACTGGTATGATGATAATTCACTTATTGAGAATATGATCAGAAATCGAGAAGTTAACGGACTCGAGCTTGACATAATTATACTCACGATGCTCAGACATTCTTCAGAAATTATAAAAATAATACCTGCAGATGTTATGGAGAAAAAGTCTAAATATTCTAAGATTATAGAATTACAATTTGAATACCGGAATCAGGTAATGGTGGATGAAGCAACAGATTTCTCGCCAGTACAGTTGGCGTGTATGATGGAACTCTCACATCCGAAAATGCGTTCTTTTTTTGCATGTGGTGATTTACTGCAACGGGTCACGCACCATGGGATAAGAAGCATGAAACAGGTTGAATGGGTCTCAAAAGATATTGAAGTACGTCCCGTGAATATTGCCTATCGCCAAAGCAAAATGCTCATTCAACTGGCGAGGAGCATTGCTGCTCTTGGAGGAGAGAGCCTCGATTCTATAATAACCCCAAAGGCATATATCGATAATGAGGGAGAGAAGCCAGTATTAGCAGAAAATATCGAGGGCAATGATTTGGCAGTATGGCTTGGTGATAGGGTTTGTGAAGTTGAAAGGCGGATAGGAAAACTACCCTCCATAGCAATATTCGTTGATGAAGAACCTGAAGTTGAGCCGTTGGCTAAAAAATTAAGCGAAACACTACAAAGTCATAACATTGCAGTTGCCAGTTGTCCCCAAGGCAAGGTCATCGGCCATGATGGCGCTGTTCGTATTTTTGATGTTCAGCACATTAAAGGTTTGGAGTTTGAAGCGGTATTTTTTGTCGGTGCTGACAAACTGGCTATGCGTGAGCCCGATATTTTTAATAAATTTCTCTACGTAGGAGCAACACGTGCAGCAACATATTTTGGCTTGACCTGCGTGGGGACATTACCGGTGGTCATGGAAAGCATTCGAGATCAATTTGTTTATGCATGGGGGAATGACTAGGCGAATGGCCTGTGAATCTTTACATAAAGTGTTATCCGCTGTAGCAAATATGTTCACAAATAAATTTTATTGGAATAATTATATTTTTGGTTCATCCGGTTTGAGCGTACTTAATTGAAAAAGTGGACATACTGTGCCTTTCTAAAGAAGAGACCAATCAACTTT
>ENA-OSEO01002780-OSEO01002780.1-sediment-metagenome-genome-assembly--contig:-NODE-2780-length-23113-cov-10.504428_pt1 | contig 23113 bp, 24 predicted proteins | sample MGYA00237883_ERZ534232 | MGnify/ENA metagenome assembly ERZ534232
TCAATCAAAACCTCATAAGAAAGGGGAATTCCTTTGCAGATAATCGGGAGATCCGAATGGTCCGGGTGCAATCCGGCCAGGGGATTGATCTCCAAAAAATAAGGTTGACCGGCCTCATCGCACCGGATATCCACGCGACCCCCATCACGGCAACCCAAAACCTGCCAGGCGCTGAGGGCGATGTCTTCAGTTTTTCGGATCAACGGTTCTGCTGAGGATCGGACCGAACGATATTGAACCAGTTCTTCGCAACGCTCCTTATTGACGTAAGAATATACTCCCGCTTCAGCTCCGGCCAGCAAGATCACCTCAATGGTGCCCAAGACCTCGGCATCCGTTCCTGTCCCGATAATTCCAACGGTAAACTCCCTTCCGGAAAGATAGCGCTCCACCAGAACCGGCTGGTGGTAGGTACGTCCCAAGGCCCCGCAGGCCGAGGCCAGATCACGGCGGTGATGAATGATTGAATGAGGGCTTATCCCTTTTCCCGTACCTTCGGCCACCGGCTTGATAAAATAAGGCGGGGGAAAGGTCACCAGCATTTCGTCACCCTCTTTTTCCACCACGCAAAAATCGGATGTTGGAATCTTAGCATCCCGGATGACCCGTTTGGTCATTCCCTTATGAAGGGTCAGGCTCATAACCAGCGGATCCGAGAAGGTGTAGGGAATGTTATATACGTCCAGAATCGCCGGTACCTGAGCCTCCCGGCCAATACCGTTTATTCCCTCGGCAATGTTAAAGACCAGATCCCAGCGGTTTCCCCGGGCCAGTCGATCTATGAGCCTGCGGACATTCCCAATGCGATCCGTTGTATGCCCCAGTCCCTTGATGGCGGTTTCGAGAGCGTCAATGGTGTCTTCCCGGTCGAATTCGGCTGTTGCCAATTCGTCATACCCGGCAGCCAGGTAGTCGGACCGCAGATCATAGGTCAAACCGATCTTCATAACTGCAAATCTCCTTTTTCCATAATTTCCTGGTAGAGCAGGTGATGCCAATGCTCGGCCTCATCCTGGCAAAAACCTTGAATCGTTTGATCCAGGTGCTTGCCGGCCGGCAACAGATGTACGGGGCACTCCGGCGCCAGGTCCGGATAGAAGCCCTTGGCATTATAAAGATGCGGGTGCAGGCGGCAAATCAGAGGACGAACCTCCAATGGAAGGGTACACCCCATGGTGCTTAAAAACAGGCACTTGCCCGAAGATTCCCGTTTGACGACACGTCGTGTTCCATCAGGTCGAAACACCTGGCGATCCCACTGGGGATCATCCGACTGATCCCTGTAAGCTTCTGTGGTGCAACGGCGAAATTCATAGAAATCGTGCTTTTTTGTAAAATTGAAAATCCGATGCACATCGCCCCATGTTACGAAAATATCCGTCCCGACGCAACAGGTTTTGCCTTGCTGAGCGCAAAGGGCACATAGAACAACATGATCGATCATACTGATCCTCCCATACTCACCCATGGATGTTTAAACCTAAAATGAGCGTTTCAAACTTTGAAAGGGGATAAAATCTTTTTTTTTAGTTTAAAAAATAAAAGCCTTAAACACAAAAGACTTGCCAACGGCAAGCCTTGAAAATGTCTTTATCGCGCAGTCATCCGTAATAAGCTGGATTGTCAGCTACCGACAACATCCTGGAGGGACACTTAAGTGTGTCCCTCCTTATAGTGCGACACTCATTAAAGAACGCTTACGTCTGGATGCCATCGAAAATGATGTCTATTCCATTGGAATGCCCTCAACGTTTTCATGGATCACAGAGCTGTGCGCAAACGACGGGAGTATGCAACGCTGCGGGTCCGGATACTGAAAAGTTTTACCTTCATAGTTGCGCAGAAACCACTCCGAACCGTCGCGACCCATGACGTACTCGGGCATTACGGGAATCTTGCCGCCTCCCCCTGGGGCATCGATCACATAAGTGGGAACGGCATAGCCGCTGGTAAAGCCTCTCAATCCTCTGATGATTTCCAATCCTTTCTCTACGGACGTACGAAAATGTGAAGATCCTGAAATGGGATCACATTGGTACAGATAATAGGGCCTCACCCTCATCTTCAGCAAGTGGTGGACCAGTTCCGTCATGGTATCGACGGTGTCGTTAATCCCCGCCAAAAGCACCGTCTGGGAGTTCAGGGGGATACCGGCATCCGCCAGCATGGCACAGGCCCGATAGGATTCCGGCGTGCATTCATCCGGATGGGTGAAATGAAGACTCATCCATATCGGATGATGCCGCCTCAGCATTCGAACCAACTGAGGCGTGATGCGCTGGGGCAATACAGCCGGAACTTTCGTCCCGATGCGCACGATCTCAACATGGGGTATCTGCCGCAGTTTTGTTAGAATCCAATTGAGGCGATCATCATTCAACGTTAATGGATCTCCTCCGGAAATGAGAACGTCCCGGATCTTAGTGTCGGCCCGGATATAATCCATGGCCTTTTCCAGGCGATCCCGGTTAGGGTATATTCTGCCATGCCCGACTACCCGTGATCGTGTGCAATACCGGCAGTAGGTGGAACAAAAATCAAGCGCAAGCAAAAGAACTCTGTCCGGGTACCGATGGACAAGCCCCGGCACAGGACTTTGACGATCTTCGCAAAGGGGGTCGTCGGCCTCTTCGGGGGCTTTAAAAAATTCATGGACAGTGGGAACCACCGTTCGTCTCAAAGGAGAATTGGGGTCTTCCCGGGAGATAAGGCTCATATAATAGGGCGTTATCCCCAAGGGCAGTTTGACCGACAAATTCCCCAAGGCGTCCGTTTCCTCTGTTGAAAGGGTTAAAAACCGGCGGAGCTGAAGGATCGTATGTATTCGATGACTGATCTGCCAGTGCCAGTTATGCCATTCCTTGTCATTTACAGCCGGAAAGAACTTGCGTCGGAATGCCTTGGTTTTTTCGGATGTTTTGGGTTGTCGTTTAACGGCAAAGGGAATAACGATCGCCGTTTTCCGGGGAGTAATGATTTCCTGGGAGCTGGGTTGAAGGTTGGTTAATGATAGCAATCTACCTGGAGGTTCTTCACAATCCTCCTGAATTTCATCTTGGTGCGCAACTTTATGGCATTGTATAAGCGATGTTCCATCATCCATTTCTTGTTCCTCCTTTATTAAGAAGTGAGAAAATATTACGATTCACTCTAATATCATCTTTTAAAAAATCAAGTGATTTTTTGACACTTTTTCATTTTTTTTAAAAAAAATTCGGGGGTCTGGATATTGCTGATACATTCTATCGGTCTAGAAAATTTGTTTATTAAGGAAAAAATATTCGGATGATTGGAAAAATCGTGTGCGGATGAGAATAATGCCGGATTTAATCCGGTATCGGATTTGCGCTAAGTTGCCCGCAGGCCGCAGAAATATCCTGCCCCTTGCTGTGCCGGATAATGGCGGTATAATTGTTTTTGGTGAGGATATCCCTGAAGTTGAGGATTACGGAATCTTCAGATCTCTCAAATCTGCATTCCTTAAAGGTATTAAAAGGGATAAGATTTATCTTTGCCCGTATCGGTCTCAGCAACCTGACCAGGCGTTTTGCATCTTCTTCGGAATCATTGATCCCTTTGATTAGAATATATTCAAACGTAATTCTTTGCCGGGGCATCAGAGGGTAGTTTGCGCAGGCCTTGAGAAGGCGTTCAATGGGGTAATTTCGATTGATGGGCATCAGCATGTCCCGGGTTTTGTTCTCGGTGGCATTTAATGATATGGCCAGATTAACGCTCGTCTCACGCCCCAAAGCGGAAAGCTTGGGAACAAATCCTGCTGTTGAAACCGTCAGCCTGCGGCTTGAAAATCCAAGTCCGACATCACTATCGATAATGGTGTTAATTGCACCGACAACATTGGAATAATTGGCCAAAGGCTCACCCATCCCCATCATTACGATATTGGTGAGACGTTTTGAGTCACCGATGTCATATGCAACATCGCGAACTTGTGCGATGATTTCGCCTTTTGTGAGATTTCTTGCAAACCCGCCTCTGGCTGTGAGGCAAAACCGGCAACCTTGCGCACAGCCGACCTGGCTCGATATGCAAAGTGTATAATGATCCTTTTCCGGAATGAGCACACTTTCAACATATTTGCCGTCACCGAGTTTAAACAGATATTTCTTCGTACCATCCTGCGAGGTTTCGATGCGCGCCTTTTCAAGCCGTTTGATGGAAAAATGGTGTGAAAGTCTTTCTCTGATCTCCTTTTTTATATCGGTCATCGCGTCGAACGTATCGGTTTGTTGAAGATAGACCCATTTTAGGATCTGGTTGGCACGATAAGGTTTGATATCTCTTAATTTAAGCCATAAAATAAGGTCATCTCTTGTGAGTTCTTTGATATCTGTTTTTGGTAATATAGCGCTCATGTGCTGAAATGATAGGGCGTAAATTCAACGTATCAATAATTTTTAGCTAAAATCGTTTTATGATTTTATTAAATCTTGACATAGCATTATTTTACGATTACATTCAAGGATTTTAAAATTCAGATTTCATTGGTACTTTTATGTTTGATAATTTAAGTGACAGACTAAATATAATATTTAAAAAGCTCAAGGGGCACGGTAAATTAACGGAAAAAAATATCGAGGAGGGACTCCGGGAAGTCAGGATGGCCCTTCTCGAGGCCGATGTTCACTACGGCGTCGTAAAAAGTTTTATTTCCGGCATTAAGAAACGTTCCCTGGGTCAGGAAGTCATGTCGAGCCTGACTCCCGGTCAGCAGGTAATAAAAATAGTCAACGATGAACTGACCGAACTGATGGGGGGCAAGATTGAAGACCTGGATCTTTCCGGTTCTATGCCTGTATCGATAATGCTGGTAGGACTTCAGGGCTCTGGCAAAACCACAACAGCCGGTAAACTTGCTGTTTTTTTGAGAAAAAAGGGAAGAAAACCTTACCTGGTCCCGGCAGATATTTACCGGCCGGCAGCCATTGATCAACTTCAAAAGCTGGGCCAGCAATTGTCTGTTCCGGTATTCCCTTCCAGTGTGGAGATGAATCCTGTGCAAATTTGCCAGGACGCCCGAACCGCGGCGCACCAAACAGGATGTGACATCGTAATCATCGATACGGCCGGGCGGTTGCATATAGACGAAGCATTGATGGATGAACTTTGCCGTATCAAAGATGCGGTAAACCCTTCCGATATTCTCCTGGTCGCTGACGCCATGACAGGTCAGGACGCCGTAAATATCGCCAAATCGTTTAACAACGCCGTTGATATCGGGGGCGTTGTTCTTTCCAAGATGGATGGTGATGCCCGTGGCGGAGCAGCCCTGTCGATCAAATCGATCACCGATAAACCGATAAAGTTTATTGGTGTCGGTGAAAAACTGAGTGATCTGGAGCCGTTTCACCCTGACCGGATGGCTTCCAGGATACTTGGAATGGGCGACGTCCTTACCATGATCGAAAAGGCCCAATCCGTCGTTGACGAAAAAAAAGCAGCCGAGCTCGAAAAAAAGCTAAGAAAAAATGAATTTACACTGGAAGACTTTCGTGATCAAATGGTTCAGATAAGGAAAATGGGCTCCATGTCTGATCTGCTGGGTATGATTCCGGGCATGAGCAAAATGAAGCAGCTCAAAAATCTTGAAGTTGACGATAAAGAATTTATAAAGATTGAAGCGATCATCAATTCCATGACACCCCAGGAACGGCGTCAGCATGCATTAATCAAAGGAAGTCGCCGAAAAAGAATTGCTAAAGGGAGCGGAACCAGTGTACAGGATATAAATAAGTTGCTTAAGAATTATACTCAGATTTTGAAAATGATAAAACAAATAAATAAAGGCGGCATACGCGGGATTGGTCCGGGCATGCCCTCATTTTGAAGGAGAAATTTATATGTCAGTTAAAATCAGACTGGCCAGATACGGTGCAAAGAAAAAACCTTTTTATCGAATCATTGTGGCTGATAGTAAATCCCCTCGCGATGGAAGATTCCTGGAAAATGTCGGCACGTACAATCCCTTGCCGGACCCACCCGAGGTGGTTCTAAAACAAGAGAGAATCAAATACTGGATTGATCAGGGTGCAATTCCCACAGACACTGTAAAAAGCCTTTTGAAAAAAGAAGGTTTTTTTGCTAAACTTACATAGTATCTTTGCCTCTAATTCTCAATAGCCAACAAAGGAGAAGGAGCTATGAAAGAGCTGATCAAATATATCGCACAAGCGCTGGTTGATCGTCCGGAACTGGTTGAAGTTTCAGAGGTAGAAGGTAACCAGACATCGGTATTAGAACTCAAGGTGGCCAAAGAGGATTTGGGAAAGGTGATCGGAAAACAAGGTCGGACAGCACGGGCCATGCGAACCATATTGAGCGCCGCTTCTGCCAAACTCAAAAAGCGATCTGTTCTTGAAATCATCGAATAGTATCGTGGGAAAAAGTCGGTTTCTTGCTGTTGGAAAGATCGTTGGCGCCCATGGCGTAAAAGGAAACCTCAAGATCTGTTCTTACGCTGAGTCCGTATCTGTTTACAAGCCGGGCGGTTCGATCATTGTAAGACGTGCCGGGAATATTGAAATAAACCATACGATCAAATGGGCCAAACCTCACGGTAAATCCATTCTTCTATCATTTAAAGATATTGAGAACCGTAATGCGGCTGAAACCCTGGTCGGTTCCGAGCTTTTCATTGAACGGACGGCGCTTCCTGAGCTCGAAGAAGGGGTTTATTATTGGGTTGACATCATTGGTCTCTCGGTTTTTACAGCCGATAATCGGTACATCGGCCATGTTGAATCGATAATGGCCACCGGCAGCAATGACGTTTATGTCGTTAAAGATCCGAACAAAGAAAACAATAATGAAATCCTGATCCCGGCAATTGAATCGGTGGTTTTAGACATAGATTTTGAGCATAAGCGAATACGGGTGGATTTACCCGAAGGATTGTGAAAGAAAAAAGGATGAATTTCATCGTCCTAACGATTTTTCCGCAAATGTTTACCCCTTTTTGGGAACACGGAATCATCAGAAGAGCGATCGATCAGCATAAAATTAGTACTTCAGCAATAGATATCAGAGAGTTTGCGGAAGGAAGGCACCGCACCACGGATGACAGACCATACGGCGGGGGCTGCGGGATGATCATGAAGCCCGAACCACTGGCCGGTGCCATACAGACAGCAACAAAAATTGCACCCTTTTCGAAAAGGATACTGCTGACACCTCAAGGTCGACGCTTTGACCAGAACGTCGCCCATGAATTTTCATCATCAAAAGGACTCATCCTGATTTGCGGCCGTTACGAAGGTGTAGATGAACGGATCTGCCACGATTTCATCGATGATGAAATTTCCATTGGTGATTATATCCTTACTGGGGGTGAGCTGGCTGCCATGGTGGTCATTGATGCGGTTACCCGGCTTATTCCCGGAATACTCGGCGGTAAGGACTCGGCTGATCAGGATTCATTTTCAGATAGCGTTTTAGAATATGCTCAATATACACGGCCCAGAACCTTTGAGGGGCATGAAGTTCCTGAAGTTCTGTTGTCGGGTAACCATAAAGAAATCGAGAAATGGAGGCTTGAAACATCGCTGATACGTACATTTCTGAAACGGCCGGATTTGCTGGAGAACAAAGCCCTGAGCAAACAGGAGATTGAAATTCTGAAAAAATGGCGTATGGATATTGAAAAAATCATACACAACCAATCTTTATATAGCCCTGGTGCATTATCCGGTAGTCAATAAGAACGGCAAAATCATCGCATCCGCGGTAACAAACCTTGATTTGCACGATATATCGAGATCAGCAAGGACATATGGCGTCAGAGCTTTTTATGTGGTTACGCCCCTCTCTGACCAGAAAGAACTGGTTGAAAAAATTGTGTTGCACTGGTTAGAAGGGACGGGCGCCAGATATAATCCAAAACGTAGAGAAGCACTGGAGCTGATCTCAATTAAAGATTCTCTGGATGAAGTGATAGAACATGTTCGGGAAAATACCGGAGATTTTCCCAAAACGGTCGTCACCAGCGCCGGTCACAGCCCTCGTAACATTAGTTTTAAGCGTTTTGGTGAAATGTTGCAGGATGGCACCCTTTATCTTTTAATATTGGGTACCGGCTGGGGGCTTTCGGAAAACTTTATGGCTGAGGCCGACTACGTCCTCAATCCGATTTTAGGAAATACGGATTACAATCACCTGGCCGTGAGGTCTGCCGCCGCCGTTATTCTTGACCGACTTTTTGGGAAAAAAGAATGAAAGCCGGTAGGAAATCGGCCAACGCTGATAAACGTGAGTCATGAAGAAACAGCGAATGTGTGACGTTTATATGAATTTGAATTAACTTGTTATTTTGGAGATTAATATGGAAAGGGTTAAACAGATACAAAGAGAAATAATGCGGATGGATCTGCCCAGTTTTGCCCCAGGCGATACAGTTAAAGTTCATGTAAAGATAACAGAAGGGGAAAAAGAACGTATCCAGGCTTTCCAGGGAGTTGTGATCAGTAAACGAGGCGGCGGAGCCGACGCGACATTCACTGTTCGGAAGGTTTCATACGGCATTGGAGTTGAACGTATTTTTCCACTGCACTCTCCTGTAATCGATAAAATTGAGGTCATTAATTACGGTCGCGTCCGCCGGTCAAAAATTTATTATTTGCGCAAATTAAGGGGCAAAGCGGCAAGACTAAAAGAGCGTCGTATCAATTAATCGGAAACATATTCAATCTGCTATTTTACGAGATTTCATGGGACGAAATCTGTGGTTGTTCGAAAGAAAAGCTTTTCAAAAAGGCTTTTCAAGAATTGCAGGTATTGATGAAGCCGGCCGGGGACCCTTGGCCGGTCCGGTTGTTTCTGCGGCAGTTATTCTGCCTTTTTCTTTTCAGGTTCCCGGAATATCCGATTCAAAAAAATTAACGCCTAAAAAGCGCGGGTATCTCTACGAAAAGATTTATGACTTTGCCGTTTCCGTCGGGATCGGAATCATCGACCCGTTGGAAATCGACCGCATCAACATCCTTCAAGCCGCTCTCGCATCCATGACCATGGCAGTTGAAAATCTTGTCCCTCAGCCGGATTGCCTTCTTATTGACGGCACGTTTATGATTTCGTCAATTCTGCCGCAGGAGCCGATACCCAAAGGTGATGACCGCAGCATTTCCATTGCGGCTGCATCAATCATTGCAAAGGTAACCCGTGACAGGTTGATGGAAAGGTACCATCAGGATTACCCTCAGTTCGGATTTTTCAACCACAAAGGATACCCCACAAGATCGCACAAGGAAGCGATTCGGAGATTCGGCTGCTGCCCGATTCACAGAAGAAGCTTTAAAGGGGTTAAGGAACATCTGTAACCCTTTGTCAGCAAATTAAATCTCTGCTCTCAATTTCCAAAAACGATAACGGTGCTATAAGATGCTCAATCAGCGACAGGAATTCGGCAAAGAAAGTGAGTCGCTGGCCGTGCGGCATCTTAAAAAAAACGGGTATAAAATTTTAGAGCAGAATTACCGCAACAAGCTTGGTGAAATAGATATTATTGCCAAAGAAAAGGGAACCCTGGTTTTTGTTGAAGTCAAAGCCAGAAGGACCCCTTTTTTCGGAAATCCCAAATGGGCGGTAACATTCAAAAAACAACGCAAAATCTCCATGGTTGCCCTTTACTATCTCAAATCCACCAAACAGACCCATATCAAAGCAAGATTCGATGTTGTTGCCCTTAGTTGGGCAGAAGACAATCCTCAGATAGAGATTATCAAAAATGCCTTTGAACTCGCCTACGGATAAAACACAAAATACTCCGGGGGCAGGCACGCTTTATGTGGTGGCTACTCCCATCGGAAACTTGGATGATATCACTGTAAGGGCGTTAAATATCTTCAGACAGGTCGATCTAATCGCTGCGGAAGATACCCGACACACAGGAAAGCTGCTGAAGCATCATCATATCAAGTGCCGCCTGATTTCTTATCATGAGCATAATGAAGCAGAAAGAACGCCGCTTTTGGTTGAACGAATGAAATCCGGATCATCCATAGCGCTGGTATCGAATGCCGGCACGCCCACAGTTTCGGACCCGGGATATATGCTTCTTCAAAGCGCTGTTAAAAACAGTATAAGGGTTGTGCCCATTCCCGGCGCTTCTGCCGTGGTTGCCGCCCTCAGTATTTCCGGGTTGCCAACGGATTCTTTTATTTTCATCGGGTTTTCTCCAAAGAAAAAAACAAGACGACTGAAGCAGCTTCAAGAACTTGCCGATGAAAAAAGGACCCTAATATTTTATGAAAGTCCGGGACGTATTTCGGCTTTTTTGAATGAAATCAATGAGATTATGGGAGACAGATACAGCGTGCTTTGCAGAGAGATGACCAAACTCCACGAAGAGTTTTTGCGGGGCCGTTTATCCGAACTGATAGAAGCATTATCCCGTCGTCCGGCTGTTAAGGGCGAATGCACCCTCCTTGTGAAAGGCTGTGAAGAAAATAAAGAAGTTTCTCAGGACATTGTTCGCGCCGAATTGATTGAAGCACTGAATAGGAAGGGGAGTAAAATATCCGAGATTTCCAGAATTATTGCCAAAAAATACGGCCTTTCGAAGAACAAGGTGTATGATGAAGCGTTGAGGCTGAAGGCACAACTCTCAAAGCTCAAAGAAAATGATGTTTTATATACTGTTAAGAAATAGAATCGCGGGGCGGAGTTATTTTGAGCAATATCGAACCTCAAAAATCAAGCATTCAAAGACAAATGATTCACCCGGTCATTCTTGTTGTTCCGGATAAAAAGCGGCAGCTAACCGGCAGAGAAAAAGTTTCCTTTCTCAGCAGGCATGCCAGAAGGGCGCTGGAAATATCCGCACAAAAAAACAGGATTCAACTCGGTGATCTTAAAAAAGATGAAAATGGTGTTCCTTTGCCCTTTAACGGAAATTACTGGTCTGTAACCCATAAGACCGGATATGTTGCAGGTGTCATTGCACGGGAAAGGATCGGCATTGATTTGGAGAAAATTCGCCCCGTCAATGAAGCGCTCTTTAGAAAAACAGCCCATGACAACGAATGGGCGGTTTCAGATACCGACAAAACCGTCCTTTTTTTCCGATACTGGACGTCCAAAGAATCCGTACTCAAGGCTTCAGGCACCGGCATTCGGGATTTGCTACAATGCCGCATCGAACGGATTATCGACGATAACGTTCTTGTCATAAATTACAAAGAGCAACATTGGTATATCGAGCATTTTTATTTCAACGGACATATTGCATCGGTTGTAAAAAACAATGTTGATGTTGAATGGACGGTTTTCACAGACACTTCTTTGCTCATTCCATAAACAAGGAGGATTTCATGACTGCTCCGGCGCTAAGAGACGCGGCTGCTGAAAGGTTTAAACCTTTTCAGGACGAAGTGTTAAAACGCCATAAAGATCAAATTCATTCCATAACCATTACCGGAAGTTCACTGACCGATGATTTCGATCCTGTAATATCAGATGTCAATTCCGTGCTTGTTCTTCATTCAATGGATTTGAAATTTCTTGAACTTCTGGCGCCGCTGGGGAAAACCTACGGCAAAAAAAGAATTGCATCACCGCTGATTATGACGCCCGGATACATCATGAATTCTCTTGATGTATTCCCCGTGGAATTTTTGAACATAAAACTGCTTCACAAAACAACATTTGGAGAAGATCTCTTTCAGTCCCTTGAAATCGATCGATCCGATCTCAGGCTGCAGAGCGAAAGAGAGCTGAAAGTAAAATTGATCGGGCTCAGACAGGGTTATCTTTCTTCTTCCGGTGACACCAAAATTCTAACGGACCTGTTTACCGGCACAGTTTCAGGATACATTCCTCTTTTCAGAGGCATTATCCTTATTTTAGGAAAGGAACCTCCTATAAATAATGACGAGGTGTTAACTGTTCTCGAAGAAATCACCGGTGTTGATACCCGTGTATTCAAAACGGTTTTAATACAAAAGAAGCAAAAAGGGAAACTCACGATAAAACAGCTGAACGCTATTTTTGAAGACTATTATGCCGCAATCGAAAAACTGGGAGATATTACGGATGGTATTCAAAAATAGACGTCTATCGTTAATAACCGGCGTTTTTATTTTATTTCTGGTTGTATCTGCTGTGCAGCCGGCAGATATCCCGGAAACGCCGTCGAGATATGTGGTTGACCTTGCCGGCGTTGTCGATGATGCTACGGAAACCAAGCTCAACGGTTATCTTCAGGAGCTTGAACAGAAGACAACCGCCCAGTTGGTAATCCTGACCATAAATCAACTTGAGGGGGAATCCATCGAAGATTTTTCACTAAGAATTGCCCATGACAAATGGAAGCTCGGTCAAAAGGGAAAGGACAACGGCGTGCTGCTTTTGATTGCCTTAAAAGACCGAAAGTACAGGATCGAGGTCGGTTACGGGCTGGAGGGGGTGCTTCCGGACAGCCTCGTCGGCAGCCTGGGCCGGGATTTGTTGGTACCTTATTTTAGAAAGGGTGACTACTCAAACGGTATTTTTGCTGCAGCCATTGCATTGGTCGATACCATTGCCAAAGATGCCGGGGTTAAAATAGAAGGAATGCCCTCGATAAAATATCGCACCCAGCCGTCAGGAAAAGGCAAACCCATCGATCCCATTTCCACCATAGTCGGCATCATATTTCTCATTATCATGGGGATACTGTTTATTAAAAACCCGAGAGCATTTCTGCTGTTTCTTTTATTCTCTTCCATGGGTGGCAGAAGAGGCTCATGGGGCAGCGGTGGGGGATTCGGTGGTGGGGGATTCGGCAGTTTCGGCGGTGGCGGCGGCGGTGGTTTTGGTGGGGGGGGTGCGTCCGGAGGATGGTAGAAGGAAATTGTTGAAATTCCTAAATGTTTTATTATCTATTGGAGGATTATTATGACAAAACAGATGAAAACCATACTCATTGTCGTGGGGATCGTTGTATTGATCGGGTTTATGATGTTCGGCAAAATTATCGCCGGTTATAACCAGGTCATTGCCATGGATGAAGATGTCAAGGGAAAATGGGCCCAGGTGGAAAACCAGTTAAAGAGAAGATACGATCTGATTCCCAATCTTGTTGAAACGGTAAAAGGCTACGCAAGGCACGAAAAAGAATTGTTCGAAAATATTGCACAAGCCAGAACATTATACTTTCAGGCCAAGGATGTAAAAGACAAAATTAACGCTTCAAACCAGCTTGAAGGTGTGCTCTCAAGGCTTCTTTTGCTTCAGGAAAGATATCCCGTACTAAAGGCCAATGAATCGTTTCTCAAACTGCAGGACAGTCTGGAAGGGACTGAGAACCGGATTTCAGTGGAACGAAAACGATACAATGAGTCTGTCCAAACTCTGAATACATATATCCGTACATTTTTCGGAAGGTTTTATGCCATGATTGCGGGTGTCTCGAGCGCTGCGTATTATGATGTTCCCGAGGCGGAACAAGCAGTGCCTGCAGTTAAATTTTAACATTTTTTCAGATTTTTGAATATATTACGGCTGTATGGGCTGTTGCCCGAATTACAGTGTTGTTGCACTGATAACTTATGGCTATTTTAGAACAAATCCCTGCGATGATCCGGATTATCATCGTTTTTGTTTTTGTGTTATTTTTGATCCGAAAAAAACTCTCGTTGGGCCATAGTTTTATTTTGGGGGCTGTTTCGTTAAGCTTTTTATACGGTTTGCACCCCAAACCCATGATCGTTTCCATGGCCAAATCGATCGTATATCCAAAAACATTGTCCCTGGCGCTCATAGTTTCCCTGATTTTGGTCCTCAGCAGCAGCATGGAAATTTCAGGCCAAATGAAACGTCTTCTTAAAAATTTCAGAGGATTAATCACAAACATCAAAATAAACCTAATTGTATTTCCAGCCCTTATCGGACTTCTGCCGATGCCGGGCGGCGCTGTTTTTTCCGCCCCCATGGTTAAAGACTTGGGAAAGCGGTCAGATCTTTCAGGCGACAAACTCAGTTTTATCAACTATTGGTTTCGCCATATCTGGGAATATTGGTGGCCTTTATACCCGGGTGTGCTGCTGGCGACCGTTTTGGCGAATGTTAACATTCTGAATTTTATCGCCTTCATGTTCCCGATTACATTACTTGCTTTATACCTTGGTTACCTGCCGTTAAAAGGCATTCAACAGGCTTTGGTAAACCATCGGGAAAAGGATTCCGATGTGCCCGTATGGCCGTTTGTAAAAGAGATGACGCCTATTTTGCTGGTAATTGTCCCAGGGCTTGGCATGGGCATAGGGTTCTCTTATTTGTTCCCGAATCTTACGGTTTCCAAAGAAATCGGTCTGATCCTTGCGCTTTTCATGTCAATCGGCTGGATATGGTTTTCAAATACCTTATCCAAAAACCAAATATGGAAAATCGTCAGCAACCCTCAAAATTTAAATATGATGTACATCGTTGCATCCATCCTGATCTTTAAGGGTATTCTTGAGGACAGCCATGCGGTCGGAGCCATCAGCAATGAATTGATTGTGCTTAAAGTTCCGTTGATGTTGATTTCGGTAATACTCCCGTTTTTGGTGGGACTCATCACAGGAATTACCATCGCATTTGTCGGTGTCACACTCCCCATACTGATTCCGCTGATTCATTCTCTTGGCGAAACCGGTTTTATGTTGCAGTATGTCATGCTGACCATCGTTTGCGGATTTTCAGGTGTGCTCCTTTCTCCGCTTCACCTGTGCCTTATTTTGTCCAATGAGTATTTCAAGACGAGCATGAGCGCCGTATACCGCCATCTCTGGTTGTTGTGTGCATGCCTCATGATTTCAGGCATCGTTTATTTTTTGATATCCCGTTGGATACTCAAATTAATTTGATATTATTTAAAAGGAGGGTTCCTATGATGTACATTAATGGCCAATGGGTAAACGCTGTCAGCGGTGCGACCTTTCCCTCCTATAACCCGTCAAATGGTGAAAAAATCGGAGAAGTGGCGGATGGGAATCAAAATGATGCCAAACTGGCCATTGAAGCTGCCCACCAAGCCTTCGGCCACTGGTCCGGCCTGACCGCCTACCAGCGGTCACAAAATCTTTACATGGCGTATCAGTTGATGATGGAACAAAAAGAACACCTTGCACGGGTGATGACCGAGGAGCAGGGCAAGCCTTTGAGAGCCTCTATGGGAGAGGTTCAATACGGAGCGGATTTTTTGCTCTGGTATGCGGAAGAGGCAAAACGAATCTACGGAGAAACCATACCGGCCCCACGGTCAGATCAGCGTTTTATTGTGATGCGCCAACCGGTGGGCGTGGTGGCCGCCATTACCCCCTGGAATTATCCCATATCCATGATTACCCGAAAAATTGCCCCGGCCTTGGCCGCCGGATGTACCGTTGTGTTGAAACCTGCGGAAGCGACGCCTTTGTGTGCTCTTGAAATGTTTAAAATTTTTGAGAAGGCCAAAATCCCGGCCGGTGTCGTCAATCTTGTTACCGCTTTGAACCCCGCTCCCATTGGTGAAACGTTTGTCACCCACCCGTTGGTATCCAAAATTACCTTCACGGGTTCCACGGATGTTGGCAAGATTCTGGCCCAAAAAGCAGCCCAACAGATAAAACGTGTATCTTTAGAGCTCGGTGGCCATGCACCGTATATTGTTTTTGAAGATGCAGATCCGGTCTATGCTGCCAAAGGTGCAGTGCTGGTCAAGTTCCTCAATACCGGTCAAGCCTGTATCAGCCCGAACAGGATTTTCGTTCATCACCGTATCACCGAGGCATTCATCGGGGAATTCAAAAACCGTGTATCCGGAATGCGTGCAGGCAGCGGATTTGAAACCGGCGTGACTATCGGACCTCTGGTGAACGCCGCAGCCCTTGATAAGGTTCAGCGGCAGGTCACGGACGCATTGGATAAGGGGGCGACTTTGGTTTGCGGCGGGAAAAGACTGATGGACAACAACCTCGACAAAGGATTTTTTTACGCACCGACGGTTTTAAGTAATGTCACGCCGGAAATGTTGATTTACAGAGAAGAAACATTCGGGCCGGTGGCTCCCATCATTACGTTTGATACCGAAGAATCGGTTCTGGCTATGGCCAACGATACCCATTATGGTCTGGCATCTTATGTGTATACACGTGACCTTTCCTGCGCGATGCGCATGTTCGAAAGACTTCGTTTCGCTATTGTCGGCATTAACGATATTAATCCAACAGCAGCCGCAGCCCCTTTCGGCGGCATGAAAGAAAGCGGATTGGGACGTGAAGGCGGCAAAGAAGGTATTGCCGAATATCTTGAAACCAAGCTGGGGGGTTTTTCCATACAATAAAAACCAAACACCATTAAGACTGAGCATGAAAAGGAGAAATAAAAACATGAGCTTACATGAATCCCCGTTAAAGGCCCAGCACAAATTTTCGGACTTTCTTTACTGGAATATAGTGATTTCCGTGCCGTTTATCACCGCCTGTGTTGCAATCGTTGAAAGGTCGACAATATGGTTAATCATATATATTATTGCATGCATTTCGCTGGTTATGGTTATTCTCCGATTTTATTGTATCCATTGCCCCCATTATCATCAAAACGGCAAGACATTAAAATGTATGTTTTTTTGGTGGATGCCTAAATTTTTCAAAGCGGAATCCGGTCCATTGAGCCTGTTGGAGAAGGCAGTTTCCCTCATGACTTGCCTTATCATCATCATTCTTCCCATGTATTGGTTATTGCAGCAGCCGGGGTTGCTGATAATTTACATCCTTTCTGTCGGGGTTCTGGGTGCAACATTAAGAAGATATGAATGCAAAAGATGCGTCTATTTTCAATGCCCGTCGAACTGTGTTCCGGAAGAATTAAAATAATAACACTATATCAACTGACGGCTCATAAGAACTTTCATTGCACCGGAACTGCATGTTGTAACCAGTGAAAGGGCCTCTGAAATACACAGGTTGATTTCCGACCTTTCGGAGCGTTTTATCTTCGCCATCGCTTCCATAATTTTCCTCTCGGCTCCGATGAAATTCATGGATCTTTCAACATGCTGTGCAATTCGTATCTCACCGGCCAGAGCTTCTAAAAAGGATGCCATCATTTTTTCGGCACCTAAGCGCACATTACCTTCAAGGCCATCCAGTGTTGCCAGGAGACCGGAAGCAATGATAAGTTCCGATTTTATCCGCTCAGCATACATATAAGTTAAAATCGCTTTTCGAGTATTCATCATTCACCTTGTTTTTCATGAACAATCTGAAACAGTTGGGTTTGCAAATTTAGAAATATGCCTTATGTTACAATTACGCATCGGCAAATGCAAGCAGGGCGTTTCACCGATGTTTGATTGACCGGTTCTTTGTGCCTGTCCTTTTTTTGACATAGCGTGAGCATTTCCTTCACAAGAACGTATATATACATTTTAAAAGGAGACAAGTCCATGAACTCAAAGACATTTAAGGCGATGGTCGTAACGGAAAAAGAAAACAGTCGGTTTGTCAGAGAAATAAAGGACAGAAACATAGATGACCTTCCTCAGGGAGATGTGCTTGTCAAAGTCAAGTATTCTTCATTAAATTACAAGGACGTTCTTTCTTCCATAGGAAACAGAGGCGTTACCAAACAATATCCGCATACACCCGGAATTGACGCCGCAGGGACTGTCGCCGAAAGCCAGAGCAAGGATTTTAAGATCGGAGATGATGTGATTGTTACGAGCTATGATCTCGGAATGAACACATCCGGTGGGTTCGGTCAATATATTCGCGTCCCGGCGGATTGGGTGGTCGGGATGCCCGAGAACCTTTCCCATCGGGAAAGCATGATATTCGGTACAGCGGGCTTCACTGCAGCCCTTTCGGTTTACCGGCTGGTTGATTACGGCATCACGCCGGATATGGGGCGCATACTGGTTTCCGGGGCAACCGGAGGGGTTGGAAGTATTGCGGTTTCCATACTTGTCAAAGCCGGCTATGACGTTGTTGCGGTCAACGGGATCGTGGATGAAAAAGACTTTCTCCTGGAAATCGGCGCCAAAGAGGTGATCAGTATTGAAGATGCCGCCGATTCCAGCGGAAAGCCGCTCCTTAAAGGACTTTGGGCCGGCGGAATTGATACCATCGGCGGAGAAATACTGGCAACGATGATCAAGTCCACTCATCCCGGCGGCGGAGTCACTTGCTGTGGAAATGTCGGGTCGCACGACCTGCCCTTAAACGTCTATCCCTTTATTTTGCGAGGGGTGACACTGATGGGAATCGATTCACAAAATTGCCCGATGCCCATGCGCTTAAAAGTATGGAATAAGATTGCGACTGACTGGAAACTGGATCGTTTGGAGTTATTGACCACCGAAGTGTCTTTGAATGAACTGAACGAAAGAATCGATCTCATCCTTCAGAAAAAACATAAAGGAAGAACCGTGGTGAAACTGCCGGAATAACCGACCCCGCGTAATAGAATCCGTCCTTGAAGTGATAGGAATTTCCTTTCATCACTCCGAACCGAGGTTTTCGATTCCGGGAAATAAATGCTAAAAACCGAACCGAATCCTTTCAATATTCGTCATCACGCTGTTCCCCGTCAAAGCATTTGTGAAGGACCGCTGCCATATCGGCCGTGATGGCAGGGGAATGCGGCTGCTCCAGAACTGGACTGTCCTGCAGGCACCGGGCCATATTGGACAGGATTTTCAGATGATTTTCCGGAGACTGGTCCCACGGACTGACCAGCGCCAGGATCAAACGTGTCGGTGCGGCACAGCCCGGAAGGGTCCATGGCCACATGCCGGCGCCGATCAGGATCGTCGTGTTTTCCGCCGCGTCGCTGTGAGCGTGGAGCAAGATTTTACCGGGCGCGATTTCAACGGGATAGGTCTCGGCCGAAACCGAAAGGAACGACCATGCCGATTCCTGCTGCTGCGGGGTCCAGAAAGTCCCTCGGCGGACCATCTGCCGGAGGACATCCTTGACCCCTGCCGCCGCGCTCAGATCGCCACAGGAAATAATCACGATGGCGGTTTTATCCAAAGCAAGAAGGGAAAGCTTATCCTCGGACAAAAGTGCCGGATAGATGGCCAGTAGATTCATGTCTGGAAATCGGTCGGCCGTGATCTCAAACAGGCGGTCCATGCTGGGAGACCAGAGCGGACTTTGCCGACGTTCCAGGGGCAGGATCGTCATATCATCAGGGCCGATGTCGCTGAAAAGGCGAAAACGGGCCCCGAACCAGTCCGAGGCCGTCTCGATACGCGTCGGAACGGAAGGGAGCGCCTTGTCGAGGATATCACACAGGCGTTTTTCGGTTTCCGGATCACTCATGAAAACATGCAATTGGGCACCGATGGCTTTGGCCAACCGCTTGATGTCATGCATAATCAGCATGATATCGCTTCGCCGGTCGAACAGAGGCGGCAAGGGCACCAGCAGGCGGCCAATAATGTTGAGGGGCTGAACAAGGCGACAGAGGACCAGTTCTGAAGGACATTGGTCCAGCAGTTGTTTCAGAATTGTTCCAAAAATACGGTTGGCGGCGGTCCGCTCTTCGCCCCAGCCCACTATGACGGTATTCGCCCGCAGCTCCTTGGTGGCGCGGATAATGCCGTCGCTCACGTTCATCCCCACCCGGACACCGGGGAGGATCGGCATGTCGGCAGCGGCCGAATGACTCATGCAAAGGGCCAGGAGATTTTCGGCCTGCCGCACCGCTTCACTGGTTTCCCCCTCATCCCGGACAATGGTGATGGGATGAATGCCGCCCGGCACCTCCAGATTGCGCAGAAGAAAAGCCAGGTCCAGGAGACGGGTTGCGGAACTGAAATTCGCGACCGCCACCATGATCCGCTGTTCGGGGCTCGGACGGACCATAAGATCCCTTGAACGAGTCGCCAGCCGACGGCCGTAACGGTCCACCATCCAGACACCCAAGGGGCAAGTGACAAAAATCATGGCAATAGCACCGTTGAGCACCGACGCATCGAAAATATTCAATTTGTATCCAACCACCACCGCGGCCATGGTATAGGCGGCATGCACCACGCTCAACCCGAACATCACATGCCCTTCATCCCTGCTGTACCCGAACCATGCGGTGGCCAGCCGGGCAGCCAGCCACTTGGTGGCGATCACCGTAACCACCATGCTGCCGGCCACCAGCCAGCCGTGAGGATCCTTGGCCAGTGCGCCGGGGTCGACCAGCATACCCACCGAGATGAGAAAAAACGGGATAAAGAGCGCGTTTCCGGCGAATTCCAGGTGGTTCATTAGGACGCTCTGGCGGGGAATCAGGCGGTTGAAGGCTGCACCTGCCAGAAATGCGCCGATGATCGGTTCCATTTTGGCGTAATAGGAGAGATAGGCGCATCCGCACACGGAGGCGAGAACAAAAAGGAACTGGGCACCGCCTTTTTCCGTCACGTTGCTGAAAAACCAGCGGGCCATCCAGGGAATGATCACCCAAGAAAGGGTGCAAATGGCCGTCATGCCAAGAGTGATGCCCAGCCAGAACCAGAGGTCGATGTCGGCCCCCTTGGCCGAATCCGCGATCACCGCCAGCACGAGCAGGGCCAGGGTGGTGTTGATGATGGTAGCGCTAACAGTCACGGCCACAGGTTCGTTGCGGACGATCCCCAGGCGGCTGGCGATGGGATAGGCCAGCAGGGTATGGGATGCGAACATGCTGGCCAGCAAAATGGAAGCCGGCCAGTCAAAGGAAAGCAAATAATAGGCGAGCAGCGTTCCGAAAACCTGGGGGATGCCAAAGGTCAGCAGTCCGAAGCTGATGCTTCGATTCCGGATGCTGGCGAAGCGGTGCAGGTCGATTTCAAGACCCGCCAGGAACATGATGTAAAGCAGGCCCACGGAACCCAGGAGGGTGACCGCTGAACTGCGCTCGATCATCCCGGTGCCGTGGGGTCCCAGGATCGCACCGGCCAACAGCAGGAGCACCAGGTCCGGCACCCGCAGCCGTTCGGCCAGCAACGGCGCCACCAAGATCACCGAGATCAGGATCGTAAATATCAGTATGGGATCGGACAAGGGCATATGGGTATCCTATGCCTCAAAAAGTCGCCGCTGAAGGAATGCACTCAAATCTGAAAATAAACACATCCGGTATCCAGGATCATTCATTTGCAGAGCAATACCTCACTTCGAAATTCGTTATTCGATATTCTGCTGTTCGTTTTCATTTTTATGTTCTTAGAGCCTCTCTCATAACCGCCTCCTGAAGATCCACCCAGTTCCAGGGTTGCGCATCGATTGTTTTCCCGAATTCAAACCAGGGCCATTTTTCGGGGAGAGGACAGTCAAAGATCAGTTGTTTTTTAAGGGTCGGATGCCTAATGGTCAGCCGGCTCGCAAACAGGGCGATCTGTTTATCCGGAAGCGGCCCGGAAGCCCCATAACGCATGTCCCCCAGGACCGGAAATCCCATGTGGGAGAATTGTACCCGGATCTGATGGTGTCTTCCGGTTATGAGATCGATTTCCACCAGGCTGCGGGACATGTCTGTTTCAAGCACCTTATATACAAGCCTCGCCTCTCGGCTCTTTTCTGTGGGACCAGGTACCACCCTGGAAGAGGCGTTATGACGTTCCAGGTGATGAACCAGTTCACCGGATTCATGATCTATTTTTCCCTCAACAATGGCCAGGTATCGTTTTTCAAGATCATGGGTGCGGAACTGTTCACTCAGGCGGCCGGCGGATTTGGTGGTCCTGCAGAACAGAACCACTCCGGCCACAGGCCGGTCCAGACGATGTACCAGGGCCAGGAATACATTGCCGGGTTTTTGATATCGCTTTCTGATCCAGTCCTTTGCCAGGTCCAGGAGCGAAATATCCCCGGTATGATCCCCTTGCATAAGCAGGCCTGCTGGTTTATATAAGACGAGGAGATGATTGTCTTCATAAAAGACCGGCCATCGGGGTGAAAAAAAGCAGGGGTTGGAACCGTTCATGAGCGATTTGCCTGTATCCTTGAACTTTGATTATGGGAAAAAATAAAACAAATCAGGATCTGATCGTGGAAATGGGTGCACTTTTAAGACGATCCGACATCAATCTGTCCGGTGCGCAACTGGATCGGCTCTGGTTGTACCACACAATGCTGCGCAACTACAATACCCAATTGAATCTCACAAGAGTTCACAATTTTAAGAACATGGTTCTGAAGCTTTATGTGGATTCCATCCTGCCTGCGAACCTGCTGGAATTGCCTTCGCCGCTTCTGGATCTGGGCACAGGTCCGGGTATGCCGGGTATTCCGCTAAAGATCGCATTTCCTCACCTGAAGATCATTCTCTCTGAAAGCCGGCAAAACCGCGTGGCTTTTCTGGAAATGGTGATCACGGAATTGGGACTCAAAGGCATCTCCGTGAAGGGAAGGGCCATTACGCCTGCCTTTCAGGAACCTGTATCAGGGGTGATTACCCGGGCCGTTGAGAGAATGGAAAAGACCCTGGAAAGGGTCAATGGATGCCTTGAAGAAAAAGGTCTTGCCATTTTCATGAAAGGCCCCAATTGTGACGAGGAGATCCGTGCGGCCGAGAGCCGGTTTTCAAGTGAGTATGAACTGGTCCGGGATCAATCTTATCAGATCCCCCATTCACCACATAAAAGGCGCTTGGTGGTGTTTCAACGCAGGAGCCGCTCCTTTGGCAGCATAAAGGCGGAGACCATGGGAAAACATCCGTTTCATCATATCGAAAGTGAACAGAACACGATTTATAAAGCGTTGAAGAAGTTATTGACGGCAAGGGGGATTAAAAAGCAGCGGGCAGCCCTGGTATCCGGAGAAAAGCTGGTTAATGAGGCTTTAAGATACTTTCCGGAACAGTGTAACGGGTGGATTACCGCTTCCGATCAACAGATACCGCCCGGAGATGCGCCGTCACACTTGTCCTGGTATTGGCTGGCGACCTCGCTTTTTAAGACGCTCGATCTCTTTAATACCAATACCCCGCTGTTAAGAATTCAGACAAAGCCGGTGCCTGATTGGGACCCTCGCGAAGGGTTTCCGGCAGGGCTGACAGTCCTGATTCCCTTTCAGGACCCTGAAAACGTTGGTGCGGTTATTCGGTCTGCAGTGGCCTTTGGCATCCGGAGCGTCATTTTATTGGAAGAATGTGCCCATCCGTTTCATCCAAAGGCCGT
>ENA-OSEO01002782-OSEO01002782.1-sediment-metagenome-genome-assembly--contig:-NODE-2782-length-23102-cov-3.527600_pt1 | contig 23102 bp, 17 predicted proteins | sample MGYA00237883_ERZ534232 | MGnify/ENA metagenome assembly ERZ534232
AAGGTCAGCAAGATGGCGATCGAGCGGGGTTACGAACTCTACGTGGTCGGTGTGCCCAAGACCGTAGACAACGACCTGGTGATCACCGACCATTGTCCCGGTTACGGGAGTGCGGCGCGTTTCGTGGCGAACACGGTGCGCGATACGGGCGTGGACACCGAGTCCGGTTACCTGTCCACACCGGTGAAGATCGTCGAGATGATGGGCCGTCACGCCGGCTGGGTCACCGCCGCGGCGGTACTGGGCAAGGTGGACGAAGCCGATCCGCCCCACCTGGTCTACATTCCGGAGCGGCCAGTGACGCTGGAGACGATCTTCGCAGATATCCAGGAGGCGCATGAGAAGTACGGTGGGGTCGTCGTGGCGATCTCGGAGGGAGTCACCGACCCGCAAGGTAATCCGCTGATGACCGCAGTGCAGGCGAAGGACGCCTTCGGGCACATCCAGTTAGGCGGGATCAGCGTGTGGCTCGCGCAGCAGGTCACCGACAATCTCGGGTTGAAATGCCGCTTCGAGAAACCGGATACGATGCAGCGCTCCAGCATCCTGATGGCATCGCCAGTCGATCAGGAGGAGGCCTACCGCGTCGGGCGGGAAGCCGTGCGCTTCGCCGCCGCCGGCCAGACCGATTGCATGGTCGCGCTCAAACGCGAACCCGGTCCCACCTACCATTGCACGACCTTCGGCGTTCCGCTGAGCGAGATTGCCAATCAGGAGAAGAATATCCCCGACGAGATGATCGGAGCGGATGGGCACTCGATCACGGCGGCATTCGTCGACTATGCGCTGCCGCTGATCGGCGGGGAACTGCCGCCCTACGCGCGACTGGCCCGCCACGCCGTGTCGAAGAAACTCTGAAGTCGTCGAGTTTTCCCATGGCGCAGACGTGCCACTCGTCGAGCCAGCGATAATCCGCGAGCAGGCCACACGCTATTACGGAGCAGCTCAGCGTAGAGCGCCAGGCGCGAGACCCCGCAGCGGCGCGCCGGGTGGCACCAGGCAGGTTGTTTCTCAGCAACGGCGTTTCGCCGGCTCCCCAGCCCCAATAGACGTGGTGGGGAGCCTTTCATTTTACCGGCCCAACGGGTAGCTGCCGATCGGATGGGCCGGCGGCGGGAGCTGCAGGGACGCACGCAGCGCGGCACGGTCGATGTCCAGCTCCCAGGTGCCGGGCATGCCCTGCTCCTGCGCGGAGATCGAGACGTGCGCCAGCGCGATGCCATCGTCGAGCGCGTTGTGTGTGGATACCGACGTGAGCAACAGCGCCGTCGCCGTAAAGATGAGCCGCCAGGGTTGCCGGTTCATGGCCGAAGGCGCCCAACGGACCGCCTCGGCGATGTGCCGGTGACGCGGATGGCTGTCCAGATACGCAGTGGAGTCACTCCCCCACTGTCCGGCATAGACGATGTCGCGGAGGGCTTTTCGCTTGTTCGCGCCGACCAGCGACTTCACCAGGCCGTTCTCTTTGCCGGGTGCCGCGTAGCCAAGCGGCGAGACGGCGAGCACATTCTCGTCCGGCGATAGCCGCGCAATCTCGGCGGCCAACCGCCGGTCGAACATACCGGAGTTCCAGCACGTGCCGATGCCGCAGCGCGTGGCTTCCAGAACGAGATGTTCCATCGTGAAGCCCAAACCTTGCGCTGCGTACGGTCCCTGCTGCGCGATGCCCAGCAGCAGCGCCGGGGCATCTTTCACTTTGCCGTAGTTGCCTACCAGACCACGCAACAGGCGGTTCACCTGGGCGGGTTCGGTGACGAACGTGAACCGGACAGCGGCGCCGGCGAGCCGTGGCGCGCTTTCCGCAGCGTTTTCGAGCGCGGCGCGATGGTCCGCGCTGAGCGGCTGTCCGGTGTAGGCGCGGACGCTGGTGCGGTTGTGGATGGCCGCGGCCAGCGTTATCAGCGCTGTTGGTGATGGGTTGGTCATGCGTATCGCCTCCCAATGTGGTGTGCGGATTTCAGTCGAACGGCGGGAGTATAACATACATCGGGAACAGCGTCCATCGCGCTGTTAATGCAGCGGGAGAGCGGCCCACGCTGCGCCGGGCGACGTCAGGGACCAGGTGCGGGTACACGCTAGGGCGATGTGACCGTCAAGACGCTGCGGCGCAGCGAAGGACAATGCGGACAATTTCGCGCCTCCGCGCCTCAGCGCTGTTTCACGTACCGCGGACGGCAAGGCGGAACGGCGAGGGTACGTCCGGAAATTTTGGGGATCGCGAACAATGGGCAGGTCGTGTTTGCAGCGTGATCTGCCAGGTTTACACGAAGATCTTCGTGGCGGTCGAGACTGTGCCAATCTTGGACGCGCGCCGCTTGCGCGGAGGCCCACGGGAACGGGCCGCCGGACCCGCACATGGCCTGTGCGGGAATTGGCCCAGTCTAGCGGGTATGCTCGCTACCGGAACGTGCGCGTCGACAGCGCACCGTTGAATCGCCAGGAGTTCCTGAGACATTCGTGCTATTCGATACAGTTGCGTGCGCAACTGGCGTCGGCTATAATGGTCCGGATATGGCTATTGGGAGGCAGTGTTGATGACGGATTCCGCCAAACCTGGCGATTTGGTGCTCTTTGTAGGGAGAGATTACAAACGGTTCACCGTCAGGCTGGAGCCTGGCGGCAAACTGGAAACACATAAGGGGGTCATTTACCACGATGACGTGATCGGCCAACCGTTGGGTAAGGAGTTCAGCTCGCACCTGGGGCATCCCCTGCTCGCGCTGCCGCCCTCCGTCCACGATCTCGTGCGCGATATCAAACGGACCAGCCAGATCGTGTTCCCGAAGGACGCCGCCTACCTGTTGCTGCGCCTGGACATCCACCCCGGCACGCGCGTGATCGAATCCGGAACGGGGAGCGGCGCTTTTGCCCTGTGTCTGGCGCGCTACGTCATGCCTGGCGGGCGAGTGTACTCCTACGATCTGCGCGAGGACATGCTCGCCGTTGCCCAGCGCAATCTGGGCCGCGTGGGTCTGTCTGATTATGTCGAATTCAAGCAGCGTGATATCGCGCAGGGTTTCGATGAGCGCGATGTCGATGCGGTTTTTCTGGATGTGCGCACGCCATGGCTGTATCTGGACCAGGTCTGGACGGCGCTCAAGGGCGGCGGCTTTTTCGGCGCGATCCTGCCGACGACCAATCAGGTGACTGCGCTGTTGCGGAAACTGGCACAGCATCGTTTCGGCTACGTCGAGGTCGAGGAGACGCTCATCCGGCCTTATAAAGCGGTCGCCGATCGCTTCCGCCCGATGGACCGGATGGTCGCGCACACCGGTTATCTGATCTTCGCACGGAAGGTCGCCACGGGAGTAGCGCTCGCTGCCGGCGAGCAGGCCACGGACGAGAGCGCATTGTCCGAATTTGGAGATGACGAGCAAGTGACATGACGATTCAATCCGCGCTACCGGTCACGCCCCGCTTACAGCGGGGGACGAAAACCATGCACCGTCTCGGGTGGGGTATCCTGTGCTTTGCCCTGGTGGGACTGTTATTGGCTGCCTGCGCACCGCAACGGCAGCTCGTGCTCCACGTCGACGGTGAGGAGCTGCACATTCGCTCTGCCGCGCGCACCATCGGCGAATTGCTGAGCGAGCAGAACATCGAGTTGGGTAAGCTGGATCGTGTCGAGCCTGACGTCTGGGAAGAGACTGACTCCACCGTGCCCATCACCGTCGTGCGCGTCAGCGAAGAGACCGTGGCCGAACGTGTCGAGGTTCCCTTCCAGCGCCGGACCGTGCGCAACCGCGCCCTACCGGAGAACGAGCGTCGTTTGATTCAACCCGGGCAGAACGGCGAAGAAGAAATCCTCTACCGCATCACCAGCGAAGATGGCGAACAAGTGCTCCGCAAAGAAATCCGGCGCCAGGTCGTCCGGCCGGCCATCGATGAGATCGTCATGGTCGGCGGCGGCGGACAACTGGCGACTATCCCGATCACCGGTACCCTGTCGTATGTCTCCAGCGGAAATGCCTGGATCATGCGCGACAGCACCGCCGGCCGGCGGGCGCTGACGTCCTCGGGAGATCTGGACCAGCGCGTGTTTGCGCTTTCGCCGGACGGAGCACGGCTGCTCTACAGCCGTGGTGTGGCGGCGGGTCCACCGACACCGCTGAACTCGCTGTGGGTAATCACCACGACGGTGGTCAGCGAGGAACCCATCCCGTTGGGCATCGAGGGTGCGATCTATGCCGAATGGTTGCCGGACAACGACTCGTTCGTCTATTCCACAGCGGACCGCATCAGCGGTTCGCCGGGTTGGAAAGCGCGCAGCGACCTCCACGTCTTCGCGCTGGAAACGATGACCGATACGCACGCGTACACCGAGCTCTCCGATGACCTGTACAATTGGTGGGGCAGCCGCTTTGCCGTGTCGCCGGACGGCAGGTACGTCGCCTATGGCGCAGCGGCAGAGATCGGTCTGATCCGGCTGAGCAGCGGACGGCGGGAAACGTTGTATCGCTTTCCGGTGTACCACACCTACAGCGAGTGGGTGTGGATACCGAGCCTGTCCTGGTCACCCGACGGTAACTATCTGGTCGCAACGGTCCACGGTGAGGGTTTGAGTCCGCTGCCGGAGGACAGCCCGCTCTTCGACGTGCACGTATTGAGCGTCGCCGGGGGGATCAACGTGCGCCTGGTCCCCCAGGCCGGAATGTGGGCGATGCCCGTCTGGTCACCGGAAACGGAGGCAGGCAGCGCGATCGTCTATGGACAGGCCAGAACCGCCACCGATTCGCAGAACAGCCTGTATGACCTCTATGTGATGGACCGCGATGGGAGCAACGACCGGATGCTCTTCCCCGACCGGAGCAACGGCCTGCGCCTTCCCGGCGTAACCTGGTCGCCCCAGGCAGACCAACTGGTGTTCACCAAAGACGGCGATCTCTATCTCTTCGACCTCCGGAGCGAGAGAGTGCACGCATTGACGGACGACGGTTACAGTGGCTTGCCGCAATGGGCAGACTGACAACCGTGGCAATACCGGCACGACCGCCACGCACGACGAGCGCGATCACGCCGGACGGATACTTTGCGACAATTGTAGCCAGGAGCAGACGGACAGGATGAGCGCCAAATTGAAGACATCAGCTACTGCCCACGTGGTGATCCGGAGCGGACTGTGCGCACTGTTGACGGTGGTGTTGGTCGGGTTGGCGTGGATCACGGCGCGCGGCCACGCACAGGTAGACGCCGGTGTGGTCTACGGCACGCCTGTCGAGCTGCAGCCAGCGCGGACCGCCGTACGCGGACTGGGTGTCAACGTCGATCTGACGCAACTGGTCGATGCACAGGGACAGCCCACCGGCGCGTACACCATCGACGACGCCCTGGAAGATATCGGGCGCGCCGGACTGAGCTGGGTCCGCCAACCGTTCCCCTGGGCACAGATCGAGAGCGCACCGGGACGCTTCGATTGGTCGCGGTGGGACCACGTCGTCTCCGCGTGCACGCGGCACGGCATCGCGCTGGTTGCGCTGCTGGAGACATCCCCGCTCTGGGCGCGTGCGGCCACGGACCGCGATTATCCCAATTCGCCTCCCGTGTCTTTGTCCGCTTTCGGTGATTTTGCCGCAGAACTGGCCGCTCGTTACGGCCCTTCACTGTCCGCTTATCAGCTCTGGGATGCACCCAACGTTCAGCCTAACTGGGGCAGTGGGCTGGTGAACCCCACGGAGTACATGCGCCTGCTGCGCGAGGGAAGCCTGCGTATCCGTGCGCTGCACCCGGCAGCGACCATCGTGCTCGCCGGCCTCGCGCCGACCACCGAGAGCGGGCCGCTCAACCTGAGCGAAGCGCTGTTCCTCGACGCGCTTTACCGCGCGGGGGCCGCTCCCTATTTCGACGTGGTAGCAGCCAAGCCCTACGGCTTCTGGAGCGGCGCGGATGACCGCCGCCTGGATGGCACAGTGCTCAATTTCTCACGGCTGGCACTGCTGCGCGACGTGCAACAGCGGTACGACGACGCGGCAAAGCCGGTTTGGGCGGTCGAGATGGGTTGGAACGCCCTGCCCACCGGCTGGCAGGGCAACGCCTCACCGTGGGGAACGGACGATGAAACACTCCAATCGACGCGCACAATCGCTGCGCTCGACCGCGCGCGCAGCGAATGGCCGTGGTTGACGGCGATCGGTTTCGCCCGGCTTCTGCCGCCCGCCGACGCCACCGACCCTGCGGCCGGTTTCGCGTTGCTCGACCGCGCGGGACAGCCACGGCAGCTGTATAACGCGCTGGTCGAACGTGCGGGCGCAGCACCTGTCGCGTACCCCGGCTTTCACGCTCCCGACGATCCGGCAATAACCTACCGCGGCGGGTGGCGGGTGAGTCCGGCGGCGACAGACATCGGCGCCGAGGGAGACAGCGCAACCATCGCCTTCTACGGCAGCCGCATCGATCTGAAGGTCCGGCGTGGGGAGTTCTGGGGGCTGTTCTACGTCACGGTCGATGGCGAGGCGGCGAACGCTCTGCCGCGCGATGGTACGGGCAGCTCGTATCTGCTGCTGCACGACCCGTTGGAACAGGAAGCGGTTGTGACTGTGGCATCCGGCCTGGCAGATGGAACACACGAAGTGGTGCTGACAGCCCACGGCGGATGGGACCAATGGCCCTTGCTCGGTTTCACCGTAAGCCGCGCGCCGGATACGGCAGGGCGTGCCGGGCTCGGGATGTGGTTCCTCGTGCTCGGCATGATCGCTGCGGGCGTCACGTTCTACAACGCCGCCTTCCTGCCGTGGGAAAGCTGGTGGCCCGCCCTGTTGAGCGCTTTCAATGCCGGCGGCGATACTGCACAGGCCACCGCGTTGGCCGTGCTCGCAGCCGGCTGTTACTTCAGTCCGAATGGCTATGTCGCGCTGGCGTTGCTGGCTGCCATCACCCTGCTGATCTGTCTGCGTCCGGCGCTGGGGCTGGCGCTCGTGACGTTCTGCGTCCCATTTTTCCTCATCGTCAAGAATCTACAGGGCCGCGCGATCAACCTGCTAGAGCTCACCCTGCTCGTGACCGTGGCTGGATGTGTGGTACACGGCGCCATGCAGAGCGTGGTCGCCATCCGGCGGAAGCTGAGCGCGGGCCGGTCGCGCAGCGAGATCTGGCAGGACTATCGCGCCGCGTGTTCGCTGCATCTCGGCAGGGTCCAGCAGCTGGACCTCACGATGGTCTTGCTCGTACTCGCCGGGGTGGTATCGGTAGTGGTCGCCGAGAATTTCGGCGTCGCCAACCGCGAACTGCGCGTCGTCATTCTCGAACCGGTATTGTTCTACTTCCTGTTGCGGTTGTCAGTCGTCAAACGCCGGGACGTCTGGCTGCTGCTCGATGCGCTTACACTGGCATCCACCGTCCTGGCGCTGATCGGACTGTACCAGTATGTTTTCACCACCGATATCATCACTGCGGAGGGTGTACGGCGCATCCGTGCCGTGTACGCCTCCCCCAACAACCTGAGTCTGTTCCTGGGCCGGATCGCGGTGTTGTTGGCCACGCTGGTGTTGGCGCTGCCGTGGTCCCGCCGGCGGATCGTCTATGTACTCGTGTTCGTTCCCGTGGCAGTCTGCCTCTACCTGACGTTTTCCCGTGGGACGTGGTTCGTGGGTCTGCCGCTTGCCGTGCTCTTTCTGATGATCGTGCGCCGCGGACGTATGTTGTGGATCGGGCTGATCGCATTGGCCGGTCTCGTGCTGGGCGTGATTCCGCTGGCTGCGACGGAACGCTTCGCGGAGATGCTCAATCTGCGCGAGGGAACTTCGTTCCTGCGTATCAAGCTGTGGCAGGGAACCGTGCAAATGATCCGCGAGCATCCGCTCTTCGGTGTGGGTCTCGACAATTTCCTGTACCAGTACCGGACGCGGTACCTGTTGCCGGAGGCGTGGCAGGAGCCGAACCTGTCCCACCCGCACAACGTGATCCTGGACTACTGGACGCGGTTGGGTGTGCTCGGGCTGGTCGTGCTGGTCTGGCAGCAGTGGTGTACGTTCAAACTGGGCTTGCGGATGTATCGACTCCTGCCCGACGCGGAGGATCGCGCGCTGGTGCTCGCGCTGCTGACCGGCATGGTGTACGCGCTGGCGCACGGCATGATCGACAACTCGTTCTTCCTGGTCGATCTGTCGTTCTTGTTGGCGCTCACGCTCGGGTTGATCGTTACGCTGTCGTGCGACATGCCGCCGGCAGCGGGAGGGGACCGCCTGGGAGCGGCGGTAAAGTGACGGACGCGCCGCAGCGCTGCGGCGGCAGGCCAACGAACACGGGTAGAGATCAGTTCAAGGGGGCAACTGAATTTGAGTATCGAATCGGGCGACCGCGAGGCGCGAGAAGCGCAACTCATCGCCGAACTGGAGAGGCTGCGGCAGTGGGCAGCCGAGCTGGAGTGTATCGATGCCGAACGTACGCGGGCAGAGGAAGCTTACCAGCAACAGCTCCGCGAGACGATGCTGCTCAACCGTATCATGGCGGTGGTCACTTCCAGGCTCGATGCCCAACACGTGCTAGAAACGATCTGCGCGGAACTGGCGCTGGCCCTGCGGCTACCACGGGTGACCTTCGCGCTGCTCGACGACGCTGAAGAAACGTTGACGGTCAGTGCCGAATATTGTTCGCCGGACGCCCCTTCGGCGCTCGGTATCGTGATACCGGCCCGCGAGAACCAGGTCTCGCAACATGTGCTCTCCAGGCATGAGCCACTGGTCGTCCATGATGCCCAAAGCGACCCACGGAACGCCAATATGCACGAGGATGAGCGGCGCTTAGGCGTCGTGTCCCTGTTGGTCGTGCCCCTCCTCGTGCGGGAACGCGCCATCGGCACCCTCGGTCTGGACTCGCCCGTACACCGCGTGTACACGCGGCAGGAAACCGCGCTGGCAGAGAACGTCGCGGCCATCGCCGGCCAAGCGCTGGAGAATGCCCGCCTGTACCAGGCAGTCCAACAAGAACTGGCCGAACGCCGCCGCACGGAGGAATTTCTGCGCGACAGCGAAGCGCGCAATCGCGCCCTGCTGGATGCACTGCCCGACCTGATGTTTCTGTTCGACAAAGACGGGTGTTACCTGGATTTCCACGCCGGTGATCCCAACCAGCTCCTCGTCCCACCCGAGGAATTTTTGGGGAGACACCAGCGTGATGTGGTATCGAAGGAGCTGTACGAGGCCTGGCTGCCGTGCTTCCGCAGCGTACTGGAGACCGGCAAAACGCAGACCTTGGACTACTCGCTGCGGATTCAGGGGCAGATGTGCCACTTCGAGGCCAGATTCGTCCCCTGCGAACACGACAAGGTGATGAGCATCGTCCGCGATACCACCGAACGTGAACGGATGAAAGAGGAGTTGCTGCGCAACCGCAATCTGGAATCGCTGGGGGTACTGGCCGGTGGTATTGCCCACGACTTCAACAATCTGCTGGTGGCCGTGCTGGGCAACGTATCGTTTGCCAAACGGTTGGTGCTGGGATCGCCCAAACCGCCTCCCGAGTTGCTGGTGCGCTTGCTCGATGAAGCCGAGAAGGGTTCCCAGCGCGCCAGAGATCTCGCCGGCCAATTGCTCACCTTCTCGCGCGGCGGAGCGCCCGTCAAACGGACCGGCATCCTGTCCGACGTATTACGCGAGCCGACACAGTTCATTTTGCGCGGCACACACCTGTCCTGTGAATTCGATATCCAGGACGACCTCTGGTTTGTGCACATGGACCAGGGACAGATCAGCCAGGTCGTACAGAATATCGTCATCAATGCGGTGCAGGCGATGCCGCACGGTGGCACGATCCGGATTGCCGCCCACAATGTTCGGTTGGGCGAAGGCGAAGTCGAGCCGCTGGCGGCGGGCGAGTACGTGCGTGTCGCCTTCAGCGACGAGGGCATCGGCATTCCACCCGAGAACCTGAACAGGGTCTTCGATCCCTACTTCACCACCAAAGACATCGGCAACGGCCTCGGATTGTCGATCTCGTTTTCGATCATCGAGCGACACAACGGGCATATCGAGGTGGATTCCGCACTGGGGATCGGCACGACGTTCACTGTCTATCTGCCGGCGGTCTCAGGTGTACTGGTGTGTGAAGACGTGCAGATCGAGGATCTCAGCATGGAGAAAGACCACGGCAGGATCCTGGTCATGGACGACGATGAAGCGGTACGTGAATTCGTCGCGACCGTGCTGGATTGGTTCGGTTACCAGGTCACGTTGGCCCACGAAGGACAGGAGGTCGTCGCGCTGTACCGGCAGGCACGCGAAGAGGGTGTCCCTTACGATGCCGTCATCCTGGATCTGACCGTGCAGGGCGGGATCGGGGGCCACGAGGCACTGGCCCTGCTCCGCGAAGCGGATGCCGGCGTCAAGGCGATCGTCTCCAGCGGGTATGCCCACGATCCGGTGATGAGCGACTGCGAACGTTACGGTTTCCGCGCGTGCATCGCCAAACCCTATGGGATATCGAAGCTGCGCGCGGTTTTGCAGCACGTCCTGCAGGAACAGAACGCGAACGACGCACCTCCCGCTCCGTAAGCGGTTTGACAGGACACCGCCCGCTGAGTACAATCCCGTTGGTCGAGCGCGCAGTATCCGAAACCGGACCGTTTGCGGCACGACGGGGCACTGCCGTTTCAGCGGGATAACTAATCTGTGAGGAGTTTTCGATTATGAGAATGCAAGGCAAGGTTGTTCTAATCACCGGCGCCGGGCGAGGTATTGGTCGCGCGACGGCATTGCTTTTGGCACGGGAAGGCGCAGATATCATTCTGAATGCGGAGATCCCCGATGAAATTGCGCTGGTAGCCGAAGAGGTGCGGGCGCTGGGACGAAAGGCGCTGCCGCTGGTGGCGGACATGATGGACGAGGCATCCATCCCGCCCATGCTCGCTGCCGCCATGAAAGAATTCGGGCATATCGACAGCATGGTGTATTCCGCTGGTGTAGCGATTCACGGCAAGGTCGCCGAGCTGTCCGTACGGGCGTGGGACCTCAACTTCGGAGTCAATGTCCGTGGGATGTTTTTGTTGACGCGGGCGTTGCTGCCAATCATGCTCGAACAGGGACATGGCACGATCGTGAATATCTCGTCAAAACTCGGCAAGGAAGGCAGCGCAACGCGGGCCGCGTATTCCGCGTCCAAACACGCAGTGATCGGACTCACGAAGTCGCTGGCGCTGGAGATGAAAGCGCACGGCATCCGCGTCAATGCGATCTGCCCCGGTCCGGTTGCCACGCCGCTGCGTGCCAGGAACTACCCGAACGAAGATCCTTCGACGATCACCCAGCCGGAGGAAGTCGCCCAGGTCATCCTGTTCCTGTGCAGCGCCGAATCCGAGGGGATCAGCGGGGCCGCCATCGATGTGGCGTGGAAAGGACAGGACATCCTGCCCACCGTCAAGAAATCCTGACCGCGTGGGACGCCGCCGATTGGTGAATGTATTACGCCGACAACGCCACCCAGCAGATTCACGCGCATGGCTTCTTCCTGTAGGTGCAGACTGGGCCAATCTCCGCCGTCACCGTCGTTGTCGCGGGACTGCTGTGCCCCGACGGACCCTGTACCGGTCTGCAGCGCGGCAGATTGGCCCAGTCTCTGTCCCAGTCCGCAGGACTTCGTGTCCTTAGCGCGGCGCTTCAGCCGCGCAGCGCTTACTAATGTGAGAAATCCGCCTGAGTTGAGGTACAACTCAGGCGGATTGCTGTGTGCGCGGTCCTGACGACGGCTCAGGGCAGGTAGCCCTTGAGCCGCCGACTGCGACTGGGATGGCGCAGCTTGCGCAGCGCTTCCATTTGAATCTGGCGAATGCGCTCGCGCGTGAGGCCGAACTTGTGTCCAATCTCTTCGAGTGTGTACGTCCGCCCGTTGTCCAATCCGAAACGGAGTCGCAAGATACGCGCCTCGCGTGGGGTCAATGTGTTCAGCAGTTCGTCCATTTTTTCGCGCAGCATATTTTCGCCGGCGACCTCGGAAGGAGACGGTGACCGCCGGTCCTCGATGAACGAACCCAGTTCGCTATCTTCATCTTCGCCTACTGGCTTCTCCAACGAGCAGGGGCGGTGCGAGACGCGCAGCATCCAGCGAATCTTATGCGCGTCGATCTCCATCTCTTCCGCGATCTCTTCCGGAGTGGGCTTCTGCCCGCACTTTTGCTCGAGTTGTTGCGCAACACGGTGCACGTGCCGGATGCGATCGCCCATGTGCACGGGCAGCCGGATAGTCCGTCCCTGGTCGGACAACGCACGCGTAATCGCCTGCCGGATCCACCACGTCGCGTAGGTGCTGAACTTGTGCCCCAGCGAGTAGTCGAACTTGTCAGCGGCGCGCATCAGGCCCATGTTGCCCTCCTGGATCAGATCCAGGAACGGCACACCGTGTCCGCGATAGCGCTTCGCCACGCTGACAACCAGACGCGTGTTAGCCCGAATGAGGTGCGTGCGGGCCAGCTCCCCCTCTTCGATCTGCTTATGAATACGCCGGTATTCGGCAGGACTGTAGTTGTTCCGGCCCAATTCCTCCTGGGCGAGACGGCCTCGCTCCATGGACTTCGCCAGTTCAACCTCCTTTTCGGAGGTCAGAAGCGGCACACGCGCCATCTCGCGCAAGTAAAGACTGACCGGGTCATCCGTGTCGGGTTCATTTCTATCGGCGATGAGCGCATAACGGGGTTCAACCTCATCCCCTTCTTCATCGTCATCTTCTTCTTCATCTTCCGCATCGTCGGTGTCTTCTGCGTCCTCTTCAATCAGCTCATTATCCGCATCGAGTGCGAGTTCTTCGTCCTCGAGTTCAATATCAACCTCGTCAAGTTCCTCATTGCTGTCGTCATCGGCAATTACTGCCTTGGCAATACTGGGCAACCTGTTCACCTGCTTATCAAACAAGAAGAGACCTCGATCCATACTTTCTTTTCCAGGCAAAGCACTCCGTTTTGTTTGCTCGTTCACCAATTCGCCCAGGGTCTCTGCAAGGCCCTCAGGAACGTCTGTGCAAGTTTGGCAGCCTGTTTCTTTCATATGATTGTCATTTTCCTCCTCTTGCAGCAAAAGGCGAGTAAATTGGCTCGTCTGTTTGTTAAGATTCGATGGTCGAAAAAAGCAAATCCCGGCTTCCCACCCAGGGGCCGAGACTTACCGCACATACAACCATATCCGCCATGGATCCTCTTTCTCGGCACGAGATAGAATCCGACGGAATTATTATAACACGCCTTGGTTCTTCTGTCAATAGTTTGGGGCTGGAGAAGCGTTGGAAAATGGATTTTTGACCAACGCCAAACAGCGTGGATTATCGGAAACCACGCTAGTGAAGCCGTTTCCACACGAGGGGCATGGCTCTACATCGTTTTTGTCCACGCGCTCGCGGTTTACAGCGGAAATTTAGATGTTATTTCGTCGCACGCCATTGCGCCATGTCCGGATCGTCCGGCATGTTCGGATCCAACGGGATCAACTGCCAGCTCTGTGCGACGATGTCCCCTGCCGCATCGAAATCGACGGTCGCTTTGCCCAGGTTGCGTCCGGCATGGCCGCGCGCGGGATAATCGGTATGCACGAACAGGGTATTGGTCGCCTGGTCATAGCTGGAGCGCCCGAAGGACTGGAACTGCCCTCCCTCGACGATCAAATCGATATCGGGGGCGGCCTGGACCAACTTGAGATCGGTGGGGTTTCCCGCCTCCGACAGCACGATGATGATATCCGCCTGTGCGGCAACTTCCGGAATGATCTTCTTGACCGTCTCCAGCGGGTCCAGAATCGCGAAATCCGCGGGTGGATGTGGATCCCACGTGCCGGTCAGCCCGACGATGGCAACCTGATGGCCGTCCATTGCGCGCGTGATGTACGCCGGCACGATCAGCTCAGTCGTTCCGCTGAAGACGGCGTTGGCCGACAGCAGGGCAAAATCGCTCTCCGCGATCCGTTGGGCCAGGGCCTCACGACCCAGTTTCAGGTCGGCCTGCCCGAGCGTCATCGCATCGTAGCCCATCAGGTTCATGTATTCGATGGTTGTCGCACCCTGCGTCGTGCTAGCGGGCGGACGGTCACCCGTCAGACTGTTTCCGGCATCGACCAACAACAACGGGACCCCATTTGCGCGTTCTCGCTTGATCGCTGTGGCCCGACGGGCCACTCCCCCGACGGGGACTCTTCAGCCACAGGGGTCGAGATAGCCCCAGGTGTCGTTTGTAGCGAGAACCGTAAGCGTGAACGGAGTACTTACAGCAGGCAACCCGGCGGCGAACGCCGGTCCCGCTTGCACGGAGAAGACAACGGACGGGCTGCCGGTGGCAGGCAGCGGCGACGCGCCGTGAGCCAGTACGGTGAGAGCCAGCCAGGCCAGCACGACAAAAAGCAACAGGGGGGCAATGATCCGCCACAACGCACGGCGGCTTGCACTGCCAGCGGTACGGCGCGCAATTACAGAGGATGTCGAATGTGTCGTCATGTGTGACCCTCGCGTTGTGCGGCGGGACCGGCCACGGGCGGGTCCCGCCGCTGAGGTTCAGGTTGTCAACCCAGGCAGCCTATTCCCGGGATGGATTCCACGTTTGGACGGTGTCAACGTTGGCGACGAACGGTTAGATGATGCCGACCTGCTTGCCCACTACGGCAAACGTCTCGAGTACGCGGTCCATCTGCTCGTCCGTGTGCGTCGCCATGTAGCTGGTTCTGAGCAACGACATACCGGGCGCGACCCCGGGTGGGATCACGCAGTTGGTGTAGACACCCGCCTCGTACAACTGTTTCCACATCTCGAGCGTTTGCATCTCGTCGCGGATAATGATCGGGATGATCGGAGTTACGGTTTCCCCGATATCGTACCCCAGGGAACGGTACCCCTCGTGCATCTTCTTGCTGATGGCTGCCAGCCGGTCGAAACGCTCGGGTTCCGTCTCCATGACGTCGAGCGCTGCCAGCGCCGCCGCGGCGTTCGAGGCTGGAATGCTGGCGCTGAACAGCAGCGCGCGGGCGTGGTGCTGGATGTAGTGGATGACCGGCTCGTCTCCCGCGATGAACCCACCAAGCGAAGCGAAGGATTTGCTGAACGTGCTCATAATCAAGTCGACGTTGGCGGTCACACCGAAGTGCTCCGAGGTACCGCGCATCTTACCGACGGTACCGATGCCATGCGCATCGTCGACCATCAGGCGCGCATTGTACTTCTGGCAAACCTCGATCATCTCCGGCAGCGGAGCCAGGTCGCCACCCATGCTGTAGACCCCGTCCACGATGACGAGCTTGCCCGAATCCTCGGGACAGGACTTGAGCACGACTTCCAGGCTCTCGATGTCGTTATGCCGGAAACGCTTCATCTCGCCGTAGCTGAGACGGCACCCGTCGATGATGCTGGCGTGGTCGTCCTTGTCGGTGATGGCGATATCCCCGCGCCCGATCAGCGCGGAGATCGTCCCCAGGTTGGTTTGCATGCCCGTGCTGAACACGAGCGCGGCTTCCTTCCCGACGAAGGCAGCCAGCCGGCTCTCCAACTCCTCGTGGATCCTGAGTGTACCGTTCATGAAACGAGATCCGGTACAGCTGGGACCGAAACGTTTCACCGCATTCATCGCTGCTTCGCGCACCTTGGGATGCATGGTCAGCCCCAGATAGTTGTTGGAACCGATCATGATCTTCCTCTGCCCATCGACGATGACTTCCGTGCCTTCGCTGTCATCAAAAGGGATAAAGAATGGATAATACCCCATGGCTTTGGCCATCTTGGCACGTGTGAAGTCGTAACATTTCTCAAACAGCTCCATTTTGTTCCTCCTGATTTCTCATAACCTGAAAACGATAATAACAAATCCACCCTTGTGCAAACAGGTTGCCTTTTGCTCTTGCGCTATGTTGCCCGGGCTGTTCTGCCAGTCTGGGGAACTGATGCCGGTCAGGACCTGTCGCACAACGGGGATAGGCTGCCGAATGTAATAACAACGCGGCGGTGGGTTAGTTGTGCCCGCACGAGCCGCAATTGTGGGATGCGCACGAGCCACACCCCCCACCTCCGGACAGCGTCCGCGTTTCACCCGTCGCGGAACGACTGGACGCCGCAAAAAGTGAGAGTGCCCGTGAGGTGGCGTGGCTTGCACACTGCGCGCAAGCGATCGGGGCATCGGCTTCGCTCATCCGCCGCAACACACTGAACCGTGCGCCGCAATCCTTGCACCGGTATTCGTAGATAGGCATGCTGTCTGTGAACCTCCCGGCCTATGCTCTGTTTCCTGTATCGGGAAAGGCCCCGCCTGTTCCGGAACAGCAGCGCCGTCCCCGAAAATCACGGTTAGCATATACTCGTTTGTTTAATCTGTCAAACCGCTGCAATTATCGCCCCGGGGAAGTGCTGCGGGGCTGAAGCCCCGCGCTAAGGATACGAAGTCCTGCGGACTGGGACAGACACTGGGCCAATCTCGAACGCGTTCCGCTCGCGCGCTGGCCCACGCGACCGGACTGCCAGGAGCGCAGAGGGCACGGCCCCCACCCCAACCCCTCCCCCAAGTTTGGGGGAGGGGCGCAGGGGAGAGGGCTTAGCATTCGCAGTCTCAGCGCCTTCTGCACAATTGGACCCCCTGGGAAGCTCCCCTGCTCTGAAACCCATCTTGTGGGGTTCGCCAACATGCGCTATAATAGAAGCAACACCACGAGGTGACCGGGGTGGTCCGGCAGTCGCTGCGGCGGCGCATGCGCCGGAACGCGGACCGGCCCAGACAGCAAGCAGGGAGCCTGGTTTGAGACAACTGGACAACGATCCACGGGTGATTGTGCTGAGTGGCGCCTCGGGATGCGGCAAGAGCACGGTATGCCAGCGGATCGTCACGCTCGCACAGCGGCGCGGGCAGGCCGTGCGTGGGGTTCTGACCCTGTCGCGTCTCCGCGCCGGACGCAAGGTGGGACTGGACGTGCAGGACATCGCCACGGGAGCGGTCCAGCCGCTCGCCGAAGCGGACTGTCCGGCGGACGGGCCGTCCACCGGACGGTTTCACTTCCACGCGCACGGCATCGCCTGGGGAAATCAGCTCCTGCGTGGCATCACGGCGTGCGAGCTGCTGCTCATCGACGAACTGGGGCCGCTGGAATTGCTGCACGAGCAGGGCTGGGTTGCGGGGTTGGAGACGTTGCGCAGCGCCGTATACCAGCGCGCCATCGTCGTCGTGCGGCCCGTACTCGTCGCCCCGCTCACCGCACGGCTGGAAAACATCGCCATGCTGACCGTCGAAGTCACCGTGGCGAACCGCAACGACCTGCCGGCACGGATTTTGGGCATAAAAAAAAGCTGACGGAACTCAGGTGGCGCATAGGGGACTCGAACCCCTGTTTCTGCCTTGAGAGGGCAATGTCCTGGGCCTCTAGACGAATGCGCCATATTCCATCAACGTGAGGGCAATTCTACCAACAAACGAGAGAATTGTCAAGTCGGGACAAACTCGTATAATTACCTGACCGCGCGATGGGATACTGGCCGAACGATACGAACGGCATGCACGAACAACTGATGGAGGAGGGTATGTTTCAGACAATCGAAGTCCGCACCAACCGGCGTGCGGAATGGGTGGACATCACGGCACTGGTAGACGCTGTCGTCCGCGATTCCGGCGTCACGAGCGGACTGTGCGTCGTCCACGTGCCGCACACGAGCGCAGGATTGACGCTCAACGAGAACGCGGATCCAAGCGTCCGCCGCGACGTGCTGGCGAAACTGGATCAGCTCGTCCCCGAGAACGACGGCTACGTGCACCTCGAAGGCAATTCCGACGCACACATCAAAGCCAGCCTGCTGGGTTTCAACGTCACCCTCCTGATCGAAGACCACCGCCTGCTCCTGGGAACCTGGCAGGGTCTGTACCTGGCGGAATTCGACGGCCCACGCACCAGGCGGGTCCTGGTGAAAGTCCACGGCGATTGACTGACATTTCGAGATGATGATGCAATATGACCGCAATATGCGCGATTCACGACCTCAACCGGTAGCTTCCGGCGCACTCGACGCGATTCTGCCCACCATCGAACAACCAGCACGCTATAGCGGAGGAGAATGGAACAGCGTCCGCAAAGATTGGGAGACCGTGTCCGTCCATTGGGCGTTGGCCTTTCCGGAGTTGTACGAAGTAGGCATGTCCAATCTGGGCATGACGATTCTGTATGAGCTGCTCAACGGGGAACCGGATACCCTCGCCGAACGGGTGTATGCACCCGCCGCCGATATGGAACGGGCGATGCGTGCCGTAGGACTGCCGTTGTATAGCCTGGAGTCGCGCTATCCGCTGCGCGCCTTCGACCTGGTGGGGTTCTCGTTGAGCTGCGAGCTGAACTACAGCAATGTGCTGAACATGCTCGACCTGGCCGGGATTCCCGTCCGCGCCACAGAGCGGAGCGAAGGCGATCCGCTGGTGGTTGGCGGGGGGACGATGACCTTCAACGCTGAGCCAATGAGCGATTTCTTCGACCTGTTCGTCATCGGCGAAGGCGAGGAAGTCGTTCTCGAGCTCGGCGACTTGTATCGCGAGCTGCGCGCGAGCGGTGGCTTCACGCGGCAGGAGTTCCTGCGCCGGGCGGTGCGTATCGGCGGCATCTACGTGCCGGCGTTCTACGCTGTGCAGTACCACGCCGACGGTACTCTCGCGCGCATCGAACCGCTGTACGCTGGCGTTCCCGCCACGATCACCCGGCGGATCGTTCCGGTACTCCCTCCCCCGCCGGTCCGGCCAGTCGTGCCCTACGTCGGTGTGGTGCACGACCGCGCGAATGTCGAGATTCAGCGCGGTTGCAGCCACGGCTGCCGCTTCTGTCACGCTGGGGTGATCTACCGGCCCGTGCGCGAGCGCAGCCGGCAAGAGATCCGTGAGACTGTCGCTGCCCTGCTGCGCAATACCGGCCACGAGGAGGTCTCGTTGACATCGCTCAGCAGTGCGGACTACCCCGACATCGCACCACTGCTACACGAGCTGCTGGAGAAATACCAGGAGCACTCGATCTCGTTTTCGCTGCCTTCGTTGCGCATCGATTCTTTTTCCGTACAGTTGGGTTCGCTCACGCAGGCGCGGCGCAAGACGGGTCTGACCTTCGCACCGGAGGCGGGCAGCCAGCGACTGCGCGATGTGATCAACAAAGGTGTAACCGAGGCCGATCTGCTGCATACCGCCGCAGCCGCATTTCGTACCGGCTGGCGGCGCGTCAAACTGTACTTCATGATGGGACTGCCGACCGAGACCGACGAAGATATCGAAGCCATCGCAGATCTGACCTGTAAGGTGCGCGATGTCGGGCGAGAAGCACGGGGCAAGCAGATCGACGTGAGTGTGAGCGTGGCGACGTTCGTGCCGAAGCCGTTCACGGCGTTCCAATGGACGGGGCTGGCGGACGTGGATACGCTCACACGCCGGCAGGACATTCTGAAACGGCGACTGCGCGGGCGCGGGCTATCGGTGGGCTGGCACGACCCGGAGTCCAGCCTGTTGGAAGCGACGTTGGCGCGCGGTGACCGGCGTATCGGCGAGGTCATCTACCGGGCGTGGCGCAACGGCGCGGTGTTCGACGCCTGGGGCGACCAGTTCACGCCGCAAGCGTGGTGGTCCGCGTTCGCCGCAGCGGAGTTGTCGCCCGACTTCTACGCGCGGCGGGTGCGCCCAATCGAAGAGCGATTACCCTGGGACCACATCACCGTCGGCGTGAGCAAGCGTTTCCTGCACCGTGAATGGGAGAACAGCCAGGCCGGCATCGTGACACCGGGCTGCATGGAACGATGTGCAGCGTGCGGTATCCGGACGGCCTACGGCGAGTCGTTCGCATCCTGTAAGGGCGCACGTGAGGAGGAGGGGGGACGATGAGCGAAGCCACACAGGCACAGCGCATTCGCCTGACCTTTGCCAAAGGCGAGCCCGTCAAGTACATCGCTCATCTCGCCGTCATGCGCGCCTGGGAACGCATCATCCGGCGGGCCGATCTGCCAATCGGCTATTCGCAGGGCTTCAACCCACGTCCCAAGCTGACCTTCGCATCGGCGCTGCCGGTGGGCTACATGGGGCAACGGGAAGTCCTGGATCTCGAGCTGCACGCATGGGTCGCACCGGATGAAGTGCTGCGCCGGGTACGTGCCGAACTCCCGCCGGGTTTTGCGCTCCATACGGCGCACGAAGTGCCGCTGAAGGGGCCTTCGCTGCAATCCCAAGTCCGCTATGCGGTGTATCGCGTGTCATTCGCAGCACACGTACCGGCAGTGCTGCTGCAGCAACAGATCGCGCGGTTGCTGCACACTGCGACCCTGCCACGGGAACGGACCGTCAAAGGAAAGGTCCGCGCCTACGATCTGCGCCCGCTGATCCACACGTTGTGCTATAGCGCGAGCGATGGCACGCACGTCACCACCATGGTGCTCGCAAATAGGGACAGCGGCACCGCACGCGTCGATGAGGTCGTGGCCGAAATGGGCCTGTTGGCCGACATGAGGGCAGTGCACCGGACGCGACTGTTATTCGCTGAAGATGCGTTGGAAACGAAGGAGGATGAGTTGTGAAGTTTTTTCTAGCCGGCATCATGCAGGGTTCTCGTCTGGATAACGGTATCCACAGCCAGGATTACCGCAAGATCATCCGTTCGACCCTGGCACTGCAATATCCGGACATCGAGCTGGTGTGCCCGTTCGAGATGCACCCGAACAGCGTCGATTACGACGCGGCAACCGGCAAGCGCACCTTCCTCGACACGATCGCGATCGCCGCCGCGTGCGACGCGGTCATTGCATACGTCCCGGAAGCGAGCATGGGCACGGCCATCGAGATCTGGGAGGCATACCAGGCGGGCAAACCGGTGTACACCATCTCGCCACTCGCCAGCAACTGGGCATTGCGTTTCCTCTCGACGCAGCTGTTCCACGATCTGCAGGAATTCGTCGACTTCGTCATTCGTGGCGGAATGGGTCCGTGTGGCGCCACGAATCCCGCAGGCACACCGGAACCACAAGAGCCTTGACCAAATCGAAGTTCGTGGTATAATGCATGCAGTCTGAAATATCCTGGATACGGAAGGAAACCACAGAGGAGAATCCGAAGGTCATGAAATATTTCTATGCCAAAGCCAAGTGCACAGATTGTTCCCTCGTTTTCCGCTATGCAGTGACGGAAGAAGATATCGAAGACGGCTCTGACTTCGACATTATGTGCCCACGCTGTGGCGAACAGGTCGAGTTGAGCGATTATTCCCCGTGTAGTGAAGAGACCTACGACAGAATCAACGACGAATACGAAGAACTCGAAGATCGTTTTGGATTGGAAGAGTACGACGATGACGATGACGACGGGGACGATGACTGGGCCTGACGGCGCCCACGGCGTCTGCTGTCCGTTCCACCTCTGTTAACCCGTCCGTCTCGCCTGCAATCGACTCCAAGATCGCACTCCGGGTTTCGCGCTCAGCCTATCGATATGGTCAGCCCGTGAATGGTAAGGAGGTTTCGTGGAAAGACTGGAGCTCTTCTGGATCATCCATCTCATTCTCCTCATGCTGTTTGGGTTCGAACTGATTTTGGTTATGTCGATTTGGTTGCGTGGACGAATGCCCGGGCTGCCGCTCACAGCGTCGCCGTGGCAGAAGTTCCGCGCCGGTCTGAAGTACCTGTTGAGCCTGATCTTCAGCCGGCGAATCGGACCGATGATCCGGGCGCTCCTGAACGACGGGCTGATGCACCGCGAAATCCTCAAGGTCAGCCCCTACCGCTGGTTCGCCCACATCGCCGTTTTCGGGTCGTTCGTGTTTCTCGGACTGCTATCCACGGTCACCGGTGTCGCGGTCGAGATCTTCCCGAATCTGCTGCCGGCGGATCACTCGCTGAACACCAATGCCATATCCGTCATGCTGAACGACGTGGACCACCCGCTCATCGCGTTCGTCAACGATTTCTTCGGACTCATCATCCTGCTCGGTATGATACTGATCATCTATCGCCGCTATGTTCGGAAGGATCAGCAACTACGCACGATGCCGGCGGACGGGATCATCATTGCGCTGCTCACTGGCATCGTGTTGAGCGGGTTCCTGCTCGAAGGGTTCCGGTTGTTGGCCGAGCAGCCGCTGGAACCGACCGCAGCGTGGGGGTTCATCGGCTACACACTCGTCCGCCTGCTCCGTCCGTTGAACGCGCATTGGACGACGTGGTATAACGGGGTGTTCTGGGGGCATTTCGTCATCTGCAACGCGCTGCTGTTCTATACGCCATTCAGCCGGTTCGCCCACATCATCATGAGCCCGCTGATCGTTACGCTCAACGCGGCAGAGGAGACTTCAGCATGAACAGCAGAAGCAGACTCGATCCCAAACATTTCACCGTCCGGCAGCTTCTCGAGCTGGAGGCCTGTACGCGCTGCGGCGAGTGTATCGCATGGTGTCCGACGTACACCGCACGTGAGAACGAAGCGATCACCCCATTGAGCAAGATCAACAGCTACAAGAGCTTCCTCAAGGGTGAGTACGGCGGATTTCTGGCGCGGCTCTTCGGGCACCACCCGCCCAGCGACGCCGAGATCGAGACTTTCGGAGCGGGCACGTTCCAGTGTACGCTATGCGGGCGCTGCCACGTCGTGTGCCCGATCCGGATCAACACCCGCCCGTTGTGGATCGCAATGCGCCAACAATTGGTCGATTGGAAGGAATATCCGGCGGCCTTTGATCTCCTGGACGAAGCGGTCACTACCCAACACAACATCTCCAACGAAGCCAACACCGGCCGGTTGATCTGGAGCGAGAACCTCGATGAGCCTCCGCCGTCCTTCGCCACGAAGGAACAGGCGGAAACAGTCTATTTCGTGGGCTGCGTATCGTCCTTCTACCCGACCGTCTTCGGCATCCCGCAGGCGTTCGCCAGTATTCTGCGGCAGGCCGGTGAGGACTTCACCACGATGGGCGGCGACGAATGGTGCTGCGGCTACCCACTCATCATCGCCGGTATGGGCGCCAACGTTGCGGAGACGATCCGGCATAACGTGGACGCGGTGCGTCAATCGGGTGCGCGGCGCATCGTCACGACCTGCCCCTCGTGTTATCACACCTGGCGGCACGAATACGCGCAGGTCATCGGCGAGCCATTGGGCTTCGAAGTCGTCCACGCGGTCGATGTGGTCGATGAACTGATCGCAAGCAAGCGGATCACCCTGCACAGCTACAACC
>ENA-OSEO01002783-OSEO01002783.1-sediment-metagenome-genome-assembly--contig:-NODE-2783-length-23095-cov-4.951647_pt1 | contig 23095 bp, 21 predicted proteins | sample MGYA00237883_ERZ534232 | MGnify/ENA metagenome assembly ERZ534232
AGGTAGTCAAGGCCTCTGAAATCGCCTCGAAACCGATATTCTGCGTCGACCAGTCCGCGGACTTCCACGAGGTGACCAACCTGATGGAAGGCTCCAACATTGCCCGGATCTTCGTTTGCGAGGACAGGAAGATCGTCGGGGTCGTCTCCCTCCTGGACGTCATGGCCGCCACCCTGATCATGAGAGCGCGAGGCGACAATGTTTCTTAGGAAAATCTTCGCCCACGGCGACAAGGAGCGGGAAGTCGTCGCGCGAATGGAGAGCCACATCGCTCTTCTGGCCAAGGCCTGCGCCACCTTCATGACCGCCCTGGAGAAGGGCGACCGGAGCCTGATGTGGGAGGTGATCGACTTCGAGCGGCGGGGCGACGCCATCAGGCGGCAGATCCTGTCCAAGATCTACGAGGGCGCCTTCCTGCCCTACCTGAGGCCCGATCTGTGCAAGTTCGTCGAGATCGTCGACGACGTCTTTGATCTGCTCGAGGACGCGGCCTACCATTTCCTGGAGCTGGACCTGCCCGCTCAGCTCAGGGACGACTGCTCCCGGGTGGCCTTCCTGAACCTCAGGACCTGCGAGATGCTTCTGATCACCTTCCGGGCCATGATCCAGGGCCGGGACCTGCGGGAGAAGACCCTGGCCGTGAGGATTTACGAAAAAAAGGTCGACGACATCAAGTTCGATCTGATCAAGGAGGTCCGGGACATACCCATCGCCAGTTTCTGGAGGGGCAAGACCCTGTCCGATTTCGTCGCCAGTATTACCAGGATAAGCGACATCATCGAGGACGCCAGCGATTACCTCCAGATCATCGGCGTCAGCATGAAATGATTCGAGGGGGGCCCGGCCGGGCGGGCGCGCTCCGGGCTGATCCGGCAGGTTCGATGGCCTGAGTCATGTGGATAGTCCTCAGCGGAGTCTTTCTGGGTTGGAGCCTGGGGGCCAATCACTTCGCCAACGTCTTCGGAACCGGCGTCACCACCGGAATCGTCAGATACAGGACCGCCGCGGCCCTGACCGCGGTCTTCGTGCTGGCCGGCGCCCTGCTGGAGGGCCCCAAGTGCATGACCACGGTCGGCCACCTCTCCCGCCTCGCCCCCCTTGAGGCCTTCGCCTGCGCCCTGGCCGCCGGCCTGACCATGACCGCCCTGACCTTCTTCGCCCTGCCGGCCTCGACCTCGGAGGCGATCACCGGGGCGGTGGTGGCGGCCGGAATCATCTCGGGCTCGGCCGACTTCGGCAAGCTCTACAAGATCGTCTCCTGCTGGATATTCACGCCCATCAGCGGGATAATCATCGCCTACGTCCTTCACCGCTTCCTGGACTGGCTCCTGGACCGGACCGTGACCAGCATCACCAGCCGCAACCTTCTCTATTCCGTCGGCGTCGTCGCCGCGGGCTGCTACTGCGCCTACAGCCTGGGCGGGAACAACGTGGCCAACGTGACCGGGGTCTACGTCGGCTCGGGCGTGCTCTCGGCCGAGGCGGCCTCCCTGATCGGCGGTCTGAGCATCGCCCTCGGAGCGCTCAGCTACAGCAGGAAGGTCACCCTGACCATCGGCAAGGGCATCGTGCCCCTGGACCCGTTTTCGGCCCTGGTGGTGGTCCTGGCCGAGGCCCTCACCCTCCACCTCTTCACTCAGATCGGCGTGCCGGTCTCCTCGTCCCAGGCCGTGGTCGGCGCGGTGGTCGGGGTGGGCCTGGTCGGAAGCCTGAGGACGGTCAGCCCGGCCATGCTGGCCAAGATCGCCTTAGGCTGGGTCCTGACGCCGGTTTCGGCCGGCCTTTTGACCTATGTGTTCGTACTTTTGATTACCTAGGAGGACGGAGTGGTCAGATTGAATGGGGCCTGGAAGATCTACTTCCCGGTGGCTGTTCTGGCCATCGCCGCGGTGGTTCTGACCGGCTTCCTGCTGGAGGCCCAACTGAGGAAGAGGCTCCAGAATCACCTCAAGGAGGAGGTCCTGGTCCTGGCCAGGGTCATGGCCAGATCCCTGCCCCAGGCGGAAGACCTGGCCGTTCTCGATCGATTCTGCCGGGACTACCGGGCCGCGGCCGGAGTCCGGGTGACCATAATCAGGACGGACGGCCAGGTGCTCGGCGAGTCGGACCCGGAGGCCAACCGGGACGAAAGCCGCCTCGACCGGCCCGAGGTCCAGAGAGCGCTCCAGGCCGGGGTGGGCTCGTCGATCCGCTACAGCGAGAGCCTGGACCGGGAAATGCTCTACCTGGCCCTGCTGATCGAGAAGCGGGACAGGATCATCAGGCTGTCCATGCCCATGGAGACGGTCCGGACCATCGAGAACGAGGTCATGGGCTACTTTGCCCTGGCCCTGTACCTGATCCCGTTCCTGGCCGCGATCGTCACCCTGCTGGTGGCCCGGGCCGCCAGCCGCCGCGACAATTCACTCTCCCCGGAGGCCGGCGGCCGGCGGCCTTGAGCCGGCCCCGGTCGTGGCGGGCCGGTCTAGCTCTCCTGGCTGGGCGGCTCGCCGTCTTCCTGAGGCTCGGGTTCCTCGCCGCTCTCCTTGGCCGCGGGCTGGCGCCCGAAGATCCGGGCCACCCAGATGGATATCTCAAAGAGGATGATCAGGGGCACGGCCATCAGGAGCTGGGTGAACACGTCCGGCGGCGTGAAGATGGCCCCGGCGACGAAGGTCAGCAGAATGGCCCACTTCCGGTTCCGGCGCAGGAACTTGTCGGTGACCATGCCCATCCGGGCCAGGAAGAAGATGACGATGGGCAGCTCAAAGACCACCCCAAAGGCCAGCAGCAGGCGCATGGAAAAGGAGAAATACTGCTTCAGGGCAGGCAGGGGCTGAAGGAGCTCGGATTCGAAGCCGACAAAGAACTTGAAGCCGAAGGGGAAGACCAGTCCATAGCCGAAGACGGCCCCGCCGATGAAGAGAATCGACGAGGCGATGACAAAGCCCAGGGCGTACTTGCGCTCATTGCGGTAGAGCCCCGGGGCCACGAACATCCAGAGCTGGTGGAAGACCACCGGCAGGGCCAGGAGCAGGCCGGCCAGCAGGGAAATCTTGATCAGGGTGAAGAAGGCCTCGGGCAGGCCGGTGTAGACCAGGCGCTGGCCCTTGGGCAGGACCTTGATCAGCGGCTCGACCATGAAGGCCAGCAGCCGCTCGTTGAAGGGGTAGCAGATGCCGAAGCCGATGATTACGGCGATGGCCGCGCGAGCCAGGCGGGTCCTGAGCTCGGTCAGGTGAGCCATGAAAGGCATCCGGGAGGCCTCGAGCTCGTCCGGCTCCTCAGGCGGGGTCTGGCTCTTTTGATCCTGGTCCTGTTCCATCGACTGCCTCGGCTCCGCCCTCCGCCTCCCGCTCCACCTCGGCCTCCAGTCCGGCCGCCTCGGCCGGAGCCTCGGTCGAGGCTTCCCCGGCCATATCGGCCTCCAGCTCGGCCGCCCCGGCCGGAGCCTCGGTCAAGGCTTGGCCGGCCGGTTCGGCCTCGTCCAGGCCGGCCTGATAGTCGGCCGCGCCTCCGGGCGAGGCCTGCTCCACTTTAGAGACGCCCTCGTCCAGCCCGGCCGACATGCCCTCGGCCACGGCCTGGTCAAAGGTCCGCCTGACCTCGTTCAGATTCTCGTCGGCCTCGAAGCTGTCCTTGATGTCCCGGGTGGCCTTCTTCAGCTCGCCGACCAGCCGTCCCAGGGACCGGGCCACCTCGGGCAGCTTGGAGGGCCCGATGACCAGCAGGCCCACGGCCAGGATGACCAGAAACTCGGTGGTGGAGATGCCGAACACTCAAAATCCCTCGTCAGATCAGGCCAGACTCTACGGGAAGGGGCTGGTCGTGTCAATGGGCGCGGCCCGGGCGGCAGGCCCGGGCCGGGATCGAGTCGGCCGGCCGGGAATTACCATTTGGTAGTTCCAAGTGGGGGGATTACCGTTTCGAAATTGAAACAAGTCCCGGGAAGGGCCTATTTCGGCTCGTTGGCGGCCTTTTGAAGGCCTTGTTCCTTGGCTTGCATTTTGCTATTATTAATTATCCAGACGGTGAACCATTCGGCTCGGGTCAATCGCGACCTTCGAGGGGGGCTGTCCAGGGGTTGAGCCCGGACAGCCGTAGCGGGCGGGAAAAGGAGCCAGCCATGCGATCAGTTTCAGTCAAGAGAGCGGCCGGCCTCGGCCTGGCCGGGTTGATCCTGCTCCTGGGAGCCTCGCTCTGGGCCGGCCCGGCCGCGGCTCAGGAGCTGACCAACGGCCAGGTGGTCGAGGTCAGCCTGGGCTCGGGCGACTCGGGCGACTACTACATCGACGTCCCGGCCGGCTCGACCCTGCTCCGGGTCAACCTGGACGTGACCGCCGGCGCGGCCGAGCTCTACACCAAGTACGACGCCGAGCCCACCGCCGGCGACAACGACTGCCATTCCAACGAGGGCGACGGGACCGAGGAGTGCAGCCACACCAACCCCACGGCCGGCCGGTGGTACATCAAGGTCGTGGCCAGCGCGGCCGACACCACGGCCGACCTGACCGCGACCTTCGCCCCCACCGCCGAGCTGACCAGCGGCACCGGGACGGCCATTCACGTCGACCAGGACGCCTCGGCCTATTACTACATCGACGTCCCGGCCGGCAGCGGCACCCTGACCGTCAACCTGAGCGTCAGCAGCGGCACGGCCGTTCTCTACACCAGGCAGGGCAGCCAGCCGACCCAGGCGACCTACGACTGCACCTCGGACGACGGCGACAGCCCCCAGCAGTGCGTCCACAACACCTCGGCGGCCGGCCGGTGGTACATCATGGTCTACGGCACCACCGAGACCTCGGCCACCCTGACCGCGACCTATGCCCAGAGCGGCGGCTCGGGCGGGACCAGCGCCTACGGGCTGACCAACAACGTCGCGGTCAGCGTCTCCGTCGCGGCCGAGGAGTCCCGGAACTACTTCATCAACGTCCCGGCCAACGCCACGGGCCTGACCTTCACCCTGGCCCTGACCAGCGGCACGGCCGCCCTGTACACCAACTACCAGTACCTGGCCACGATCCACAACGCCGACTGCACCAGGAGCGGCAGCGGCACCCTGGTCTGCAGCCACACCAATCCAGCGACCGGGCGGTGGTACGCCATGGTCCGGGGGACCACCGCGGCCCAGGGCACCCTCACCGCGGCCTATACCCTGGGCGCCTCCTCGACCACCAGCGGCGGGAGCCTGACCAACAACCGCTGGGTGGCGGGCAGTGTGACTCAGGGCGGGGAGGCCAACTACAGTCTGACCGTGCCCCAGGGGAGAAATCTGTTCAAGGTTGACCTGCGCATCCTCAGCGGCAGCCCGGCCCTCTATGTCAAGCTCGGCTCGGCCCCGACCACTTCCTCCTACGACTGCGTCTCGGCCGGCTCGACCGGCCACCTCTCCTGCCGGCTCCTCCGGCCCGAGGCCGGGACCTACTACATCATGGTCCACGGCAACCAGGCCAGTCGCTTCGCTCTCAAGGCCCTCTACGCTCCGGTCCGCGGCCGGGGCCAGGGCACGGTCAGGCGGCCGCCGGCGCGCTGGCGCTGGACGCCCACCAGCCGCTGGCGCAACAACAACCGGGGCCAGAACAACACCGGCTCGTCCAGCAACTGAGCCGATCCGGACCAAAACCGGCCCCGGGGCCAAAGGCCCCGGGGCCGGTTCTTTGGGGGGCCGGCCGGCCCTGACCAGGTCAGACCGTCCCGGCGATGATCCCCGAGTCGTTGGGCGAGCGGAAGGGCAGCCGCCGGGCCTCCTTGACCCCGGCCCGGGCGAGCATGTCCATGATCTGCTGCTCGGAGTAAGAGCGGCCGGCCTCGGTGCCGGCGAGCATGTTGAGCGAGAAGAGGGCCGGAAAGAGGGGTCCGGCCAGGTCGTTGTCAAGGACGAACTCGTGAATCATGATCAGGCCGCCCGGCCTCAGGGCCGCGGCGGCCTTGGCCACGATCCTCTGGCAGTCCTCCGGGCCCTCGCCGTGGAGAATCTGGGAGAGCCAGACCGCGTCAAAGCCGTCCGGCAGGTCGTCCTCCAGGTAGTCGCCCTCCCGGAAGTCGACCCGGCCGGTCACGCCGAAGCGAGCGATGGTCTTCTCGGCAAAGGGCCGGGTGGTCTTGAGGTCGAAGACCGTGGCCCTGAGCCCGGGGTTGGCCAGGCAGAAGTGGATCGCCCAGGTGCCCGGGCCGCCGCCCAGGTCCAACAAGCTCTCCCGGCCGCTCAGGTCGATCTCCCGGGTCACTCTGGGGGCCAGGGCCATGGCCATGTTGAACATGCCCATCAGGAAGCTCTCCCGCTCCTCCCGGCCCCGGGTGATCCGCCTGGTCCTGACCGGCCGGCCGCTGATGACCGCCCGGTCCAGCTTGTGCCAGGAGTCCAGGAGATGGAAGTGGTGCATGATGATGTAGCCGAGGTAGTCGGGCGAGTCCTTGACCAGGCTGGCGGCGCTGAGGGGCGTGTTGGCGAACCTGCCCTCTGACTTGTCCAGGAGCCCCATGGCCGCCAGGGCGTTGAGCAGGCTCTCCACGCCCCGCTCGTCGCCCTCTAGCCTGGCCGCGACCTCCCGGCCGCTCAGGCTCTCCCGGCCGATGAGGCTGAAGATATCCAGCTTGACCCCGGCCTGGAGGGCGCAGGATTGCCAGTAGGCGCTCGCCATTTCCAGGAGTCGGCCTGGGTTCGTGGTCCGGGAGCTCAACTCTGTCCTCCTTCACCGGCCGGGCCGGCCTGGGCCCGGAAGTAGTCGGCGATCCGTTGGGCCAGGCCGGCCGATATGCCTGGCACTCGGGCCAGGCGCTCAACCCCGGCTTGGGCCACGGCCTGATAGGAGCCCAGGTCCCGGAGCAGGGTCCTGGCCCGGTTGGGGCCGACGCCCGGTATCTCCAGCAGCCGCGAGCGGGAGACCCGCCGCCGCCGGGTCAGGCGAAGGGCCGAGATGGCCCGGCGGTGGGTCTCGTCGCGCAAGCTCATGAGCAGGAAGCGGGCCGGCCGGCCCAGGCTGATCGGGTTCTTGCGGCCGGGCGCGAAGAGCCGGTCGGCGTCCTTGGCCCCGGGCGTCTTGGCCAGGGCGGTCACGGGCAGGTGGTCCAGGCCCAGCTCGGCCAGGGCGGCCCGGGCGGCGTTGAGCTGGCCCTTGCCGCCGTCGATGACCAGCAGGTCAGGCGGCTCCAGGTTGCCGGTCCGGCCGGAGAAGCGGCGCTTGAGCACCTCCCGGAGCATGGCCACGTCGTCCTGGCCGCTGACCGACCTGATCTTGTAGTTGCGGTACTTGGACCTGACCGGCCGGCCGGCCTCGAAGCGGACCATGGCCCCCACCGGGTCCTGGCCGCCGTGGATGGAGATGTCGTAGCCCTCCAGGCTCTCTGGGGCCGCCTCCAGACCCAGGCGCTGGCCCAGCTCCTCCAGGCCCTGGGCGGCCACGGCCTCGGGGCTGCCGGCCAGGACGGGCACGGCGCTCTCGGCGTTGGCCCTGGCCCGCTCGACCAGGGCCTTGCCCTGGCCCCGCTGAGGGGTGAGGAGCCTGACCCGGGCGCCCCTGGCCTCGCTCAGCCACTCGGCGATGAGGCCGGCGTCCTCGACCCGGACCGGGCTGAGGACCTGATCCGGGAAGGCGGTCTTGCCGGTGTAGAACTGGCTGATAAGCTGCCCGGCCGCGGCCGGGGTGGGCGAGTCGGCCCCGCGCAGCAGGAAGGTCCGGGAGCCGACCAGGGCCCCCTGGCGGACGAAGAGCACGGCCGCGGCCAGGCCGGTCGGGGCCGGGGCGAAGCCGAAGACGTCCTGGTCCAGGAAGCGCGGCGAGACCACGACCTGCTTCTCCAGGGTCGTCTGGATGGCCCGGAGCTTGTCCCGCCAGACGGCCGCCTCCTCGAAGCGCTCCTCGGCCGCCGCGGTCCGCATCTGGGCCTCGATCCGGCGAGAGACCTCGCCCAGCCGGCCCGAGAGGAACTGGGCCGCCTCCTCGACCCAGCGGCCGTACTCGGCCTTGGCCACCGGGCGCGAGCAGGGGGCCAGGCAGTGGTGGAGCTGGTGGTGGAGGCAGGGCCGGGAGCGCGGGGCCGGTCTGGATCCGGGGCACTGGCGCAGGGGAAAGATGTGGTTCATCAGGCGCAGGGTCGCCCGGGCCGCCTTGGCCGAGACGTAGGGACCGAAGTAGCGGTGGCCGTCCTTCCTGATCCGGCGGGCGATAGACAGCTTGGGGTACTCGTCGCCGGTGGAGAGGCGGATGAGAGGATAGGCCTTGTCATCGCGGAGCATGATGTTGTAGCGAGGCCGGTGGCGCTTGATCAGGGTCGCCTCCAGGATGAGGGCCTCCTTCTCCGAGCCGGTGACCAGGAAGTCGACCCGGGCCGCCCGCTCCAGGAGGAGCTCGATCCGCCGCCCCTGGTCCCGGCCCTCCTGAAAGTAGCTCAGGACCCGCTTGCGCAGGTCCTTGGCCTTGCCCACGTAAAGGACCTTGGCCTTCTGGTCCCGCATCAGGTAGACGCCCGGCCGCTGGGGCAGGGAGCGGGCCAGCTCCTCTATCTCCGGCTTGCTCAGGCCCACTTGAGCTCCATTTCCTTTAGCCGCATGATCCGGTCCCTAAGAACCGCTATCTCCGGCTCACTCAGGCCCACTTGAGCTCCGCTTCCTTGAGCCGCTTGATCCGGTCCCGCAGGAGAGCGGCCTGCTCGAACTCCAGTCTATCGGCAGCGGCCCGCATCTCCTTCTGGAGGCGGGCCAGAGCCTTGGGCACCTCGTGGGGCATAAGCCCCTCGTCCTGGTCCAGGCCCACGGTGACGTAGTCCTGCTCCTCGACCGCGGCCAGGACGTCGCTGATCCGCTTCCTGATCGTCTCCGGGGTGATGTGGTGGGAGAGGTTGTAGGCCTCCTGGATGGCCCGGCGCCGGCTGGTCTCACTCAGGGCGAACTCCATGGACCTGGTCAGTTCCGAGGCGTAGAGGATGACCGTGCCCTCGACGTTGCGGGCCGCCCGGCCGGCGGTCTGGATCAGGGAGCGCTCCGAGCGGAGGAAGCCCTCCTTGTCCGCGTCCAGGACGGCCACCAGGGAGACCTCGGGCAGGTCCAGCCCCTCGCGGAGGAGGTTGATGCCGATGAGCACGTCAAAGGCGCCCCGCCTCAGGTCGGTCAGGATCTCGTAACGCTCGATGGTCGGGATGTCCGAGTGGAGGTAGCGGACCCTGACCCCTAAGGAGGAGTAGTACTCGGTCAGATCCTCGGCCAACCGCTTGGTCAGGGTGGTCACCAGGACCCGCTCGCCCCTGGCCACGCGCCGCCTGATCTCATGAAGCAAATCGTCGACCTGGCTCTCGGCCGGTCTGATCTCCATCTTGGGGTCCATCAGGCCGGTCGGCCGGATGATCTGCTCCTGGACCACCCCCCCGGCCCGGCCCAGCTCGTACTCGGCCGGGGTGGCCGAGACATAGACGATCTGGCTGACCTGCTGGTTGAACTCCTCGAAGGTCAGGGGCCGGTTGTCCAGGGCCGAGGGCAGGCGGAAGCCGTAGTCGACCAGGGTCTGCTTGCGGGAGCGGTCGCCCCGGAACATGCCGATGAGCTGGGGCACGGTGATGTGGGACTCGTCCAGGAAGACCAGACTCTGGCGGGGGAAGTACTCCAGCAGGGTCGGCGGCGGCTGGCCCGGGGCCCGGCCGGTCAGGTGGCGGGAGTAGTTCTCGATCCCGGCGCAGTGGCCCACCTCCTTGAGCATCTCCAGGTCGAAGCGGGTCCTCTGCTCCAGGCGCTGGGCCTCCAGGAGCTTTTGCTGGGAGAGGAGCCAGGTCAGGTGCTCTGTAAGCTCGGCCTCGATGGTCTGGACGGCCTGCTCCTTGGTCACCGAGGGGACGACGTAGTGGCTGGCCGGGTAGATGGTCACCTTGCTCAGACGGTCCAGGACCCTGCCCCTCAAGGGGTCGATCTCCTGGATGGACTCGACCTCGTCGCCGAAGAAGGTCACCCGGATGGCCTTGTCCGACTCGTAGGCCGGAAAGATCTCCAGTGTGTCGCCCCGGACCCGGAAGACGCCCCGGTGGAAGTCGTGGTCGTTGCGCTGGTACTGGATCTGGACCAGCTTGGCCAGGGCGTCGCGCCGGTTGATCTCCATGCCCTGGCTCAGGTAGAGGATCAGACCGTAGTAGGCCTCGGGCGCGCCCAGGCCGTAGATGCAGGAGACCGAGGCGACGATGATGACGTCCTCGCGGACCATGAGCGAGCGGGTGGCCGAGAGACGGAGTTTGTCGATCTCCTCGTTGATGGAGGCGTCCTTCTCGATGTAGGTGTCCGTGGATGGGATGTAGGCCTCGGGCTGGTAGTAGTCGTAGTAGGAGACGAAATACTCGACCGCGTTCTCGGGGAAGAGGCTCTTGAACTCGCCGAAGAGCTGGGCGGCCAGGGTCTTGTTGGGGGCGATGACCAGGGTCGGCCGGCCCACGGCGGCGATGACGTTGGCCATGGTGAAAGTCTTGCCCGAGCCGGTCACGCCCAGGAGGACCTGGTCCCTGAGCCCCTGCTCCAGGCCCCGGATCAGACCCTCGATGGCCTGGGGCTGGTCGCCCCGGGGCTGGTAGTCGCTGATCAGCTTGAAGCGGGCGGCCATGATGACGTCATATTATACCCCCGGGCCACCTGGCCCGGGGGCGGTCAGCGGCCAGGGTCATTCAGAGCGACTTGGCCAGGATGGAGGCGGTCAACTGGTTCAGGCTGACGCCCTCATGCTTGGCCCTCAGCTTCAGGCTGCGGTGAACGCTTCTGGGAATGCGGATATTGAGCTTGCCGTTGCACGATTCCAGCTCGCCGGGCAGCGGCACCGGCCAGCCCAGTTCCAGCCGGCGCTCGGTCCAGGCCAGGCGGAGCTCCTCGGCCCTTTCCAGGGCCTCGGCCTTGGTCTCGCCGTGGGCCACCACGCCGGGCAGGTCCGGATAGACCACCACGTAGCCCGAGTCCTCGCCGGGGATGATCACGGCCGGGTACTCAAGCTTTTCGAAATCCTCAATCGTCTTCGGATCGGCCATCGGTTTTCGATTCTCGTCTGCTGTCAAGCAATTAAAAATCCATGAATTTCTTCAGTTGTTTAACCGCAGCGGGATCCACCGGCCTGTTTCCGTGGGGTTTGTGGACCGCCAAAACCACCTGATCCCCGGATCGCTCGAAGATGTAACCCGACCCTCGCCTAGTCTTTCTCATGGTGAAGCCGGCCAAATTCGCGGCTTTTACGAAATCCCGCCACCTGACGCCCTGGGGGCCCCGTTGAATCCGCTGCCCCAGCTTCCTCTCTCTCGACATACGACACCCCGTCTCATTTCAATCCATCTCCTGCTACGGGGCATATCCGAGCGTTGGGTGTCTCAAGTCCTTTGGGGTTCTGGTTGCTCTGGCCCCAACAACATACTACCGTATTCGGTAGCGCTTTTCAACCCGCCCTAGCCCTTCAGCTTCCAGGTGGTGCCCTCGGGCGAGTCGAAAATGAGCACGCCCCGGCCGGCCAGCTCGTCGCGGATGGCGTCGGCCCGGGCGAAATCCCTGGCCCGGCGGGCCTCAGCCCGCTGGTCCACCAGGGCCTGGATCTCCTCCTGGCTCAAACCCTCCCGGTCCAGGAGCAGCTTGCGGCGCTCGGCGACGTAAACTTCCGGCCGGCGGCTGAGCAGGCCCAAAACCTGAGCCAGTTCGACCAGGGTCTGCCTGGCCTCGGCCAGGCCGGCCGGGTCGCCCGGCTCGGCCAGGGCCCGGTTCATCCCCCGGGCCAGGCCGAAGAGGTGGCCCAGGGCCATGGCCGTGTTGAAGTCGTTGTCCATGGCCGCCTTGAAGTCGGTCCGGACCTGGCCGGCCAGGTCCCCGAGCTCGCCCCCGGCCGCGTCTCCGGCCGGCTCTTCGTCGGCCCGGGCCAGGGCCTCGTAGAGCCGGCCCAGGCCCTCGTCGGCCTCGACCATGGCCGCCTCTGTGTAGTCCAGGGGCGAGCGGTAGTGGGCCGAGAGGAGGAAGAGGCGCAGGGCCTCGGGGTGATACCGCTTCAGGATCTCCTTGATGGTCAGGAAGTTGCCCAGGCTCTTGGACATCTTCTCCTGGTCGATCCGGACGAAGGCGTTGTGGAGCCAGTATTTGACAAAGGGCTTTTCGGCCAGGGCCTCGGCCTGGGCCTTCTCGTTCTCGTGGTGGGGAAAGATCAGGTCCTCGCCGCCGCCGTGGATGTCAAAGGGCTGGCCCAGGTACTTGGCCGACATGACCGAGCACTCGATGTGCCAGCCCGGCCGGCCCGGCCCCCAGGGGCTCTCCCAGGCCGGCTCGCCCGGTTTGGAGCCCTTCCACAGGGCGAAATCCAAGGGGTTCCGCTTGGCCTCGCCCACCTCCACCCTGGCCCCGGCCCTGAGCTCGTCCAGCTTGCGCCGGGAGAGCCGGCCGTAGGCCGGGAAGTCGGCCACCGAGAAGTAGACGTCGCCCTCGACCTGGTAGGCCCTGCCCTTCTCGATCAGCCCGGCCACGGCGGCGATGATGTCCTGGATGTGCTCGGTCGCCCGGGGCTCGAAGTCCGGCCGCCTCAACCCTAAGGCGGCCATGTCCTCGTTGAAGGAGGCGATGTAGCGTCCGGCGATCTCCTGGGCGGTCGCCCCTTCCTGGTTGGCCCGGTTGATGATCTTGTCGTCCACGTCGGTGAAGTTGCGGACAAAGGTCACCTGGAAGCCCAGCCACTCCAGGTAGCGGACCACGGCGTCGAAGACGACCGTGGACCGGGCGTGGCCGATGTGGCAGTCGTCGTAGACGGTCACCCCGCAGGCGTAGAGGCCCACCCGGCCTTCCTGAAGGGGCGTGAACTTCTGCTTGCGCCGGGCGGCGGTGTTGTAGAGCTCGAGCATCAGGCGACTCCAGTCAGCTCCAGGGCGGCTTCGAGGCGGCCCCTGGTCCGCTCGGGGCCGAGGAATTCGATCAGGTCGTCCAGCCGGGGGCCGTGCTCCCGGCCGGTCAGGGCCAGGCGGAGGGGCTGGTAGAGCCGGCGGCCCTTGAGGCCGGTGGCCGGACCCAGTTCATTAAGCCAGCCGGGCCGGCCCAAGGTCTCCAGGGCGGCCCGGATGACCTGCCCGGCCTCGGCTCCGGCCAGGGCGGCCCGGGCCGGCTCGTCATAGATGGAATCCGGGCCGTCGCCGGTCCAGGTGAGGGTGGCCACCCACTCGCTCAGCTCGGCCAGGTTGGCCGCGTTCTCGCGGCCCAGGGCCACGGCCCGGACCAGCCCGTCCCCGCCCGGTAAGGCCGGGGATATTTTCTGGCCCCGCCGCCACTCGATCAGGGCCTGGCTCAGGGCCTGGGGGTCCAGCCGCCGCAGGTGCTGAAGGTTGAACCAGTTCAGCTTGTCGTAATCGAACACGGCCGGGGCCTTGCCCAGGCGGGCCAGGTCGAAGCTCTCGATCAGTCCGGCCGGCTCCAGGACCTCCTCCCCGGCCCGGGACAGGCCGCCGCCGATGAAGGCCAGGTAGTTGACCAGGGCCTGGGGCAGCAGGCCTCCCTTCCTCATCTGCTCGACCTGGGTGGCCCCGTGGCGCTTGGCCAGCTTGGCCCGGTCCTGGCCGACCAGGAGGGAGTGGTGGGCCACTATGGGCTCGGGCCAGCCGAAGAAGCGGTAGAGCATGAACTGGCGGGGGGTATTGGCCAGATGGTCCTCGCCTCTGATGACGTGGCTGATGTCCATGAGGTGGTCGTCGACGACGCAGGCGAAGTTGTATGACGGCCGGCCCGAGGAGCGGACGATGATGAAGTCGCCGATCTCCTCGCCCCGGAAGTCCACCCGGCCGTGGATCAGGTCCCGGACCGCTATCCGGCCCGGCTCGACCCTGAAGCGCAGGGCCGGCCGGAGGCCCCTGGCCTCCAGGTCCCGGCGCTCCGCCTGGCTCAGCTCCCGGCAGCGGCCCGAGTAGCGCGGCGGCCGGCCCTGCCTCAAGCAAAGGGCCCGCTGGGCGGCCAGTTCCTCCTCGGTGCAGTAGCAGGGGTAGGCCCGGCCGGCCTGGACCAGCTCGGCGGCGAAGCCCTCGTAAATATTCAGCCTCTCGGACTGGCGGTAGGGGCCCAGGGGGCCGCCCTGGTCCGGGCCCTCGTCCCAGTCGATCCCCAGCCACCTCAGGGCGGCCGTCTGGCCGGCCTCGAAGGCGGCCGCGGAGCGGACCGGGTCGGTGTCCTCGACCCGGAGGACCATCCGGCCGCCGCTCTGGCGGGCCAAGAGCCAGTTGAACAGGGCCGTCCGGGCGTTGCCCAGGTGGAGCCGGCCGGTGGGTGAGGGGGCGAACCTGACCCGGACCTGACTCACGAGCCGGTCTCGTCCACCAGGGCCATGGCCAGGGCGGCCATGCCCTCGCCCCGGCCGGTCAGCCCCAGCCCCTCGGTGGTGGTGGCCTTGATCGAGATCCGGCCGGCCTCGATGTCCAGGGCCTCGGCCAGGCGCTCCTTCATCCGCTCCACGTAGGGGGCGATCTTGGGCCTCTCGGCGATGAGGGTGGCGTCGAGGTTGACGATCTGCAGGCCCCGCCGGTCCAGGAGCTTGCGGACCAGGGCCAGGAGGGTCAGCGAGGAGACGCCCTTGAAAGTCTCGTCGCTGTCCGGGAAGTGGCGGCCCAAGTCGCCCAGGTCGGCCGCGCCCAGGAGGGCGTCGGCCATGGCGTGGCTGAGGACGTCGGCGTCGGAGTGGCCGACCAGACCCAGGGGGTGCTCGATCTCGACCCCGCCCAGGATGAGCTTGCGGCCCGGCGCCAGGCGGTGGACGTCGAAGCCCTGGCCGACCCTCACCGGGCCTCCTCCGGCCAATTAAGAAGGGCCCGGGCCAGCCTCAGATCCTGGGGGGTGGTGATCTTGATGTTCAGGGGCGAGCCCTCGACGATGCGGACCTTCTTGCCCAGCCTGACCACCAGGCCGGCCTCGTCGGTCCCCTGAAAGCCCTCGTCCTCGGCCAGGGACTGGGCCTCGAGCAGGATCGGCCGCCAGAAGCCCTGGGGCGTCTGGATCTGCCAGACCTTGGAGCGCTCGGGCAGGGAGACGACGTTGCGCCGCCGGTCCACCTCGGCCAGGGTGTCCTGGGCCGGCAGGCCGGCCGTGGCCGCGCCGAACTCCCGGGCCGCGTCCATGACCCGCTCGATGGTCTCCTGGTCGACCAGGGGCCTGACCCCGTCGTGGATGATCAGGTAGTCAAAGGACTCGTCCAGGGCGGCCACGCCCAGCCGGACCGAATCCTGCCTGGTCGGGCCGCCGGCGACCACGGCCTGGACCTTGCCCACGCCGTAGGCACCGATCATTTTGACCACCTCGGCCACGGCGTCCTCAGGCGCGACCACGACCAGGCCGGCCAGCCGAGGGCAGGCAACCAGGGTCTGGAGGGTGTGGATGAGGACCGGCCGGCGGCCCAGGCTGAGGAACTGCTTGGGCTCCTCGCCCTTCATCCGCAGGCCGGATCCGGCGGCCGGCACCACAGCCGCCCAGAGAACCTTGTCGGCCGACTGGCTCACTCTCAACCCCTCAGGCCCGCACCCGGGCCCCTAATGACGACGACGCGGGCACAGCCGCGTCGCCGGAGACCGGAAGTTCAAGGGACGGGCCGGAACCGGCCGTAAGCCGGGTTCTGTTCCCGGCTCGGAGCGACCCGAGCCGGGCGGCGGTCATTCATCTAGGACGCCGGTTGCCCGGCGCCTCCAGCAACCTACCCGGGGGCTCGGACGGGCCATCCTCGAACGCCCCCCTACCTGGTCTTGCTCCGGGTGGGGTTTACCTAGCTCCCGGGGTCGCCCCCGGGACTGGTGAGCTCTTACCTCACCGTTTCACCCTTACCCCGCCGGAGCGGGGCGGTCTGTTTTCTGTGGCACTCGCCTTGGGGTTGCCCCCACTGGCCGTTAGCCAGCACCCTGCCCTGTGGAGCCCGGACTTTCCTCCCGCCTCCAGAGAGGCCGGCGACCGCCTGGCCGGCTCCGGCCCGTCCCCTAAGCCCCCTGGTGGTCCAGGGCGCGATTGGCCAGAGCGTCCGCCTCCTGGTTGAGGCCCCTGTCTACGTGAACAATATCATAGTCGTCCAGCCGGTTCAACAGGGCCCGGGCCCGGGCGAAGAGCGGCATGAGCCCGGCGTTCTTGACCCGGTAGCGGCCCTGGATCTGCCTGACCATCAGCTCGCTGTCACTGCGGATGGAGACCCGCCTGAAGCCCAGGTCCAGGACCAGGCTCAGGCCCCTGATCAGGGCCTCGTACTCGGCCTGGTTGTTGGTCATCCGGCCCAGCCGCTCCGAAACCTGACCCAGGCGCTCCGCGCCCAGGTAGACCACGCCTCCGGCCGCGGCCGGGCCGGGGTTGCCCCGGCTGGCCCCGTCCACGAAGAGGACCGGCCCCTGGCCCGGCTCCGGGGTTCTGGTCCGGCGCGGCGGCTCCGGCTCAAAGACCAGGGCCGCCTCGTTCAGGAGAGCCCGCCAGTCCTCGGCCGAAACCTGGGGCAGCCGGGACCTGGCCCGGGCCAGGTCCATCTCCTCGGCCAGGACCCTGAGGGCCTGGGCCTTGAGGGCGCGCTCCAAGCCGACCGCCTAGCCGGCGTCGTTGTCCATGGCGTAGATGATGCGATGGCAGTGGGGGCAGGTCATCAGCTTGTCCATCCGCCTCAGCTCCAGGAACTGCTGGGGCGGCAGCTTGATGTGGCAGGCCAAGCAGGTGCCCTCGCGCACCGGGGTGACCACGGCGTCGCGCAGGCGCGAGCGGATGAAGTCGTACTGGGCCAGCACCTCGACCGGCAGGTTATCCAGGTACTCCTGGCGGTTTCGGACCAGGCGCTTGAGGTCCTCCTCCACCCGGCCCATCATCGCCTCCAGAGCCTCCTTCTCCTGGTTAAGGGACTCGGAGAAACTCTCCATCGACCGGCCGGCCGCCTCGATCCGGGCCTCGACCTCTTCCAGGACCTCCATCACCGTCAGCAGCTCGCGCTCCCAGTCCTCCCTGAGGGCCTTCAGGTCTTCCATCTCCTTGAGCACGGCCTTGTGCTGGCGGGGGTTCTTGACCTCCAGGATCTTGGACTGGCTGCGCTTCAGCCGCCGCTCGCTGTCCTCCAGCTTGCGCTCCAGCTCCTGGCGGCGGGGCAGGAGCTCCTCCTGCTCGGCCTCGGCCCGCTGGAACGCGGCCACAGTCTCGGCCACCTTCCGCTCCAGCTCGGCCACCCGCCGGGGCGCCTCGTCCCTCTCCTGCCGGAGAACCTCCACGTGGGTGTCGATCTCCTGGAGGGCAAGCAAATTCCTGATCTGGTCCCTCAATTCATTCATTCGACCTGATCCTTGTCTCAGAAGAATTCATACGGCTCCTGCTGAGCCGAATAGGCCCTGACCGCGGTCTTGAAGCCCGCGGCGCTCAGGGCGGCACCAAGTCTCTCGGCCAGAACCACCATCGCCGGCGCCTCGGTGGCCAGGTGGCCGGCCTCGATGACGGCCAGCCCCAGGGCCTCGGCCTGGCGGGCGGCGTGGTAGCCGACCTCGCCGGTCAGGAGAGCCTGGGCCGAGGCGGCCGCGGCCGCCTCGATCAGGCTGCCTCCCGAGCCGCCGCAGACGGCCAGCCGCCTGACCTGCATCTCCGGCCGGCCCACCACCCTGGCCCCCTTGAGACCCAGAACCTGCTTGACCCTTCCGGCCAGGACGGCCAGTCTCAGGTTTTCGGCCAGCCGGCCCACCCGGCCCAGGCCGGCCCCGGGCCTCTCGGCCAGGGGGACGAGCGGCTCGACCTCCTTCAGGTCCATCAGCTCGGCCAGAACGTCGCTGACCCCGCCGGCGGCCGCGTCGAAATTGGTGTGCGCGGCCAGGAGGTTTATCTCGCGCCTGAGGGCCGCGGCGACCACCTGGCCCACCGGCCGGGCCAGATCTATGGTCTCCAGGGGTTTGAAGAGAAGCGGATGGTGGGTCACCAGGCAGTTGGCGTTGACGGCCACGGCCGCCTCAACCGCGTCCAGGGTCGGGTCCAGGGCGACCAGGACCCCGTTCACCTGGGCCCCCAGGCAGCCCAGCATCAGCCCGACCCGGTCCCAGGACTCGGCCAGGGAGGGCGGGGCGATTTCTTCCAGGGCGGCCAGAACCTGGCCCAGGGTCAGCTTCATCAGCGGCGGCTCACTGAAAAAGGGGTGCTCCTTGACCTGGAGCACCCCTCATCTTCAAGGGTTGGTGCCGGATGCCTGAACGACGACTTGGCGGGCAAAGAGATTCACCCCCGGCGACCTTACCGGTCGTGGTGGGCCCACCTGGCTTCGAACCAGGGACCTACCGGTTATGAGCCGGTGGCTCTAGCCAACTGAGCTATGGGCCCAATGGCAACTATCAAATATAGCGCCTTGTATCTGGCTGGTCAACGAAAAAGGTGGATGACTTAAGCTTCGAGGCTGGATGGAGGGCAGATAGGAGCGTTGCATCTCAAACCAGTCTTTATGGATCTGAAGCCAGACCAGGCCGAAGACTTGAAACCTTGGGTGATTTCCAGACGCGGAGCTGGAACCTTAAATGGATGAACTAAATGGGTGTCAGACCGGGCAGGCTCGGGCAGGAGCACTCAACGACAGGAAGTGACCGGCTGGGCCGCCTGCAGGGGAAAAAGGCGGTCCCCGGGGGGTGGGGACCGCCGGTGCATGCTTCAGGGCCGCCCCAGGGGCGGCCCTCAGGGGAGGTTCTGATCCGTCTAGAACTCCATGTGGCAGGACACGCCCACCAGGACCGCCTCGCCCTGGTCAGCTCCCTCGCCGTCCTCTCCGTTGTCGAACCAGACCACCTCAGGGATGAACTCCATCGGCCCGAAGGGGATCTTGTAGCTGGCAAACGCCGCCTGGGTGTAGGGATCCTCTGACCAGTCATCACGCTCCGACCGGGCGTAACCGTAGCCGATCGAGAACTTCTCCACCCGCAGCTCGGCCCAGACGCTGAACTGGCGCACGTCGTCATCAACCTCGTTGTTGATCACCAGCGGGTCCCCGCTCAGCACCGGCGTCTCCTGGGCCGTGTTGATCCCGTAGCCCGCGGCCACGGTGAAGCCGATCAAACCAAAGTCCCCAGTGATCCCCAGACCAAAGTCCAGGGACGAGTAACTGTCCGAATCGTTGCCGTCCTCCCACTGCACGTTCTCGAAGTGAACCCACGGGTTCACCTGAACCGAGCCAAAGTTCAGCTCCGCCGAGGCGGCCACCGCCGGAATCGTGTAGTAGGAATGGCCTCCCTCCCAGACCGAGCCGTTGTACGGGTTCTCCAGGGTGAACATGAAGCGGTACTCCTCGCCCACGCTCAAACGCACCGCCTCGTTGCGGTCAAAGTAGACCTTGCCGTACCCGTCCAGACCCAGGGCCGCCTCCAGAAGCTGGTTCGACCAGTAGCGGTCGCAGATGGTCCCGGACTGCCCGAAGCGGATCGACCAGCCCTCGGCGTTGTACTGCATGTAAGCCTGCCGGGTGAAAACCGTGTTGTCGTCCATCCGGCTGTCCACACCGATCATCACCAGACCACTGAACTTCTTGTCGTCGCTCAGGTAGTTGATCCTGAAGAAGGCGTCGCCGGCGTCGAACAGGTGCAGGCCGAAGTATTCGTCCACGCCGTCCCAATCATCGTTGTAAAATCCGTAGCTGAACTCCAGGCGCAGGTCGCCCCCCACCTTGACCTCGGCCAGGGCCGCCTGACCAGGGCCGAGCAGCAGGGCAACCAAAGACATCACTATCAACAACCGCTTCATCTATTCCCTCCTTGATCTGGGACTTGTTTCACCTGAAAGACATCCGGCCTAATCTGAGCCGTAGCGCGGTCCTGTTCCCCGGACCGGCCCGGTCCGCCGGCGGCGGGCGGTTCCCCAGGGTCTCCCTTCACCGGGAAATCCCGGCAGGCGCAGCTCCTACAACCGCCGCTGCATCCGCAACCGTCGTTCCTGCCGGTCACGGTCCGGTAGAACGACCTCGCCGTCATGACCGCCACTGCGGCCAGAATTCCGGCCACAACAATCATCTCCAGCATGAACCCCTCCTAACCGATCCCCAGGCCGAGCAGGCGGCCCGCCTGGAAGACGAGCACGGTCAGCACGTAGGCCAGGACGGTCAGGCCGGCCAGTTGGAACAGGGCCCACCGCCAGGAGTTGCTCTCCCGCTTGGTCACGGCGATGGTGGCCATGCACGGCGCGCTGACGAGGCAGAAGAGCATGATGCAGAAGCCGACCAGGGGGTTGTAGGTGCTGGTCAGCTTCTCTCGGAGAGTCTCTGACTCCTCGTCCGCCTCGCCCACGGAGTAGATGATGCCCATCTGGGCGACAAAGACCTCCTTGGCCGCAAAGGCGCCGATGAGGGCGGTGCCGATCCTCCAGTCAAAGCCCATGGGCTTGAGAAGCGGCTCCAGGCCGTGGCCGATGCGGCCGGCCAGGCTGTTGCGAAGCCCGGCCTCCCCTTCCTCGTTGTCAATGGCCGCGATCAGCCCGGCCTTCTCCTCCTCCCCCGCGGTCCTGGCTTGAACCACCTGCCTCCTTTGCTCAAAACGGGCCGCCTCGTCGTCGGGCAGACCGGGGAAGGTGGTCATGGCCCACAGGAGGATGGAAATGCCCAGGATGATAGTCCCGGCTTTTTTCAGGTAGAGCCAGCCGCGCTCCCACATGTGGATCAGCACGCCCTTCAGCGTCGGCATCCGGTAGGGCGGCAGCTCCATGACAAAGGGCACTGACTCGCCTCTCAGGATCGTGCTGCGAAGGAGCTTGGCGCTCAGCACGGCCAGGAGAATGCCGATGACGTAGATGATCCAGAGCATCGGGGCGTGCCAGGCCTGGGGGAAGAAGGCCGGGATGATGAGCGCGTATATGGGCAGCCGGGCGCCGCAGCTCATGAGCGGAGTCACCAGCATGGTCGTCAGTCTGTCCCGCCGGTTCTCCAGGGTGCGGGTGGCCATGATGGCCGGGACCGAGCAGCCGAAGCCGATCAGCATCGGGATGAAGCTCTTGCCGTGCAGCCCGATCTTGTGCATCACCCGATCCATGATGAAGGCCGCCCGGGCCATGTATCCGGAGTCCTCCAGGATGGCGATGGCCAGAAACAGCAGCAGGATGTTGGGCAGGAAGACGACGACGCCCCCGACGCCGCCGATGATGCCGTCGACCAGGAGCGACCTGAGCAGACTCTCCGAGCCCTCCGGCCACCAGCCCTCGACCACCCCGCCCAGCCAGCCGAATAACTCCTCGATCCAGCCCATGGGCGGATCGCCCAGGGTGAAGGTCAGGTTGAAGACGAGGTACATCAGGCCCAGGAATATGGGGATGCCCAGTAAGCGGTTGGTGACCACCGAGTCTATCCGGTCCGAGACGGTGTGGCGGATCTCTATGGTCGAACGCACCGCCTCCTGGCAGGCCCCGGAGATGTAGCCGTACCTGGCGCCGGCAATGGCGGTCTCGGCCGATTCGCCCAGCACCTGCTCGATGCGGGCGACGCTCTTTTCAACCTGCTGGCTGATTTTGGGCGAGTCGACCTCGGCCCGCACCTCCTTGTCGTTCTCAAGCAACTTCACGGCCAGCCAGCGGGCATTGTACTTCCCGGCGGCCGAACCGTTTGACCGGATCAAAGGCTCTATCCGGGCCACCTCCGCCTCGATCTCCCGCCCGTAACTCAAACTGGGCGCCTCGGGACGAGGCTCGATAAGGCCTTCCCCGGAGGCGGAAGCATCATCCGCCGGCTCCTTTCCCTTGTCCGCCGCCTTCGACGCGCTCTCCCCGGCCGTCAGAACGACGGCCTCGAGGAGCTCCTTCAGCCCCAGACCCTTGTGGCCGACGGTGGGCACGATCCGGGCTCCGAAGAACCGGGAGAGCTTGTCCGTGTCGAACTCGTAGCCCCGCCCTCTGGCCATGTCGCTCATGTTGAAGGCCAGGACAAGAGGAACGCCGAGCTCCATGAGCTGAACGGCCAGGTAGAGGTTCCTCTCCAGGTTCGACGAGTCGATGACGTCCACGACCACGTCCGGCTTCTCGTCGATGATGAAGTTCCTGGCCACCAGCTCCTCGGCCGAATAGGCGGTCAGGCTGTAGGTCCCGGGCAGGTCGACGATCCGGAGTTCCAGGTTCCCGTGACGGCGGAAACCTTCCTTGCGTTCCACCGTCACGCCGGGATAATTTCCGACGTGCTGCCGAGCGCCGGTCAGCTCATTGAATATGGAACTCTTGCCGGAGTTCGGGTTGCCCGCGAGGGCGACGACTATCTGGCGTGCCATGGTTCTTTCCAGTCCTCCTGTTTGTTCTGGGAGTGCACTCTTAAAAAAGATAAGGGAATCTCTTTATAATTACCCGGTCATAGCCCTCTCCTGTCCCCCTGTTCGCTCGATCCGGCGAAGGTTTATCATCACCAGACAGAATCAAGTTTCCCGGCGAACTGCCGATCCCCGGGCAATCGGGCGAGAACTCTCCGTCCCTGAAGACAACCTGATGGTTTTTCTGTTGAATCTGCATTTTTCTCTGTACAGGCACGTGTGTTTATTTCCCGAGCCCTCGCCTCCGGCTAGCTTGCAGATGCAGCTCCTGAGGCAAAGCGCCCTGAGGCAGTGCTCTGACTCGCCGTCCAGGCAATCCAACTCGGCGGCGCAGACGCATCCGGCCTCCAGGAGGCGCAGGACGATCTCCTCCCTGACCTCGACCCGCAGCTTGTTGCCGTCATCCGCGTCCATTGGGTAATCCCGGAAAGGCGGCCTGGCCGTCCCGCTCCCCGTCTTCCCGGCCGCAGGAGCAGTTCCGGCAGTCACCGCCGCACTGGCAGTCGTGGCCGTCGGCGGCCAGGATGACCCTGCTTCCTTTGGGCGCGATGTCGAAGCCCTTTTCGCCCCTGAAGACCAGCTGGTCCGCCCGGAGGCCCGTCTGTTTGAAAAAAGCCTTGAAGACGCCGCCTCCGAAGGGGTGGATCAGCCGCAGGCCGGCCGTATCGACCAGGACGCGCCCCTGGCCTGAATGTTGCTCGTGCAGCAGGTTGATCAATTCCCAGGCCGAGCTTCCGTCAAAGTGGCCGCTCAGGCTGACGCACATGATCCCGTTGTTCCTTTTCAGCTCCGCTTGAAACTTGGCGCTCATCTCCAGACCTCAACAGCCGGCCGGCCTAGGTGTAGTTGTCAAAGACATTGTTCACAGTTGGTGAGTCTGGAGATTGGGGGTTTGCCGTTGAGGGCCATGTGG
>ENA-OSEO01002785-OSEO01002785.1-sediment-metagenome-genome-assembly--contig:-NODE-2785-length-23074-cov-6.564421_pt1 | contig 23074 bp, 22 predicted proteins | sample MGYA00237883_ERZ534232 | MGnify/ENA metagenome assembly ERZ534232
ACGCTGGAGCAGGTGCGCGCCCTCAGCCAGGGCGGCTCCGCGCGCATCCAGCGCTAGGACACCGGTGCCGTTGTGCCGCCCCGGCGGGGCAGGTTCCCCGTCGGGGCGGCGTTGCTTCCGGCTGCAAGATTACGGCTACGCACGTCTGGCGCCTCACGTGATGGGAGCGCTAGACATTCACGGTTACGTTAACCTGGATTGGACGACTCGTATCTGTGTGGCCGGTTGAGGGCAAGGCAGGCATCTCTGTGCTCGCCGCGACCCAGGTCGCTTGCCGCACCATGGCGCAGCCAAGCAGGTCATAGATGCCAAGAGTGATCGCCGAGAGGAAAGCGTTAGTCAGGGCTACAGCCAGGAACTCACCCCCGGTTCCCATAAAGCGCATCGGTCCGTGTTGCGTGTATGTGTTTGCCACGACGTGTCTGCGAATGGCAGCGTAGCCCCAGAAGCTGTAGATGCCCAGCGTGACCATCGTAAGCAGCAGCACTACGAGCAACTGGCTGAACAAACTCCCTGCCGTCCCTCGGTATTCGAGTCGGCTACCATCAGGCAGAATCGTGTGGCTCGTGTTGTACTTGAGAAAGGCAATAGACGGATAGCACAGCAGTGCATAGAATCCGAAGGTGACCAGTGTCAGAAGTGCGGTCCTGAGATACAGCCCAAAGAGCTCGCCGCCGGTACCGTCATACCGCAAGGACTCGCCCCGATAGAAGGTGCGTTCGAGGACAGCGCGACACATACGGGCGACGCCCCAGGGCGCGTACAGACCCAGCGTTATGGCTGATAGGAACGCGACGACCAGTATGTCACCGAATAGCGCTGTGGATCCTCCGCGAAACTCGAGCCTGTCGCCCATGCCTCCTCCTTCATCTACCTCAGTCGCCGGATGGTCAGCCCGGGGCTCGTTTGCCATGCAGATCATGCGCGGTATGGTGGGCGTTGTCAAGCGCTCTCAGACGCAAGCCGAAGCGGTCATATGGCTGTGGTCCTGGCCGTGCCCTTTGAGAGGCCCTCTGTTCTGAGGTACTACCCACCCGTGAGACGACCTGGCTACCATATTCAGACGCATAGGGCAGACGACTTGGTGGTCCGTGCAGACGCTATTCCTGCCACTCCGGGTTCGGCTGCGGGATGCGCGCTTCGATCTCCTCGCGCCAGGCGACCAGGCGCGCGTGCAGCGTCGCGGTCAGTTCTGGCATCGTCGCCGCCAGGTTGTGCTCCTCGCCAATGTCCTCACGGAGGTTGTAGAGCGCGAGGCGCCCATCCTCAAAGAACTCGATCAGCTTATAGTCTCCCGCCCGCAGTGAGCAGCCCGGGGTGCCGCCCTGGTTGCCATAGTGGGGATAGTGCCAGAAGATGGCCTCACGCTTGAGAGCGTCCTGCTCCCCGCGCAAGAGCGGTGCCAATGACACACCATCCACATGCTGCCCGGGTATTTGCGGCAGGCCAGCGAGATCCAGGAGTGTCGGGTACCAATCGGTGCTGGTCGTGACCGCCTCGCAGGTAGCGCCTTGGGGGATGACGCCCGGCCAGCGCACGAACTGCGGCTCACGCGTGCCCCCCTCGTACATCCAGCCCTTGCCCTCGGCCAGAGGGGCGTTGCAAGTTGGCGAGCCCTCCGCGGTCGCCAGCCCGCCGTTGTCCGATAGGAATACAACGATCGTGTCCCGGGCCAGGTCCTCGCGCTCCAGGGTATTCAGCAGACGGCCCACATTGTCGTCCAGGTGCTCAACCATCGCTGCATAGACGGGGTCGGACTGCAGCCGGCGGCGCTGGATGTGCAGGTGGCGCTTGTGCTCGGTGGGAAACGGCCCGCCATCCTCCATGGGGTCGATCTGATCGAGTCCCAGGCGCTGGGCCTTGTCTCGATACTTTTCAATGGTTGCTTCTTTGGCCTGGATGGGCGTGTGCACCGTATAGTACCAGAGATTGAGGAAGAACGGCCGCTCATCCCTCGTTTGGATCAGGTCGATGGCCTGGTCCGTCAGGTAGTCGGTCAGATAGGTCCCCTCCGGCACGTCTGTATCGTACAGGGCAGGGATGCCCCAGGGCGCAAAGTACCCTTCGTGCCCGGGCGAGCCCCACTCGCAACCGCCGACGTTGACCTGGAAACCATGATTAGCGGTCACCCCGTCGGCCGGCCCCAGGTGCCACTTGCCCACATGCCAGGTGGCATAGCCGGCATCGCGCAGCGCGTGCGCCAGCGTGTGCTCGCCCGGAGGCAGCCCCTTGACGTAGGGAACATCGATCAGCCTCCCCCGGCAGGGGTGCGTCGTGCCACCCCAGTCGATCCAATCGGTGACGCCGAGTCGGGCCGGATACCTGCCAGTGAGGATGCTCGCCCGCGTGGGCGAGCACACCGGGCAGGCGGCGTAGGCGTTGGTGAAACGCACGCCCTGCGCGGCGAGCGCGTCGATGTGCGGCGTCTCGTAGAACGAGCTGCCATAGCAGCCCAGATCCCGCCAGCCCATATCGTCGATCAGGATAAAGATGATGTTGGGAAGAACCATCGCGCCCCTCCGTTGCCTGCCCCTGGCCAGTGCTCAGATGCTCTGTGTCGGCTGGTCCGCAGTCAGTATCGCAGCAGGAAATGCGCGTGTCAACGCAGCCGTGATGCCCGATAGGCCCCTGGCGTAATCGCTGGACGTCCCGTTAACCTCGGGTATACTGCTACAAACACCCTACCTTGAGGAGTTGCCATGTATCCCAACCGTGCTCTGTGCCGCTTTTCCGTCGCTGGCGCCTCCGCCCGACTGGGCTATCTCCGTGACGGCCAGCTCTACGACCTCTCAGCGCTTGGCGATCCTGCCTTTGCCAGCCTGTCCGCGTGGTTGACGGCGGCCAGCGGGCGCGCAACCGAGGCGCTGGCCGCCCTGGACGAGGCCGTCGCCGCCCGGGCGCCCGTCGGTGACCTTGAGCGTCTGCTGGCCGGGGATTGCCGCCTGCTGGCACCCATCGATGCGCAGGAAGTGTGGGCCTGCGGCGTCACGTACGAGATGAGCCGCTCGGCGCGCATGCGCGAGTCGCGCGAGCCCACCATCTATGAGAAGGTCTATGATGCCGAGCGCCCGGAGATCTTTTTCAAGGCCACACCGCACCGGGTTGTCGGACCCGGCGAGGCTGTGGGTATCCGCGGCGATTCGAGCTGGGATGTGCCCGAGGCTGAGCTGACTTTGCTGATCACGCCGGCGCTCGAGATCGTGGGCTATACGGTGGGTAACGACATGAGCTCGCGCTCTATCGAGGGCGAGAACCCGCTTTACCTGCCCCAGGCCAAGCTGTATGATCGCGCCTGTGCGCTGGGACCCGTGGTCTGCCTGGCCGGCGAGGTGGATCCGCTGGACCTCGCGGTGACCTGCGTCATCGAGCGCGATGGCGAGCGCGTGTTCGAGGGTGAGACCCACACCCGCCAGATTCACCGCTCGCTGGAGGAACTGGTAGCCTACCTGGGACGCTGCAACACTTTCCCGGCCGGCGCCTGGGTCATGACGGGTACCGGCGTGGTGCCGCCCGACACCTTTACCCTTCGGCACGGCGACGTGGTGCACGTCACCTTTTCGGGGCTGGGTACGCTCACCAATCCCGTGATCGAGATGCCAGTAGACTGAGTCGTTACTGCACCGGCCTGCCGGTACTGCGACCACAGGTTCCACGTGTGTTACGCAATCGCCGGCAACGCTCAATCTCACTTGGCAGGCGCTCCACCATGTGGTAGACTGGTGACGTCTAGGAGCCCAGTTCCCACGACTTAACCACTAGGGCTGCAATGTGTCAGCCAAGGTGACAATCCCGGGTCAATGATGACAGGTGGCTATGTTGCCTCAACTCTTACTTGGCGGTATCGTAATCGCGGCGGCTCTCCTGGCCGTCTTTTCAGAGCGTCTTGTGGCGAGCGCGGTGGCCCTGGCTGTGGGCAATACCGCGCTCGCTCTGCTTCTGATACATATCGGCGCCGCGCTCGCAGGGTTTGTTCAGCTAAGCGTCGGCGTGGGCGTTCTCTCGGCGCTGTTTCTTGTAGCCATCAGCCTGACCGAGCATATGGGCGAGAGCTCAGAGGATGGTGACGCCTGATGCGTGAGAGTCGCCGTCGCCTGCTGCTGCTCATCGCTTTGTTGCCTCTCGGCGCCCTGCTCTCCTGGCTGTGGATGGCGCCGCGCTATCAGCCTCTGCCTTTGCCCGAACCCGCCATCCTGCTGCTTCGTCCGGCGGATCTTGTCCTTCAACTCGCGTTGATGCTGGTCGCTTCCCTGGGCATTCGCACACTTTTGCCTTCCGATGACGAAACAGACCAGGGAGGCACGGAGCGATGAACGACCTTCTGCTTCTGGGCCTGGGGCTGGCGCTGCAAGGCATTGGCATTCTTTGCCTGCTTACACGCCGGCGTGCTCTAAAAGTTGTATTTGGTCTCAACCTGATGCTGCAAGGCGCCCTGTTGCTGATCGTTGCGGCAGGACTTCAAAATGGGCAGATGGCCATGGCACAGGGAATGGTCATTGCTGCCCTGTTAGTCGAGACCGTGGTTATGGCGATCACGCTGGCGCTGCTGCTGAACATTCACCGACATTACCCGGAGGGGCTTATCGATGATGTTAATCGCCTTAGAGGCTAGATGCTGAGCCCGGCGTTGGGTGCGATTCTGCTCGTCCCGCTGATAGGAGCGGGTGCGCTTTTCTGGCGCGGCGATCGCAAATCTGTACGGATCGCGGTCTGGACCGCGCTTGTGCTCTGCACGGCGTGGGCGAGTGTTGCTGTGGTGACGGAAGCGAATCCTTCGCTCGGGCCCTTTCCCGGACCCATGGGCTCTGTGCTGAGCTGGACACTTGGTGGAACCAGTGGGCTACTGGCCCTGGCAGCGGGTTGGCTGGTGGTGATCGGCCTGGCTCCTTTTGGCCGTCCGCTGGAGGACGGCCCCCCTGCGCATCAGGCCACCGCGCTCATCTTTCTCAGCGTGGTGCTTTCCGCGCTCACGGTGGATGACCTGCTCATCCGAGTGATATCTCTCGACCTCGGTTCGTTGATTGTGTGTGCCCTCCTCCTTCTTTCGGTCCAGCCCTCCGCCCGTCTGGCCGCCCTCTGGAACTATGCGCTGCTCTTTTTGGGCGACCTCGCGTTCCTCGCCATGGCGCTGGTGCTCCATAGCAGTTCCGGTACGTGGAATATCGACTCTGCTCTGAACCAGGCCGTTGTTGCTGCGCCAGGCGTGCGCTGGACCGTTCTTTTCACAGGCTTACTGGCAGCCTGGGTCAAGCTGGCCTTGCCACCATTGGGAAGATGGTTACGTGCATTTGGCCACAGGCAGAGGCTTGCGCCAACCCTGGTGGCCAGCGCCGGCCCTCCTCTTCTGGGAGCCTACCTGCTGTACCGATTGCGCCCTTTGGCACAGGCAGCCGGCTGGCCAGCAACCGCCTTTTTGATCGGTGCCGTTGCGCTTTCCAGCATCATGTTGCTGTGGCGCTGGGCTAAAGATCGGGACGCCTGGGAGGTAGCGCTCGGCATCCATGCCTTGCTGGGCGCCATACTGCTGTTTTCTCCCTTGTATCGTGCGTACCTTGTGATGTTTGTGCCGGTCCGCCTGGTCCTATGCATCGCATTACGAGACGCCCGCCAGCCGGTACAACGGCAGACACCAATCTCAGAAGGTGCCCCTGCAGTCTTGCAGGGTCTTGCCACCCTGGCGACCCGCTATGACGGGTTCTGGACGAGGGGCCTGGTAGAGGGTGTGCGTGGAGTGCTATCTTTCGCCAGAGCGACTGCCGTGGTGGTGGACGCCCGGGGGCACCAGGCGCTGGAGCGGGCGGTCTACAGTGTCACACACGTTGGTAACTGGCTGTCGGGGCATCACTCGGGAAAGTTGAGAAGGAGCCTGCTTTGGGCACTGTTCACACTGATTCCTGTGCTGTTCGTATTGTTCTTTTCATCCTGGGAGGGGTAACGTGACCTGTCACGTGCCCCTGACCGTGCCTCTGCTGATCACCTTGCTCCTTCCCTGGCTGGGTGCGTGCGCGGTCCTCCTGTTGCGCTCCCGTCCGTACGTGCAGATTGCGCGTACTGCATTGGCAGTTGTATTGGCAACGGGGATTGCTCTGGCATGGGCCTGGTTTGTGCGACTGCAAAACCCGGGGACACTGGTATGCCTCCCGCTGCCTCGCGTTCCTGCGTTGAGTTGGCACTTTTCATTGGACGGCCTTGCGCTGGCCTATGCGGCCAATCTGATTCTGGTGACACTGCTGGCGGTCTGGTACGCGCAGGGATATCTACGCCACGTGCGGCAGCCGGCCCTATGCTATGCGCTGCTGTTGCTTTTCTTGGGATCCATGCTTTGCGCGCTGCTGGCCAACGATGTATTTCTTTTCCTGGTCTTTTGGGAGGTGATGCTCATCGTGTCAGCGGGTCTCCTGCTGGGCTGGGGTGATGGCGACGACGTTCCCGCGATAACTCTGCGTTACTTCTTATACTCGCAGACAGGGTCGCTCTTGCTCCTGGGCGGACTGGCTTACCTGGTTTCGATTACAGGAAGCACACACCCGGCCGAGATAGCCGCAGGCCTCAGTCTGGTGACGCCTGCGGCGCTCACCACTATTGCCGTAGCGCTGCTGATTGGATTTGGCGTCAAGATGGCGATCGTCCCCATCCACGGCTGGCTGCCCGACGCACACTCCGTAGCACCCATGCCCGTCACGATTATGCTGGCTTCGGCGATGCTGGCGATGGGCGCTTATGGCATGATGCGCTACATGCTCCTGATGCTGGGGCCGGCGGCCCTGCAACCGTTGCAGCTCACCATTCTGGTGCTTGGTATCGTCTCGCAGGTGCACGGTGCACTGATGAGCCTGGCCAGTCATGATGTCAAGCGTATCGTGGCCTACAGCAGCGTTAGCCAGATGGGCTATATCCTCTTTGGCCTGGGAACATTATCAGCCCTGGGGGCTCAAGGCGCGCTTTATCACGTCATTGCCCACGGCGTCATAAAGTCGCTCCTGTTTATGGCCATTGGCCTGGTGATCCACAGCACGGGAAGGCGCTCCATCGACACTCTGGGCGACCTGTGGAACCACCAGCGTGGTGCCATGATTGCCCTTGGCGTGGGTGCGGCAGCTCTGGCGGGTATCCCGCCCCTGGCCGCCTATTTGGGTGAGTGGCGTATCCTGTCTGCCGGCCTCGTATCCGCCTATCCTGTCGCTGGCTACGTCGCGCTGTTTGCCCCCCTACTGACAGCCGCCTATGGCATTGCGCTGGTGGGACGCCTGGCGTTGGCCCCGCTGCACGAGACGCTGGACATGGCCGCAGTGCCACGCGCCATGCGCGGGAGTACGACGATGGCAGTCGTGCTGGTCATCCTGCTGGGCCTGGGCAGTGGTGCGCTGGACGGTTGGCTCGGCTCAGTCATTGGTGAGGCTCTGAGGGTCGCCCTATGAGTGGCCTTTCACTCCCGGAGCCTGTGGCAGTGTTGCTAGTCGGCGCTGTCGGCGTGTATTCCCTGGCACGGCTGCTGCCGAATCGAAACACCCTTCTGGCAAGTTTCTCTGCCCTGTGCTTTGCCCTGGCACTGTGGCGCGGACTGGTCTCGAACGATGCTATGGTGCCGCTACGCGCTCAGGATTCCTTGGCAGCCGCTGCAGCCCGTACCTCAAGTGGCCCTGGTGTGCTGCTGGTGCTAATAGCTTTGCTGTTGGGCATCATGGTGGCTGTCTATGGCGGCATCTATATGTCGCGAGACAGGCGCATCGATAGATACTACCCGCTGCTACTGCTGATGCTGGCGGGCACCGTAGGCACGATTCTCGAGCAGGATCTGTTTACCCTGTATCTGTATATCGCCCTGTCCACGGCCGCCTCCTATGTGCTTGTTGCCTTTCGACGCGATACCGATACTGCCATTGAGGCCGGATTCAAGTATGCCATTATGGGAAGTATGGGCTCCTTGCTCATGCTGTCCGGCATCGCCCTGGTGTGGCGTGGCACCGGCAGCCTGGCATTACCCATGGCACTGGATCCAGCCGATCCCTGGCAACTACTGGGAATGGGTCTGCTTGCTTTCGGGCTCCTGGTAAAGTCCGCAATCTTTCCGTCTCACAGCTGGCTTCCAGATGCTCACGGCAGAGCGCCGAGCAGCGTGAGTGCACTTCTGTCGGGCATTGTGGTTCCCGTCCAACTGTACACGCTGGTTCGATTGGGTCTTCAACTCGGGGTGCACCGGGCAAGCTTCGGTTGGATGCTCGCATCGATGGGTGTCGTCTCTATGCTGGCCGGGAATCTCCTTGCTCTCAGGCAGACTTTTGGAAAGCGTCTGCTCGGGTACTCGACCGTGGCACACCTGGGCTACATGCTGATCGCCTTTGGTCTCGGTATGGCGTACGAGTCGCCAGAGACCTTTGCAGCCGGCCTGCTCCTTCTCGTGAGCCATGCGTTGCTCAAGGCCCTGGCCTTTTTGGCCAAGGGCGCGTTGCATTACTACTACGACGCGACTTTGCTGGTCGATCTGGACGGGCTGGCCTACCGAGCGCCGCTCGCCTCCGGTCTGCTCATATTCGCAGTCCTCGGACTCGCCGGGCTACCGCCGGCGCCACTCTTTGTCGCCAAGCTTGGGCTATTCTGGGCACTGCCTGGGCTGGCGGGAGACGCCGTCATTGCAGTGATCGCACTCATCGTGCTGGGGAGCCTGATCGGCCTGGGGTACTATCTGCCCATCGTGGGGCGTCTGTTACGGCAGCCGGCGGGCCCTGTCGAGATGCAGACGCACGCCCACTGGATACAGATTCCTATCCTGGTGTTGGGGCTGCTGGCGGTAGCCGCCGGGCTATGGTCCACCCCGCTATGGCAGGCAGCTCTCACGGGGGCAGTGCACATACTGGCTCTCGCGCCCCTATAGGAGAATCGCATGAGCACCGTGCTTGTAGGGCTACTAATCTTTGTAGCAGTGGGTTTGGCGCTATACCGCGTGGGCGGTCGCCTCGCGCCGGGGTCTAGCGATCAGGGCGCCAAGAGGCAGCCCTACGCCTGCGGCCAGGATCTGCTGCCGGCGGGAGAGCAGCTCTCCTATGGACGCTTTTTCCGGCTCGCACTGCTTTTTATCGTGGCTCACATCGCTGCACTGATTGCCATGCTGCTCTCACTTGTCGGCACCAGCTGGATGCTGGCGCTGATCTATCTTGCAGGTGTTGGCTTCTGTGTACAGATACTTACGGCGGAGACAGACGAACATGATTGATCGCATCGTACGTTGGGCGCGCAAGAAGTCGCCCTGGATACTGCATTACAACAGCGGGGGGTGCAATGGGTGCGATATCGAGCTCCTGGATGCGCTCACGCCTCGCTATGATGTAGAGCGCCTGGGTATCCTTAAGGAAGCGTCGCCTCGGCACGCCGACATCCTGATCTGCACCGGCCCGGTGACGCTCAAGTCGCGCATTCCGCTGCTGCGCATCTATGAGCAGATCCCAGAGCCCAAATGGGTTGTCGCCCTGGGCTCCTGCGCGTGCAGCGGCAGCGTATTTGCCGACAGCTATCACGTACTCGGCGGTGTCGAACAGACGCTGCCCGTGTCCATGTATGTGCCTGGCTGCCCTTGCCGGCCAGAAGCGATTATCTCGGCGCTGGCCGACCTGCTGGAGAGGATATGACCGTGACTGACACACTGCTCACTGCACTCGCAACTGTGCTGCCTGAGGCCGTCCCGGACCGCGACAGTATTGCTGGTGGGGAAACAGTACTGGACTGTCCACCCGAGCATCTGCTCGACGCCTTTCGCGCGTTGACTGAGAGCGGATCCACGGTGCACCTGAGTGCCATCACGGCCCTGCCGGCGGACAGTGGTACGCTGCTGCTCTACCATCTCTGGATCGATTCAGGTCTGACACTCTGCGTCCACTGCCCGCGGAACGAGGCCCCCTCGCTGACACCTCTCCTGCCTGCTGCCAGCTGGTACGAACGCGAGGCCCACGACATGCTGGGAATACGGTTCATCGGGCACCCCAATCTGGAGCCGCTGCTGCTCGCGGCTGAGTGGTCAGGGCCTCCGCCGCTGGCCCGCCAGGAGAAGACCGATGCCTGAAATTACGCTTCCGGTCGGCCCGCAGCATCCTCTAATCAAGGAACCCATTTCTATCCTGCTCGACCTGCAAGGCGAGTACGTCACTTCGGCCCGGGTTGAGATCGGCTACGTCCATCGCGGTCTGGAACAACTGCTGCAGCGCCGCAGCTATACCCAGGGCGTGGCCGTTGTCGAGCGTATCTGCGGCATCTGTTCGCACGCACACACCACAGCCTATTGCCAGGCCGTCGAGCTCCTGCTGGGTTTGGAGATCCCCGATCGTGCGCAGGCCATCCGTGCGCTCCTGTGCGAGCTTGAGCGGCTGCACAGTCATTTACTCTGGTTGGGCGTGCTGGCGGAGGCCATCGGCTTTACGACGATATTCATGTATGCCTGGCGAGAGCGTGAGCAGATTCTCGACGTCATGGAAATGATCTCTGGCGGACGTATTGCGCACGGGGCGAATGTAATCGGCGGCGTACGCGAGGACCTGTCTCCCGATCAGGTCGAGGCCACCGAGGATCGCCTCACGAAGCTACAGCAGCAGCTGAGCGTCTTTACAGACCTTGTCGATCGGGACAAAAGTTTCCACCAGCGCACACATGGAATCGGCCTGCTGCCGCTGGAACTTGTGTATGCCTACGGCGTTGTTGGGCCGATGGCGCGGGCCTCGGGCGCGACGCTCGATGTTCGCCGTGCGGCCCCGTACGGCGCCTACAGGCACCTCGAGGTGCCGGCAGCCATCTCCAGCGAGGCCGACGTCTGGGCAAGGGCCTGGACGCGCGTGCAGGAGATGAGCCACAGCATTGCGCTCTGTAAGGAGATCATCCGGCATCTGCCTGAGGGCGATTTGGCGCTGCGCGTGCCACGGAGAATTGCACCCGCCAAAGCGGTGTCGCGCGTAGAGGCGCCGCGCGGTGAACTGCTCTACTATGTCGAGTCGGATGGTGGCGAGATGCCCGCCCGAGTCCACGTCCGCACGCCTACACTGCCTACCCTGCTTGTCATGGAGAAGATGCTGCCCGGCCTGCAAACGGGCGACATCGCCGCTGTGGTCGCCGGGGCCGACCTTTGCATGGCCTGCGCGGACAGGTAAAGGAGGGCGCTGAGCTATATGCATACATTGGCCCAGATTCTCGTTTTCCCTGGGGCGGTCTACCTGTTCGGACTGGGAATGTTTCTTGCCTGGGTGGACCGCAAAGTCATCGCGGTATTCCAGGGCCGAGTCGGCCCGCCATTCTACCAGCCGCTGGCTGATGTCATCAAACTCCTGGCCAAGGAGGACATCACCACAGAAGGGGCCGACGTACGTCTCACGGCCGCCTTGCCGATCGTATCTCTGGCCTGCATTCTGACTGCTGGGCTGATGGTCCCTGTAGGCAATCATACCATTGTCTCTTTCGAAGGGGATCTGGTAGTGGCACTCTTCCTGCTCAGCATGCCAACGCTGGGGCTGTTTCTGGCCGGCCTGATCGTGCCCAGCGTCTATAATGTGCTGGGGGGGAGCCGGGCGCTGCTGCAGTACCTGAACTATGAAGTACCGCTGCTGCTGGGTTTGGCGGCCCCGGCGGCCTTTGCCCACACCTGGCAGATGAGTACCCTGATGCAACTTCAGAACGGGTACCGGTGGCATGTTGTTGCTATGCCATTGGGCTTTCTGGTGGCCACCCTGGGTATCATCGGCAAGCTTGAGCGGCTACCCCTGGATGCGCCCCATGCCAAGGCAGAGATCGGTGCCGGGCCATTGACAGAATACAGCGGGCGCAAGCTGGCGCTGTGGCGCCTTGTTACCTGGGTACAGACGGTGGTCTGCATCAACTTGATGGTCGCTGTTTACACGGGTGGCGCTGATCAAGTATGGGCCAACTGGGGCTTTCCGGTCTATGCCATCAAGATCGCCGTGTATATGGCGGGACTATCCCTCGTCGGGGTCCTGTACGCGCGCCTGCGTGTGGACCAGGTGGCAGAGCTCAGCTGGCGCACCCTCGTGCCGCTTGGACTCGCACAACTGCTCGTTGCCCTGCTGATAGGAGCTTACTAGATGCCCGCCAGACAACCTCAGAGCACTTCTAGAAGCTACTTTCTCAAGCATCTCTGGCGAACCTTGCGCCGCGGGTCGGACACGGTCGATTTTCCCAACGGCGACGCCGTCATCTCCCCCACCTATCAGGGTGTCGTGATTGTCGACATGAGCCTGTGTCGCGGCTGCGGGCTGTGCGTACGCGCGTGTCCTGCCGACGCGCTGCAGTTGCTTGGCAATCGCCAGGAGGGTTGGCGTATGCGTGTGTACCATGACCGTTGCGCCGTGTGCGGAATTTGCGAGCTCGCCTGCCCCACCGGTGCCGTTCGGCGTTATCCTCAGTTCCTGGCAGGCCATGAGAGGAGAGAAGAACTGATGGACGAGTACGCGGAGCCACCGCAGTAGTACCACGCGCCTTTCTGCCGGCACGCCCGCCTGGAACCGGTGAGCGTCATTCCCCCCTGCCGGCAGCGCGTCGCACACCCTGGCGTAACCTTGCACACCGTGCGTCTGTGATGCAAAGAAATGGGTAGTGTGACGCGGATATCTTGCCAATTTACCGAAATACCACAGATCCATCAGGAATTCATTGACACACACCGCGCGGTGTGTTACTGTTATTGTGATGATCGGCTCAAGGGTGAGCGCTGTAACGCCTTCGTCTCACCCAGGTGTTTCTCGGGCAAGAGATGGGAGGAGATATCGTGTGGAGAGAACGCAGCCTGGCGGTTTGATCTGTCGGGCTGTTGTGCTTTCGTGAGACTCGTGCTTCAAGAGACCCGAGGAACACAAGACCCGGGCGATAGCCGGGGATTTGAGCCGTCTGACCGAGGAGGGCAGCGGTCATGCGGAAAGGAGGACACAGAGTAGTCGCGATCTGAGCAAGCAAACTCTAGTGTGTGTACAATGATATCAGGAGGAGCGAAATGTCTGATCTGTTGACGAGACGGAGTTTTCTGAAATTCAGTGCGATCGCTGCGGGAGCAGTCCTGGCGGCGTGCGCACCCAGCACCGAAGCCCCCGCTGAGGAGGCCGAGGAGAAGGTTGAGGTTGCCGAGAAAGAGGCTGTGGTCGCCCCCAAGGACAAGGAAAAGATCCTTTACTGGGACAACAGCAGCCCCGAGGGACTCGATGGCCAGGTGAAAGAGGCCATGATCCAGAACTATCGGGATAACAATCCCGACAAGGAGCTCGAGTCGGTCTACAAGCCGACCACAGCTGGCACGCAGATGTCGGAAGCCCTGCTGACGGCCATCGCCGGCGGCCAGCCGCCCGATGCCGCGTACTTTGACCGCTTTATCGTGGCAGCCTGGGCGGCCGAGGGATCCCTGACGGACCTCACCGACCTGTGCGCGAGCAACGGCATCAAGGAAGAGGACTATTACGACTTTGCCTGGACAGAGGTCACTGGCTGGCAGAACAAGGTCTGGGCCCTCCCCTTTGACACCGACGACCGCGCGATCTACTTTGACAAGGCCATCGTCAGCGAGGCCGGGTTTGATCCCGAGAACATGCCTGAGGATCTGGAGACCATCGACGAGATGGCCGCCAAGATGTTCAAGACCGAGGACGGCCGCATGGTACGTGCCGGGTTTATCCCCTGGTACGGCCAGGGCGGTTGCCCCTACGTCTGGGAATGGACGTTCGGCCACAAGTTCTGGGACAAGAGCGATCCGAACAACGTTGTGGTGAACAGCGACATCTGCATCGCCTCGATGGAGTGGCGCCGCGAGTACGCCGAAAAGTACGATATCCAGGCGTATGAGAGCTTCTCTTCGGCGTTCGGCGCTGAGGCGCTCTCGCCATACTACCTCGGCCAGTTGGGCATGTGGCTGGATGGTGACTGGCGCATCGCGGGCTTTAAAAAGTATGCCCCCGATGTCGACTATGGCATCATCCCGACGCCGTTCCCCGCCGGTGGCCGTGTGGCCACAATGGCCGGCGGCTGGTCCGTGGTTGTGCCCAATGGCGCCAAGAACGTCGCCGGTGGGTTCGACTTTATCAGCACCTTTGCTGGCCCCGGCGAGTTTGGCATGAACTACTACTGCCGCGAGACGAGCCACATCCCGACGCTCAAAGCGCAGGCGCAGGACCCGGTGTACACCGAAGATCCCAAGCACGCTGTGTTTATGGAGCTGCTGGAGATCGCCGACACGCGGCCTCCAGTGCCCATCGGGCAGTTCCTGTGGACGGCGCTGGGCGAAGCCAGAGATCTGGTCATCCACGGCACCAAGTCCGCGAAGGAAGCTTTGGACGACGTCCAGGCCAACGCCATGAAGGAAATGCAGCGCTACTTGTAGTCGCCCTTGCGGGGGGGAGACAGGATGACTGCCTCCCCCCTGTATCTATGTGCCGGGTGGTTGTCCTCAACCTCGATTGGGAGTATGTACTATGGCAGTAACATCAGCCCCGAAAAAGCGCGTCAGAATGAAAAAGCTGGAGCGCGACGACTTTATGTGGGGCGTGATCTTTGCGAGCCCCTGGATCCTTGGCTTCCTCTTGCTGACGGGATGGCCCATCGTGTCATCCATCTACTATAGCTTTACCCAATACAGCGTGCTCTCGGCTCCACAGTGGATTGGGCTGGGCAACTTCCGCGAGATGTTCACCGCCGATGATGTTTTTCGTCGTGCACTCGGGAACTCGGCTTACTTTGCCGTGTTCTTTGTTCCTCTGTCCATTGTTTCGTCGATTGCGATCGCGCTGCTCTTGAACCAGAAGATTCGCGGTCAGACGATCTACCGGACCATCTACTTTCTCCCCGTGCTGGTCCCCGATGTGGCCCTGTCGATCCTGTGGCTCTGGATGCTGAACCCCCAGGTGGGTCTGGTCAACACCATCATCTGGGAGCTCTTTCATGTGCAGGGCCCGGGCTGGGTGGCTGACCCGAACTGGTCCAAGCCCGCCGTGATCCTGATGTCGCTCTGGACCATCGGGCGCAGCATTGTGATATACCTTGCCTCTCTGCAGGATGTGCCACAGGACCTGTATGATGCGGGGGCTGTGGACGGCACGAACTGGTGGCAGAGAATCCGTCACGTGACCCTGCCAATGATCAGCTCGGTGATCTTTTTCAACCTCATCACCACCATGATCGGCGCCCTGCAGATGTTCACCGTGCCCTATATCATGAGCCAGGGCGATGGAAGACCGGCACAGTCGCTCATGTTCTATGCCATGGCCCTCTACCGCAACGCCTTTGTCTACTTCAAGATGGGCTACGCCTGTGCCATGGCCTGGATTTTGTTCATCATTGTCATGGCCGCTACGCTGCTCACGCTCCGATCGTCCAACCGCTGGGTGTACTATGCTGGCGGCTGAGCTGCGCGCTGGACGAGTAATCGCTAGTGGAGGTATAATCCATGGAACTGACCGCTAACAGTTCGGCTGAGGCGCGCGCCGACTATATTCTCAAACAGGAACGACGCGGGAAGATCAAGCGCCTGTTGCGAACAGTGTTCTCGCATCTGCTGCTGTTGCCGCTCGCCTTTCTATTCATCCTGCCCTTTTACTGGATGATCTCGACGTCGCTCAAGTCAGACAGGCAGGTATTCGCCTGGCCCCTCGTGTGGTTCCCGAACCCGCTTGTGTGGCAGAACTATCCTGACTCGATCGCCTTTTTCCCCTTCTGGCTGTATCTGCGCAACACCGTGTTCATTGCCGGTACGTCGGTGGTCGGCGCGGTCCTGTCCAACTCGCTCGTGGCGTACAGCCTGGGATGCATCCGCTGGAAGGGGCGCGATATCCTGTTTCTCATCGCGGTGGCCACGATGATGATCCCTTACCAGGTGGTCATGGTTCCGCTGTTCATCACTTTCAGCAATCTGGGCTGGGTTGGGACGTGGCTGCCACTGATCGTGCCATCTTTCTTTGGCGGGGCATTCTTTATCTTTCTGTTGCGCCAGTTCTTCCGCACGATCCCCAATGACCTGATCGATGCAGGCAAGATCGATGGGGCTGCGCACCCACGCATCTTTGCGCAGATCGTGCTGCCGCTGGCCAGGCCTGCTCTGTTCACGGTCGGCCTGTTCCAGTTTCTGAACAGCTGGGGCGACTTTACCGGACCGCTGATTTATCTGTCTGACTCAAAGATGTATACGATCAGCCTTGGACTCCAGTACTTTAGGCTGCAGCACGACACCATGTGGCAAAAGCTCATGGCCGCCTCTGTCATGCTCACACTGCCCATCATCATCCTGTTCTTCTTCACGCAGCGTACGTTCATCCAGGGCATTACGATGACCGGTCTCAAGGGCTAGTTCGTTTGATACTATCTCGAGTGGGGTGGCATTCATGTCTGACTCCGTGATTCGATTGGGCCTGATCGGGACCGGCGGGATTGCCGGCCACCACATGCGTTCGATGGCTGAGCTACAGGGGCTGGGTCTCGGCGGCTTTCAGGTTAGCGCGATCTGCGACGTCAGCCAGGAAGCAGTTGACGTCACCGCTGGCCGGCTTGAGGAACTGCTGGGACACCGCCCTGCCGTCTATACCGACTATCAGAAGATGCTCGAGGTGGAAAGGCTGGATGCGGCCGACCTCTGCCTGCCGCACGGGCTGCATCATGTGATCGGCAATGCCTGCATGGAGGCCGGGCTGCACGTCCTCTGTGAAAAGCCGCTGGGCATCACGGTGGCCACGAGCCGCGCCATGGCTGAGACCGCGGACCGCACCGGCAAGATACTGTCCACGGCGGTGCCCAAGCGGCGCGAGCCAGGCCAGCGCGCCGTGCACTGGCTCTTTAACGAGTCCAAACTGATCGGCGACCCGCTGGCGTTCTTCCATCACATGACGTGGCCCTGGCGGCCGCGCGACCCGAACGCACCCATGCCCGAGAGCCGGCGCTGGCGCATGGATCGGGTCCGCTCCGGCGGCGGAATGGTCATGGATAGCGGCTTTCACTATGCCGATAGCCTGCGCTACTTGCTCGGCGAGGTAGACACAGTCTATGCACAGGCACGTGCGACAGAGTCCGGCATACCCGTAGGCCTCGCCGACGCTCGCGAAGACACCGTGATGGTCACCTATGCCTTCAAGAGCGGCGTGATCGGGACCTGGTCGTGGTGCCTCTCAGCCAGGGGCGCCATGGCCTCCAACATGAGCTACTATTGCAGCAACGGGTCGCTGCAGGACACCTCGGACAACCGGTTCAGGGTGTTCCATCTGTTCGAGCGCCGTGGCCCGGAGCCCGATCGGCTGGAGCAGGGACTGCTCACCTTTGCCGACGGCACGGAGATGAGCCTGGCCGCGCTGGAGCAGGTCCATCAGGTATCCATCGGCGACGAGCAGCGCGAGTTCCTGTTCCCCAGGGGAATTTCCGACGGGTTTACCTATGAGATCCACGAGTTCTTTGAGTGCATTCGTGGCAACCGCGAGCGCCCCGAGGTGGACGGCTGGGAGGGCCTGCGCTCCCTGGCGCTGTGTGAGGCGGTCTACGAGTCCGCCCTGTGCGGCCAACCCGTCAAGGTCGAGGACGTCGTATCGGGCGCCATCCGCGCCTACCAGGCGCCGATTGACGAGCACTGGGGACTATAGGAGACTGCGATCGAATCTCCGCCGCGGCACACCATTGGGATGCTGCGGCGGTGACCTTGTGCACAGGCACACTAAACAGGATAAAGGAGACAACTCATGCGACTGGGATTCATGACTGTTAGGGACATGCGCGCCCTGCCCTTTGAGGAGGTGGCGCAGTGGGGGACTGACAACGGGTTCGAGGCCGTGGACGCACAGGTCGAGCACATCGATACCTGTGCCGCGATCGGGATCGAAGTGGGGGCCACGCATCTGCGGCCGAGAGTGCTGACCCTGGATGAGGAGGCGCGCGCCGCGGCACAGCAGGAGGCCTTTGCGATCATCGACGAGGCGGTAGAAAAGGGCGTCACCAGGGCCATGATCCCGCACTCGCGCCAGCCGGGCATGACCACCGAGGAGAGTATCGAGGTCTTTGCCAAAGGTTACGGCCCGGTGGCGGAATACGCAGAGCAGTATGATTTCAAGCTCGTGATGGAGATCTACCACGCCCACGGCCAGTGGCTGGCCATCACGCCCGAGCTGATCCGCGCCGTCTTTGAGGCTGTGCCCTCGCGCAGCCTGGGCATCTGCCTGGATCCTTCGCACCTGGTGGTGCAGGGGATCGACTATATCCGCGCCACCAAAGAGTTCGGCGACCGCATCTATTATGCGCACGCCAAGGACACCGAGGTCTTTCAGGACAAGCTGTACGAATACGGCATCTTTGGCAAGGCGCTGGCCAACAACCGGCCCTTTGCGGGCTGGTGGCGCTACCGGCTGCCGGGATACGGCTCGATCAACTGGGCACACTTTATCAGCACGCTCAACGAGGTTGGGTATGACGATGTGCTGGCGATCGAGCACGAGGATGAGATCTACTATGGCAGTCCCGAGCTGAATCACAAGGGCCTGCTTATGGCGAAAAAGTACCTGGAGCAGTTCATAGTCTAGAGGCGCCTAGAGACGGTGACAGCGAGCGGGCCACCCATTGCGGGGTGGCCCGTGCGTTATCCCTCACTAAGCAATTGAGCGTATGTGCCCTGCCAGGTGTCGGCGCCACGGGTGAACCTGGCCACTTTGACGTCGGCAAAGCGCGGCACCAGAGTCATCAGCTCCTCAGGCAGCTGCTCCCATCGGCCACGCCGGATCATGGCCTCCAGGCGGTCGGCCGCTGGCCGGGCCCACTCCCACTCGAGCCGGAACTTGTCCGCCTTGAGATAGTAATCGCGCTTTTCCCAGGCCTCCGTCGTCACTTCGATGGTGGCATCGATGGCCCGCAGTGAAAAAACGATGGTGGCGGCCATGTCCCGGGCCTCATCGTCCAGACCGCCCTTGGACATGAGGTGGCGGAGGATCTCCGCAATCGTGCGGCGCTCCTGGCTGCGCAGCTTGCCTGGGTTGGCCGTGTTGATGATGCGAGCCATCTGGGCTCCTTTACGTTTGAGCTTTACGCACAGTGGCCGAGTATACCGGCCGGTACTTGAGCCGTCAAACCTATCCGGTCCAGCGAACCAGGCACCCAACCCGTGCTTATAGTGCGTTATGTAAATAGCCCAGCCTATTAGCGGGCGTTCGCTGCCCCGCCTGAAGGACAAGAGGGGAGCCTGCCCCACGATATACCCCTATTCTGAGGTGGATCGTGCGACAGGCTCGCTGTGTTCTACCAATGCGGAACAGATCGCTGCTAGTCGATGCTACCCGGCACCCAGAAGGAATCCAGAATCGTCTGGACAGCGGCCTCTCCGTCGGCCCCATGATACTGCGCCCAGACGATCAGCATGTAGGCGCCATCTTCCGGCACCGCCGCCACGATGGCGATGCTGCCATTGGACGGCCCGCACTGGTCGTACAGATCGATCGCGCCTTCGTAGAACGGATCCGCATATGCCTCGCGGTCGTAGATGACCTCGCAGGCGTTGTTGTCCCGGATCTCCTGGTCAAAGACATCCAGCATGGTGGACGGATCGAACTCGCTTAACAGCGACACAGAACCGATGAACACCACGCCATCGGCGTCGTACGAGTTCAGGAACCCATCGACGCTGGGCGCGGCGATCAGCCTTGGCCCGATGCGGGTGCCGTCATCGGCGAACCAGATATCGCTGGCCACATCGTTCCAGGATGCGGGGACGACCATCTCCAGCGCGCCGGTGTCATCCTGAACCGTGAGGGTATCCGAAAAGGCATACTCATCGACGTATTGCTCTGTCTCCATAGAGCCGGTGACCTCGAGCTCGCGTCCGTTGAGCTGCCCCTCCAGGATCTCGCCCGTAGCGTAGCGCAGCACGCTGATCGACAAGGTGTCCTCTGGTGCGTGGCTCTTGAGCACGTCGCAATAGTCGGCCATGGTGCCGTCGGTGCCGAGGAAGAGCCCCTCCAACTGAGTGATCAGGTCGCCGCCCTTGATGCCCGCCTTGTCCGCTGGCGATCCCGACTCCACCGACGCCACCCAGACGCCAGCGAGATCGCCAGCCCATACGATCTGGCCGTTGACCCCAATGGAATTGACATCCTGATTCTCGGCCAGCCTCTCAAACACCTTCTCCACCTCTGTCCGACCGATGGCGAATCCCTGCCCATTGTCGTTGTAGGCAAAGTGCACGCCTACCACCTCGCCATCGCCCGTCACCAGCGGCCCGCCCGAGTTGCCCGGGTGCTGCGCGGCGTCGTGTTCGATGGCATAGTCGATCGATGCCCAGCCGGTGTCGCCGTCAGCTTTTTCCTTGGAGACAATCCCGCGAGTCAGGGTGTATTCGGGGTCTCCGAGCGGAAAGCCAGCCACGTAGACCTCGAGCCCCGCCGAGATCGTGTCGTCGTACCACTCCAGGTAGGCTGGCGTCTCCCCATCCACTTTGATAACTGCCAGGTCGGAGCACTCGGAGACACCGAGTATGCGAGCATTGCGGGGATCATCCTCGCCCGCCACATAGACCTTGAGGAACGCAGCGCCTGTGGCGACGTGGTTGTTGGTGATGGCCAGCCCCTCGTCGTTGACGAAAAATCCCGAGCCGCGACCGGCACTGTTGGCCTGGTAGCCGAACTCGGGATCGATAAAGGAGCCCTGGGCCTCTATCTGTATCACGGCGCTGCGCACGCCTTGCAGCGTGTCCACCGCGCCAGACACCAGGTTCTCTGCCATCTCTTCTTCGGTGGCCTCGGCCACGGTGCCGCCCAGCGTGCCACCCTTGGAGCCCACACTGGCCCCCTCTGCCACCGGCTCTTCTTCCGGCTCGGGTGTCGGGGCCGCGGTGGCTTCTTTGGTGGCTTCGGGCGTGCTCGTCACCACGAGCACGATGGGCGTGGGCTCTACCTCCGGCGCCTTTTCTCCGCATCCGCAGAGCATCAGGGCGAGTGCCGCTACCAGGAGAACAACACGAAAGATACGACGATTGGACATGCTCCTCCTTGATGAGCCATCGCGCCTCAGCACGTCCGCCGCGCTGGCGTCCGTCCTGATGCCCCGGCCTGGCCCGTGGCCTGGTATCTATTCCGAATTATACAGGGAGTAGCAGCATGTCGCAAGGGGTTAGCGGGATTTCAGATTGCAGAGGGCAAATTGCAGACTCGACACTGGAGCGCCGGATTCATCCGGTTGGAGCGCGGGAACCATCCGGTTGGAGCGCCGGATTCATCCGGGTGGAGCGCGCGTGCCTATGGCGTGGCAAGAATAGCGCGCATCCGAGGCCCGAGGCAAGCCCTCACCCCTTGCAACCGGAGGTTGTGCCTCCCTTGCCCGGTGATGCGGACACGCCGTCAAGCCCTCTCCCCCGTCCCCTCCCCCGTCGACGGGGGAGGGGTGCAGGGGTGGGGGCATGATGTGCCCTTGACATCCCCTTTCCCGCCCCCTAGACTCCGCTGCAGACCGACGCACGGAAAGGACGCGCACCATGCCCGAGATCGAGCACCTCGCCACACCGCAATCCTATGAGCAGCTGCGCCTGCAGCGCCTGCGCGAGCTGTACCCCGAGCTGGAGACCGAGAGCGGGCGCATCGACCCCGAGCGGCTGTACGGGCTGCTGCCAGATGGCGGGGAGGACGCTGGCCCGGAGCGCTACCAGCTGACCTGGAACGGCAAGGCGGCCGCGCAGCAGTCGCTGAGCCTCGGGCCCACCGGCACGCTCAAGCCTTGCCCTGAGGAATCCATGGACTGGGAGACCACCCGCAACGTCTTTATCGAGGGGGAGAACCTGGAATCGCTCCGCATCCTGCTCAAGCCCTACTTTCGCAAGGTCAAGATGATCTACATCGACCCGCCCTACAATACGGGGGGCGATTTCATCTACAAGGACAACTATGCCGCACCGGTGGCCGACTATCTGGCCAGGACCGGCCAGACCGACCAGGCGGGCAACCTGCTGGTCTCCAACCCCGAGACCTCGGGGCGCTACCACTCCGACTGGCTGACGATGATGTACCCCCGCCTGGCGCTGGCCCGCGAGTTGCTGCGCGAGGACGGCGTGCTGTTCTGCTCCATCGACGACCACGAGGTCCACAACCTGCGCCTGCTGCTCAACGAGGTGTTTGGGGAGGAGAACTTTGTGGCCGAGATAGTGTGGAAGAACAAGTACGGACCGGGTGCCGCGACTCGCGCATATGCGGGGGTGCACGAGTATGTGCTTTGTTTTTCTAGGGCGCTGCTCGAGACCATAGAGGAGCCGCTTTCGGACGAAGAGATCGCTCAGTACAGTATGAGAGATGCAAAGTACCCGCGACGCGGCGGTTTTGTGACACAGCCGCTTGCGACGGTGAGCAAAGATGACCGGCCCAACCTAGTGTACCCTATCTACTGGCAGGGCAATGAGATCTGGCCCAACAAGCAGTGGGTCTGGTCTCGAGAACGCATGGAGGCCGCACTCCAGAATGACGAGGTCATTGTCAATCAGACAAACGGCGAGTTCAGTGTGAGGTTCAAGCAGTATCTTAGGGATGAACAGGGCCGCATTCGCTTGCGGAAGCCGATGTCAGTACTGATCGGCCCATACACACAGGACGGGACTCAGGATATAACCAGTCTCTTCGGAGGCAGAGCGTTTGACTTTCCAAAGCCGGCAGCCTTGGTCGGCAAATTGCTATCGGCAGTTGTGAACGGGGATGTAGGGCTGGACTATTTGGTGATGGACTTCTTCTCTGGCTCCGGCACCACCGCCCACGCCGTCATGGATCTGAACAACACCGACGGCGGCAACCGGCGCTACATCATGGTGCAGCTGCCCGAGCCCACCGGCCGTGACGACTACCCCACCATCGCCGATATCGGCAAGGAACGCATCCGCCGGGTGGCGGCGCGCATCCGGGAGGAGCGGGCGGGCCAACTCGACCTGGAGCAGCGCGAGACGCCCCTGGACCTGGGGATGCGGGTGTTCAAGCTCGGTGCCAGCAGTCTTGCCGCTGGCGAGGCCATGCCCGACGGGGCCGACTACCTGGCGGCGCACCAGGGCACGCTGGACAGCCTGCTGCAGGGCTGGCAGCCCGAGGACCTGCTCTGGGAGGTGCTGCTGCGCGAGGGGCTC
>ENA-OSEO01002786-OSEO01002786.1-sediment-metagenome-genome-assembly--contig:-NODE-2786-length-23069-cov-3.576809_pt1 | contig 23069 bp, 18 predicted proteins | sample MGYA00237883_ERZ534232 | MGnify/ENA metagenome assembly ERZ534232
CAGGATGCCAGCACGTGCTCTCCATCGGGCATGATTACTCCATCGCAATTCCAATCGAAACCTTCTGTAGGACTGATGAGCTCGACTGGTGGTCTGTCGTCGGTTTGGAGAGCGTACAACCCGTGCAGATTTTTCCCCGCATCCAGATAGCTGGCGACCATCCACGTGGCGTCCGGCGCCAGGTCGCTCACACGGACAAAATGCGTCCAGCGCGTGTCCAGCGAACTCAGTTTGCCAGACACCAAATCAATCAAATTCAGTAAGGTACGTTCGTCGACGTCAACACTCACCAGCAGTTTACGCCCGTCCGCACTGAACATACTCGATACATACCCACCGCTTAGAGACCAGCCAAGCTTCTCTCCGGTGATAACATGGACAACTGTCACTTCGTAGATGGGCTGCCCGCCTTGAAACTCAGCACGGCGCGACTGGCACAGCCCCCACTCGCTCGCAGGCGACGTGGTTAACAGTCCGGAATGTTCTGAGGGGCTCCGACACAGTTCGACGCGATTGCTGCCGTCCGGGTCGACTGAGTAAGCTGCCAATTCTTCTCCGTCACGAACCATGTACACTGCCCGCTTGCCATTCGCCGCGAATGCGATTCGATGGAAGTTACACTTGTCATTCGATCGACTACCCGCCAACCACTGCCCACTCATGCCATCCTGGTCATAAATGTATAACTGACACTGGTCCCCAACGGCAGTCCAGTACGCGATTTGCTGGCTGTCGGGGGAGAAAGCGATGTGTATGATCTTTTCGCCTGCCAAGGTCGTCAGCTTTTTGCCGTTACTGTCCAACAAGATGGTACGGTGTATGGCCTCACCTCCATTTGCTGATGTTTTGCGGGTAGCTAACACGATTCTCCGTTTGTCCGGAGCTACATACGCGCCCATGGCGGCATTGCCGGATTCGCCTTCACCGCTACCTAACATGACCTTCTTACCTTCTCTGAAATTGACCAGATAGGCAGCATATTGGGGCTTAGCTCCATCGATCATCAATCCTGACTGTCGGTCTGCTAGGAAAGTCCAGGCCATACTCCAACTATCGGATGGTAAGAGGTACGACTGTCCGGTCGCCAGATCCGCAACATAGTGGGTGGCGTGTTCTGTGCTGCCACCAGACACCCGATAATACAGCAGTGGGCTGGCCAAGATTGAAACCGGAGTTGGTACGAAAGGCATGCCCTCGCGCGTAGCAAGAGATTGTTCCACTGCAACATCGCTGGCCCTTGGCTCTTCCTGGGCAGGCAGATAGCCGGTTTTGAGAGCACCAGTCCTAAGCCCCCTGGAGGCTTCGTCGACCTTGGCCTTCACCTCCGCCGGGATTTTGCTCTCCCAGTCGTGGTAGGGGGCCAAGCCTATACCCTCATTCTGGATATTTGCCATCATGATACCGGGTTTGGCCCTATTTTCCGCCACCAGTTTCAGGTAATTGTAGACCGACACATCCACGTTCTTCATGGCGCTGGTCAACAGGGCGCTTTTGACCTTGGGGTATGTCAGATACTGATCCACATCCAAGCCAATGGCCATCAGGCCATTCTCTTTGGCAGCCAGTAAGCCGCCGTTACCGGTATTTCCACCGACACCGAAGACCACGTCACAGCCCTGAGCGATCATCGATTGGCCTGCTTCTTTGCCCTTGGCAAGGTCCATGAAGGACGGGATGTAGACGTTCAGCGTTTTGACACTGTCATTCATCCACTTGGCGCCGGTTTGGTAACCGGTCACGAAGCGTACTATCGGCGGGATTTCCATGCCGGAGACGCAGCATACCGTGCCAGTCTCGCTCATGCCGGCGGCTACCACGCCAGCGAGGAAACCGACCTCATCTTCCTGGTACATCAGGCTGGTGACATTGCTTAGTTTGATGTAGGGATCGGGGTCACCCTCTTTGGTAGGGAAGTAGGCGTGGTCGATGATAGCGAACTTGATCTCTGGGTATTGAGCTGCCTTGAGAGCGGTCACATCGCCCATAAGAAAGCCCACCATAACGATGACATCGTAGCCTTCGGTAGCGAACTGGTCGATATTCTTTTCGTAGTCGGTTGGCTGTTTCGACTCGATGAACCTGGCTTGCATTCCGAATTCGTTGACTGCTTTTTGCACGCCGGTCCAGGCCGACTGGTTGAAGGATCTGTCGTTGACGCCGCCGACGTCGGTCACCAAGCCGACTTTCAGCGCTTTGGTTTCGGGGGCTATTGCCGCTTCTTTGGTCGGCGTCGGTGCAGGTGTGGGAGTCTCGGTTGGCATCACTGTTGAAGATGGCGTCGCAGTGGACGTTGGGGTCTCGGTCAGTGTCATCGTGGGAGTGGCCGTCGAAGTGGCCGTTGGCGTCGCGGTGGGCAAGGCGAAGTGTGTCCGCATCTCCAATACGGCGCTCACCACGCCGGAATCGATGGCCTCGGCAGAGGGCGCAGCGATGAGATACAGTCCGGTCTCGTGTCTCAATACGCCCATCTGTTCGATGGACGACCAGAAAACCTGTTTGCCCGATACGACCCTGACTTCTGTGTCCAACCGGGCGAGAAGCTGCTGTTCTGCCTCAGCCGCATCGTTGGTGGTCGCGAAGAGCACGTAGACCGCTGAATATACGGCTTCGTCACACTGGTATGCCCCCAACGGCACGATACCCACTTTCTCGACAAACGCTTCTGCCCATAAAGGAGTCAGCGGGGCGCACTTCACGCGACGGACCGGTGTGGCTGTCGGGGTGTGGGTCGGAGAAGCCGTAAGTGTGGCCGTTGCTGTGTTGGTCACGGTCGGTGTGGAAGTTGCGGTCGGTTTGGGCGTGTTTGTCGCCGTTGGCGTGGACGTTGCCGTCGGCTCAGGCGTGTTCGTCGAAGTGGGTGTATCCGTTGCTGTCGCCGTCGGGGTGAACGTCGGCGCGGGCGTGTCTGTCGCGGTTGGTCGCGCCATTTGGGTCAGCTCGGCGGCGGTCGTCGCCCTTGCCCGGCCTTCGGCTTCAGCGGTCATGGTCGCCAGGACTACCCCTGCCGCCTGAGTCTCAATCGCATGTCGGTTTGCTGCTTCCTCAGCTGCGGCGGTCACAGTGGTGAAAGCAGCTTGCGCCGCTGCTGTTTGGATTGCACTTATGTCGGCCGTTGAGGTAGGTGTGATTGTCGGCACGCCTTTCAGGCCACAGCCCATTACGCTCAGAAGTATAGCCACAATTTCTACCACAAACAAGACTCGTCTCATCACCCACTCTCCCTGTCGCCTAACGGCACACCAGCCCTCCCCACGAACACTGCTTTTCTTCGACAAAGATGGATTTCGCCAGTGTGCAGTGCTGCATTTTAGTCAGATCATACTCAAGCACTGTCATCCCGAGAGCAAAGGACATATTCGGTATTGGTGCGCCCTTGAGTAGTCTGTAGGCCTGAATGCGACTTTCATCCCAATCGTAGAAAACCTCTGCGCTGACATCGAAATATCCGCTCTGTTTAGGGATCACGTCAGAGACGAACGTCAACTCCTGATCGGGTTCGAGGATGAAAGCCCCACCTCCATAATACCACTCGAGCGCGCTCTCCAACTGCCACCCCCAGAAACCTGCTCCCGTCATGCTGACAGAATAATCCACTTCTTGATGCTTGAATATGTTCTGGGCCGGCAGCACGATGGCCGCAGAGATTGCGACGGGGCGGTTACTCGTGTTGTGGATGTTGAGCGCCAGGTTGACTTTGTTGCCCTCTGTCGCGTATCCGGCCGGCGATGCGGAGTGTACTTTCAGGTTGGCCTCGATGCCGCTGACGGCGAAGGTATCGGAGATGTCTGCCTCGACCTTGGCGTACAACTCAGGGAATTCGTCCGCATATCCGGACGCCTCTTTCATGGCGATTTCGGCCTCCTGCTCGGTCAGTTCGTGAGCTGGCTCGACCACTGCCTCAGGAGACGGCACAGGGATGGGCACTTCCGTGGCTACCGGCGGGATCGGCGTTACAGTGGGTGCGGCCTCGTGCCGTTCCACTTCCAGGTTCACCTTGAGCGTGTCACCGGGTCGGAAGGACTGTTCGGCTGTGGCTTCGTAGCGTTGACCCGTATCCGAGTCCGTCCACTCGGCAAGGAAACGGTGATAACCGGGCGACACCACTATCTCCTCGACCCAATTGCTCCAATGTTCTACCGACCCTGCCGCAACTTCTCGGTCATCCAGATATAGGGTGACAGGCAGCAGATCATCGTCTCTGTTCTTGACGTTCACTACAGCCGTCGCTGTAGACGGCGTCGGAGTCGGCGTGGCGGTCGGCGGAGGGGTAGGCGTCGGGATGGGAGTGTCGGTAGGAGTCACCGTCGGGGTGGGGATCCCGTGCGCAGCGATGATAAGTGTGACCTCCTGGTCTTGGCCTGACCTGACTTCGCCCACCGTATTCACCTCGTACCGGATCCCACTGTCCGGGTCCTCCCATCCAGCTTTCAATGTGTGGATGCCCGACCTGACCTCGGCCTTTCCGAACAGGGTGAGGTTGCCTGAGGGGACGTCTAGTGCGCCCACGTTGTCATCGTCCAGAACAACGTTGATGTATAGGGAGTCGTCGTCCTCGTTCATTAGATATATAGTGATGAACCCCATCGCTTCAGGAGCAGTCGAAGCCTGCGTGGCGATCAGCGAAGAGGTGGGCGTCAGGATGAGAGTTCCGGTAGGGGATGTCGTCGCCGTGGTAGCCGAGTGCGCCGGGATGGTGACTATGACCTCTTGTTCGTCACCAGATCCGACCTCGGCCATCAGATCCACCTCGTACCAACTTCCGGTATCAGGGTCTTCCCAGACGGCCTTCAGTGCGTGCCACCCTGGCTCTACCTTGACCTCGCGGAACAGGATGCGGTCACCCGAATATACTTTCCGCGCGTCCCCCTTGTTATCGTCCAGAAAGAGGTTGATGTACAGGGCATCATCGTCCTCGTTCTTCAGATATATGGTCAAGAATCCTATCGGCTCAGGGGTATGCGTAAGGGCAGGGACATAGTCTTCCGCTCCGCCTAGCCATGGCTCGATGTGAGTCTCCTCGTGCTGGGCCGAGACAGGGAGGAGAGTAGACAGATGCAAAAAACATCCTAACACGACGCCGAAAGCAATGACCAGCCAGTACCAAACGCCCCATCTTCCACTCACGCTCATTTGGCACTCTCCTTCTTCAAAAGGAACAGGACTTAAGTAATATCCAGCCGGAGGGAATCTTAAGCGGAGGTTTCAGTTTGGGAGTCCATTTGTTCATTTCTCTGCTAGGTATACCATCGCACAGATCACGTAGGTATTATAGTAAAGCTGAAACAGCATAATCACCAATCCGTTATATTCAACTTGAACACTCAGTTTTTTGGCACGTTCATCGGGCAGACCAACCTGTTGCAGAATCGTCTGCGTAGATCTATCACGCAAAGACATCCCGCCCGCGCTGGTCTCATCCCAGAAATCGGGTTTACCGCATAGTCGCTCATGGAAATACCACCTGTGCCCGCTGGGACTGCCTTGGACTATGGTTCTCTATCGGTAGCGTGCTGATTTCATATCGTTTCAGTGTAGCCATGCGTTGAGAGAATCCCTTGCTTCGTCCAACCTGGGCAATCGCGAGCGCTGGGTCATTTTGAATCCCAGGTCATCGCCCAATAGCCTCAGCCAGGGAAGAAGTGTCTGGGACCTGACCCTGATCTCCCGTGGCCGAAGGCGATGTCTTGCAAGCGTGCGTGCTACAACCATTGGTATCGTCCCACACATCTCCACGAACGTGGGATCAGGGCTCAGCAGCTCACCGCCGAACACGAAGCCGCTGTTGCTATCGACCAGCATCAGAACATACGCATACTGCGGTCGCTCACCCTTCGCCCCTATGCGACCGGGGAAAAAGGATAGATCGACCTCAAGGCTGACCTGGCTTTTCGGTAGACCCTTCAACAGATTAAGGGCGGCCATATCCATAGGGACCGAGACGCTTTCCGGTTCCGGAGGCATTACCGATACCACATGATCGTCCCAGACCAACACGCCGCCCTTGTCCTGTGCTACCTGCACGAGATAGCTCGTATCGTCGCCCGGCTCGAGCATGCCAGGGTCTTCTTGGGCTCGCGTGATTACTTCCAGTGCCTGTTCCAGTACATACGTGAACGCTCGAATCTCATCCGATTCGAGATACCAGGGGAAGTAGCCCGGACGGTAGCTGCGGAACATGGGCCACGCACCCCGGCCGCGAAATTTGAGATCCAACTGTTTGATCACATGCAGATCTTTGGGTGTCAGTATACTCCGGTCTTCGAACGAGACTTGAAGCTGTGGGACTTCGAGCACCATGCCAGCATCGCTCGCTAAGTCCATTTGTTGGAGAGACCAAAATCCATACAGACCTGTCGCGCCGGTGTAACTGGCCACAGCGTAATGTTCCCCCAGGGATCCCATGATGCTGACGAATCCTATCTCGCCGCTGTCCGGATCCTGCACACCAAAGATTTGTCCTTCGTCCAACCACTCCCAGGGGGCACTTTCTCTGATACGAATTGCTGCCTGGTATAACCTGGCCCAGTCGTTCATCGTGTTCTCTCCTTTTTCGGTAAGTCGCGTCTTTTTTGCTGTCATCACCCGCCGGTTGTGCCCAAACTTATGGTGCGAACTGAGCTTGGCTATAGGGCCGCGTCTATACTGGTATTGTACAACCGAACCGATCCTCTGCCAAAGTCGAGGGATACTCCTTCTCTTCCCTATCGTTATGCTTACCTCTGTTGGGAGATGGCAGGACAGACTATGGTCCGGCTTGGATATGACGCCTGAGCGGCAAAAGAAAGCGGGAAGCGGTCGTCATTGACCGCTTCCCGCTGTACGTGTTAGGCCGGCGCTGTTACCAGGGCCGGCATCCAGTATGCATTTTGGGCCAATCGCCCTTCAGTGCTCCCCCATGTGCCAAGTCGGCGTGGAGGAAGTGCAGGGCACTCTCCTAGTACGCGAAGTTCTTTTCGATGACCGGCAGGAAATAGTTGATGGTGGGGTAACCCCACGCAAATATGGCCCCAGTCGACATATCCCGCAACTCTGGAGAACTCCCTTCGCAGTCGAATACCTCGTACGTCCAGGCGTCGTCGGGGAATGCCTGGCTGTCCAAGGCGACCGCCTCGTTCGTGCGTCGCCATCTTCGCGCCTGCCAGTCCCAATACCACAGTCTGTACTTCGATGCTGTGGTCGGCGTGTAATAGAACTTCGTGGTGACCAGGTGGGCACACGACGGATCCGAGCAATTCGCACCGACAATCCGCATGTAGCGGTATCCGCCGAAGGCCTGGAAGGAGCCAGTGTAGGGGAAAAACGTGGTGATCGGGTTCGATGGGTAGATCCCAACCGTCGCAGTCAGCGGGTCGGTCAAACAGCTCTCGTTCCTCACGATCAGTCCAAAGTCATCCTGCTTGTCCAGGGTCTCGCCTCTATCCAGTCGTTCCGTGACTGGTGGGATGACGGTTGGTTGAGGTGGCACAGTCGGATATGGTGGCACAGTCGGATATGCTGGCACATCCTGCACCCCTGGACCGCCTAGAGCTACCACATCTTGAATCGGCACTACCAGAAACGCCACACCGAGCAACGTCCCCCATACAATAAGTATGAACACCAGCCAGCACTCTCGTCTTCGGAATTGTTCCACCATCATTTTCCTCCTTCTCATCGAACTATGGGGGGCTGACGCCCCATCTCCCAAACCACAACGTAAATCAGATGACACTTCTGTCTCGAGAATGGCTCAGGTCAATGGAACACATGCAGAACTCAACGGACCACGTATGGCAGGTACAGGGTGTCCGACGCGATGAGTGCGAAACCCGTCCCCGTATTGTCCGTCGTGACCTCGCCGGGCATCGCCTCGGCCTCGACATACCAGGGGTAGAACCCCCCAGCGGTAGCGGAGATAACCCACGTTTGACCGACTTCGATCCCGCAGCCACATCCGTAGACATCCGATATGACCTGTGAGCCGATGAACTCACCGGGCTCGTCGGGCGTCCCCTCGCGGAACGAAACGAGGACTCCATCCTCTGACACGGTACGCGTGTTGCCGTTGTTGTACACCGCGGCGTGCAGCGTGAAGGTGACTGGCTCAGTGGGTCTGATGTAGCTCTGCGGTATCGTCGTCACATCGGTCACCAGCAGGTTCCGGCGTGCGACGACCGCTTCGGTCGTCGTTGTGTAGTCCAGATAGCTGACCCAATAGTCTCCGTACAGCTTCCTGCTCCCAGCGGCGGAGTATAACGAATCGACCGCAAGCTGGTCCGCGTCCTCCTCCGAGTCCATGCTCCACCACACGAATTGCTGTACCAGGCGGTTGCCGTCCAGCGGGCAGCCGAGGTTGGTGCTCGTCTGAGTCAGGACGTAGTCCAGAATACCCTGCATGAACATCCGCACCATGAACTCATTGATGTATGTATGACCGATGTTGAGCCCCCCCTCCGAGATGACCAAGGGTTTGTCTCGTTCACCTTTGTCGCGCATCCAGGTGCGGAAGCGGACGACTTGCTCCTTGAACAGCATCAGGCTGGCATTGTCCAGCGCCGTGTACAGCTTACCCGAGCAGTTGTCCAGACCTGTTGGGATTTCTGCCCCCCACGTCTCGCAAGGATCGCAATAGCAGGCCAGGCTCGCCTCGCGCAGGACGAAATTGTGCATGTTCCAGACATCGACGTCATCGCCCAGGCTTCTGCCATCGCAGACGTTGGGATATTCGTTCCACACGCGGTCCAGGTAGGCCATGCGTAGTGGCGTTCCCTGCACGACACCCGCCACAGCCACCCGGGCAGTCGAATCGACGGCGCGGATCTCGCGCGATATCTCGCAATATGCCCGCGCATACAGTTCGGGGGTCGTTTCGTCCTGCCCGACCCACGTCGACCCGGTCGAATCGGGCCAACTCCTGCGGTCAGGTTCGTTACCCACCAGCCACAGCGAGCCCGGATTCGCGGCTACCCTGTCGCGCAGGCTGGAGAACGAGCTCGGGCTCTTCAGTGTGTACGTCACAGGCTGGGAGTAGCAATCGCGATAGACCGGCCCCGAGTAGCAGCAAGTATCGCCAGGATCGCACGGACCGTCGCAGGAGTACGCGGAGACAGGTGCACATTGCGCGGGGCTGAGCCTGGATTGCTGCAAACGGATCGTCTGGATGTACTCTACTGCAGCTGGCAGGCTGGGATCGCGGTCGCCCGTCTTGAAGTTGACATACGCACCCAGGTTCAGATCCTGGTAGCCGACGAAGGAAAGCAGGCTCGGATTATTGGCGACCGCCGCGCCCAACCGGCAGTTGGGGAATGCCGTCCTGGTGGCGCTCGCTACCGACGACCCTGCGACGGCAACGGCTTCGTCTCTGGACTGTGATATCTGGTCGGGAGTCCGCCCACTCAGCGCAGGAGGTGGAAGCATCGTCACGCCGGGCTGCGCAGGGGTAGGCGGCCAATCGGCAACGGCGGTGAGCACAGGCTGAGACAGCAAGGCGACCAATACAAGCAACAGGGCAAGCCTCAGCGTGGTGGTTCTATGCATGCACTTCCACACGGCTACCGTGCCCGCCTGTCGCGACGTTGTCGTCCAGGCGGCTTTCTCCAGCAATCGGTTCGATCTCGACATACCACTCCATCTCCGCAAGTTCCGACGGCATTATCGTCAACGGTTGTTCGGCCAGGGCACCATACCCGCAGCCCCACAGGTCACCCAGCCGCTGTGTGCCAATCAAATCTGCGCTCCCATCGCGCCGTGCGCGCCAGAAACGGACCGCTATTCCCCCGTCCGATGCAGTTCGGGTGTTTCCATTGTTGTAAATCCACGCCTGCAACGTTACTGATAGCACCTCTGCCGGAGAAACGCTCCCATCGACCGATACGTCCGTCCAGGCGATGCCCAGATTCACGTGCGCGTTGCTTGCCTCGGGATGGCCCGGGTCGCGCACATACTGGGCCCACGTATCGCCATAGGCCAGTCGCTCATGTGTGAACGATGAGAATAGGGCATCGCCATAGTCATCGACCCGGCCGGGGGAGTCCGCGCTATCGTCGAGGCTGTACCACAAGAAGCGCTGCACCAGGCGGTTGCCGTCCACGGGATAACCCAATTCGGCATCCACGCTCTCCAACATGAAGTCGAAGGTCTTCTCGAGGAACACCTGCACGCGTTCGCGGGGAATGTACTCGAGCGGCATGTTGACACCGTATTCCGACAGGTACAGCGGTTTGTCACGTTCGCCCCTGTCGCGCATCCAGACGCGAAAGCGACGAATCTGCTCGATAAAATGCTTCAGGCTATCGTTGTCGTCAATGTCGTACTGAATTCCGGCGGCAGCGTCGAGGCCGGGGGGGATCTCAGATCCCCAGCTATCGCGCACTTCGGGAAGAACGAACCCGTGGACATTCCAGATATCGACGTCATCGCCCAGACGGCGGTCGAAGCGTTCCCCGTATGCCTCCCAGACGAGGTCGAGGTATTCGAGGCGCAGCGGCGTCGCCTGCATCACGCCGCCCAGCGCGAGACGCGCGCCAGTATCTGCGCTGCGAATCACCCACGCGATCTCGTGGAACGCTTGCGCGTACATCTCCGGCGTCATCTCATCCTGACCGCCCCCATCCCAATCGCGACGGTCCGGCTCGTTGCCGATGAGCCAGGTCGAACCTGGTTGCTCCCTGGCTTGCACGGCAAGCGTGTCGAAACCCGGTGTCACCGTGTAGGTGTACGGATGGGTGTAGCAGTCACGGCACCAGCCGTATTTGGCCTGATGCACGCGAACGATTTTGACATGCTCGACCGCAGCCGGAATGGCGCACGAGCTGTCTGTGCGGTAGTTGACGAACCAGCCGACGTTGAGATCGGAATACGCATACGAGCAGAGCGGATTCCGCACGGCGGCAACACCGAACCGGCAGTTCGGAAACGGAGCGCTTTCCGGTCCAGCCGTAACGACTTCTCGCGTCTTCTGGCCCAGCAGAGTGTCAGAGTTGTCCGGTGACAGGTTCGGACGTGGCGACGGTGTGCTAGGAACAATCGGTGCATCCCACCGGCTCACCGCTGATCTCGCGGTCGTAACCAAGACAGCCAGAACGAGCAGAGCCAGCAAGGCAAATGCTCTGATACGGCTCGCCACGCCACACGTCGAGTTGGCCGTGCCACTGCGCTTGCGCCCACCGCCCGCGATTTGGCATCGTTGCACGAGGCGATCGTCCGGGCCGTCCGTGTCCGTCGGCGCTATCGTGCACCTGCCCGGATCCATAGCACTGCGCCCAGCAACAGCAGGAAAACGCCAGCGATCGGGATCATACACATGCCCAACTGCGTCGCGCTGATCCCACGCTCGGGGCGATCTTCGCGCTCTCGCGCGCTCGCAGCGACCGTTGAGCTTTCCTGCCGATCCAATGGACGCAGCGGTGTCTCGAACACTGCCGGCTCTTCGGCCTGAACAGCGGCGCCTTCCATGTCGGGCATGTCCTGGTCCGACGCGCTTACCATGTCCAGATCCGCGGCCGTCCCGCCGGCGCTGCGAGGCGAAGTGGCTTCCTCCACTGGCAGCACATGCGTATCCTCGGCTGGCGAACTCGACAAGATCAACGTCGAAGTCAGTTCGACGCCGGATACCACGGACGCCCCGCCGCCTTCGGTACTCGGCCCGCCCGGAGGCTCGACCGGGGAGATCGGCGGCGTCGGCCTCCGCGGGGGGACAGTCTGGTTCAGGGGGGACTGGCCCGGCGTCGCCCATGCGCAATCGCCGGCCACGATCCATAAGACCCAGGGGATCAGTAGCAGTACGGCAATCGGCAGGAGCGGAAAATTTGCTTTCCGTTGTGATTGGGTCGCCATTTACAGCCTCACCTTCGCGGGTGACTCACAGCACGAACTCGATAGACACGCGTCGATCGGTGATCAGATCGAACCGAAATTCCAGTGTGCGCGCGCTCGTCTCGGCGGGTGTCGGCAGCGACCTCAGCAGAGCAGCACCCTCCGGCAACGTAACGATGAGCGTCGTCGGGAACCCTTTCAGCCCGGGCTGCTTCTGCAACAACAGCTCGTAACGCGTCACTCCGTCCTCCCCAACACGGGTAACGTGTGGCAGCCGGTACTCATACCGCAGGATGAGTTGTTCACCCGGTTTGAGCAAGACCAGCTTTCCCCAGGACTGGCGCGTATCGCCCAGATACTCCACGTCGACACTTGCGCGGGACGGTCGACGGCGCGTGAGGTTTTGGGCCGGGACTACCATATCCGGTGCGCTCTGCAGTTCTGCGGAGGCAGGCACCAGCAAGCGCAAGTAGTTCCAATAGCAGCGGTCCATCATATCCGCATACGCCGGGTCATAGCGCGGCGAAGGATCGCACCAATCGATCACCGCATCACTCAGATGCCGGTAGGAAATGATGGCTTCTACCTGCGCGCTTCCATCCGGCGCCAAGTCGACCCGCTGCTCGAGCCGCCGCTCGAGCAGCGGGCTCGCCTTGTTGAAGCCGACGTTCGCCTCTATGGCCATCAGATAGTCGGCACTGCGTCGGTCGACGCGACCATCCCAGTGCAGCCCAGCCAGCACGTCCACGACCGCCTGCTGGCGGATGTACACCAGGAGATGTTTCTCCTCCAAAGCGCGTACCACCGCCAGCAGCAATCGGGGGGCATTCACGCCTGTCCCCGCTTCCAACTTGTGACGCAGCACCAGAGCCAGGTCACCGACGAACGACTTGCGTGTCGCCCACCAGACCCGATCCTGCGCTTCTTCAGGGGACGGGGCCCAGCTCTGATGCATCCAGTCAAAGAAATTGCCGGCGGTCACGGTTTGCGTTCCCTGCTCCGTCACCACCTCGACCGGCCCGACAGCGTCCAGGATATACCGGATCGCCGCCTGGTCCATCGCGATCACGCCGTCGACCGCGCGACCCGTACCGATGCGCGCCAGCCCGGCAGCGATCTCAGCGGTCTCCGCAAAGTCAGGCGACCAGTTCGCGTCGCGCAACAGCCACTGCGGTGCGCCCATGTACTCGAAGAGCGGTTCGGGCGGATCGGGATAATACCTGGATAGATCATCCAGCGCATAGCTGTCACCGATCTCCATCTCAGTGATCCGCCCTCCTGCGATCACAATGTACCCCGCTGCTGTAATGAACCCGCCCGTCGGCCGCAACTCGTCCTCGCTCTGCGCCAGGATCAGGTACGTGCGCGGGCCATCGATGCCGAAGAGGTATGGCGTCTCGGCTGCGATGTCCAGCCCGGCGCGGACGGCGACGGCAAGTTCGTCGAACGTAGCCAAGGGTGCGGCGAGCGGCGGTGCGAGTGCCGTCGCATCGAAGCTAGCGCGGGCAGCTTCGACTTCCGACCAGGTGGCAGCGGCGTGCAAGAGCAATTCCGGCTGCGTTTGAATCGCCCGTGCGCTGGCCGCAAGCGGGCCGTCCGCGGGCCCCGGCTGTAAGGCAGCGGCGTGGAGAATGTCGAGGAATGCCTCGCCTGACTCCAATGAGTTCTGGATTATGTCCACAATGGCAGGCACCGCCTCCAGCATCGGGCCATACTTGGGAACCCAACCCAGACGGGGGCAAAACTCGAGCGCCGGGTGCAGGTCACGCCGAATCACCGCCACTTCAGCACGGATCGCCTGCAACGCCTGCTGCAGATTCGCGGTCCCTTCCGCGGATGAGAGGACCAGCGTGCCGTTGAGCGTCACGTACTGCTGGACCTGATCCATCTGCACCGCTATGGCCTGGCTGTAGGTCAGTACACGATTCAGACGATAGGCGGTTAGTCCTGCGCAGAGCAACAAGAGCACCGAGCCAAGGGCCAACAGCAGACATCCCCAGCCCTTACCCGACATGGTCCCCTACCGATTCACGTCGCGACAACTGGCCCGTGAGATAGTGCACGATACCATGCGCAAGGCCCAACCCGAGGGCTGTCGCACGCAGCCACAGCAACAGCGGAGCGAGCAACGCCACAGGCACGTCGGTGCGCAAGCAGCGTCGCACGAAAGGCAATGTCGTCACCAGAAAGGCCACACAGGTGGCGACCAGAATCCAACGTCCCCCTGGAAGCACCAGTGCAGCAGGCACACACGCCAGGATCAGCGCTGCGAGGGCAAGCTGTACTCGCAGCACCCTGGGCGTATGCGAATCTCCCTTGATCTTCACCGGGTAGCGTTGGTACACCCGAAAGCGCCAGGAGCCGTAACGGAGCTTCCGGCGCACGTAGCGCCCGACAGTATCCGGATGGTGGTGGTAAACGACCGCCCACGGGTTGAACAGAAGCTTGTGGCCACGCTCAGCGAGCCGAAATGACAGTTCGATGTCCTCGACCGATGGCACGGTAATCCGCTCGTCGAACACACCCTCGCGCATCAGAACCGTCTTGCGGTACGCTGCCGAATACGTATCGACGAAGTCAATGGGCTGCCCGAATTGCATCTTCGCGTACTTCTCTTCGTACTCGACCTGGACAAAGCGCGCTACCAGGGAGCGTTGGCTCGTCCGGTAGACCCCTTTGCACCCCGCGACGGATGGATTGGCGAATGTCTCTACCATCGCCGAGATCCAGTCTGGCGCGGGCGCGCAATCCGCATCGGTGAACAGGAGCAGATCTCCTCTCGCCAAGCGGATACCAGTGTTGCGCGCCGCTGCCGGACCCAGGTGTGGTTGGCGAAGCCGGATCACACCATCACGTGCGGCAACCTGTGTGGTCCCGTCGGTCGACCCATCGTCGACGACGATGACCTCGTAGCGGTCCCGCGGATAATCCTGGGAGGCAAGCGCGGCAAGGCAGTCGGGCAAGGTTCGCTCCGCATTGTACGCGGGGACGATGACCGAGACATTCACTCCGCATCCCACGGGCATCACGGGGCCACTCGCCCGATCGGCAACAGGACCAACACGAGAGGCGGCAACAGGACGACCATGTGCAGCAATACCCCATAGGCCATACCGGTCATCTGCCCGAAACCCAACAGACCGATTGAGAGCACACACAGATACTCGAACACCCCTAACTTTGCTGGCGTTGAAGGAGGTGCGATGCCAGCCTGCAGGATGACCAGCACAACCAGTGCATCCCTCACACTCCCACAAATGCCCAGCGCGTAGAAAACCGCCAGGTTGTTAACCAGATACAGCACCGACAGGGCCGCTGACCAGGCCAGCACCCGCCCGAACACACCTGGGCGGAACAGCACCCAGACACCATTCCAGACCGCCTGCGCCCACGTCACCGCGCGCCGGAGCCCGGGCTTCTCCCCGAGCAGCCGCTGCAGATCGCTCCGGAACAGACGGCTCACCAACCACAAACCCGCTGCCAGGCCCACCAGCGCTGCAAGCAGCACGCCTGCCCCACGCACGACCCACAGCGGCATCGGGAACCATGCCAGCGCAAGCAGCAGCATACCGGTCCACAGCGCCAGGTCCACGAGCTTCTCCGCACCGACGGTCCCCAGCGCGAAGCATTTGCCTGCCGGTCCCGCACCGCCTCCCAGGTAAGCCCGCGCCAACTCACCGGCACGCGCCGGCACCACGGCATTGAGGGCCTGTCCGACGGCCACCCAGCGGCAGAGCAGCAACGACGACTGGGGAGATTGCTCGACGGCCAACAGCACACGCCAGCGCATGGCGCGCACCCACACCGTCGCCGCCACGCTGAGTAGCGCCACTCCCACCCACCACGGGTTGGCATCGCGCAGGCTGGACCACAGCACTCCGAACTCGACCTGGCGCGCGAGCCAATAGCACAGCGCGAGACCAAGCACAACGCCCGCTCCCGTGCGCAGTGCCATCCGCCACCCGCGCCACGCCGCGCTCGCGCCCGGGCGGACCGGAGGGGCCGCCCCACCCCTCACGCCGCCAGAGCAGTTCTGCACTGCGTCAAGCGGCACGGTCCGCGTCGAGCTCACGGTGATGACCGGCGCGGCGACTGAGCCCTTCGGCAACGACGCACAGGGCAACGAGGACCCACAGCGCCCGCTCCAACGTGGATGTACTCGATACCGCCAGTCCCAGGCACACCAGGATCGCGCCGAGACGCGCCCACGCACCCACAGCAATATACCCCGCGTCCGGCGCGGCGGACGCACTCCTGCGGGACATCCGGCTGCGCTGGTAGCTCCACGCGGCGAGCACCAGCGCCAGGCCGAGAATCCACAGGGCGTTGCCGCCAACGCCCAACCAGTCGATCATCGCTCACACTCTCCCTTCGCGTGTTTGCCCCTCAGTCATGCATGATGAAATCGACCGCTTCGCCCAGACTGCACGCGATGGGCACGTGTGTATAACCCAGCCTCGTTAACAACGGTAACTGCAACGCACCACGCGAAGTCCAGAGGAAGACGGCAACGCAACGCATCGTCTCTGCCACCGACAAGCCGTACACGGCATCGGTGATCAAATGAGAACTCGCCAGATTGAGACACAATTCGCTCACGGCCCACAACAGCAGGCCGGGACAGGGCATACGGCCTCCGCACCACTCTTCCGGGTGATCGGTACAGCAGTATATCCGGTCGACCCGACCTCCGGCGCACGCGATATCCCAAACAGTCCGGCCCAAAAGCGCTGTGCCAGTATCCAGCGCCAGACCGGAAATGGGACGACCTCCAAAAATGACCAGACGCCACCCGCCATCGGCGAGGCGGTACAATGCCCTGGCATCCTGCGAAGAAGACAACGATGTGTCACCTGAGTCGGAGACGTTATCGACATGGCCCTCAGTGAGCACATGATAATCGATAAACACAGCTCTTGCACTCGGGGCAGAAATAGATGCATCCTCCTTTCGACTTCGGGATACGGTGCTGGGGCGCTCACCCCGGCCCGCCACGATCATACGTCATCCGCCGAGAACCGCTCCGACTGCGCATGCAGCCCGCAGATCAGGCCGAGCAGCATCCAAAAGAGGATGCCGGGCTTGGCGCCGAGCGCGACTGCGTCCGTCATGCCGTAGATGGCATGGGCCAGCAGACCTCCGCCCAGACCGAGAGCCAGCGCGCGCGCCAACGGCCCTACACCGGGCAGCGCAAACCCTCGCGGGGCAGGAGCACCCGGCGGCACCCTGAACGAACGTTTCCAGATCTCCACGAGCATGCCGAGCGCGCCGATGTACAGCGCGACGAAGGCGATCATGCCGGGCACGCCCAGGTCGAGCCCGGCCTGGAGGAACTCGTTGTGCGCATGCGCGATGTCCCGCCCTAACACACGCGAATATTCCGGATACAACACATGCGCCACCCCACGGAAGGTGTTCATACCCATGCCGGATATGGGGTAGTCACGAATCCCCAACAGGGCACAGGCCCAAACCTCGACACGGCCCTCCATGACTCTGGGGGAAAAACCCGGGTTGCCAATTACCTGTACATCGGACCACTGCTGCCAAATCACGTCCGGCCCTGTTTGCGAAACGTAATATCCTCCCAAGACAATCAGTCCAGCAAGACAGAGCAATATCAGCAACCGCCAGAGACGAGGAAGAGCGATCAGTAAGAGAAGCAGCAGGGTGACAGTCGAGCCCACGTAACTGCTACGAGATTGCGTCAGCAACGTTACTCCTGAAACGAACAGGGTGAGGATCAGTAGAATGGGGAGCAGAAACCAGATGTACGTGGTTCCTGCCTCTCGACTGAAATCACGCAAGTGGACCACAAGAACAATTGAGGTAGTTACCAGCACTGGGACAATCCAGAGTAAAGCTCCTCCCAATTCGTTGGGATGAAGCCCTCCCCTCGCACCGGGAAGCGTAGTGATATATGCGGCGAACCTGGTCGTCAACCCCTCAAAGGCATCGAACTTGACCATCCAGTTCGTCCCGAGGAACCCAATGAAAGCGATCGCTGCTCCGGAAGCCAGCAAAACACCAAAACAAACCCACCACCCACGCGGATTTGTACCCATCCGCAGGAAAACGGAGAAGACTCCGATCGCCAACACCATCCCGCTGACCTTGGGGAGACTGACAGCGACATCGTAGGTAGTGTACAGGCTCAGAGCGATCATGACGTACAGCAGCAGCAGCGACCCGTTCAACGGCGTCACCGGCAAAGGCTTCCCGGTCGCCGCCCACGCGAGCAACCAGCCGACCGGGACGACGAGCATGACCCACGCCCGGTCTGGTGAGGGAAACAGCAGGAATGGTGCGGCAACGAGGAGCAAGGCCCAGTACCAATTGTCGGCGAAGCGCAGGAGACTGCTTACCATCGTACTTCAAGCCTCTTCGGTTCTGCACAATATCAGATCGACAGCTTCAGACAGATCGAGAACGACTGGAACGGGCCGGCCGCCATCTTCCATGAGCAAAGCTTGCTGGCTCTCACCTCTTCCAGTCAACACCAAAATGGGCCTGCAACCCACTGCATTTCCAGCTCCGACATCTGAAACTGCGTCGCCGATCAAGTATGACTTCGACAGATCCAGCGACAGGTCATGAGCGGCCGCCAAGAGCATACCTGGACGAGGCTTTCGGCAGCTACAGTTCTCTTCAGGGCGATGAGGACAGACATAGATCGCGTCGATTCTGCCCCCACACTCCGCTATCACACTCGACATGTGGCGATTGATCTCATCTACGGTTTCTCTTCGCACGAACCCGCGCCCGATCGCCGATTGGTTGCTGACGACAACGACACCGAAATCCGACTTGGCCAGCTGGCGCAGAGGGTCAAAAACATCAGGCAGGAATGCGAATTCCTCCCAGCTCTTGACGTAGTCCGGCCGATTCTCGTTAATAACGCCATCGCGGTCGAGAAAGATTGCCCGCTTCAGCATAGCTGCCCCTTGATAGTCATGGGAATGCGGCGATCAGGTCCTTCAGCGTGTTCGCGATGACGTGATCCAACACCAGATGGACGTCCTCCTGGTGGCCCAGATGCGAACTGGGCACGCAGATGCAGTGGTGCGCAATGCGTCTGCATTGCCCGCCATCACAGCCGGTGAACGCGACAGTCACGGCGCCGCGCTCCCCCGCGACCCGCAGTGCTTTCACGACGTTGCGCGAATTGCCGCTGGCACTTATGCCGATGACGACGTCTTCCGGTTCGAGGAAGTTCAACATCTGCTCGACGAAGATATTCTCGTAGGCAGTATCGTTGCCCCACGCTGTCAGCAGTGGCACATTGTCCGCCAGGCACATCGCCTTGAAGCGCGGCCTGCCCGGCGCGATGGTCAACTTGTTCAGATCGTTGACCATGTGGGAAGCCGTAGAGGCGCTTCCGCCGTTGCCCAAGATGAACACCCGCCGACCGCTTCTCCAGGCTTCCATAAGTACATCGATCACATCCCAGATCGACTCGCGGGGAATGTCGTCAATCGCCCGAGACAAGCGGGTCAGATACACATCCACTACATCGTGTTCATTTGCCATGTCCATATCCACCTCAATACCCAACGTCGCTCATCCATAGAGTGGCCACTCGCGTTGAGCCCGCTCGTAGTTCTCCATCGTACCGATGTCAATCAGATATTCGTCCTCAGCCAATGGCAGGCCATACAAGGGCGATCCAACCTCCAGCAGGAGCGGGAGCAGATCATGCCCGAAATCGAAGAAGGTGTCCGGCGGCACGCGGTCCAGGATTCCAGGCTCACAAATCATGATTCCCGCGTTGGCGAGGTCTGTGAACACATCCTCCTGTTTCGGCTTCTCCACGAACCTCGTGATGCGGTTCTGCCCGTCGACGCCAACCAGACCGACCTGAGTCGGATTCGTGACGTGATACAGGGATAGCGTAACCGCCGCCCGTCGGGAACGATGAAATTCGATCAGACGCTGGTAGTCCAGCCGGGCGAGCACATCCCCATAGATCACCAAGAACGTTTCGTCCAGGTATCCATCCAGCTTCCTGGCAGCGCCCGCAGTGCCCATTACCACTGGCTCGTAAGAATACGTGATCGAAACATCGAATGCCCGCCCATCCCCGAAGTACTGCGTGATAGCTTCAGGATGGTAGTGCAGGTTGATGGCGATTCCGGTTATTCCGACCTTGCGCAGTTGACCAACGGTGATGGCGAGTAGTGGTTGGCCCGCCACCGGCAGCATTGGCTTGGGTCTATCGAGCGTCAGGGGGCGTAACCGCGTTCCCTCCCCTGCTGCGAGAACCAACGCCTTCACTGAGCCACCCTGCTGCGCCGCGCGAGAGCCTTCTTTGCTGTCTGGAAAAGGATCTGCAGGTCCAACCAGATCGTCCAATTGCGGGCATAGTACAGATTCAGGCGCATCTCTTCGGCCGGTGTGTCCGCACCAGCGACCGCCCACATGCCAGTCCAGCCCGGTTTCAGCGTAAACAGGTTGGGCAGGTCGATATCAGGCATTTCCGGACGTGCAACCGACACCGTCCTGGGGCCGACCAGACTCATCCGCCCACGCAGAACATCAAAGATCTGGGGAAGCTTGTCCAATCCGGTGCGGAAAAGCAGACGTCCCATCCGTGAAGAGAGGTCTGCACGACTCTCACCTATCACGTTGGCCCCTTCCAGACCGCGTAACGCACTGCCCTGTAAACCGGTGCGGAATTTGCGAGTCCGAAACGTGCGACCGCCCAACCCGAACACTTCGTGACGCTCGAAGATCGGCCGTCCGTCACACAGCCAGAGCGCGACCGATAGGCACAAGATGATCGGGGACGAGACTACCAGGAGCAGAGTACCCAATGCCAAATCCAGAGCTGTCTTCAGAACACAGTCGCTGCCGACGATCCGCGCGCTTTCGACGCGCAGCAGCGGTGTGAACCCCTTGTCGACCACATGCACTCCCGTGGTGAGAATCTCGTAGTAGCCGGGCGACATGTGCAATTCGAAGCCGTTGGGCAAAGACGCTTGCCTCAGGAGATACTCAAAGGTCTCCCACGCCACGGCATTGGGCAGAAGGATCACCTGGCTCACACCATACTGCAAAGCCACCTCGTGTACCTGGTCAGGTGTCCCCAACACCCGTTTGCCATCGATGACTTCCATTTGTGCAGGAAGAAATTCATCGATGAAACCTACAATCTCGACACCGGTCCGAGTCAATTGGCGAGCGAGCGACCGTCCATGCTCCGTCGCACCCACGATAATGCCCAGCGCCGTGAACCAGCCATAGCGCTGCCTCGTCCAGAGAAACAACCGTCGCCACGCAAACCGGCTTGCGCCAACGAATAGGATACTTGTTCCCCAACTGATCAGCAGCCACCCACGCGAAGGCCAAAAATCGCGCCACATGAAGGTCACAAATGCGAGCAGAACCACACCATACGTGCACCCTCTAACGACAGCCTCATACTCCTTCATCCCGCCCAGGAGCCAGTCATAGTGATAGAGGCCATTGACCCAGAAGAGAGCCAACAACAGAGGGACGGCCACAGCGACCATCCTGAGGTAATCGTCGAACCGCCCTCCGGAAGAATAATCGAGAATGCCGCTCTCGATCCGCAGATACCAGGCCAAGATCAGTGCCAGGCTCACCAGCACAGCGTCGCTGAACGCCAATGTGCCGACCAGCAGGTATCGTTGAACCACATGGGAAGAGAAACTCTTGGCCTTTCCCGCCGTCGTCGATCCGAGGAGCGGAACAATCCGCCCCCACAATTCGCTGCCGCTACCGGCAGGTGCGTCCATGGTCATCCCTCCGCGAGTCCCAGGCAGGCTGTGCACATCGGCTCGGCATGCTCAGGCCCGCGTTCATCAGCACCCGGGCTCCCATCGTCTCGAAGCGAAAATCCATACACTTCAAGCCCTTGTGCTCCAGCGCCTGAATAACGTCATCACGGCTGGTCTCCTCGCAATACAGCATCAGAAATCCTCCACCACCTGCGCCTGTGATCTTCCCGCCGATGGCGCCAGCCCCACGGGCTAAGGCATACGCCTCGTCGATGGCCGGGTTCGAGACACCTTGCGCAAACCGCTTCTTCTGCTCCCAGTTCTCATGCAGCAGCTCGCCGAACGCGCACAGGTCCCCATGCTCGAAGGCGTGTCGCACTTCATAGGCCATCGACTTGACGCGATGCAGGGCGGTGAGCACCTCCGGATCACGGTGCTTGCTGCTCGTGGACTGCCTGCGGAGAATACCCGAAGCACTACGCGAGGAACCGGTAAAGAACAACAGCAGGTTGCTTTCCAGTTCCTGCAAGGTGTTTGGGGGAAGCCGCAGTGGTGTGACTGTCGTGCCCTCCTGACGGAATTCGAACCAGTTCATACCGCCGAAAGCCGCAGCATATTGGTCCTGCTTGCCGATCGGCTCGCCGAGTTTCTCGATCTCGATATGACAGGCGAGCTCAGCCAACACGTCCTTTCTGAGATGCATCCCCAACGCCGTGCTGAGCGCTTTGACCAGGGCGACAGCGACCGTGCTCGACGAGCCCAGACCAGTACCCGGCGGAATCTCGGAGGCGAGAAACATGGACAGGCCCGTGTTGACCCCGAAGTGGTTCAGGATAGCGCGCGGCAAGCGCAGGTCACCATCCCACAGCAGCGGCTCATTCCCGTTGTGGCGGTAGAAGGTGCGATAGTCCGACGAGGAAATCTGCAGGTTATCGGCCTCGCAGACATTCAGCACGACGTAGAAGTACTTGTCGATGGTCACGTTCAGCACGACACCACCGAACTGCTCGTAATAGGCCGGCAGATCGGTCCCTCCACCGGCGAGACTGATGCGTACGGGTGCACGGGTAATGAGCATGCCGTTTACTCCTCTCTCCCCCTTACTTAGTCTCTACCGGGCAAGTGTTCGTACCCATTCGGGTGCGACAAATACCACTTCCATGCACTTTCCAGAATTTCACAGAGATCGGGGAACTGCGGTGTCCAGTCCAGATCGCGTTGTCCTTTAGCGAACGACGCGACCAGCCTTGCCGGATCACCGGCCCGGCGCGGCAGCATCTCTCGCCTTAGCTTCTTACCGGTTACTTCCTCAACACTGTCGATTACTTCCATAACCGAGTAACCACTACCACTGCCCAGGTTGAACACCCTGTACCCACTGGCATTGGGCACCTCCAATGCCCGGATATGGGCATCGCTCAGGTCGATCACGTGGATGAAATCGCGAATACAAGTGCCATCCGGTGTATCGTAATCATTGCCGTAGACCTGAGCCGGCTCACCTGTAGCTGCGGCCCCGAGAAGGCGGGGTATCAG
>ENA-OSEO01002789-OSEO01002789.1-sediment-metagenome-genome-assembly--contig:-NODE-2789-length-23049-cov-5.813294_pt1 | contig 23049 bp, 24 predicted proteins | sample MGYA00237883_ERZ534232 | MGnify/ENA metagenome assembly ERZ534232
ACAAACATGACTTATTAACAGTTAATTTTAAAATTAAATCCTTATTTTTGCATAGAACCTTTTTAGACTGAACTCATAAATAAATAACAACCTGCTTTGAATTTTTTCCTAAGTTCGCCCAATGGGTTTTAGCAGAATATATATAAATATAATAACCATTTTACAACTTGCATTTTTCAGCAGTTTGTTATTATTGTCGCCGTGCTCCGTCCGAAATTCCATTGAAGATGCTTTAAACCTTGAAAGAACTACGGTTATCAATAAAAGTAAATCGGCAAGGGTAAGCACTAATGCTTGCAATACAGGCATTGTTGAATTAATTGTATCAGAAAATACCCCTAAAAAAGAAGTTAATTTTAATTCGCCTCTTATTGCGTCAATTTTTATAGCGATTAATCAAAGTTTTAAACCCCAATCAAATACATATAGTAAACACGATTCATCACTTTCTGAAATCCCCCTGTATATTTTGTATCAAAATTTAAAGTACCACCTGTAATATTCTCTTCTAATTTTTGTCGGCAATGTATAGAACTTAACCAAAGTTTGTTTTTCCAAAAACTGTTGGTGGATATTTCTCTTTCTCTTTTTGTAAAGATTTGCAGATGAGTTTGTTGTGACTCCCTTTCTTTGTAAAATAAAAATAATTTAACAATCTCAGCTGATAAGTCAAATCTGGATATAGGAGACAATGTATTGTCTCAATTACCCGGAACAAACTATCATTTTCACTAAATAAATATTCAAAATGAAAACACAAAATAGATTAGAAGTAAGTCGAACATCAATTGTTATCTTAAGAATAATGTTGAGTTTGATTTTTATAGTTGCAAGCCTTAACCACTTTTTTCAACTTGAAAAGACTGTTGCACGTATTGAGCAAGCCAAATTCAGCTTTTTAGCCAATTTGTTGGGTACGCCTGAAATTTCGGTTATTGTTTCAGGAATGGTAATGTTTTTTTCAGGTATATTTCTTTTAATCGGATTTAAAACCAAATATGCAGCTATGGCATTAATAGCAGTATTAATCCCAATTACACTAACCATTCAGGTAGGACAAATAAATACATTGGGCCCGTTATTTAAAAATATAGGGTTATTAGGAGGTTTACTGTTTTTTAGTCTGAATAATTTCAAATTCAAAACTTCAATAAAATGAAAAAGTTAATGGTTTTAACAGTAATGCTTTTTAGCATTGTAACAAGCAACCGTGTTTTTGCACAAGATTTAATGACAAGTGATAAGAACAATTATTTTGTTTTGACACGAAATACAGAACAATTAAACCCCATAATTTTAGCAGCAAAAGAACTTGCACTTCAAAACCCCGAAAAATATGGTTCGTTTCACGTTGTTATTTGTGGCAAAGCAGTAACTGACTTGGTAAATAAAGAAAAAATGAAGCTTTTTCTTGAATTGGCAAAACAAACCAATGTAAAAATGTTTGCTTGTGGTTTCTCGTTAAAAAAGTTTAAAGTAGATAAACAAAAATTACCGCAGGGATTTGGTGTGGTTGAAAACGGGATCTTATACGGCTTTGAACTTCAAAAATCAGGTTTTTATTCCATCAGCCTTTAACAACTTAACTCAGTGCAGGGGGTTCTTCTGCACTGAGTTGTTTGATTTTAATATTCATTAAGAATGACAGCAATTCAACAGACATCATTGAATGGCCGGGGCCCATGATTTGCCCGCAACTACCCCTCCTGCAATTATATAATGGTTGTTTTTTATTCAATGGGCATGTTATTTAATGGGCATGTTTTATGAGGGCGTTCAACTATATCATTTGTCGTTAAGATGCCGTAAAAATTTTTGTCATTATCTAAAACCACCAAATAACCATGTTCCAATAATTTATGTTCATTCAGATTAACCCCATCAAAAGGCCCGACAGTTGGATATATCTCTGATATGTTTCTCATTCATCAAGTTTCCCCACCACTTCGTATCCCGGTTTTTCAATAGTTACCTGCTTGTAAATGATACCGTTGTATTCCATATAGGGTTTACCATCGATTTCTATTTCGGCGGCATCGGATGGCAGTTGGCTTACAACCGCACCAACGGGCGGATCAGCGACGGCGTATTCCCGGCTGGCTTCATCCAGGATATAAAATATTCCCCCGGCATAAAAGAAAACGCGCGGCCCGACAACAACCCGAACATAACCGGCAGGCAATGCTGCAACCCGGATACCCACGGGCGGCGCGGTGCGGACATAAACCCCGTTACGGGACACATAAAATACCCCGCCATGATAGTAGTAAGGAACCTTACGGTAACGGATAACAACAGCACGCCGTGGCAGGCGCCTGACCGGCCTTACCACCGGTCTTTTCCGGTAAACCACCGTTCCGCGTGGCCCTTGCACCACCGTACGGCGGGGGGTGTTGATTACCCTTCGTTGTGCATACGACTCTGAAGTTACACTCAGCAGTATGACTGTTAAAATAAATACAACTTGTTTTGCTTTCATGATTTTTATGTTTTTAGATTATTTGTTAAATTGTTCAATCCCACCCTGTTCCTTTCGTTCTTTGGCCATCTCCATCGCTTTTTTTCGCAGCTCTTTCCGCTTGTCGAGGTAAAACTCAAACTGTTCTTCACTCAACAGTTTTTTCAACCTTTCGTCTTTCTCTTCCGATGTTTTTCTGGCCGCTTTCAGCTTGCTTAAATTGCCGTCAACGCCCTTGACTTTTTCCATCTTCAGCGCATATTCCAGGTTCAGGGCTTCAATTTTTACCAGTTGTGAATCGTTTAACTGCAGGTTTTCTTTCATCCATTCCGTTTGCATTTGGGCGCGTTCTTTGGGTGTAAGCTGCATCCCGAAATTCTGCGTGAAAGCGCCCAACGAAAAAAAGGAAACAAAAATACCTGTTAAAATCATTTTTCTCATAACTACGTTTTTTATGGGTTGAAAATAATTCAATCCGGCTTACCAAAGAAATTTTCTTCATCGAACAACAAAATGAATTCAACAAACAACCGGACGGTTCAACCAATGACAAATGAATAAAACAGGTTGTTGGTTGAAATTTTAGTTGCTTTGGTTTAAAAAATTTATCGTCAGCATTTCCGTTTTCTTACTTTTGAAATGAATTTGTTGCCGGTTAGCAGCAAAAGGTAAAAAACACAGATCCAAAAAAATGAAGCAATTATTCAAATTCTTTCTGATACTGGGAGTTGGAACAATTCTTTTTTCCCGCTGCGGACGGGATCACCCTTCGTTACCCGACCCGGATGATCAGATACCGGAAAATGTTGTGATAAAACCCAATGACTTTCTTTCAGGGGAAAATTATGGCCAGTTAACGGTGGAAGTAGCCAGTGTACAGGGATACGAACCAACGGATGAGGCACTCAACAATCTCAAAGCATTTCTGGAATCCCGGTTAAACAAGAACGTTGGGATCGGGTTGGTCCCCGCTTCAATTCCTTCGCCGGGCAAAGCGGTGTATTCCCTCGATGATATAAAAAAAATTGAACAGGAATACCGGACGCTTTTCCCAGATCCGGAAGATAAAAAACTGGCGGCATGGTTTTTCTTTGCCGATGTGGATTATGCTGAAAGCGAAGGCGACTCAAAAGTGCTTGGCATCGCGTATGGCCCCTTGAAGATTGGGGCGCAGGATTTGGCACAGTTGCCGGGTTTTCGTAATAAAACATACCGCTGTAGTACATAAATCCAGCATCAGATCCTTCCGGGGCTGGGGAAACACCTGTTGGAGGAATTCCTCCTTTATTGTTCAGCCAAAGAAAAACCCCGCAGGCAGGATTATTGTTTTTTGGGATGAACAAGTCTTCCATTCGATTTTTATTGATAATCTGTTTGCCATTCCAGCTGCCCTTTTGCAATAAGAACTGTCCGAACTTAACCCAATTCCTTGGTGTAGTATAGCATCCGTTTGGAATGTGGGGGATTTCCGCTATCGTCATAAATCAATCATTACGATAGTCCATCTGTTGTGGGCGCTTTGTTGCCGGTAAGATACCTGCGAGCCGGGAGGGGCAGTGCGAAACATTGGTAAGTGGACTCCGAAAACCCCTTAAATGGCAGTCTTATCATAAATCTGTCATTGATTATCAGTTAATTGCGATGGACAAAAAAAGCTTAAAGAACTTTTCAGGGGGAGTCATTGGTTAATTACTGCATTAATTTTCTCCCACAGTTCATTATCATAACCTGATACTGCAAAATTTGGATTTGACGGGTTAGAGGCATCACCCATTCTGATCACGACCATATTTTTACCTGGAATTACATAAATTCTTTGGTCATATGCTCCCATTGCAGCATACATATCCGAAGGTGCATTTGGAACCAGGTAACCTTGGTAAACAGTTTGCTCTCCGGGAATCATGAATTTTGTTTTTCCATTTAACCACCATAAATATCCATAAGGAGGATTGATATCTTGCGATGATGAAATGCCTTCATTAAAAAAGGTTTCGTTTATAATCGGTTCGTTATTCCATTTCCCTTTATTCAATGCCAAAAGGCCAAACCTGGCCATACTTCTTGTTGTGCTGTGATAAATGGTGAAGATTATTCCATAATTCCAAAACCCGTCCATTCCAATTTTACTCTTTATTTTTTCGTTGAAATACGTTTCAAAGGGTTTATTGCTGACTTCTGCAACTACATCCATTAGTTTTTGAAAAATATTGCTATATGCCCACCTGGTTCCGGCATCAGCAACATAGGTCAGATTTGATTTCGTAACATATTGTTTTGTATCATCATTACCTGCTGTCATAGTCAGTAAATGTCTTACGGTAATTAAATTTTCTTTTTCTAAAGGCATACTGGTCCATCCTGTTCCCAGATAGTCTGATACTTTATTGTTGATGTTCAATAATCCTTCCTGTTGTGCAATTCCCGTAGTAGTGGTTACTAAGGTTTTACCCGCACTATTCCATTCCCAGGTAGTGTTTGCCGTGTGACCATCAAAATATTCTTCCATGGCAATTCTTCCATTCACAAGAATCATAAAAAATTTTGTGTTTGTCTGAATAAGGAAATCTTTCAATGGTTGAATGGCGTCTTGATCCCAACTTAAACTTGAAAGCGGTATAGTTTCCCAGGTAGAACTTGTATTTGAAGGGAAATACATCGATTCTGTCGGCGTTGGTTGTACGTCATCGTCATTTTTGTTACAACTTATAATAGATAGTGATAACATTAAAATAATGTATGAGTTCATATGCTTTATCATATTTTCCCGCATTTTATATTTTCAAATTACTTGTTAAATTGCTCAAACACACCCTGTTCCTTTCGTTCTTTGGCCATCTGCATCGCCTTTTTTCGCAGTTCTTTCCGTTTGTCGAGGTAAAACTCAAACTGTTCTTCACTCAACAGTTTTTTCAACTTTTCGTCTTTCTCTTCCGATGTTTTTCTGGCCGCTTTCAGCTTGCTTAAATTGCCGTCGATGCCCTTGACTTTTTCCATCTTCAGGGCATATTCCAGGTTCAGGGCTTCAATTTTTACCAGTTGCGAATCGTTTAACTGCAGGTTTTCTTTCATCCATTCCGTTTGCATTTGGGCGCGTTCTTCTGGTGTAAGCTGCATCCCGAAATTCTGCGTGAAAGCGCCCAACGAAAAAAAGGAAACAAAAATACCTGTTAAAATCATTTTTCTCATAACTACGTTTTTTATGGGTTGAAAATAATTCAATCCGGCTTACCAAAGAAATTTTCTTCATCGAACAACAAAATGAATTCAACAAACAACCGGACGGTTCAACCAATGACAAATGAATAAAACAGGTTGTTGGTTGAAATTTTAGTTGCTTTGGTTTAAAAAATTTATCGTCAGCATTTCCGTTTTCTTACTTTTGAAATGAATTTGTTGCCGGTTAGCAGCAAAAGGTAAAAAACACAGATCCAAAAAAATGAAGCAATTATTCAAATTCTTTCTGATACTGGGAGTTGGAACAATTCTTTTTTCCCGCTGCGGACGGGATCACCCTTCGTTACCCGACCCGGATGATCAGATACCGGAAAATGTTGTGATAAAACCCAATGACTTTCTTTCAGGGGAAAATTATGGCCAGTTAACGGTGGAAGTAGCCAGTGTACAGGGATACGAACCAACGGATGAGGCACTCAACAATCTCAAAGCATTTCTGGAATCCCGGTTAAACAAGAACGTTGGGATCGGGTTGGTCCCCGCTTCAATTCCTTCGCCGGGCAAAGCGGTGTATTCCCTCGATGATATAAAAAAAATTGAACAGGAATACCGGACGCTCTTTTCTGATCCGGAAGAAAAAAAGCTGACGGCATGGTTTTTCTTTGCCGATGCGGATTATGCTGAAAACGAGGGCGACTCAAAAGTGCTTGGCATCGCGTATGGCCCCACCTCCATGGTTATTTTCGAAAAAACGGTCAGGGAATTCAGCGGGGGGCGCGGCCAACCGTCAACACCCGTACTGGAAACAACTGTCACAGAACACGAATTCGGCCATATCCTGGGCCTGGTCAATAACGGGACAGGAATGGTTGTAAACCATCAGGACATAACGCATGGAAAGCATTGCGACAATCAGGATTGCCTGATGTATTGGGCTGCCGAGCACAGCGGCCCGGTTATTAACTTCTTAACCGGGGGAAAAATCCCGTCGCTGGATCAAAACTGCCTGAATGATTTAAAAAATAACGGGGGAAAATAATGAGAGTGTTTTTCGGGCATGACAATCCTTGTTAAAGATTGGGGCGCAGGATTCGGCACAGTTGCCGGGTTTTCATAAAGAAGACATACCGGCAACAGTTGTTGTGCCGGCATGTAACTGGGTTTCGATATGGAATTGGCCGAACGATTATCCTTAATCAAAAAAGCGGTCGAGAAAAACAGCCCTGCGGTGGATCCTTTTCCGGGCGCGCGAAACATATACCTTGCGGTCGCACTCACCATCGCCAAAATCGATGGTAACCGGTTCGTTTTCGTTCCAGGTAACTTCGATGACACCTTCCAGGTATTCTTTACAGGTGCGGGCCGCTTTCAGGGGCTCGATAATGGTGTAGGAGTAGGACCGCCCGGCAGATGAGGAGACCTGTGCCGAACCCGACAGCAGGAAAACATCGTCTGCCAGTCCGTAAGTATCCATCCCTTCTACCCATTCGCGGGTGGTTGACTTGTTCTTATCGATCACGGTCCCGTTGGGCGTGGTCAGCGAAATGCTGACTTCTCCGGTAAAAGCAGGAGCGTTTTCGGTACCGGTATTTTCAACCGACTTGGTTCCGGTTACCGAAAAGCCCCCGATGGCGAAGTTGTCGAACTCAGCCAGGTATTCGGCGCCGGGATTACGCAGGGTATCGGTGATGGTGATGGTAATAATACCTGAACGTGTAAATCCCCGCGGCCCTTCGCAGCCTTCGCCAAAGTCAATGGTAATGGTTTTGGGGAAAGTGCCGTCATCGGGACTGACGGTAACCGTGGCACATTCCGGTTCAACCGTTGCCGATTTCAGGGTTGTCCCCTGTTGTTCCGAGTAAGCTACCGCTTCGTTAATGCTTGCATCGAGCTCTTCTTCAATGTTTCCCGTCATCGCGCTTTCATTAACCAGCGCCACGGTTTCAGTACTTAGTTCTTCTTCCGGCACGTCGTCCTGCTTGTTGCAGGAAGTAAGGGCAAACAACCCTGCCAGGATGATTGCACCCGTTAATCTGAAGTTTTTTGTTTTCATCTTTTTTCAATTTTTAATTAAACTATTTTTGTTCCTGAATTGATTGATGGTTCAAACTTACGCGATAAACCCCGGTTGGCAGGAAACTTTTCATCAAACGGCAGATTTACTTATATCAATGGTTTATTCGTTCAACAAACGGCAGATTTTATGGTATAATTATTTTTGAAGAAAAGATGTTTGATTCCTCATCGTTCAGTACCACAATGTAAATACCCGGTTTAATTTGACTTAAATTCACGGTACTGACTGGCGGTTTTAACCGTTTCGTACCAACTACCTGCCTCCCGTCAATATTGAGAATCCTGAGCGATACATTATCCACAGGCTGAGGAAATTCGACATACAACGTTTTAATTAACTGGTTCACATATACATTTATTTGCGTTTCTATCCCCCATATTGAAACAGATGTGGTGGTATTTTCGACTAATTCCTTTCTTCGGGGACTGTTTTCCAAAACAGTGAGCATCCTTTCTTTCTGGCAATTTGTGAAAATATCCATGCAGGCATCATCGGTATAATCCATGTAGTTGTTTATCATGTCTTTAGAGAGGCATGAGATTTTTCCTTCAGGACATCCGTAGTTGGGGCCCGATGCATTGGGGGTGTCGGTGCAATAATCATCAGCGGAACAGTCCCCGTCGCCCCAAATATGGCGAAGACCCAGCCAGTGCCCTACTTCGTGCGTGGTTGTCCTGCCCAAATCGAAAGGGGCATAAAGATCGGGAAAATCGCCCTTGTCGCTGTTCCCAAAATATTGGCAACCTATTACTACCCCATCGGTTTCAGCACTCCCGTTTGCGTCGGAAAGTCCGTCCAATCCCGACATATCCGGGAACTGTGCGTAGCCCAACAAATTTCTCGATACAAACCCGCCAAAATTAACCGTCCAGATATTAAAGTACCTTTCGGGGTCCCATATTGTAGCGGGTTTAAGTTCGGTTTCAATGGGGTTGCGGACCGGGCTCGCCGGCCAAACGGGCCTCCCGCCAAATATGCGGTCAACACCTGGCTCGGGCAGGATTTCACCATTGGGGCCGTATCCGGCAAGGTAAAATTCAATGCCCGTATCGGCCCCGTCAGGATCGTCGTTATACCCGCGGGTGCCGGCCATACGCCTGTAATCTTCATTTAATACCTGAACCTGGGACGCAACCTGTTCATAGCTAATATTGGCACCTTCACCCGGATTTTCACCGTTATGTACCACATGTACAATAACCGGTATGCGATATATCTGGCCAGACTTCAACCTGGTATCCTGAGTCATTTTTTCAGTCATCCAATTTTCAAAATCTGCCAGGGAAGGAAGGGAATATTTCTCCCTTCTTAAACTATCAAAGGCCATCGTTCCGCACCTTTGGGCTTGCATTTCGGAACTAAAAAGGATGAACATGTTCAAAAAGAAAAAGAATGATATATATCTTTTCATTTAAACCCATTTTAAAGTGAAAAACATGCCGGCGAATTATCACCGGCATGTGAGATGTGTAATCTATAAGGGACTACATATAAACAAAAACTACCTTTTCCTGTTTCTCTTGCCTTTAAGACCCTTCTTCTTCCACTTCCACTTCTCCTGTTTCCAAATTGGTAACATAACGGGTTCCGGAAATTTCAATGGTGGCTTCCCCGTTGCCGGTAAACGTAATGGTCCCTTCGTAGCTGAACGAACCGCGTCCGCTGCCGCCTGCTATGGTAAAATGAATGGTGCCGTTGTCGATTTCCTTAGGTTCTTTTTCAACGGCTACATTTACAAGCTCGAATTGAATCGTGGCCTGGTGGTTTGCCTGGTTACGGATTTTAGACTCGAACCCGCCGCTTCGCTGCCACGTGCCGTTTACCAGGTACATATCGGAAGTATTTTCGATTTGAGCGATTTCAAAATCACCGCTCCCCGAGTTAGTGGAAGCCAGGCGGGGGGCGTCGAATTCACCGTTGTAGCTAAAGCTTACATCCAGCTTCACAGGGTTCTCCGATTCGTCGCACTCCAATGTGTAATTGTAGATTTTCGTATAATCATAGGTAATTACACTGGTACCCGTGGTAACCATTGTGGTATCCGCCGATTCGCCACAACTTAAACTTTTGTCAGTAGCGCTGGCAGACTTCAGGTTACTTTCCGAACCAACCGCCTCATTGGCAAGTGCGGCGGCGGTTTCAATATCCGACGTGGCGCCGGAAGTTCCGCCGGCCAGGGCTGAGGCCACCATTTCGGCCGTTTCCACTTCGGTAGCCGGTTCGTCTTCAGCTACCGGTTCGTCATCCTTGTTACAGGAAGTAAAAATTAACATTCCCGAAAGGGTAATGATACCCGCTAATAACAGATTTCTTGTTTTCATTTTTTAAAATTTTAAGTTAATGGTTATTAAAAATCGTTTTCTTTTAAATGGCCCAGGATAGTTTCCAGCCGGTTAATCCATTCTTTCCGAAGGTCTTCCGTTTTTTTGATTTGTTCCGAAGTAAGAATAGCTTTCAATTCAGCGCCTCGCTTTTGGTTGAGCGCCAGCAGTTCAGCGGTGTTTTCAGTGGCCGCATCTTCCCTTTTCAGGTAGGGCTGGCTCAACTTAGCATATTTCAGGTTAACCTGAAAGGCCTTGTCAGCCTGTTCATCATCCATGTTTAGCCTGTTTTTCATAACCGTGGTAACTACTTGTGCACGCGCTTCCGGGTTCTTGCGAAATACCCCGCGTAAATCGTACTGCCCGCCCTGGATAAAGCTGCTGAGCAGAATGGCGGAAAGCAGTGCAATTGTTCCAATAAAAATACTTTTTGTTCTCATGACATTTCATTTTTAAAATTCGCTTCAAACTTACGCCCTCCGTGCCGCGTTATGGAAAACTTTTCATCAGACGGCACATTCTTTTACACCAATAACCTGACAAGTCAATAAACGGCATATTGATGGTTTTTGCCATTGGTTGAAGTTTAAATGACGTTGGTTTAAGCGGTTTATCCTGAATTGACTAATTTTGTACTATTGCCGTATGAAGAAAATACTTGTACATATCAGCGTTTGGTTAATCCTGACTTATTTCCTGTATATTTCCTTCGCATTGTTTTTGCCCTGGGCAATGGCAATAGCCAGGGCGGTTGCCGGAATTTCGCTGGTTGCCGGGATGTTCTATATTTCCGGGTGGGTGTTGACGACCCAATTTCTGGTCAAACGCAAAAAATATGTTTTGTTCGGAGTGTTTGCCATTTTGTTGTGCATTGTGTTTTCCATATTACGGGTCAAGTTACTGGGCTTGTTTCCTGAATCTGTCCCGGCCTTTACCGGCCGGTTTCCAAGAGAATTTTTAGAATTGAAAAGGGATTTGAACCCGGGTTTTAATCCTGAATTGCTTAACCGTTTAAAACCAGGCAGGGCTGCCTGGTTACCCGGATTTATTATGAACCTGGTTATCCTGCTTGTCGCGGCCTTGTTCAGACTGTATGAACATAAGGCGAAGAAAGAGCAGGAAAGCCGCGAAGAACTGCAACGCAGCCAGGAAGCGCAAATCCTGTACCTGAAATCGCAGGTCAACCCGCATTTCTTGTTCAATACGCTGAACAACCTTTACGGGCTCACCTGGTCAAAGTCGGACCTCGCGCCGCAAATGGTGCTGGGCCTTTCGGATACGATGCGTTACCTGATTTATGAGACCGAGCAAAAACTTGTCCCTGTTGAAAAAGAGTTGAACTTTATCCATAATTACCTCGATTTAGAGAAAATGCGTATTTCAACGCCCGAAAACATTCGGGTTTCCATTCAGGTTAGCCGCGTATCTGTTTTCATTCCACCGCTTTTGCTGCTGCCTTTTATCGAAAACTGTTTTAAACACGGAACCATCGGCCGGGAAGATGAAGGGTGGATTGAACTGGATATCTGGGATGAGAAAGAGCGCTTCTATTTTGTTTGTAAAAACAGTTACCGTGAAGGAAAAAAGGCAGAGCAAACGAAAGGTTCGGGGCTTGGACTGGTAAATGTAAGGAAACGGCTGGACCTTATTTTCGGGGAAAATTATGAACTTAAAATCGTAAAACAGGAAGCCGAATTTATGGTATCGCTCCGGTTTCCGGTTTTTTCAAAAAAAGAAGCGTTATGATGGAAAGGATTAAATGTATTGTGGTAGATGATGAACCGATTGCCCGTCAGTATTTAAGCGATTATGTTGCAAAAATGCCTCAACTTGAACTGATGGCTGTTTATAGCAACGCAAAGGACGCCTGGGAAGTTATTGAGACAGGGGCGGCTGAACTGGTTTTCCTGGATATTCAAATGCCGGGACTGACGGGGATTGAACTTATCCGCACCTTACAAAAAAAGCCGGCGATTATTCTTACCACGGCTTATTCCGAGTATGCCCTCGAAGGCTACGAACTGGATGTGGCCGACTACCTGCTGAAACCCATTTCTTTTGACCGGTTTGCCAAAGCCGTGAACAAAGTGGCCGAACGTTTGGAAAAACAAGTCGGCAGCATCAGTACCGGCTTGTCGTCGGCCGGTGAAAACGAAACAACCGTCCGCGATTTTATTTTTGTCAAATCGGGCTACAAGTCGGTGAAGGTGAATATCAGCGACATCCTGTACGTGGAAGGCATGAAAGAATACGTGGTCATCCACACGAAAGACAAGAAATTTACCAAACTCGACCGGATGAAAAACATAGAGAATTTTCTAAAAGGGAAAGGGTTTATCAGGGTGCACAAATCCTATATTGTTTCTGTGAAGAATATTGATGCTGTTTTTGGGAATACGATTGAAATTAACCAGAAACAGTTACCACTTGGACGAAGTTTTAGGGATGAGGTGAACAATATTCTGGGGATGAATGAATAGGAAACACATAAATTCGACTTTTTTTAAAAACTGTTGTGATTGATTCTCTTTCGCATTCAATTACAGGGGACTGATTTAAAAACCATCATTTGTCCAGCCAGCGTTTAAATTCGGCGGCTTTGTCTTTCCCTACAATAATTTTTTCTGAATGCCGGGGCTGGGTTTCCACTACCAGCTTCCCCTGGAAATAGGCGTGGATATTTTCAATAGCGACACTGTTGACAATAACCTGCCGGTTAATTTTAAAAAACTGTTCCGGGTCGAGTTGTTCACGAAGGTTGTCCAGCGAGATATCCAGCGGGTATTCCCGTCTTAAAAAAGTTACAGCAAACGTAATTTTGTTGGTACTGTAAAAAAAGGCAACATCTCCGGCAGCCAACCTGAAAAAACTCTCATGTGTTTTAATCAGGAAGTGTTTCCGGTAGTTGGGTGAAGCGTTTTTAATTGCCGACACAATTTCTTCAAAATTGGTTTCACTGTTTTTATGTTTCAGAAAGTTGCGGCTATATGAACCATACTTTTTAAAAGCCTTTTTTAAATCTTCCGAATCAACCGGTTTGAGCAGGTAATCGAGGCTGTTCACTTTAAACGCCCGGATGGCATATTCATCAAAAGCCGTTGTAAAAATAATCATGGAAGTAACCGGGACCTGTTTCAGGATTTCGAAACTAATACCGTCTGAAAGCTGGATGTCCATCAGGATAATTTCCGGGTGAGGGTTCGTTTTTAACCATTGCACCGATTCCTGGACACTATCAATTGCGCCAACAATTTCTGCGGCAGGTTCCACTTCGTTCACCAAATCTGCCAACATGCGCTGCGTGGGCAATTCGTCTTCTATAATTAATACCTTCATATTTTATTCGTCTAACAGGGGTACAAAAACACAAAATTCGTTTTCGTTCCCGGTAATTTCAATATTTCGCGATCCCAGCAGCGAATATCTCATTTTAATATTCGACAAGCCTGTTTGTGTAGAATCGATTATTGTTTTTTTCTGAAGATTATTTTGAACGGTAATTCCTTCTGAATCCCCTTTAATACTGATTTCTAAAGGTTTTGTTTCAGAAACAATATTGTGTTTAATCGCATTTTCAATCAAAACCTGAAGAGTCATCGGAGGTAACCATTTTTCATGCAATTCTTCGGGGATCGAAACCGAAACCCGAAGTTTATCTCCCAGCCTTATTTTGTGGAGATAAATAAACGCATTGACCGACTGCAATTCTTTTTGCAGTTTTACGGTCTGGTGGTTTTTATTCTGCAAAATATAACGGTAAACATCCGACAGCTTCTTTGTAAATTCGTATGCCACATCAGGGTCATGCTTTATTTCCGACATGAGAACACTTAAACTGTTGAACAGGAAATGCGGGTTAATTTGGTCCTGCAGTAATTTATAGTCGCTTTTTAGCTTTTCCTGTTTCAGGTTTTCAATTTCGAGCAATGAGGTTTTCCAGTTCCTGAAAAAATTATTGGCAACGTAAATGCCATTAAAAGCGATCAGGAAAACAGTGCCTGTAGCAAAGGTAAAAAGTACAAATGCCGGATACCTGATTTCGGCATGAAAAGTAAACAGCGAACGAATAAGGAACGGAATGGTCGTTATCAGGAATGTCCAGCACAAAGCAATTACAACCTGTATGACCAACCTTTTCCGGGCGTATAAAAACCAGGGGAGTTTTTTGTCGAGATAATGATCAATAAGCAGGTTTCCTTCGCTGGCAATATTGTAAAATAAAATATATGCCGGAATAATTATCCATAAGTTTGCAGCGTACCGGCCAGGAAAATCAAGTAATATCCCAAACAGAAACAATGCGGCAAGAGAGAATAACGACACAATAACAAACCGGGAAAAGAAATTTCTAATTAAAGTTGCCTTCATTTTTGTTCATTTTGACAGATAGTTTTAAATTAACAAAATAATTCATCCCTCCCACTAATTTATCCGTTTCGTGGCGATTTTTATCATATAAAAACACTACATTTCTAAAAAGTGCCCATCCGCTCGCCGTGAGCCACAAATTTTTATACAGTTTTTGTTCCCAAAAAATTCCGCCGGTCATATTTCTGATTTTTCCAAATTTCAACTCCTCGGTTCTAAATTCCGGGCTTATAACAAAAGCATTGTAGTGCATAAAATGTTGCAACCCAATATATGTTTTTGGTTTCAAACGGTATGAAAAGCGGCTTTTTAGAGGAAGAACAGTTTCAAATTGCAGCTTTTTATTTATTTCTGATCTGAAAAAGAACACCGGAACAATAGTAGGAACGCCAAAATCTGAACTGGCCCCCACGCCCAATCCCAGCATTCTCACAGTGCCTTCCTTTAGTTGAACTGCCCCGGCAGAACCCCTTAAAATTAAATCGTCAGCAGAAATCCCGGACCATTCACCGGAACTGTAACCGATTTCGGAAGCAGCATAAAGGCTCCATTTCCTGCCCTTTCGAAACGCAGTAAAATTGGTGGCTACCCCTGAAATATTTTTCAAAAAGGCGTATTCGTCCTGTTCTGTCTGGAAATTTTTAAACTGGACAGATCCCAGTACCTGCCATTTTTCGGAAACAAAAACAGGCGCCCTCAAGGTTCCCCTGAATATTCGGGAAACGGATTCAAATGCAGTGCCGTTACTGTTTTTTATCGTAGAACCAGGATGGTAGCTATATTCCAACTTTAACACTTCCAGCCCGTTTTGAGAATAACCAGGAATTGGCGCCAATATTCCGGCGAAAGCAACAATAATTTTTATGACTATTTTTTTCACTTTTTTATTTTAGAATATGATGGATGCCTGTGCCAGAACCGTAAATCCATGATACCGCGTAAATCCTCCAACAGTTTCCTTAAACTTTGTTGAAACAGCATAATCCGTTTTTAAAACAAACCGGAATAAATTACCGGTTTGATAACCGCACCCGGCGGTGATACCCAAAAAAGGAACTTTATCCTGATAAATGAAATCAGTTTTGGTAATTCCATCGAATATATTTCCGCGTACCTCGGTGTATTGTGATTTTCCCATTACCATACCCAACCCCGCTCCATAAAAAGGTTGCAGGCGATTTTTAAACGGATAATACAGAATGCTGCCTTTTACAGGGAAAAATCCCCCTCCGCTCCCTTCAATTTCCAGCTCCTTGCCGCCAAGAATGGCAAATAAATTTGGAGTTGGCGGAATATTTTTTTCCTGCTGAATACCGAAGTTAAAGTTGGCTGCCAATTTATTCTGAAAATGCCATGTTACATCCAACTGCCAGGTACTCAACCAGTTGGGAAGAAAGAAAGGCTCTTCTTTTTTTGTCGATTTGGAAGCTTCCATAAATAGTAAGCTACCATACCCGACAGCAATTTCCCATTTTTTATCCGGGAAGTTTGCAGCTATTACGGATTGCGTCTGTACATCCGGTTTCAATGTATCATTCTGTTGGGCATGCAGGTTTCCGAAGTGAAGAAAAGCCAAAATAAATAATGGATATTTCAACGTGTTTTTGATACCGGTTTTTATAACCCTGTTTTTTGAAATAAGCTGAAGTAAATACATAATTGTCACTTCTGTAATTTTCCAAATAAAAACCTGCTTATTTAATTTGACTTCCGGGTCCATTCCACAGTTCGTGATGTTAGCCCAACTTTCATGGTAAGCAGCAGTTTGTCCCCTTTCAGTTCAAATTTGGCGTCGCGAAAACGTTCCATACGGGGAATAAAAACCTGGCCTTCATATTTATTTAATTCCCCCGTCGCGGCCAGGTTTTTTACCATTACTTTCCCCAAAGCCCCGCTTGCTTTATCGCTATCAACGCTTTTATCCAGCCACACTACTTTCCCGTAATGGCTTTTCCCCGCGTCATCCGTTTCAATGCGGATAACACTTTTTTTGTTTGCCGTAAGCCAATCTCCGTCAACACTTTTTTGTGTTTGTGCAAAAAGATCCGGAGATGAAAAAAACACACTTAAAATGAACAGGATTTTAATTGTCTTCATAGTATTAGTCTTTTTAATTGTTTATCTGAATGGTTTCAGCTTGAATTTCATCTTTAGTCAGTAGTTTATACAATACCGGGACAATGATTAAGGTCAGTGTCGTGGAAAGTGTTAACCCGCCAATAATTGTCCAGCCGAGCGGCCCCCAAAAAGTACCACCCTGTAAAGTAAGCGGCAACATTCCACCGATAGTGGTAACCGAGGTTATTAAAATTGGCGTAAACCTGATTTGTGCAGCTTCTACCAGCGCTTCGTAAACGCTGCTTCCTTCCTTTCGCAGCTCGTTGGCAAAATCGATGAGGATTATGGCATCGTTAATTACAATTCCGATGAGCGCCACGGCCCCGACAAAAGCCGTAAACGAGAAAGAAAAACCGGTAATCAGCAGCGCATAAAACGATCCGATGAGCGCCATAGGTACCGATGTAAAAATGATAAAAGGCTGACGGAACGATTTAAACTGCAACACCAGGATTGCCATTATAATCAGTACCGCAATCATCGCAGCGCTGCCAAGGTTACCAAAAGATTTTCCCTGTTTTTCCACCTCGCCCGACATAAAATAAGTAAAGCCCGATGGCATTTTGTACGCTTTCAATTTTTCCTCCAACTGTTGGGTCACATCCAGGGTATTGTACCCTTTTTCAACATCGGCGCCAATGCTACAGCTCCTTCTCATGTTGTAATGTGTCACCAGGCTTGGCCCCACATTGAACGCTATGGAAGCAAGCTGGCTAAGAGGAATCTGTTTGCCACTCATCGATTTGACAAATATTTTCTGAAAATCTTCCACAGTTGCATGTTTTTCAGAAGGCAGCCGAAGAATAATATCATACTCTTTACCTTCGTCGTTTCGAAATTTGGAAATGGAAGAACCACTCATACCCATCCGAATCGTTTTATCAATTTCCGAAACCGGCACCCCCAACATGGCTGCTTTGTCTTTATTGATTTTTACATACAGGTCGGTACGAACGCCTTCCAACCGGTTATCCACATTTATAATTCCGGGCTGCTGTTCTGCCATTTCAGCCACATCTCCCGATATCCGTTGCAATTCCATAAGATTATCGCCGTAAATCACCACTTCCACAGGATTTTCATTGGGAACTCCCTGACTGAATTCTTTTATCCTGATATCAGCAAAAGGATAGTCAGCAAACGTACTTCTTAATGAACCCAGCAGGACACCAAACTTTTCAGAATCATATTCTTTAAGTTCCACCAGGAATTCAGCAAAATTCTTTTGATATTCCCGGCTAAAATAATTGTAATACACTTTTGGGTTCCCGTGCCCAACGTTGGTTGTATAATGTTTTATTTCAGGAATTTCATCCAGGACCGATTCCACATACCGGGCTGTCCGGTTGGTTTCGTCGATATTGGTTCCCTGGGGAAGTACAGCCTGAATCATAAATTGTGGACGTTCGGCCTGGGTAAAAAAACCGAACCCAACATGATTAAAAAGGACAAAAACCGATGAACCAAAAACAAGGAACACAATTAAAAGGATAAGCCCGGTGTGCTTCAAACTGTAACCCAGCATCTTTTTGAAAGGGCCGTGAATAAATTTGTTTAATCGCTTTTGTATAGGTTGTTCCTTTGGTTTTTTCCCGGGTTTCAGCTTTATAAATTTGGTCAGCATCAGCGGCGAAACGGTTAGTGCAATTACCAGCGAGGCCAGCAAAGTAGCTACGACTGTAACCGGCATACTTTTCATAAAATCGCCGGCGGCGTCTTTCATCATGGCGATGGGGATAAAAGCTGCAAGCGTTGTCAGGGTTGAGCTGGTAATAGCCACTGCTACCTGCGAAGTTCCCTTTATTGCCGCTTCACGAACGCTTAGTCCTTTATGCAGGTACCGTTCAACATTTTCAATAACTACGATGGAATTGTCAACCAGCAGGCCAAGTGCAATAACAAGCGCCGCTATGGAAATATTTTGTAATCCAAATCCGGCCAAATCAACAAAACCCAACCCAATAAGAATCGATGAAGGAATGGCCACCATAATCACAATGCTCGATTTAAAACCAATGGCCAGCAGAATAAAAATCCCTACCAAAACAATTCCCTGAATTAAATTGATAATAAAACTGTTTACACTGCTACGCACGCTTTCGGCCTGGTTGTGTGCATAATACAATTCTATTCCTGCAGGCAGTTCCGCCTTAAAATCTTCAATTTTAACAATCGCCTCATCAATAATGCCGAGCACATTTTTATCTTCTTTTTGTTCGGCGGTTAAAAAAATGCTGCGTTCACCATTAAAGCGTGCCATGTAGTCGGGGTCTTCATAATCAAAATTTACATCCGCCAAATCTCTCATATAAACCAGTTTACCATTAACAGAACCCACAACCGTATTCCTGATTTCGTCCAGAGAATTGTAAGCTCCGCTGGTTTTTATATTAAAACTCTTTTGCCCTACTTTCAACTCTCCACCGGGAATATTTTGGTTATTTGAATTTACTGCATTGCTGATGTTGTCGATGGTAATTCCCATGTTTACCATTTTCTCCGGATGCATGGAAATCCGAATCTGTTTTTCGGGAACAGCCACTATTTCAACCCGTTTAATTCCATCAACCTGTTCCAGCCGGCGTTTTAAATCTTCCGCCTTGTCTTTCAAAACTTCATATTCCGTGTTTTCTGAACCCAGGGCCAATTGCAGGATTTTTGTATCGGTAGTTGTTTTTTTCCTGAAAATGATTTCGCGAATGTCTTCCGGCAGATCCAGCCTAATATTATTTACCTGCTGAACTACTTCCTCATATTTGTCGTTTTCGTCATAATTTCCATAATCGAACGAAACATTTATGAGAGCAAAGCCGTCGCTGATGGTAGTTGAAATATTTTCAATATTCTCCAGCTCATTTATTTTTTCTTCCACCGGATCAACTACCAGTTCTTCCAAATCCTGTGGCGAGGCGCCCGGATAAATTATGGTTACTACTGCACCCGGGGTTACAATAGGCGGGTCTTCTGTTCGCGGCATATTCAGGAACGAATTTATTCCCATAACCAGCGTAATTAAAAATATAACCAATACAAACTGGTAGTTATCAATCGAAAATTTTGGAAGATTCTTCATCTTTTTACTCGTTACTTGTTCCTAAAATTCAACTTGTTCTGTTTCTTTTGAAAGATTCTGAAGGCCTCCAACGATTACTTTTTCTCCTGCGTTTATCCCTTTTGAAACCAACAGCTTTTCACCTACAATCTGATAAATTTCTATCGTGCGTTTTTGGGCTACCCCGTTTTTTGTCACATAAACTTCTCCCGACTTGCCATCGGCAACAACCAACGACTCAACCGGTAACTCAATGTATTTCACCGTGTTTGATGCATGAATGGTTGCCGTTCCGATAAAACCTGATTTTAAGAGGTTTCCCGAATCAGCAATCTCAACCTTTACTTCGTATGTTCCGGTGGAAGGATCCGCAGTCCCCGAAATTTCATCCACAGTTCCCTGAAAAATGGTTTCGGGAAACGGGTCAAATAAAACAAAAGCGGAATCACCTCTGGCAATTTTAACCACATCAGCATCGGAAAGTGCCGTTTTCAAAATTTTCGACGAACTTTGCGAACCAAACAGTAAAACCGGGCTCCCGGCCTGAACCGCCTCATTTTCTTTCGCATTTACATATTGAATTACCCCGTTTTGAGGGGCCCTGATTTGCGAATAACGAAGATTAAACTGCGCTGTTTCCAAATCGAGTTTAGCATGTTTTAACTGCGATTCGGCATTCTGTAACTGTTCGAGTGTCGCCACACTGTCGGCATACAATGCCGTGGCACGCCCGAAATCACGTTCGGCTTTTGCAACGGCGTTTTCTGCCTGCCCTGTTTTTGCTGTTATTTCATCTAATTTTAATGATGCCAGCAACTGTCCCTGCTCCACTTTCCCGCCTTCTTTTACCGCAATTGTTTCAATAATCCCGGCGGTTTTGAAACTCAGTTTATATTCATTTTCAAAAGCAACACGTCCGGTGGCATAAATTTTATCACGGTATAAAATTTCATTTGCTGTTTCAACAACAACTTTCGCTTTTCCGTTGGATGGTCCGCCGGTTTCCCCTGTCTTTGTGTTACAGGCCATCAAAAAAACGGCAAGGAGACAAAAGGTGAACATTTTTCTCAAAGTCTTCATTATCTGATTTTTATTTTGTTTCAAATTGGTATGCCGAGGTAATCCGTTCCAGCACAATCTGGCTGATGTAATAATCGTAGCGGGCCAGAATCAGCTTGTTTTCAGCATTTACCTCGTTATTCAATGCGTTTGCCAGTTCCAGGTGGTTGGCCATTCCGTTCTGGTATTTTTTATTTACCAGTTGGAAGGTTTTTTTGTAATTTTCGAGTTCTTCCTTTGCCAGCCCGATTCCTTCAAGCGAGGTTTGCAGGTTGTAATAGGTGTTCATCACTTCCAGTTGAATCTGTTTCCCAGCTTCCAGCTTTTTTTCTGCGGCAATCTTCATATCGATTTTTGCCTGGCTGATTTTGGCTTTTCGCTGTCCCGATGAAAAAATATCCCAGGAAAGAAAAACTCCGGCCTGTGCAAAATCATCGTCGGCGGTAAAGGAATATTTTTCACCCTGATAACCATAAGTTGCACCCAAACTAACTTCAGGAAGTGCATCGCCTTTCTCCATTTTTGTTTTCTGAAGATTGATTTCCATATTTTTATCCAACTGTTTTAGTTCTTCGCGGCTTTGAAGCGCCTGATTTTTTAATGATTCCAACTGATATGGACTGATTATAATTTCATCCAGCCGCTGAATCTCAATTTCTGCATTCAAATCCCGGTTCATCAAAAAATTGAGGTAAGCGCCCCCCATGGTTTGTTCATTTTGAGCATTTGAAAGTTCTTTTTCCATCTCTTTTACTTTTGCTTTTGCAGCATACACCTCATCGATGGTAACTTTATCGTTTTCAAACAAACTGCTGGTGTTTCTCAGGTTTTCTTTGGTAACCTCAAGTGAATTCGAATAAACCTCAACTACCTGTTGCGTTCTTAAATAATTGATATAGGCTGTTTTTACTTCCTTTACAAGTTCGCGTTTGTAAATATCCACATTGATTTTTTCCACATCAGCCAATTCCTTTTTTATCTGGTGGTTATGGATAATTGCTGAATTAAAAACCGGCATTTGCAGTTGCAAACGGGTTTCCTGTTCTTTCTCACGGATAAAGTTGAGGGTGTAGTCTTCAATATCAGGATAAGTTGGAATGTCGGGGTAACCCGGGTTTGTAGCTCCCATCGACTGGTTAATTATATCCAGGTTATCGTAAGCCGGGTTCATCATTTCGCCAAACGGGACCACCACTGTCCTTCCTCCCTGTGCACGGGTATATTTGGCCTCCAGCGATAAAGTGGGCAAAAACATCCGTTTGGCTTCTTTTAAGGCTTCCAGGCTTTTTTCATACGAAAATGTTTTTTGTTTTAATGTGATGTTGCTCTCCAGCGCCTCATCAATATATTGTTCAAGAATATTTTCTTGTGCAAACCCGGAGAAGGCAATCGCACAAAGAACAACCGGGATTATAAATTTTTGAATTCTCATCATTGTCATCCATTTTTGGAACAATGATAATTTTGTTGTCCGGTAGGAGACGGATAAAAATTGCTGAACCCGAATTATTCAGGATGAGGCCGAATTATGTTGTTTATTTAAGTTTGGAAAAGTCCTTTAAAAGCGACAATCGATGACCATAAACCGGCATGACAATAAATACCCGAATTACGAATTTTACTGATATGGATGGTAAAAACCACTTACAAGAAGAAGTTGAATAGAATTCTCGACATATATAAAGGTGAAACAACACAAATTATAACGGATGAATCGGAACCGTTTTCTTTTATGTGCTTGTTTTCTTCGCGGTTGTCTTGCTGGCGGGGGGATTCAACAAAACTGGCATCCACCATCTTCCCCTCGTTGGCAAAAACACCGGCAACATCTAGGGTTTCGTTGAACGTGGTGAGCAGGCCCATGATTACATCTTTCCTTATCAATTGTTCCCGAAAGTGCCAGAACGTTTTGCTGAAATTTCTGTTTTGGTTATTGTCGGTGTTGGTTGGCCATATTGCGGGAATGTTGGGAAAACGGAGAACTTCTTTCCAATTTTCTACTTTTCTACATTACTGGCATAATCCCTGAACGTTGTCTTTTTGAGTATTTTAGTTACAGCGTACAACAGGGACGTAATTGCAAAAAGAATTAAAAAGGTGTTTAACCCTAAAATATTGTGATAAAATAATAGCAACTCTATTCCTGAAAAATAGATATAAAGCGAGTTGTATTCCCTGAGAAATACTCTTTTCCAGTTGAATTTGTATCCTTTTAAAGCTGAATTTATTTTACTTAAATCAGGGATAATTGCTTTTACTTTTACTTTATACCTGGCATATTCTTCCCCGAAATTTCTTGTAAGAAATTCCTCTTCTGCCTTAATAATCGAATAATATATTATTGAGTTCAGTCTAAAAAGGTTCTATGCAAAAATAAGGATTTAATTTTAAAATTAACTGTTAATAAGTCATGTTTGTA
>ENA-OSEO01002793-OSEO01002793.1-sediment-metagenome-genome-assembly--contig:-NODE-2793-length-22990-cov-6.591716_pt1 | contig 22990 bp, 10 predicted proteins | sample MGYA00237883_ERZ534232 | MGnify/ENA metagenome assembly ERZ534232
GCCAAGACAGCGGTCATCGCTGTGCGCGCGGTGCGCGGCGGACAGAATCAGATATCGGACCATCTCGTCATTTTGACACCAGGACAAGGAGAAAGCTGGGGGGTTACGGATCATATGCCGATTGCCTGGGAGACGCAGGATATAGCCGGCAACGTCAAAATCTCACTTTCCCGGGACGGCGGCAAGACTTATGAAACCATAATCGACAGCGCAGAAAATGACGGCAGTTTCGAGTGGATCGTGACCGGGCCTTTTTCTGCAAACTGCATGCTGAAAATCGAGCCGGTAAGCGACCCTTCCATGAAAGCGATGCAGGGATTTTTTACAATCTCCATTCTCGATCTCGATGCAGACGGCATGGACGACAACTGGGAGAGGGATAACGGCCTCGATCCCGCCGTAAACGATGCCTTTGAAGATTTGGACGGCGACAAATTTACAAACGGCCGGGAATTTCAGGACCGGACCGATCCAGACAATCCCGCCTCTCACTTTATCTTTGTCGAAATCGCCCGCATCGCGGATACCGGACAGAGCAAATGCTACAACAACTCGGTGGAGATCATCTGCCCGAATCCCGGAGAATCCTTTTACGGCCAGGATGCAAGCTACACCATCAATCCGCCTGCCTACGTCAAGATGGACGCCCAGGGCAATTACCTGCCGGACGAAGCGACCTCCTGGGCCATGGTGAGAGACAAGCATACCGGACTGATCTGGGAGGTAAAGACCGACGACGGATCTATCCATGACAGGGATGACAAATACACATGGGCAGATATGGGGACTTTTATCAATGCCTTAAATACCGCTAATTTCGGCGGGTATTCCGACTGGCGGATGCCGACGATAAAAGAACTGACCTCCCTTGTCAATCTGGGCATTTACACCCCTTTAATCACCACTTCTTTTTTCCCAAATACTATATCTTCCTATTACTGGTCGTCTTCTGCTACCAGCACAGGGTCTAAGTGGTTCGTGAATTTCACTGACGGCGTCGTAGCTCATACAAACACTATTTCTGTGAGTAGCACCTATGTGCGGGCGGTGCGCGGCGGACAGCCCGAGTCGTCGGACCGGTTTGTGGTCAACGGCGACGGAACTGTGACCGATAAATCCACGGGCCTGATGTGGGAGCAGAAAACCTTTGACGGCGGCGCCAACGATAAAAGCAACACCTACACCTGGGAGGGGGCGCTCGCCTGGGTTCAGGGTCTCAACGGCGCAAGTTTTCTGGGTTATGATGACTGGCGATTGCCAAACCGCAAGGAACTTCAATCGATCGTCGATTACAGCAAAAGCAGTTTTCCTGCGATAGACAAGAATTTTTTCCCCAATACCGTATCGTCCTATTACTGGTCGTCTACTTCCAGTGGGGCCGGAAACAACGCATGGCGCGTGTATTTCATCGATGGCACCGTATCAGTCTCTGCCAAGACAGCGGTCATCGCTGTGCGCGCGGTGCGCGGCGGACAGAATCAGATATCGGACCATCTCGTCATTTTGACGCCTCAGCAGACAACCGCCTGGCAAATTGGAAAAGAGCAGGCCATCACCTGGGACCCAAAGGATATTCAGGGCAGCGTGAGGATTAAACTGTCCCGCCAGGGTGGAAAATTCGGCACATTTGAGACTATTGCGGAAAGTACTGAAAATGACGGCTCCTTCCTGTGGACCGTCACCGCGACAGGTTCGGTGAATTGCGTTCTTAGGATCGAACCGATCGATGAACCTGAAAGGGGCACTTCTGAAGGGCTGTTCGGCATCGACGAAGTGTACCAAACCTTCATAGCTGCCGATCCGTTGGTAGAGCTTCGGACATACCGGCTTTCATTCATATTAAAATACAAGCTCCTTGGATACCGGCGTGTTGAAACATCCTGGAACATTTCCGACAATACCGTTGCGGCCCTTAACGGAGATTTTCTGGCCGCGCTTAAAAACGGCTGTGTCGTTATTTCCACGACCTATGAGGGGCAGCAGTATAGCAAAACGGTCTATTTCAAAACCGGATTCGACCAATGGGAAGAGGAATTAAACGATACGGCTGGATCCGCCACCCAGCTTTCCGAATGCCGGTTCATGGAAGGCGAGCTGCTGCTGGAAGACACCGACTTTTTCAAGATGTATCTGCCTTCGGCCGCTTCGGTTGAGATAAGCTATTTTTCAAACAGCCGGATTGCAGACGTCATGCTGGAGATCTTTGACAATGCAAACAACCTGCTCGCATCGGAAGTTTCAAGCGACGGCAATAGCCTTGTTTTTCCGCTCGGCCTGGCTGCCGGCAACTACTATGTCAAGCTTACTTCCGTGGGCGACATAGATCAGGAAGAGTTTTACAACCTGGTGTACAAAACAACCGCTTCTCTGCCTGCGCCAGGCGTCATCGATATCCCGGTGGGGGGAATTGCTGAGGGAACGATTTGCCACCTCCAGGACAAACGGTCATTTACATTGAACACGACAGATATCGATAAACGGCAAGGAATATTTATAGACTTTTTACCGGGCGCACCCAATGCCGATTACCATATCACAGTTCTCAACAGCTTGAATGGGGTTGTCCGTGAGGCAGACAGTATAGGCGGCAACTTCGTAATAATCGATGCCCTCCAGGGGGGCGGATCCTATACGATAGAGGTAACCCCGATCCAAACCATAGATGCCGGGAGCCCCTTTACCATCGAAATCGTTGAGGCCGACTATTTCGTTGAAATCGAACCAAATGAGACGGTCGATGCAGCTACACATTTCAATCCCGGTGAGACGATTATCGGCAAGCTCGATGTTTTAAGCGACTTTGACTTTTATACCCTCAGGTTGGAAGCGCCGACTTACCTTGATCTTTTCTTTGATTGCCCTGAGAGCGACAAGGATTTTATCATTTCAGTCTACAAGGATTCCGACCAGAATCTCATCAACAGCATCACTTCCACCGCCGGAGAGCCCATTATGCTGCCAATGGGATTGAACATCGGACGCTATTACATCACCGTCTCGGGCAGCGGGACTGATATAGACACCGATCACCTCTATTCCCTGACCTTGAGACCTTCCAGCCGGACCAATCTGGAAATCGAGTCCAACAATACCACAAAGTTCGCAACTCCTATCAGCAAGGAAGATGGGCGGCAGGGCCGCATTTTCTCAGCAGATGACCTCGACTACTTCGGGTTTAACCTGCCGGAAATGACTGTTTTTAATATCGCTTTCACTCCAGCAACCCTCACTGGCGATTATAAGATATCTCTGGTGGATAAAGACGACCAGGTGTTTTACTACAAGACATCCACAGATGGGGCGGGAATGAATCTCAGGGCGAACAGACCTCCCGGCAATTATTACGTCAAGGTTGAAAATAACGGCGATGTTGATCAATACAACGGCTATGATCTCGTCCTGACGGCAGATGCCGATGTCAACCCGGGCAATGCCATCGACGGACTGAATACCCTGGTAAGCATTTCCATCACGGCCGAGTCTGACCAAATGGAAGCAGGTGAAACGATCCAACTGGCCGCTATCGGCAATTACTCTGATGCAAGTTCGCTTCCTCTGCCGGAAGCGTTATGGAGTTCGCTTGATCCCAATGTGGGATCAGTTTCGCCGAGTGGTTTGGTCAGCGGAATCTCCGGCGGCGAAGCAACCGTGGTGGCCGTTTACAGCGGCCTTGTGGGGCAAATCAAGGTAACGGTCGGTTCTCCCGCCGACACCTATGCCCAGCGTTATGGAAATCTGATTATCGTGGCCGGCACCGGGGGGGATGAATCCGATCCTTTCACGCAGTCGGCTCAATACCTGTCCGATCTCATTTATACACGGTTTCAAAACCGTTTGTTCCGTGATGAGGATATCTATTATTTCAACACCGTTTCATGGCACGACATCGATGGGGACGGTCTCGACAACGATGTGGTTGACGACAGCAGCCCCACCATCACAGAGTTCAACCAGGCTATTAATACCTGGGCGGCGGCACAAAACACCGACGGCCCCCTGTACATCTATCTGGTCGGGCACGGGTTGATCGATACCTTCAGTTTCCCCGATGAAAGCCTCACCGCACTCCAATTAAAGAGCTTTGTTGACACTTTCCGAAATGCCACCGGGCGGCGTGTTGTCGTCATCATCGAGGCCTGTAAATCCGGCAGTTTTACGGATGACCTGGTGAGTCAGGGTGAAGATCTGGTCGTGGTTACGAGCACGGATGATCAGGATGCTTACCTGCAATTTGGCGGAAGGCTGTCCTTTACACAACTTTTCATCGAAAAACTGCTCGGAGGCAATTCTTTTTACCAGAGCTGGCTCAATGCCAAGAGCAAGCTCAGCGCGATGGAGTTGCCGTTTAATTTGATGCAGCCCCAGTTGAGTGAAGGCGTCCCAATGACATCCAATCAGACATGGGTAGGCGGCAATTTTGTGGTCGCCAGCATATTCCCCGGCTGGCTTGTCGGTCAGGTCTATGACGCTGCGACCGGCTTTGCGCTTGAAAACGCCGTTGTAAATATAAGCGGATTAGTACCCATAAATACAATTAGCAGCGGTTATTACCTCAGCCAGGTCCCGGCAGGCACCTACACCGTTACCGTCACCGCCGACGGCTATCAACCCTTCAGTTCTGCCGATGTAGCTATTGGACTGGGGGAATATGTCGTTAGAAATTTTACCTTGGCGGCACTTCAGAGAGTTGAAACGCCTTCATTTGCACCGGCTGCTGGAATCTATCCGGGGCCGCAACAGATTTCGCTTTCGTCCGCAACACCCGGGGCAACGATCCGCTTCACCACGAACGGCAGTGATCCCACCGAAACTTCGACGATATATGCCTCCCCCATTGAGGTTTCGGCAACCATGACAATTCAGGCAAAGGCCTTCAAGGCCGGATGGGCGCCCAGTGATATCGCCACCGGGACCTATACCATCACGGAAACGGTGGCAGCGCCGTCCTTTTCGCCGACTCCCGACGCATTCATAACGCCTGTGAATGTGCAACTGTCATGTAGCGATGTCGGCGCGACAATGCGCTATACCACCGACGGCAGTGATCCCATTGAGACCTCGGCGCAATACACCGGAGCCATTGAAGTTTCACAAACCACTGTCATTAAGGCAAGGGCCTTTAAGACAAACTGGGCTCCGAGTGCGATCGCAACGGGGGAATACATTATTTATGACAATAGACCCTTTGCCTTAACTGCAGTGGATCCCAATCCTGCAGGGTGCAATCAGACCATCACATTCGACGGGTCCGGCTCTTATCACGGATATCCCATTAGGAATATTGTGTCGTATGAGTGGGATTGGGACAATGATGGAAGCTTTGATGCCGGCGGAGCAACCGTCACCCACTCCTTTGGAGCCTTCGGAACCTATCCGGTCACCTTGCGCGTCAGGGATGACAACAGTCCGTCCCTTACAGATACCGACTCGATCGTTGTAAACGTCAATCAGGGCAACCATGCTCCGAGCAGCAGCGCCGGGGGACCGTACATCGCTATCGCGGGACGGTCGTTGTCACTCGACGGCAGCGGTTCTTTTGATTTGGATGCAGCCTGCGGCGATATGATTGTGAGCTATGTCTGGGATCTTGACAACGACGGTCAGTTTGATGATGCCGCCGGGGTCTCACCGACCCTTCCTTGGGCTGGCATTGGAGGTTTAGGACTGAGCTATCCCGGGGTTGCCAATACCATCGGGCTGCAGGTTACGGACTCTTTCGGCCTCAGCTCAGTTGATTATAGCTCGCTGACCATCTATTTGGACAGCGACGGCGATGGCGTCCGTGATGATTTGGACGGCTGTCCGGATGATCCCAATAAGATCGTTCCCGGCATTTGCGGATGCGGCGTGGCCGACACGGACTCAGACAACGACGGCACACCCGAATGTATCGACAACTGCCCGGATGACCCGAACAAATCTGAGCCGGGCATCTGTGGTTGCGGCATAAGCGATATTGATTCAGATGGAGACAAGATAGCTGACTGCAATGATGCTTTCCCCGAAGATCCGATTGAAAAGGGGGATGTGAACAACGATCTGAATGTCGATCTTTCCGATGCAATCCTGGCCTTACAACTATCGGCCGGAATGGAACCCGCTCCGCCGGTTTATAAAGAGGCAGACGTAAATGGAGACAGTCAGATCAGACTGGAAGATGTGATCTATATACTTCAAAAGGTAACCGTGCTGAGGGACTTTTGATTCGTACGGATCGGTGTCCCCGTCGATCCGCAATGTGTCCGATTTAGTAGGGCTCGAGCTCCTGCTCGATCCGAAACGGAAAGGAGTGAACTATAGCAAACAAAAGCCGGGAAGGAAATCTATTATTGAGGTTCCTGAAATTTTTTTGGCCATTTTCGGGTCCCGTGGAGGACGCGCAGGATTTGGATTTCACCGGCGATGCAGCGGTAGGGTACAATAAACGGCGTGCCGCTGACCACCAGTTCGCGGGTGCCTGGAACCCGACCGGATCTGCCCATGGCCGGCTGCTCGGACAAGAGTCTTACCGCCTGCCGGATTCGGACGGCCATACCAGCAGCCGCATCCGGATGGTCAACGGCGATAAAGTCAAGATTTTCTTTCAAGTCGGCAAGGGCCAGACGGAGCCACTTAGTCCTGTTCACTGCCGGCGCCCCATATGGAGAAAGCAGCCTGGACATCTGCGTCAGAGGCAAAGTTTCCAGCGTCCGCTTCCTGGATGCCTTGCTCAATGGCCCGGATTTGCCAGCTATGCTCCTGAAGGAACACACGAATCGCTTCAGCCACCAGAAACGATTTGGACCTAACGGTGGCTTTGGCCAGTTGTTCAAGTTTGGCGTTGGTTTCCGGATCAAGCCGGGTCGTAACGGTAGAGGCGCTCATGTTTAATGCTCCAAAAGATGTGTTAAATGTTTACAAGCAATACAACCGTAGCATTTGTTTAGAACTAAGTCAAGATCAGATGTAGAGATCGACGTTAACGTCGATCCGCAACGGAACAACCGGGAGGTTGTTCCCTACAAAAAACCGGAACGGGACGTAGCCTGTTCCCTACAATAAAATCCGGAACAAGGCAGAGCCTGTTCCCTACAAAAAGCGGTGCAGCATGAAACCAGATAACGGCATTAGAAATAGAGGCGACGTTGCGGCGCGGTTTCGCAAACTGATCGAGGCCAGCCAGTATCTGGCGGAAATCGAATCTCTGGACGCGCTCATCCCCAAGCTGCTGGAACTGGCTAAAGAAGTTACTTCCGCCGAAGCATCCTCGCTGATGCATTATATTCCCGATCGGGATGTTTTGGAATTTGCTTATGTGAAGGACGAAATCATCGGCGACACCGGCGGCCAAACCCTCAAAAATACGATTGAGCTCAAAGTGGGCCAGGGCATTGCCGGCTGGGTCGCCCAGCACCGCAAGCCCCTGATCATTAAAGATGTTCAGAACGACCCGCGATTTTCCACCCAGGCCGACAAACTGACCGGTTTTATCACCCGGACCCTGCTCAGCGTCCCCTTGATTTACGGAAAAGAACTTTTAGGGGTTATCAATGTGCTGAATTCCAAAGATAAACCTTGTTTCGATGTCGAAGATCAAGAGTTGTTGGAAAGTTTTGCCTGCCTGGCTGCCGTCGCCGTCATTCGCTACCGGCTGCTGAAGAACCGACTTAAACAGCAAAAGCTGGAAGTTCAGCTTTCCGCCGCCGCAAAAATTCAGTCTCTTTTCTGGCCCCGGCATCCGGAAGCAATTAACGGAAGCTGTTTTTGGGCCGTGTCGATTCCGGCGGCCTTTGTGGGCGGGGACCTTTATGATTTCATCCCGATGTCCGACGGCAGTTGGATCATCTACGTGGCGGATGTCTCCGACAAAGGGCTGCCGGCAGCGCTGATCATGGTGGCGCTGTGGTCGAAACTGCGCGAAAAAGCGTCGCTGCACCCGGAAGCGGATAAGCTGCTCACATCCGTCAATCATGCCATGTATGATTTGATGTCCCGGGAAGGTTTTTTTGCCACCATTATTCTGGCCAGATACTGGCCGGCAACCGGCAAGATGCGGATCGTACGCGGCGGCCACTTAAACCCCTTGTGGATCGACCAGTGCGGCCTCCGCAGCATTCCCGAGCTGCGAGGCGCAACCTTGGGGGTTGCCTCCGAAGCAGCGTATGAAAAAGTTGAAATTATCCTGTCCCCCGGCGAATCGATTCTATTCATATCGGACGGGGTTACCGAAGCGGAAAATGAGAAGGCCGAGTTCTATGGCAACGTCCGGCTTGAAGCGCACATTAAAAATTCCAGCGGTCCCCCCTGGGGAAAGGGCCTGCTAAATTCGGTAAAAGCCTGGCAGGGCGCCGCCCCGGCCAGCGATGATTTGACCCTGCTCGAAATCTGGCGAAAGCCGGAATGATACCGTTTTATCCGGAACGGGGCAGAGCCAGTTCCCTACAGAAAAATAACATACTGGAACAATCAGGAGGTTGTTCCCTACAGTATCAGATATGTAGGGATCAACATCCGCGCCGATCCGGAAAACAATGAAAAACGAAAAAACTTATTCTCCAAAACCGGAGAGAAAACGGCTGAGATTAAAGGATTTCGACTATTCAAGCCCCAATCAGATTTACTTTCTTACGATCTGCGCAAGGGAAAGAACCAGTCCGTTTTTTGAAAATGGCCTGTCAGAACAAATTATTGCTTCACTTTTATTTTATAGAAATGAAAAGCAAATCCGGGTATACAGTTACTGTGTGATGCCTGATCATCTTCATCTGGTCATGTCGCCGGCAAACGGTTTCAGCGTTTCAGATGTTGTCAAAAATCTAAAGGCTTATACAACAAAGATAGCACGTGAAAAGGGGCTAAAGGGAACACTTTGGCAGAAAAGCTTTTATGATCACATCATTAGGAAAGATGAAAGCCTGATCAAGATTTGCGACTATGTTCTATCCAATCCGGTGAGAAAAGGGCTGGTAAGCAGAACAGAAGAATGGATTTATTCGGGTATGCCGGACCCGCTGCCTGTGTAGGGGTCGACGTCCCCGTCGACCCGCAATGCATCCATGTAGGGATCGAGCTCCTGCTCTATCCGAATTCATATAGTTGTAGGGATCGACGTCCCCGTCGATCCGTTGCGGAACGGAGTGGAACCCGTTCCCTACACAAATGAAAGACTTTTGAAACGCTTTGCAGGTTGATAACCATATGAGGAGTGTTTCCATGAAAACCCGCATTAAACTATTCATTTCAGCTCTCGCATTACTGATTTTTGTGGCTGCTAATCCGGTTGGTGCGATTGAATTTCATGTCGCCACCTCACCCGAGCTGCAGGCAGCCTTGGCAGCGGCTGCCTCCAACGGCGGAGATGATACCATCCTGATGGAACCAGGCACCTATTACGGCAATTTCAAATTCGTTGCCGGCGAAGCCCATGCATTGACCATTAAACCCGAGCCTGATGCTCCGGCCGGCTCCGTCATCCTAGACGGAGATCAAAAGGCCTATGTCCTGCTGATGGATGGCGGAGGCCTTGAGGTCAACTTCACTTTGGAAGGGCTCACCATTCAAAACGGAAACAGCCTGGAATCCGGCGGCGGAATCTATGCCAAGCAGTCAGGAGATGTGGGAACATTTACAGTAAAAAACTGCCATATAACGAACAATCAGGCGAAACAACATGGTGGTGGCGCTTTCATCGATATTTTTGCATCTGTTTGGTTCGAGGATTCAATAGTGACTCGAAATATAGCTTTTTTTCGTGGTGTTGGTGTCTATGTAGGGGGGTCAGGAACCTTCTCAAAAAATACTATCAGCGAGAATACGGCTCAAAGTGGTAGTGATGGCCCAGGTGGTGGCGGTGTATATATAGGTGGTTCAGGTACCTTCTTAAACAATACTATCAGCGGAAATACGGCTCCAACTGGTGGTTATGGTGGTGGCGTGTTCGTTAATAGTATAGGAACCTTCTCATACAATACGATCAGCGGAAATACAGCTCCAAATGGTGGTAGTGGTGGTGGCGTGTTTGTTATTGGTCCAGGCACTTTCTCAAATAATACGATCAGTGGAAATACGGCTACATTTAATGGTGTTGGCGGAGTGGGCGGAGGTGTCTATGTAGGTTATTTAGGAACAGGAACCTTCACAAACAATACGATCAGCGGAAATACGGCATCTGATGGTGGTGGTGTGTATTGCAGCAATTCCGGCACCTTCACAAACAATACGATCAGCGGAAATACGGCATCTGATGGTTATGGTGGTGGTGTGTATTGCAGCAATTCTGGCAACCTCACAAACAATACGATCAATAATAATGTGGGTGGTGGCCTATATGTATCAAGCGCTTGTCTGCTTCGGTCAAACAACATTTCTACAAATACTGGAAACGGCATATCTATCGAACTTACTAGTATACTAACTGCCGTCAACAACACAATCTCTTTAAACAGCGGCATGGGTTTATACTATAGACCAAATCCCACCGCCGCCACCAAGATCTACAACAACATCATCTGGGGCAATCAGTATAGCGGCGACGGCAGCGATATCTATATGGAAGGTTATGGGGCGGAAAGTAATTTTTACAACAACATATACACCTCCGCATACGCCATTTGGGACAACGAAGGCGGAAATCTGACCATCGATCCGCTGTTCCACGATCCTGCCGGCGGCGATTTTCACGTGACCTCCAACTCACCTGCCCTTAACGCCGGACTCAATGCCGCCCCGGATCTTTCCGATACCGATCTGGACGGCAATCCCCGCATTCTGGACGGCATCGTTGACATCGGCGCCTATGAGCGCAGCACTGCGGCCCTGCACCCGGCTGACCTAAACGGAAACTGGATCATCGAGGCTTCTGAATTTATTTCTTACAATGAAACCTGGCGTGCCAACACCGCCTGGCAAACCGAACCCAATCCCGTCCCCATGAATTTCGTTACCCGGGCAGGGTACCTGCTGCAGAAAGGCGGCAGCTATCAGAACATCGGGGTGGGGAAGCCGGGAACGTGGGTACCCAGTGATTGAACTATAGTTCACTTTTTATGCCTACTAAACAGCAACATACCCTCTTGATTCTTCTAACAGCGCTTATGCTCATGCTGCCCGTAAATTTAGATGCGGCAGCAACCCGCTCTATCGCCGGCACAGCTTGCGAACCGGCAGTTTCCGTAATGGTGGTGGCCCCGGATGCCGGCACTTCTGCCTGGGCCTATGAGGAATACGTATATGGGTTACGGCCGTCATCAATTAGCGGAGACGGCATCTGGCTGCCCATCCTGGGCGTGATCCGCTGGGGAACATTTCTTGACAATAGCTCCCGGAGCTTTTCCTATACGCTATCCGGAACTGACGGCGCCTATTCGGTTTACGGCAAAGAATCCCGGGACGGCAGGGATGTCGACACCGGCAGCATCCCGGTTAGCATTTTATGCAACCCGCCGCTTGAGCAGGCAGCCACACCGACCTTTGACCCGCCGGGTGGAACCAACACCCCCACAACCGTAACCATCAGCACGACCACTCAAGGCGCCACCATTTATTATACGGTCAACGGCACGATCCCGACTGCATCTTCAACGGTTTATAGCGGTCCGATCCTGATCAGCGAAAGAACCTTGCTCCAGGCCTTTGCCTTAAAATCCGGCATGAGGGATAGCGAAGTTCGCCGGGCGACATACGAACCAGCGTATCTGCCGCCGGCACAAACCCTGGAGCGATCGGTTGCCGGGACCGCCTGCCGGGCGGTTGTAAGCATCACCGTGGCTCCGGCAGAGGGCGCTTCAGCCTATGCTGTCGAAGAAAAGCTGCCTCTCGAACTTGCGCCCGAGAACATCAGCCATAATGGGGCCTGGGACAAACAGTCTTCCACCGTCCGCTGGGGCGTTTTCCTTGATGGAGATGCCCGCACCCTGACCTATGAACTGACCGGCCCGGATGCATTCTATGTTTTAGCCGGCGCTGGCAGCTTCGACGGAAGAAGCCAAAACATCGTCGGCAGCACCCAGATTTCCATCGACTGCATACCGGAGCAGGCCGTCATGCCGATACTTAACCCCGGGACCGGCACCCGGGTTCCGGCAACCATCACCATGACCAGCGCAACGCAAGAAGCCGAAATCCGCTACACAACCGACGGCAGCGAACCGGATGAAACTTCTGTGCTTTACACTACGCCGGTTTTGTTAACTGCGGCGGCAACAGTCAAAGTCAAGGCCTTCAAGGAAGGACTTGCGCCCAGCAATACGACCCGAGCCGATTACCTTGCGCTTAAACGGCCCATGGCCGTTATCGTTGCCGGAAGCGGCCCTTTTGTCGGCAACAGCCTCTGGCCCGCAACCCAGCTCGTAAGCCATTACGCCTACCTTGCTTTGCTCTACCAAGGTTATGCCAAGGAAGACATCCAATTTCTGAGTTCGGATCTTTCCACGGATGTGGACGGAAACGGTGAACTGGACGACATCGACGCTGCTGCAACCCGGACAAACCTTGAGCAGGCCATCACCGTCTGGGCGTCAAACGCTTCGGAGCTGCTCCTTTACTTTACCGGTCACGGCGGGGACCAGACCTTCATGCTCGAACAGCTCGAAATCCTGAATGCAGCAGATCTGGCTGCCTGGCTCGATACCCTGCAGGCGGTCATGTCCGGCCGAGTGACCGTGATTTACGATGCCTGCCAGTCAGGGACTTTTCTATCGGAACTGGTTCCGCCTTCGGGTAGGGAACGTATCGTCATCAGCAGTGCTTCCAACGAGCCGGCCCTGTTTCTGTCAGGCGGAGTTCTTTCGTTTTCATATCAATTCTGGGCTTCGGTGTTTTCAAGCGGCAAACTTTACGACGCCTATCTTGCCGCCCGGCAGCTGATGTTAAACGATCAGCGCCCGCTGCTGGATGCCAATGGAAACGGGATTGCCAACGAAAAAACCGATACCATTGCCGCCGCCGGTATTGTCATCGGCCGCGGCATGCTGGCTGCTTCGGTTCCCCCGATCATCCAATCATTTGTAAGCGCACAGGTGCTTACAGGCTCGAGCTCAGCCACCATCTGGGCAGATAACATCACCACCCTGGATCCCATCAACCGGGCCTGGGCCGTGATCCTTCCGCCGGATTATCACCCGGGTGCTGTGAACATACCGATCACGGATCTTCCCAATCTGGAGCTCCTGGATCCGGACCAGGATGGTCGCTTCGAAAATACCTATACCGGTTTTTCGCTGAACGGGACCTACCGCCTGATGATCTATGCCAAAGACACCCAGGGTTTTGTTTCCATACCCAGGGAGACCACCGTTATCCAAAATGGCGGTGTGATTCCGGACAATACCACGCCGACAGCTCAAAACATGAATTTTAATACGGATGAAGACCTACCGGTTCAGGGAACTCTTTGGGCGAGCGATGCCGACGCTAATACCCTTAACTATATTATCGTAGCTGACGGCACAAAGGGGACGGTCACCATAATGGATGTCAATTCCGGCTCCTTCGTTTACCAGCCTTATCCCAATGATCACGGAACCGACACCTTTACCTTCAAGGTCAATGACGGAAAAGTCGATTCACCCATTGCCACAGTATCCATCACCATTAACGCTTTAGAAGATATACCACAGGCATTCGACATGACCTTTGCCGTAGATCAGAACAGCTCGATAAGCGATAACCTCAAAGGTGCGGACGGAGACGAAGACCCGATCGTTTTCGCGATTTCCGATCCAACCGACCATGGGATTGTGGTGCTGCACGATACCACAAGCGGCTATTTCACTTACACCCCTTCGATCGACTATTTTGGCAACGATGCCTTTACTTTCACGGCCGACGACGGCAAAGCGGTCTCTCAACCGGGTACTGTCTCGATTACCGTTAACCGGGGCTACAACAACCCGCCCGCTGCTCCAGGCGGCTATTTTTCAGGAACGGAAGATACTATCTTTGAGGGAACTCTGCCGGGCAGCGACCCGGACAACGATCCGCTGACATTTATCCTGGTGTCGGCGCCTGTCAAAGGACAAGTTAATCTTACCGATCCGTCCACAGGCGCTTTTATCTATACACCTTATGCTGATTTAAATGGCGACGACTCGTTTACCTACAAGGTTAGCGACGGACTGGCCGAATCCGACCTCGCCACCATCACGCTTAACATTGCAGCGGTAAATGACATCCCAATCGCCAAAGCCGGAACGCTGAGTGTGACCCATCTATCCGGTACCAATGGAACACTTAATGCCACAGATGTTGAAAATGATTCTCTAATTTTCTCGCTTGTTTCAAACGGACAGATGGGTCAGGCGGTCATTACTCATGCAGCAAGCGGGGCTTATACCTATACACCGTACGGCCCTGAAAATGGAACCGATCATTTCAGCTTCAAGGTTAGTGACGGCGAGTCGGACTCGGCGACGGCCTGGATCAGCGCAAACATCCGCCTGCCCCAAGCTGAAATAGAACGAAGCGTTGGCGGCGACGGCTGCATGATTGCTGTCAGTCTATCGGTCAATCCGGCGGCTACGGTCAGATCATATGCCGTAGCGGAACTCATACCGGACGGGGTCTTTCCGGCAGGCATCAGCGACGACGGCATTTGGGATCCGGAAAGCAGAACCATCCGCTGGGGTGTTTTTCTGGACAGCGCTTCCCGAACACTTTCCTACAACCTGACCGGAGACGACGGTTTTTACGCTATTTCGGGAAACGGCAGTTTTGACGGCTGGGACCAGACAGTTACCGGGCAAAGCCAGGCCGAAATTGCCTGCGGGGCCCAGCGGGTGGCAACGCCCTTATTCGATCCTGCCGACGGCGCTCGCGTGCCGGTAAATATAACCTTATCCAGCGAGACGGCCGGCGCTGAAATTCGCTTTACCACGGACGGCGCAACGCCCGACACCGGTTCCAATCTTTACACGGCTTCGCTGTATCTAACAGAACCTGTTATTCTCAAGGCCAAGGCCTTTAAAGAAGGCATGTTCGCAAGCCAAACCGCAAACGCCAGATACCTTCCCACCCGAAGCCACAAAGCCATCCTGGTTGCCGGCGGCGGCCCCTACCCCGGAAACCTTCTGTGGGGCGCAACCCGCCTTGTCAGCGAACACGCCTACAAGGCGCTGCTCTACCAGGGTTATGCCAAAGAAGATATTATTTTCCTGAGCGCAGGTGGCGACGTGGACATAGATGGCAACGGTACAATGGATGACATCGATGGGCCGGCTGCATCTACTGCCTTGCAGGCGGCCATTACCGGCTGGGCGCTGGATTCTGAGAGCCTGCTGCTATACATGACCGATCATGGCGGCGATTCGACGTTTCAGCTCAGTCCCGAAGATATCCTGAGGGCAGCCGACCTGGACACCTGGTTTGATAAGCTGCAGGCAACCATGCCTGGCCGGGTCGTTGTTGTTTATGATGCCTGCCGTGCCGGATCTTTTTTACGGTATCTGACCCCGTCTCCGGATCAAGAGCGTATCGTCATCACCAGCGCATCTGATGAAAATGCCTGGTTTATTTGGGGAGGCAAGCTATCGTTTTCTTACCAGTTCTGGGCTGCTATTTTTAGAAATCCCAATCTCTATGATGCCTATGACACCGCTAAGATCATGATGAATCAGTTTCAGATGGCCTTGCTGGATGCGGACGGCGATGGCATTGAGGGGGAAGAAGACCGCCTGGCAGCCAAGGATATCGTCCTTGGCCGGGGTGCGGTTGCGGCCGGAGTGCCACCTGAAATCGGATACGTTTCAGCATTGCAGTTTCTAAGTACTGAAAGCCGGGCGACCATAAAGGCGGGAAACATCACATCTCTAAACCCCATCGTACGGGTCTGGGCGGTTATCGTTCCACCGAGGTATCAGCCTGATTCTCCAGATGATCCGGTAACGGATATGACGGAGATAGACCTTGCCGGCCCGGATGAAAACGGAATATACGAAGTTGTCTATGAGGATTTCACTGCCGGCGGGACATATAAGATCGTGGTGTATGCCCAGGATTCCGAAGGCATTGTTTCCAGGCCCAAGCAAACGGGAGTCGTTAAGGGCGATTTAAAGGGCGATTTAGATAAAGACGGATATGCGGATCTGGCCGATGCGATTCTGTCATTGAAAATTTTTGTCGGCATGGATGTCAGCGGCCAGGTCCGGCCCGACTATGCCGCCTCCGGCGCCGATGTGAACGGGGATGGAAAGGTCGGGATTGAAGAGGTGATATTTATTCTGCAGGTTGTTGCCGGGCTGAGATAGATACGGATGTAGGGATCGAGCTCTGGCTCGATCCGCGGAACAGGCTGGAGCCTGTTCCCTACAAAAAAAAACGGAACGGGGTGGAACCCGTTCCCTACATAAAAAATGTAATACCGGAACACCCAGGAGGTTGTTCCCTACAAATATCCGGAACGGGGCAGAGCCCGTTCCCTACCTTAGTTCGGCTGCTGTTTGAAGGACATAGACGGCCTCGGCCATTCCGATACGACCGTTGCCATCCACGTCAACGACGGCGTTGAGGCCCGCCGGCCGCTGTCCTGCCGCAACCTGCAGGGCGAGGATCGCATCGGCAAGATCGACCTGCGAGTCGTCGTTGACATCCCCCCGAATCAGATAGTCCAGCCTGCCCGTTAGAGACGCCTGCCACAAGACCTTGCCGCCGGCATCCTTGATGATCAGGATGGCGTTTTTATCGCCCAGGGAGGTCGGATAAAAGGAAATTCCTACCAAAGCGCTTTTTTGAGGCTGAATGATCGATCCGCTTAAACTGTTGTCAAAGATGCGGAATTGACCGGCATCGCTGCCCGCAATGATGATCTCACCGATGACCAGGGCCGTTGTCGTTTTGTTAAAGACGGTCACAGTACCCATGCCGCCTGCGTAGTGCACTTCTCCGAAGTCCACAATCGAGGACGACAGCATTTCGAGGCTGTAAACGAAGGCCGCCGTGTTATTGTCTTCTCTGAATTCGTCAATCCGGTTTTCGGGATCGGCAGTCACGGAGATGAGGGGTTCCGGGGTCGTATAGCTAAAAATTTCCAGGGCCGCCGGATAAACCAGATCGGCGCTTTTACCGGGAAGAATGCCCGGAATGGTCATGGATCCGATAATGGTTGCCTCCGCCTTGAAAAGGACTTCCACATTCTCTGCCGGCCGCGCCCCGTCGTTGCGGATCTCCGCTCTTACCGCCAGCGACCCGTCCGGTCTTCGCTCCAGATTGCAGCGGACGGCTTTCAGATCGGGTTTGACGACATCTAAAGAAGTGGTGTTGTTCGTGGTGTTTTCAACCACTCCCGCACCGGCATCAGCTACGGCGTATACGGTATATTGCGTGATGTTCGCCGGTATCGTCCAGTGAAGCAACGCCAAACCGGTGTCGCCCGCCTTCATCTGTTCAGGAGAAATGGTTGCCGTGCCAAGAAGTTCGCCTCCGGCCGCCGGATTTCCCAGATAGAAGGAAACGGAAGGATTCAGGATGGTCAGATCGCCTGCATTGGCGATGCGGCACTGAAGAATCACTGCGTCCCCCGGAGCCGGGGAAACCGGATCGACTTCCGGCGCCGCCTCAGCCGGTGCGACCGTCAGGTCGCCGGGGCCGACGGCTAAATCAGCGGCCAGTTTATAAGTGAGATGATACAGATCGACGGTATCCCCGACAAGGTCCCTGCGGTTGAAAATCAGATGAAACAGACTATTCGCACCAAAGACGCCGCGGGCGTCTTTTTCCAGCCCGGCGTTTTGAGTAAGGCGCAGGGGACTGCTCCACACCCCGTTGATCGGATCCTGCACCAGGTAGAACAGGTCGATTCCCTTTTCATCGGAATCCTGCCACAACAGGACCAGACGATCCTCAGGGTCGCTGAACAGCCTGAAATCGATGGAGCCCGATGCCGTGACATTCTCCAGGATTGACTCAACGTTCAAGGGATCCGATCCCACAAGCCGGACCAGAGCATCGCCTCTCAGCCACACCAGTTCATGCGTACTCCCCCGGTAGGCAACCCGGGGGCTTGCGTCGGGCGTCTGATCGTCGGTGACCCGCACCGGTCCGTTCCAGTTTTCTCCATCCCAGGTTACATAAAAGATCTCCTGGTCGCCGGCGGCGGATTCCACTGCCCCGGCAGGGGTGATGAAAACGCCGTCCATGTCTTTCATATATGCAAGGACGGCTTCCGTTCCGTTATAGGCCAGGGAGAATTTAAAGCTGTTTTCAAACGCCATCGGCAGGTCGGCAGGGGAACCGAAATTGCCGGCGGCCGCGTCCCAGAAGGCGTAATGAACCGATGTCGGATAGTCATTATTTCCGACAAGCCGGTTGCCTTGGTTGCTGAACCACATCAGGAGGAGGCTGCCGTCCGCACCGGTCTTGAGGAACGGACTGTAGTCCATGAAGCCGTTATCCGTATCCGGAATAACGGCGGGTTCGGTCCAGGCCGGACTTGGTGCGGATGGATCATAAATGGCGTAGACGATTTCAAGCTCAGCAGCCAGATCCTCGATCTGCCCGCTGGTAAAGTTCTCGTTTTTGACTCGCTGCCAGACGCAGACGATTTTACCGTTGTTGTCATAGGCAATGGACGGTGCGAATTCGGCGCGGGTGTCGCTTAAAATCGCCGCCGGAGCGGTATAGTTGGCGCCGTCAAACAGGCTGAAATAGATATCCGTTTCCTGGTGCACCGGTTTGCCGGGGTCCAGATAGACATAGGCGATGGCAGCCTTGCCGCCGCTTTCGGCAATAGCCGGTTCAGAATACGGGAAAACATTCTCGATAACTTTATGTTCGCTAAGCGGACCCGTGCCGCCAAGATCGAGAGGCAACCGCGACGGTTCCACTGCCAGGACATTGTATGGTTTCCGGGTAATAAAATCCCGTGAAACAGGTCCCAGTACCGGCAGCGACTGGGGGACGGACTCCGGGTAGGTGTAGGGATGGGTGTAACCGGTACTCCATTCAAAGCCGAGAAACGTCAATGAGATACTGCCACTGAGCTCCGTCTCCAGTTTTTTGAAGTAATCCGGCGCGGCCGGAACCTGCCAGAATACCTTTCCCGTTCCGCCGCCCTTGATCCCCGCCTCGAGCCCCTCGATGACATCGACGCCCATGCCCAATTCGAGGCCCACGCCCGTCTCTACATCGGCGCGATTAAAGCCGATTTCACCGGTGGCGCTCATGATCTCCAGGGCCGTCTCCGCACCCGCCTTGATGGTTCCTTTGATCTTGGCCCTTTCGTTGAACCAACTGACGGCGCCCCCGATAACCGGCAGATTGACGGCCCCCTCCAAGGCGGGAATGAGGGTTACGGGCCCCACCGTCCGTTCGATGGTGCCGCTGAGCCCGAGGATGAGGCTGGTCTCCTTCCACTCCAGACCCAGATTGGGTTCGTACTTGAGATTCCCCTTGCCCCCCAGCTTGATCTCGATTTTTCCACCCGCAGCCTCGAATCCGGACAGTCCGCCGGCGGCGATGCTGCCGGTGCCGTCGGTCTTGGCTTCGACGGTCAGAAAAGACTGGGTGCCGGGAATGCCGAAAACCCGCCCGCCGATGTAAGGGACAAAACCCCAGGCCGTCCAGAGGACCGATCCGAGATATTTCTCGTCCACCAGGATTTCAATCGGCTCTTCAGGCCAGGATGTATTCAGCTTGTAATTCAGGTGGCTGCCGTCCTGTTTGATCTCAAAATCGTCTCCCATGGCCACCGACCAGCTCGGCAGGGGGATCACTATGGGATTGAGCGTTTCCTGGCGCGACTCGATTCCTGCAGCATTTACCGCCGTGATTTTCAGCGTGTTGCCGGTAGGGCTCAGACTTCCCGTAAAGTCGGCGCCCATGTCAAAGGTATGGCTCGCGCCGCTGTCCGTCGCGGTCTCCTCATAAGGAGTGCCGTTGACTTCAAATATGACGATCCCGGGAGTGCCGTCATTCCAGTTGACATTAACGACATATTCATTATCCACATTAAATCCTTCAATAAAAAATGTGCCGCCTTTGGTCTCCACACTGGTAATAACCGGTTTTCCCCCGGCTTCAACGGGCTTCATAATGATGTTTACATCGACATACTGAGCGTCTGTGAGGTTTACGGTCCGGGTATAATCAAAGTAGCCGGTTTTGACGGCATTGAGGCTATAGGTCCCGCTATTGTCCAGCACCAGGCTGTAGAACCCGTCGGCGCTGGATGTATCGCCTGCCGCGCCGGCCTGAACGGTAACGTCGGCCAGCGGCTGATTGGTCTGCCAGTCGGTGACATGCCCGCGGATTTCATATTTGTTGCCCGGCGGCAAAGGGTCGCCGACACCCGGCGGCAGCACGCCCTGACAGACGGGGTAGGTCGTGTAGGTGGGCGGCGTAAGCCAGTTGTTACAGTTAAAATTTTTCCAGGAGCCGCATTGGAGATTGTTGCCGTATTTTCCTTCATTTTTGGGGTTATACCAGTAATACGAATTGGCATTGTCCGTGCACCACGTTTTCCAGAGGTCTTGCTTTTTGCCGTAGGCGTAGTAGCCCTCTTCCTGCTGATACTGCGACCTATATCCGTCTGCGGTTTTCATCACCCATTTCTTATAATATCCATGAAGCATGCCGTTGTCATAATTGGCCTCCAGGGTTTGATGACCCCACTCATAATCATAGGTTCTATAAGGGCCGTGAAGCTTTCCATAGCGGTAGGTGGCGTAGGATTCCAAATATCCGTACTGTTGGCCCCATTGCCTGCTCACCCCATGGAGCTGACCGTCCTGGTATTCCTTTTCCCAGTGTTTCTGATATGTATATTGAAACGTACCCTGGTACCATGCTTCTTCCAAACCGTGCTTTTTCCCATGACTGTAACGCTCGATCAGCGACACCTGGTTCATCGTGTAAATACTTGTTTGGATGTAATATTGAGTGCGCGTTCCATGAAGGACTTCCTCTCCCGCGGCATTCAGATAATATGTATACCGAAGCTGCAGCTGCGCCCCGTAGTTGTTAGTTGTATAGAATGTCCGGGTAAGAATCTCGAGAGCAAAGGAAGGAGATGTCATGACCAGAAGCAAAAGCCAGCCAAAAACAATCAAACCCGCCTTTTTAAATATTGATATCTTCATGAATTGCCTCGACCGTAAAAAGTTGTCGTGGATGCAGACGCCGTTATGGTCTGCCCTGCCGTTGCAATAAAGGGGTGCATGCCTGGTATTTATAAATAATAAGACCTTTTTTTTCAAGTCTAAATTCATCGGATCAGATTTGTTTGCATTCTGAATGTTAATATATTAATAATGCCATGTGCATTTTAGCTCGATTTCGTATTTGTTCTGAACCGTTTCGGAGGAAAGATGAACCGTAAAATTCCGATTGAAAGATATAACAAAGGATTTACGCTGATTGAACTGATGGTTGTAATCGTGATACTGGGCATCCTGGCGGGGCTGATCGTCCCCAGAATCATGGGCCGGCCCGACGAGGCCAGGCAGCTCAAAGCCAAAATCCAGATTGAAAGCATCGAGACCGCTTTAAAACTCTATAAGTTAGACAACGGATCCTATCCCGGCACGGAGCAGGGGCTGCTGGCGCTGGTGGAACAGCCCGCCACCGGCAACATCCCCGCAAAATGGCGCGAGGGCGGATACCTTGAGAAAGGCAAACTCCCCAAAGACCCCTGGGATAACGAGTTTGTGTACCTGTCCCCCGGGGTGCACGGCGAGTATGATATTGTTTCATACGGCGCCGACGGCGTCCCCGGCGGTGAAGGCAAAAATATGGACATCAATAGTTGGGAAATTGAATAACAGGTTACGCATATTCCATGCTACCCATCAAGGACTCGCTTTTGAAAAGGGTTCCAATCTTATTCCAAGGTTCTTATCCAAACCCGGATGCGTTTAATGAAAAAAAACAGCGGTTATACGCTGATTGAACTGATCGTGGTCGTCTCCCTCTTCAGCATCATGCTGTTTTTTGCCATGCCCCGATTTCAGAACACCGTCTTGACCGACAACACCCGGAAATTTTCCCGCTGGATGATAACCACCGTCCGCAATTTAAAAGCCGCCGCCGTCCGCGATCAGAAACGCTATGTTTTAAACATCAGTCTCGATTCAGGCAAATTCTGGATTACAACCGATTCCATGTCGGAAGAAGAACTCCGGGATGCCGGCCAAAACGGATACACCCTTCCCGACGATGTCCGTATCGTCGACGTCGAATTTCCGATAAAGGGGAAAATCACCAGCGGGCAGGTTGAAATCAGCTTTTACAACGGCGATTATTCCGACAAGGCAATGATCCATATTGAAAATGACCGCCGCAAGCAGTTGTCATTTTTAATCGAACCGTTCCTGCCCGGAGTCAAATTCCATGAAAAATACGTCGAATTTGAAACCTGAGGGCGCATACCCGCAAGCGACCGGCTGGATTCGTTCCAGCCGGGGGTTTACCCTGCTTGAAATCATGGTGGCGGTGGCCATCATGGCGATCGTGCTGGTGAGCGTTTATAAACTGCATGCCCAGACCATCTCCATGAACACCGCCGCCCGCTTTTACACGACGGCGCCGCTGCTGGCCCAGCGCGCGGTCGCTGAAATCAAAGCCTTTCCCGACCGCCGGCGGATGACCGCCGAGGCTCGTCAGACCGGCCTCCGCCGTCAGCTCGCGCACGGCGAGGTAGACGATCAGCAGGCGGCCAACCGTGGCCGATTGGATGCGCGAGATCCAGTTCTGCGCGTGTTCACGCAAGCCGTGCCGCTCGAGCAGACCCACCACCGCGAGTGGCAGCAGGATGATCAGCGGCAACGTCCGCGTCTTGATGATGCCCGTCCCGATCGCCGTCAGGATCTGCTCGATGGACATCGATGCCGCAAAACCGGTGGCGATGGCGGCCACGGCCACCACCAGCATCGGATTGAATCGCAGGATGAACCCCGCGATGATGACGACCACCCCGATCAGCGGCCATAGATTCACTGCCGTACCCATGTGGTGCTTCCCCCCAAGTTGATAAAAAGCCCCGCTGGAAGGACGGGGCCGTGGCTCAGGCGCCGGCGCGAACAGC